>LNFM01006004.1_pt1 | contig 23961 bp, 27 predicted proteins | sample 596031 | NCBI WGS metagenome assembly LNFM01 (sample SAMN04254537, study PRJNA301005) | activated carbon metagenome | isolation source: dual media filters at the Ann Arbor, Michigan drinking water treatment plant | place: USA: Ann Arbor | reverse complement strand
CCGCGCGGCCCGCGGCCCGACCGGGGGCCGCGCCGCGACGATCGTGCCCCGCGCCCTGCGGGCGACGCCCCGCGCCCCGAGGCCGGCGTCGCCCCTGATGCCCCGCGCCCCGAGGGCGAGCGCCAGTTCCGCGGCCCCCGCCAGGACGGCCCGCGCCGCGACGGCGGCGGCCCGCCGCGCGGCCCGCGCACGGATGGCCCGCCACGCCGCGAGGGGGGCGGCCCGCGCCGGGACGACCGCTTCCCCCGCCGCGACGACCGCTCGCAGAAGGGCGGGCCCGAGACGCGGACCTTCCACGAGGACCGCCCCGCCACCAGCGCCGAGGACAGCCCCTTCGCCGCGCTGCTGAAGCTCAAGCTCGGGAAGTAGCTTGGAGGCGCCGGCGCCCTTCCTGCGCCTGGACGCCTGGCTGTGGCACGCGCGCGTGGCCAAGACGAAGGGCGCCTGCGCCCGGCTGGTGGAGGCGGGCGGCTTCCGCCTCAACCGCCAGCCGGCCACCAAGGCCCATGCGCGGGTGCGGGTGGGCGACACGCTGACCTTCATCCATCCGGGGGGCGCGCAGGGCGATGCCGTGCGGGTGTGGCGCGTGCTGGCGCTGGGCGAGCGGCGCGGCCCGGCGAGCGAGGCGCGGGAGTTGTACGAGGAGATCGGCGGGGAGCAATGAGTCGGCAGACTTGACACTTGCGCGGGAATCGTTCGGCGGTAGAAATTTTTATCGTGCCGGGTCAGTTGGTTGCATACCTGGCACGAAATTCGCATGGCATGCGGCCGGGGTGTCCTTCCCTGGGAGATACGACCATGAGACATGTTCTGGCCGGCGCCTTGCTGAGCGTCGCCTTCGCCCTCCCCGCCGCGGCGCAGGGCTTTGTCACCAGCGCCAACGGCCTCGTCGCCATCGGCGTCCACAACACGGGCAACCTCGACGTCAACGTCGCCGGCATCGGCGGCCCGTCGCCGTCCAATGGCGGCGGCCTGCTGGGCATCGCCTACAACGGCGTGCCGGGCCGCACCGGCTTCCAGGATGCGCTGTCGCCGGGCTGCGCCTGCGAATCCTGGGGCGTCGCCGGCAACGGCACGGGCAACCAGGTCGGTGCCAGCACCGGCAACCAGGGCATCTCCTTCGTGTCGCAGGCCGGGGTGCCCGGCACCTCCTTCACCTCCGTCACCACCGCAGCCGGTTCGGGCCTCACGGTCACGCACAGCTTCAGCGTGGCGACCGAGACGGCCACGGGCGGCCTGTTCAAGGCCGCGGTGACCATCGCCAACGACACGGGCGCCACGGTCACCGACGTGCGCTACGCCCGTGCCATGGACTGGGACGTGCCGCCGACCGAGTTCAGCGAGTTCGTGACGCACAAGGGCGTGCCCACCACCGCCAGCCTGCTGCACGCCACCGATGACGGCTTCGCCAACGCAAACCCGATGACGGCGACGGCCAATGGCGGCATCGGCACGCTTCCCAACACCGAGGGCGACCAGGGCGGCATCCGCGATCACGGCTCGCTCTTCGTCTTCGGCTTCGGCGACCTCATGGCCGGCGCCACCAAGACCTTCAACATCTTCTACGGCGCAGGCGCCAACCTGGCCGACGCCCTGGCCCTGCTCAGCAATGTCGGGCCCGAGCTGTACTCGCTCGGCCAGAGCAACATCGGCGGCACCCGCGCCGATGGGCAGCCCACCTTCATCTTCGCCTTCAACGGCGTGGGTGGCTCGGTGGTGGTGCCGCCGACCGGCGTGCCGGGCCCGGCCGGTCTCGGCCTGCTCGGCCTCGGCCTACTCGGCCTCATGGCCGCGCGGCGCCGGCTGGGCTGACGCGGTTGGGGGCGGGCATCGTGCTGGCGCCGGGGCGCGATCCGCGCTCCTATCCCGCCATGCGCTGCCTGCCCGCCCTCGCCCTCCTCGCCGCCTTGGCCCTTCCGGCCCGGGCGGCGGGCCTGCTGGAAGGGGCCGCCCTCGCCGACCCCCCGGCCAACGCCGCCATCATGCTGGTGGAGCGCGGCGAGCTGGACGAGGCGGAGCGCCGCTTCGAGGCCTTGCGCCTCCAATCCCCCTTCGCCGTCGCCCCCCGCCTGGGCCTCGCCGAGGTCGCCGCCCGCCGCGGCGACGCGGCGGAGGCGCAGCGCCGGCTCGAGGCGGCGATCGAGGCCATCCCCCAATCCACCGAGCTGCTGCGCGCGCTCGGCCGGCTGCACGCCCAGCGGGGCGAGGCCGCGCCGATGGAGGCCGCCTTCCGCCGCGCCATCGCCCTGCGCCCCGCCGAGGCGGCGAACGCGCTGGAACTGGCGGACCTGCTGCACCTGCGCTTCGGCCGGCCCGCCGACGCCGTGCCGCTCTACGAGGCCGCCGCCGCCGCCGCACCCGGCGACTGGCGCGCCCCCTATGGCCGCGGCGTGGCGCTGGCCCGCGCCGGCCGCGCCGCCGAGGCCATCGCGCCGCTGGAGCAGGCGGCGCGGCTGGACGCGCGCACCCCCCTGCCCGACCACGCGCGCGGGCAGGTGCTGCAAGGCCTGGGCCGCCTGCCGGAGGCGCTGGAGGCGAGCCGCGCCGCCCTGCTGCGCCAGCCGGACTGGGCGCCGGGGCTTGGCGCGCAGGGGGCCATGCTGCTCGCCGCGCGCCGCCCGCGCGAGGCGCTGGGCAGCCTGGGCCGCGCCGCCGCGCTCCAGCCCGAGGCCCCCGGGCCGCGCGCCGGCATGGCCCTGGCGCACGAGGCGCTGGGCGAGGGCGCCGCCGCCGAGCGCCTGTGGCGGGAGGTGCTGGCGCTGGAACCGGCGCACGGCCTGGCGCTGAACAACCTCGCCTGGCTGCTGGCGGTGGAGGGGCGCGCGCTGGAGGAGGCGCGCGGCCTGGCGGAGCGCGCGGTGGCCGCCGCACCCGGCAACCCCGCCCCGCTGGCCACGCTGGGCTGGGTGGAACGCGGCCGCGGCGACCTGCCGGCGGCCGAGCGCGCCCTGCGCGCGGCCGTCGCCGCGCAGCCCACCGCCGAGCGGCTGACGCGCCTGGCCATGGTGCACGCCGCGATGGGCCGGCGCGACGAGGCGGCGGAGGGGCTGCGCCGCGCCCTGGCGCTGGACCCCGCCCACGCGCTGGCCCGCGCCGAGCAGCGGCGCCTGGCCGCGCGCTGACCGCTGGACAGCCGGGCCCGGCGGGTCCACATCACCATCGAACAAGCCCTGCCCGGGAGCGCCCGACCGTGACCTACGTCGTCACCGAGAACTGCATCAAGTGCAAGTACATGGACTGCGTGGAAGTCTGCCCCGTGGACTGCTTCTACGTGGGCGAGAACATGCTGGTGATCCACCCGGACGAGTGCATCGACTGCGGCGTCTGCGAGCCCGAATGCCCCGCAGAGGCGATCCTGCCCGACAGCGACGACAAGGCCACCGCCTGGCTGGAGCTGAACCGCGACTACGCCCAGTCCTGGCCCAACATCACCCGCAAGGGCGAGGCGCCGGCCGATGCCGACGAATGGAAGGACAAGCCCGGCAAGAAGGCGCTGTTCGACCCCGCGCCGGGCAAGCCCTGAGGGCCCCACGCGCGCCGTGCCGCGGCGCGTGACGAGGGGCGTTTTTTGTGCTACCTTAACCGGCCCCGCCCCGTTCGTCGTTCGGCACGGAGGAGCACGGCACCCCATGGCCACCCCCCGCACACCCGCGGCCAGGCCCGCGGCGAAGAAACCCGCCCCGGCCAAGGCGCCGGCGAAGGGCAAGGCCGCCGCGGCCAAGCCAGACGCCCCCAAGCCGGCCGCCAGCACGGCGCCGGCCACGAAACCCGCCGCCGCGCCCCCGGTGGCCCCTGCGACCCAGACCAAGGCAGCCCCTGACCCCGTGACCGCCCCCAAGACCAGCACCGCCGCCAAGCCCGCCGCCCGCAAGCCCGCGAAGGCCGAGGCGCCCGCCGCCGCGCCCGAGGCGCCCGCCGCGCCGCGCCCGTCCATCATCATCGCGGCCCCCAGCGGCCCGTCGCGGCCCGGCATGGGCAGGCCCGGCGCGCCGCCTTCCTTCGCCGTGCGCGGCCCCGGCCGCCCCGGCTTCGCCGAGGGCCAGGCCGCCGCCCCCCGCCCGCCGGCGCAGAAGATCGAGCTGAAGGCAGGCGACCACGTCGTCTACCCCACCCACGGCGTCGGCACCGTGCAGGGCATCGAGACGATCGAGGCCGCGGGGGTGAACGTGCAGATGGTCGTCGTCACCTTCGAGGAGAACCGGATGACGCTTCGCGTGCCGGTCAACAAGGTGCCGACCGCGGGCCTGCGCCTGCTGTTCACGCCGAAGGAGTTCGAGGCGGCGATCGACACGCTGAAGGGCAAGGCGCGCATCAAGCGCACCATGTGGTCCCGCCGCGCCCAGGAATACGAGGCCAAGATCAACTCGGGCGATCCGGTGGCGATCGCCGAGGTGGTGCGCGACCTGCAGCGCAACGCCGGCCAGCCGGACCAGTCCTTCTCCGAGCGCCAGATCTACGAGCAGGCGCTGGAGCGGCTGGCGGCGGAGTACGCGGCCATCGAGAAGATCGACAAGTACGCCGCCAGCGAGAAGCTGGTGGAGTTCGCGAAGTCGAGCTGAAGGCTCGACTTCGCTGTCTTTGATGCCATCATCGCGGCTGCCCATGACAGCCGCTACGCCGGGCGCGGCCTCCGGCCGCTTGGCTTCGGCCCCCTGAAGGGGGCCGGCGCGCGCGTTGCGCGCGCATTCTCCGTGTGCGGTTCTGGTTCTGTCGGGTGGCGCTGGTTGGCCGGCGCTCGGCTGCGCCGTTGCGCCTCGGGCGTTGGGGCGCACTCATCGTGGCGGCCGGTTGACGCGGGCGCGGTTTGCGCCGACCTCCCGCGCATGACCCGCGCTTCCATCGCCGACACCATCGCCGAGTTCGAGGACGCCCTCGCCTTCTTCGACGACGAGATCGAACGCCTGGGCTACCTCCAGGAAATGGGCAGCGAGCTCGCCCCCCTCGCGCCCGGCGAGATGACCGACGCCACCCGCGTGGAGGGCTGCCAGTCCCGCGTCTGGCTGGTCTCCGCCCTGGAGGATGGCCGCCTGCGCTTCCGCGCGATGAGCGACGCCATCTTCGTGCGCGGCATCCTCGCCATGCTGCTCCGCATCTTCGACGACCGCGCCCCGGCGGAGGTGCTGGCGGCCGACCCGGCCTTCCTCCAGCGGCTGGGGATCAGCCTGTCGCGCCGAAACGGCGCGCTGGCCGTGGTCAACCGGATGCGCGCGGCGGCCGCTTCCTCAGCGCCCTGACGCGGAAGGCAGCGCGGCGGCGATCACCTGCCAGCGCATCGGCCCGGCCAGCGCCAGGGTGAGCTGCGCCTGCCGCTGCGGGGCGGCGGGCGAGGCCAGCGTCACCTGCCAGCGGTCCAGCCCCAGCGGCACCACGTCGCGCAGCATCTGCCGGGGCGCCACGCCCTCGGGCGCGCGCAGCAGCGCGGCCATGCCCTCGGGCGCGGCGAGGCGCCCGGCCAGCTCGCCCGCCATGGCGGACAGGAAGGGGTTCAGCCCCCCCGGGTGGTGGGTGGCGGCGTCGCGGCGCAGCGCCTCCTCCACCGCGCCGGCCAGCGCCGCGCGGTCCATCTGCGCGGCCAGGGCCGGGGCATCGCCGTCGCGGAAGGAGCGCGCGAGGTCCAGCGCCGCGGCCATCGGGGTCAGCGCCACCGCGCCGCAGGCCACCGCCGCCATGCCCGCCACCAGGGCCAGCAGGCGCCGCGGCCGGCGGGGGGCCGGCCCGGCGGCCGGCGCCGCGGGCACCGGCGCGGGGCGCCGGCCCGCGCGGGCGTCGAACTCGGCCCAGACATCGTCCCATTCGGCGGAAGCGGTGGCTGCCATGGCAAATCCCTCGAAACGGGACAACGTCCCTGTTTTTGAGACTTACCGGGCAGACCCTTTCGAAGCGGTTAATGCTGTCTCAGCGTGTGGGATTTATCGGCGACCAGTCTCCCGCGCAGAGATGCCGGAGACGATCCAGGCTTCCAGCGCCGCGAAGCACGCGCCCAGCGCGGCGCGCATCGCCGCCGCCCGCGCGTCCCAGCCCTCGCCCGCCACCGGGGCCTCGGCGTCCAGCACCGTCTGCGCCAGCACCCGCGTCGCGCCGTCCTGGCGCAGCAGCAGCACGCCCAGCCGCGCGCGGGCCGCGCCGCCCGCCACGTCGAGCCGCAGCAGCTCCGCCTCCAGCACCAGCGGCGCCTGGAGGCGCGAGCCGGCGGCCGTCACCGCCGGGAACAGCCGCGCGTCCAGCAGCCAGGCGCGCAGCGCCGCCTCGGCCAGGTCGGCCGGCGGGGCCAGCCATTCGTCGTAGGGCGCCACCTCCAGCGAGCCGTCGGGGCGCAGCCGGCGCAGCCCGCGCCCGTCCAGCCCCGCCCCGGCGCCGAAGGGGCGCAGCAGCAGCGCCTCGCGCCCCGTCGCGCGCGGCGGGCCATCCCGCCGTGGGTCGAGCGGGTAGCGGCGCGTCTCCACGTAGGGGCGGCTCAGCCCGCAGCCGGCGAGGCCGAGCAGCAGCAGCAGGGGGCGTCGGGTCATCGGGTGCGCTCCGGGGGCGGCGGCGGGGCGCCGAGCAGCAGCTGCGAGGGCGAGCGCCGCAGCGCCTCCGTCGTTTCGCGCAGGTTGGCGGTGGCGGCCCGCAGGTCGCGCAGGATGGGGGCGAGGTCGGCCTGCACGTCGCCCACCGTGGCGTTCACCCGGCCCACCGTGGGGCCGACCTGGCGCGTGGCGGTGCGGATGTCGCCCAGCACGGCGTTCAGGCGCGCCAGCGCCTCGCGCGTCTCGCGCCCCTCGGCCAGGTTGCGGATGCCGCCGGCCGCGCCCCGCAGCTCCCCGGCCAGGGCCGGGATGTCGGCGCGGCGCACCTCCTCGCGCAGCGTCAGCAGCAGGCCGTTGGCGGAGGAGACCAGGCCTTGCACCTCGTCCTCGCTCACCCGGGCGCGGATGTCGGTCACCAGGCCGTTGAGGTTGGCGATGATCGCCTCGATGTCCACGTTCTCCACCCGGCGCAGCAGCGTCTCGGCCGCGCCCTGCACCTGGGCGGTGGTGGAGGGCTGGGAGGGGATGACCAGGTGCTCCGGCGTCCAGGGCAGCGGCGCGGCGGGGTAGCGGTCGGGGTCCACGAAGTCCAGCTCGATGTACACCACGCCGGTGATGCCGGTGGTGGCGAGGCGCGCGCGCAGCCCCTGGGCGACGGCGTCCTCCAGCCGGGGGATGTCGCCGATGCGCGTGAGGTCGAGGGCGAAGCGCATCACCACCAGCTGGAAGGCGCCGGCGAAGGCCTCCCCCTCCGGCCGGCGATAGGCGGCCGAGGCGAGCGCGATCTCGGTGACGCGCCCCACCTGCACGCCGCGGTAGCGCACGGGCGAGCCCGTCTCCAGCCCCTGCACGGATTCGCGCGAATAGGTCTCGAACACCGTGTCGCCCTGGCGCAGCCGGTCCCCGGTGAGGAACAGCACGAAGCCCACCAGCAGGGCGGCGCCCACCAGCACCATGGTGCCGACCGAGACGTAGGCGCTGCGGTTCGCGGGCATCTACAGCGCCTCGCGGTGGAAGAAGGCGCGCACGGTGGGGTGCGCGCTCTCGGCCTTCAGCCGCCTGGGGTCGCCCTCGGCGATCATTCCCTGCGCCTCCTTGTCCAGCATGATGCAGCGGTCCCCGATGGCCAGGATGGATTGCAGCTCGTGCGTCACCACCACGAAGGTGGTGCCGGTCTCCTTCGCCAGGGCGAGGATCAGCTGGTCCAGCCCGGCGGAGGTGATGGGGTCCAGCCCCGCGCTCGGCTCGTCCAGGAACAGGATCTCGGGGTCCAGCGCCATGGCGCGGGCGATGCCGGCGCGCTTGAGCATGCCGCCCGATATCTCGGCCGGCAGGCGCTCGGTGGCGTCCCCCAGGCCGACGAGGCCGAGCTTGGCGGCGGCCACCAGGGCGCGGCCGGCCTCGGGCAGCGCGGTGTGCGCCTCGATGGGCAGCATCACGTTCTCCCGCAGGCTCAGGCTGCCCAGCAGGGCGCCCTGCTGCCACATCACGCCGATGCGCCGCAGCAGGCCGCGCCGCGCCTCGCCCTCCAGCGTGGCGATCCCCTCGCCCAGCACGGACAGCGTGCCGGCGGTGGGCGCCAGCAGGCCGATCAGCAGCTTCAGCAGCGTGGACTTGCCGCAGCCCGACCCGCCGAGGATGACGAAGACCTCGCCGCGCCGCACCTCGAAGGACACGCCCTCGAACAGGGTGCGCGCGCCGAAGCGCATCGCCACGCCCTCGGCCCGGATCACCGCCTCGGCCATGCCTACCAGCCCAGCCGGAAGAACAGCACGGCGAAGACGCCGTCCAGCACCACCAGCGCCACGATGCCGCCCACCACCGCGGCCGTCGCCGCGTCGCCCACCGCGCGCGGGCCGCGCCCGGCGCCCAACCCGGCGCGGCAGCCGATGAAGCCGATCGCCAGCCCGAAGGCCGCCGCCTTCGCCAGCCCGCCCGCGAGATCCCCCACGGACAGCCATTGCTGCACCTGGCTGGCCACCGTCACCGGCGGGTAGCCGAGCGTGGCCATGACGATCGCCATGCCGCCCATGCCAGTGACGATCATCACCAGCGCCAGCACCGGCATCACCACGGCGGCCGCCAGCACGCGCGGCACCACCAGCCAGGCCATGGGGTCCAGGCCCATGGTGGTCAGCGCGTCCACCTCCTCGTTCACCTTCATGGTGCCCAGTTCGGCGGCGTAGGCGGAGGCGGTGCGGCCGGCCAGCACGATGCCGGCCAGCAGCGGCCCCAGCTCGCGCGTCAGCGAGATGCCGACGAGCTGGGGGATGAAGATCTCCGCCCCGAACTGGCGCATGGGGATGGAGGACTGGAAGGCCAGGATCACCCCGATCAGCACGCCCAGCAGGATGCAGAGCGGGAAGGCGCGCGTGCCCGCCTCGTCCAGGTGGCGCAGCACCTCGGCCGCGCGCAGGCGCCAGGGGCGGATGGCCAGCGCGCCGCCGGTCACCACCGTCTCGCCCAGGAAGCCCGTGGCGTCGCGCCATTCGCCCAGGCGGCCCAGCACGGCGGCGCCGATGCGGGCCACGAAGGGCAGGGGCTTCGGCGGCGGGGCGGGCTTCACGGTCGCCAGCGCGTCGCGGAAGCGCGCCAGCGCGGCGCGGGCGGCCTCGTCGCGCGGCTCGCGCCACTGCGGCTCGCCCGGCAGGCCGGCCAGCAGGGCGGCGCCGGCGGCGTCCAGCGCCGTCACGCCCGTGGCGTCCAGCACGTAGCGGCCACGCGCGGCCTTCTGGGCCTCGTCCCAGTCGCGCGCCGCCGCCCGCGCGTCCAGCACGCCGGAGAAGCGCAGGACCCGGGTGCCGCCTTCCTCCGATGTGTCCAGCATGTCAGCCCAAGGCGTGCAGCAGCACCGCGGTTGCGGCGGCGACGTTCAGGCTTTCCACCAGCGGGCTGCCGGCCAGCGTCACCGTGCCCGCGCAGGCGGCGATGACGGCCTCGGACGGGCCGTGCTCCTCGTTGCCCAGCACCAGGGCGATGGGCTTGGCGCGCGGCACCTGCGCGGGGGCCACGCCGCCCTTGGCCACGGCGGCCACCGTGGTGAACTGCCCGCCCAGGCGGCGCAGCGTGCCGGGCAGGTCGTCCGTGCGGAACACGGCCAGGTGCTCCAGCGCGCCCTCGGCGGTGCGGAAGGCGGCCTCCGACAGGTCGGCCTGGCGGCCGTCGCCGGCCAGCAGCAGGGCCTTGGCGCCGAAGAAGCAGGCGGTGCGGGCGATGGCGCCGAGGTTGTGCGGGTTGCCGATGCCGTCGAGGATCGGCAGCAGCTTCGCGCCGAACAGGGCGGGCGGCGGCGGGCCGTCCAGCGGCTCGGCGTGGCGGGGCGTGGCCAGGGCCATGATGCCGCCATGGTGCTCGGTGCCCGCCAGCCGGGCCAGGCGGTCGGCCGTCACCTCGTCATAGGGGCGCTTGTGGCGGGCCAGGTAGCGGCAGAGCGGGCCGGCGACCGGGCGCCGGCCCTCCACGTAGTTCAGCGCCAGCACCTGGTCGGGCCGGCGCAGGAAGAGCGCGCGCACCGCGTTGACGCCGCAGATGCGCTGGAAGTCGCGCTGGGCGGCGCGGCGGGCGGCGGGATGGTACGGATCAGACATGGGCCAGCAGCGCCTCCGGGACCTCGACGCCGTCGCGCGCCGCGGCCTCGCGCAAGGCGTCGCGGCGGGAGCCGGGGAGGCGCACGCCCTCGTCGCCCAGCATGGCCGCCACCAGGGTTTCCATGCGCTCCGTGAAGGCGTCCGTGCCGGCCAGCGCCCCGGGGTCCAGCGCCAGGAGGGCGTGGCCGAGGCGGGGCGGGTTGGGCGAGGGGGCGAAGAAGCTGTCCGCCTCGAAGGCGAAGGCCGCGCCGCCCAGCGCCACGCAGAGCAGCTCCACCACCAGGGCCAGCGCCGCGCCCTTGGCGCCGCCCGCGGCCAGCATGGCCCCCGAGAGCGCCGCCTGGGCGTCGGTGGTGGGGTTGCCCTGGGCATCCAGCGCCCAGCCCTCGGGGATGGGCGTGCCGGCCTTGGCGGCGACCATGATCCTGCCGCGCGCCACCTCGCTCAGCGCGAGGTCCACCACCATCGGGGGCGCGCCGCGGCGGGGGAAGGCGGCGGCGACCGGGTTGGTGCCCAACAGCGGGCGGCGGCCGCCCGGCACCGGCATGGCGGCGGGCGAGTTGGTGAAGGCGAGCGCCACCAGCCCCCCTTCCGCGAGGCGCCGCACCGGCAGGCCCATGGCGCCGGCGTGGTGGCTGTTGGTGACGGCGACGAAGGCGATGCCGTGCGCGCGGGCGCGGGTGGCGGCTTCCTGCTCCGCCAGGGCCAGGGCGAGGTAGGCCAGGCCGTTGCGCGCATCCACCAGGGCGCAGCCGCCCTTCTGCGCGGTCACGGCCGGTTCGGCGGCGCCGTCGGCCCGGCCCTCGCGCAGGAAGCCGGCATACATGGCGACGCGCGACAGGCCGTGGCCGCCCTGCCCCTCGGCCTCGGCGGCGACGAGGGCGGCGGCGGTCAGCGCCGCCATGCGCGGGTTGGCGCCGGCCGCGGCGAGCGCGCGGGCGGCGCAGGCTTCGGCCTGGGCGAGGGGAAGGCGGGGCATGGGGGGACTTGAAGCGCGGATGGGGTGGTGGGGCAAGCGCGGTCCCGTCCCCATCCTGTCTCACCCGTCCGCGCGGATCCCGCTCTCGCGCACCAGCCGCGCCCAGCGGGCCACCTCCTCCGTGATGAAGCCGCGCGAGCGGTCGGCGTCCCAGCCCAGCACGTCGAAGCCGCCTTCCTCCGCGCGGCGCTTCGTCTCGGGGTCGCGGATGGCGGCCAGCGTGGCGCGCTCGATCTCGGCCAGCACGGGGCGCGGCGTGGCGGCATGGGCCAGCATCGCCGTCCAGTTGGTGATGGCGAGGTTGGGCGCGCCGGCCTCGGCCACCGTGGGGATGTCGGGCACCAGGCGGTGGCGCGCGGCGCCGGTGAGGGCGAGGCCCCGCAGCCGCCCGCCCTGGATCTGGCCCAGGCATTCGGGAAGGTTGCTCACCATGAAGTCGAGGTTGCCGGCGACGAGGTCCGTCACCCCCGGCGCGCCGCCGCGATAGGGGACGTGGGTGACCAGGCCGCCGGCCTGCGCCTCGCGCCGCACCAGCTCCAGCCCCAGGTGCGGGGGCGAGCCGTTGCCCGAGGAGCCGGCGTTGGTGGGCCGGGTGCGGACCGCCGCCAGGAAGTCGGCCAGGGTGCGGTGGGGGCTGGCGGCGTTCACCACCACCACCAGCGGCAGCGAGCCCAGCATGGAGACGGGCGCGAAGTCCCGCAGCAGGTCGTAGGGCGATTGCGGGAACAGCGAGACGTTGACCGCATGCGTCAGCGTGATGGCGAGCAGCGTGTGGCCGTCGGGCGGGGCCTTGGCCGCGGCGTCGGCGCCGATCATGGCGTTGCCGCCGGCCCGGTTCTCCACCACCACCGGGCGGTTCCAGCCCTCGCCGAGGCGCTGGGCCACCAGGCGGGCCATGATGTCGGTCAGGCCGGCCGGGGTGAAGGGCACGATGTAGCGCACCGGGCGGTCGGGGAAGCCCTGGGCGTGCGCCGGCAGGGCGAGGAACGGAAGCGCCAGCGCGGCGCGGCGGTTCATTCGCATGTGAACGTGAAATCCTCTCATCCATAACAACGATTCGATGTCGTTGATTGGACCGGGCCTCCCCGGTCTTGTCCAGTCTCGCACGCGCGGGCCTGATGGCTGCAAGCATTTGCGGAAGGGCACGGGCATGCAGGATCTGGATGGGGCGCGGCTGGAACGGCTGTGCGAGGCGGTGGCCGGCGACGTGGCGTCGGGCCTGTGCCGGGGGGCCGCCATCGCCGTGGCGCGGCACGGCGAGGTGGTGCTGTCCCGCGTGTTCGGCGAGGCGCGCGATGGCGTGGCGGCGGATCAGCGCACGCTGTGGCTGCTGTATTCCAACACCAAGGTGGTGACGGCGGCCGGCCTCTGGGCGCTGGCCGAGGAAGGGCGCATCTCGCTGGCCGACCCGGTGGCGCGGCACCTGCCGGGCTTCGAGGCCGGCGGCAAGGGCGGCATCACCTTCGTGGAGCTGCTGACCCACCAGGCGGGCTTCCCCTCGGCGGTGGTGCCCGAGGCGGCCTGGGAGGACCCGGCGCTGCTGCGCGACACGGTGTGCGGCTTCGCGCTGGAATGGGAGCCAGGCTCACGCGTGCGCTACCATCCCGCCTCGGCGCATTGGGTGGCGGCGGCGGTGATCCGCGCGGTGACGGGCGAGGACCATCGCGACTTCCTGCGCCGGCGCATCATCGCCCCGCTGGGGCTGGACCTGTTCGTGGGCGTGCCGGATGCCGAGCACGCCCGCGCCGCCGACATGCATGACGAGGACGGCACGCGCCGCCTGCCCGAATGCGGCCCGGCCCACCGGCGGGCCGGGGTGCCGGGGGGCGGCGGCTACGCCACGGCGCCGGCCATGGCGCTGTTCTACCAGTGCCTGCTGGGCGGCGGCGCGCCGATCCTGGGGCGCCGCGTGCTGGAATACGCGCTGCGCCCCCGCACGGGCGACCGGATGGACGAGCACAACGGCATCCCGATGCACCGCGCCCTGGGGCCGCACCTGCGCGGCTTCACCGACGGCATGCGCGGGCTGGGGACGCTGGCGCACCCCATGACCTTCGGCCATGGCGGCGTCGGCTCCTCCTACTGCTGGGGCGACCCGGAATCCGGCGTCAGCTTCGCCTTCCTGAGCAACACGCGGGTGGAGGAGGAGCGGCACGCGGCGCGGATGGAGCGGATCTCCAACCTCGTGCACGCCGCTATCCGTTGAGCCGGCGATTCACGCCGCCGTCCCGGCGGCGATCGCAGGCTATCCGTTGAGCAGCCGGATGATCCCGTCCAGTTGGTCGAGGTCGCGGTAGGACAGCACCACCTGCCCGCCCTTGCCGCCGTGCCGGATGGCGACGCGCAGGCCCAGGCGGGCGGACAGGTCGCGCTCCAGCGCGCGCGTCTCGGCGTCCGGCGCGCCGCGCTCGGGGCGGGCGGGCAGGTCGCGCTGGGCGGCCAGCGCCTCGGCCTGGCGCACGTTGAGGCCGCGGTCCACGATGGCGAGCGCCAGCGCCTCGGGCTGCGCCGCGGTCAGCAGGGCGCGGGCGTGGCCGGCGGAAAGCGCGCCGTCGCGCAGCAGGTCGCGCACGCGCTCGGGCAGGTTCAGCAGGCGCAGCGTGTTGGCGACGTGCGGGCGGCTCTTGCCCACGATCTTCGCCAGCGCGTCCTGCGTCAGGCCGAATTGCTGGGTGAGGCGGCCGTAGCCCTCCGCCTCCTCCAGCGCGTTGAGGTCCTGGCGCTGGAGGTTCTCGACCAGGCCGGCGGCCATCGCCTCGCGGTCGGAGAAGTCGCGCACCAGGGCGGGCACCTCGTGCAGCCCGGCCTTCTGCGCCGCCCGCCAGCGCCGCTCGCCGCCGATGATCTGGAAGCGCTGGGCGTCGCCCTTGCGCGGGCGGACCAGAATGGGCTGGAGCACGCCGTGCTCCTTCATGGAGGCGGCGAGCTCCTCCAGCGCGCCCTCGTCCATGCCGTCGCGCGGCTGGAAGGGGCCGGGCTCCAGCGCGCTGACGGCGAGCGTCCGCAGGCCGGCGGCGGGGGCGGCGGCGGTGGCCTCGCCCAGCAGGGCGGACAGGCCCTTGCCCAGGCCGCGGGGCTTCTGGCTCATGCCGCGGCTTCCTGGCGCAGGCGGGCGCGGTGGCGGCGCAGCAGCTCGGCGGCCAGCTTCACGTAGGCCTCGGCCCCGGGCGAGCGAGGGTCGTACAGCGTCACCGGCAGGCCGTGCGACGGCGCCTCGGAGACGCGGACGTTGCGCGGGATCACCGTGTCGTAGACCTGCGCGCCGAAGACGCCGCGCACGTCGTTCGACACGGCTTCCGAGAGGTTGTTGCGCCGGTCGAACATGGTCAGCACGATGCCTTCCAGCCGCAGCGCCGGGTTGAAGCCGCGGCGGATGCGCTCCAGCGTCTGCATGATCTGCGACATCCCTTCGAGCGCGTAGAACTCCGTCTGCAGCGGTACCAGCATGGATTCCGCGGCCACCAGCGCGTTGAGCGTCAGCAGGCCGAGCGAGGGCGGGCAGTCCAGCACCACCCATTCCACCCCGGCCAGCGCGGCGGCGCCGGCCGCCAGCGCGTCCCGCAGCCGGCCCTCGCGCGCGGCCATGTCCACCAACTCCAGCTCCGCCCCGGCCAGGTCGGGGTCGGCGGGCACGAGGGACAGGTTGGGCACCTCCGTGCGGCGCATCACCTCGGCCAGGGGGCGGCCCTCGGTCAGCAGGGCGTGGGTGCCGGGGGCGCGGTCGGGCCGCGCCAGGCCCAGGCCGGTGGAGGCGTTGCCCTGCGGGTCCATGTCCACCAGCAGCACCTTGTGGCGGATGGCGAGTGCGGCGGCGAGGTTCACCGCGGTCGTGGTCTTGCCCACGCCACCCTTCTGGTTGGCGAGGGCCAGGATGCGGCGGGGCTTCGCGTCAGGCAGGGCGCACCTCGGTCAGTCGCAGGATGGTCGAGTCGGGGTCGGTGGCGCTGGGCAGGCGCTCCACGCGCATCAACCAGCCCGCGGCGGCCTGCGTCAACTCCGCATCAACCGCGCGCCCCTTGGGGAAGACGGCAGCGCCGCCCGGGGCCAGCAGGCGATGGGCGTGCGGCAGCAGCTCCACCAGCGGCGCCAGGGCGCGGGCGGTCAACGCGTCCAGCGGCGGGAGCGCGGCATCCTCGATGCGCTTCGGATGGACGGTGACGTGGGGCAGGGCGAGGCGACGCGCGGCCTCCATGAGGAAGGCGGCCTTGCGCCGGTCGGACTCCACCAGGTGAACCGGGCCGTCGCGCATGATGGCCAGCACCAGCCCCGGCAGCCCGCCGCCGGAGCCGAGGTCCCCCAGCACGCCGGGCGGCACCAAGGGGGCGAGTTGGGCGCTGTCCATCACGTGGCGCTCCCACAGGCGCGGCAGGTCCCGCGGGCCGACCAGGTTGATGCGCGGATTCCATTCGCGGACCAGCGCCGCGTAGGCGTGCAGCCGCTCCGTTGTTTCACGGGAAACACCCTCAGCGTGTTCCACGTGAAACACCCCGCAGGTGGACGGCAAGCGCGGCGATGGCGGCAGGCGTGACGCCGGGGAGGCGGCCGGCGCGGCCCAGCGTCGCGGGGCGGGCGCGGGCCAGTCGGTCCCGCATCTCGTTCGACAAGCCGGCGATGGCCGCGAAGTCCAGCGCGTCCGGGATGGCGGTCGCTTCCTCCCGCGCCACCCAGGCCTGCTCGCGGGCCTGCCGGCCCAGGTAAGGGGCGTAGAGCGCTTCCGCCTCCAGCCAGTCGCGGACGCGCGGCGGCAGCGCGTCCAGCCAGGGCGCGATGCGGGACGCGGCGGGGGCGGATGGCAGCCCCATCACCTCGAACAGGCTGCGACGTTGGCCATCCTGGTTCACCGCGATGCCGGCGGCCGCGTATTGGGAGGGCGTCGCGTCCTCCGCCTGCGCCCGCGCCATCGCCGTGAGGCAGGCATCGCGGAAGCCGGCCCAGGCCGCGCGCCGCACGGGGCCGACGCAGCCCCAGGCGTCGCCATGGTCCGCCAGCCGGAACCCGGCATTGTCGGCGCGCAGCGACAGGCGGTGCTCGGCGCGCGCCGTCAGCATGCGGTAGGGCTCGGTCACGCCGTGCAGCGTCAGGTCGTCCACCAGAACGCCCATGTAGGCCTCGCCGCGACCGGGCACCGCGGGCGGCTCGGCGCGCCCGCCCGCGCGGTGCGCCGCGTTCACCCCGGCCAGCAGGCCCTGAGCCGCGGCCTCCTCGTAGCCGGTCGTGCCGTTCACCTGCCCTGCCAGGAACAGGCCGGGCGAGGCGCGGCATTCCAGCGTGGGCCGCAGGGCGCGCGGGTCCACGTGGTCGTACTCGATGGCGTAGCCGGGGCGCAGGATCACCGCCTCCTCCAGCCCGGCGATACTGCCGATCATCGCGCGCTGCACCTCCTCCGGCAGGCTGGTGGAAATGCCGTTGGGATAGACCGTGTGGTCCTCCAGCCCCTCCGGCTCCAGGAAGACCTGGTGGCGCTCCTTGCCGGCGAAGCGCACCACCTTGTCCTCCACGCTGGGGCAGTAGCGCGGCCCGGCGCCGGTGATGTGCCCGGCATGGATGGCCGAGCGGTGCAGGTTGTCGCGGATGATGGCGTGGGTGCGCAGGTTGGTGTGGGTGATGCCGCACGCCACCTGCCGGTTTTCGATGCGCGCCGTCATCGCCGACAGCGGCTCGGGCACCGCGTCGCCCGCCTGCATCTCCAGCGCGTCCCAGCGGATGGTGCGGCCGTCCAGCCGCGGGGGCGTGCCGGTCTTCAGCCGGGCCAGCGGCAGGCCCAGCCGCTCGAAGGCCAGCGCCAGGCCCACGGAGGGCGCCTCGCCCGCCCGCCCCGCCGGCAGCCGCACGTCGCCGATGTGGATCACGCCGCGCAGGAAGGTGCCGGTCGTCACCACCGTGGCGCCGGCCTGGATGCGCCGGCCCCGCGCCGTCACCACGCCCGCCACCCGCGCGCCGTCCAGCACCAGGTCCTCGGCGGCGTCGGCCTCGCAGGACAGGCCTTCCTGCGAGGCCAGCAGCGCCTGGACGGCGCGGCGGTACAGCGCGCGGTCCGCCTGGGCGCGCGGGCCGCGCACCGCCGGGCCCTTGCTGCGGTTCAGCAGCTTGAAGTGGATGCCGGCGGCGTCGGCGGCGCGGGCCATCAGCCCGTCCAGCGCGTCCACCTCGCGCACCAGGTGGCCCTTGCCGATGCCGCCGATCGCGGGGTTGCACGACATCTCGCCCAGCTTGGACAGGTCGTGCGTCAGCAGCAGGGTCCGCGCGCCCACCCGGGCCGCGGCCGCCGCCGCCTCGCAGCCGGCATGGCCGCCGCCCACCACCACCACGTCGAAGCGCGCATCCCACATGAAGGGCGGGATACCACAGTCACTTGCCGATGCAGAACTCGCCGAACACGCGGTCCAGCACCGCCTCCACATCCACCCGCCCGGTGATGCGGCCCAGGGCGCGCAACGCCTCGCGCAGCGCCTCGGCGCGCAGCTCGGGCAGGGGCGCCTCAGGCAGCTGGTCCAGCGCGGCCAGCGCCTCGGCCAGGGCGGCGCGGTGGCGCGGGCGGGTCAGCCCCGCCGCGTCGCCGGCCCCGGCGCGACGCGCCACCTCGCGCGCCAGCAGCGCCCGCAGCGCCTCCAGCCCCTCGCCCGTGGCCGCCGAGACCGCCAGCGCGCCCGGCATCACCGGCCCCAGGTCGCACTTGCTGCCCACCAGGATGGCGCCTTCGCCGCCCAGCGCCAGCACCGCCGGGTCGGGCGGCGCGTCGGCCGGCAGCACCAGCAGGCGCAGCTGCGCCGCCTCCGCCCGGGCCAGGGCGCGGCGCACGCCTTCGGCCTCCACCTCGTCGAGGGTGTCGCGCAGGCCGGCGGTGTCGGCCAGCGTCACCGGCACGCCGCCCAGCACCAGCCGCACCTCCACCACGTCGCGCGTCGTGCCCGCCCGTGCCGAGACGATCGCCGCGTCGCGCCCCGCCAGCGCGTTCAGCAGGGAGGACTTGCCGGCGTTCGGCGCGCCCACGATCGCCACCGCCACGCCCTCGCGCAGCGCCTCGCCGCGCGCCGCCTCGCCCAGCGCCGCGGCCATCTCGGCGCGCAGCGCGGCCGCTTCCGCCGCCACCCGTGCGTCCAGGTCGCCGGGCAGGTCCTCCTCCTCAAACTCGATGAAGGCTTCCTGGCGGGCCAGCAGCGCCGTCAGCGCGCCGGCCCATCCCTCCAGCCGCCGGCCCAGCCCGCCCGCCGCCTGGCGCAGCGCCTGGCGCCGCTGGGCCTCGGTTTCCGCATCCACCAGGTCGGCGATGCCCTCGGCCGCCGTCAGGTCCAGCTTGCCGTGCAGGAAGGCGCGGCGGGTGAACTCGCCCGGCTCGGCGGGGCGCAGGCCCAGCGCCAGCAGGGCGCCCGCCACCGCCGCCAGCACCGCGGCGCCGCCATGCAGGTGAAGCTCCGCCGCATCCTCCCCAGTGAAGGAGCGCGGGGCGGGGAACCACAGCACCAGCGCGCGGTCCAGCACCTCGCCGCCGTGGCGCAGGGCGCGCAGCGTCGCCATCCGGGGTTCCGGCACGCCGCCGGCCAGCGCCGCCAGCGCCGTGCCCGTTCCCGGCCCGGAGAGCCGCAGCACCGCCACCGCCGCCCGCCCCGCGCCGGAAGCGAGCGCGAAGACGGTATCAGGCATGCCGCTCCGTCAGCATCAGCCGCTGCACCCGCCCGCCCTGCACGAGGTGCGCCTGGAGCACCTCCTCCACGTCCTCGGTCGTGCGGAGCTGGTACCAGATGCCCTCGGGGTAGATGACCATCACCGTGCCGAACTCGCAGCGGTCCAGGCAGCCCGCCTGGTTCACCCGCACCCCTGCCAGGCCCAGCTCCTTCGCCCGCGCCTTCATGTAGTCGCGCAGCTTGTCCGCCCCCTTCTCGGCGCAGCAGCCGCGCTTGTGGCCGTCGGGCCGGCGGTTGTTGCAGACGAAGACGTGGGCGCGGAAGAAGGGCGGGGGGTCTGGCTGGTCCATGCCCCCGAGATAAGGGCGAACCCCAGGCGCGCCCAGCCCCGCTTGACGCACGCCCGGCCGGGGTGCTGCATCCTTCTGCCATGCCGCAACTCACCCTCCTCTCGCCGCTGGGCGAGCTGACGCTGTCCGAGGAGGACGGCGCCCTCGTCGCGCTCGACTGGGGCCGCGGGCGCGACCAGGAGGAGACGCCCCTCCTGCGCGCCGCCGCCGAGCAGCTGCACGACTACTTCGACGGCGAGCGGACCACCTTCCAGCTTCCCCTCGCCCCGCACGGCACGCCGTTCCAGCGCCGCGTGTGGGACGCGCTGTGCCGCATCCCGCCGGGCGAGACGCGCTCCTACATCGCCGTGGCGCGTGAGCTCGGCACCGCCGCGCGCGCCGTGGGCCAGGCCAACGGGCGCAACCCCATCCCCATCATCATCCCCTGCCACCGCGTCGTGGGCGCGAGCGGTCCGGGGGGCTATTCCGGGGAGGGCGGCTTGGATACGAAGCGCTTCCTGCTCGACCTCGAGGCGCGCAGCCAGCCAGGGAACCCGTCATGAACCACGCGATCCGCATCCACGAACATGGCGGCCCCGAGAAGATGGCGTGGGAGGAGATCCCGCTGCCCCACCCCAAGCCGGGCGAGGCGCTGATCCGCCAGCACGCCGTGGGCCTCAACTACATCGACGTGTATTTCCGCACCGGCCTGTACAAGGCGCCCGCCCTGCCCGCGACCATCGGCATGGAGGCCGCCGGCGTGGTGGAGGCGGTGGGCGAGGGCGTGACCGAGGTCGCGGCGGGCGACCGCGTCGCCTACGCCACCGGCCCCATCGGCGCCTATGCCGAGGCGCGCACCCTGAAGGCCGACCGCCTGGTGAAGCTGCCCGAATCCCTGTCCTTCGAGCAGGGCGCGGCCATGATGCTCCAGGGCATGACGGCCCAGTACCTGCTGCGCCGCACCTACAAGGTCCAGGCGGGCGAGACGATCCTGGTCCACGCCGCGGCGGGCGGCGTCGGCCTCATCATGTGCCAGTGGGCGAAGCACCTGGGCTGCACCGTCATCGGCACCGTCTCCACCGAGGCGAAGGCCGAGCTGGCGCGGGCCAACGGCGCCGACCACGTCGTGATCTCGGGCGAGGACCTGCCGGCCGCCGTGCGCCGCATCACCGGCGGGGCCATGGTGCCCGTGGTGTACGACAGCGTGGGGCGCGACAGCTTCACCCCCTCGCTCGACAGCCTGGCCCCCTTCGGGATGATGGTGTCCTACGGCAACGCCTCCGGCCCCGTGCCGCCGATGGACATCGGCCTGCTGGCCGCCAAGGGCTCGCTCTACCTGACGCGGCCCACGCTCGCGACCTACACGGCCAAGCGCGAGGACCTGGTCGCCTCCGCCGAGGACCTGTTCGCGGTCGTCGCCTCGGGGGCCGTGAAGCTCGCCATCAACCAGCGCTACGCGCTGAAGGACGCGGCGCAGGCGCACCGGGACCTGGAGGCCCGCAAGACCACGGGCTCCACCATCCTGATGCCGTGAGGCGGGCTCCCCCCGGCGTCAGCCGGGGGACCAGTAGCGGTAGCGGTGGCTCTCGCGCATGCCCTGGGCGAAGTTCAGCGCCAGCGACGCCTCGTTCGTCGCGCTCACCTGGCTGAACTTCCACGCCGCGCCCCGGGCCACGCCCCAGGCGGCGGCCGCGCCCATGATGCGCCGCGCCAGCCCGCGCCGCCGCGCCCCGGGCCGCACCGCCAGGTCGAACATCCCGCACAGCGGGCCGTCGGCGGCCACGAAGATGCAGGCCGCATCCTCCAGCACCAGCCAGGCGGCGGGGATCGTCAGCAGGGCGGCGCCCTCCACCTTCTCGCGCCGCCGCTCGCCGGTCTGGTATTCGGCGCTCCCCACCACGTCCAGCCAGCGGGCATCCGGTGCGGGCAGCGCCTCCACGGCCGGCTCCGCCGCCGCCATCGGCGCCAGTGGGCCGCACAGCACCAGGGATTCGTCATGGGCCCGCCAGCCGGCCGCCGCCGCTGCCTCCGCCAGCCCGGGCGGGTCCAGCGGCAGGGAGCGCAGCCGCGGCCGCAGGCCCCGCGCGCGATGGAAGGCGGCGACGCGCGCCAGCAGCGCGGCCGGGTCGGCGACCGGCTCGGGCGACAGCGCCTGCGCGCAGTTCGCCCGCCCGGTGCCGCCATGGAAGGCGCGCAGCACCAGCGGGCCGTGGAACTGGGTGAACGGGGCGGGGACTGCGTTGAGCGTCGCGCGCTCGATCTCGGCGATGGTCGGCATCGCCGCAGGATGGCGGGGGGCGGGCCGGCGTGCCAGCCCTGCCCCCCGGGTGGCGTCAGCGCCGCTGCGGCGTGGTCAGCACGCCCGTGGCGGCACCCACCGCGCCGCCGGTGATGGCGCCGATGGCAGCGCCCGAGCCGCCGCCGGCGATGCCGCCGATCGCGGCCCCCGCGCCGGCGCCGATCAGCCCGCCGCCGGCCGCGCGCTGGCCCTGGCTGTAGGGGTTGGTGCAGGCCGCGGTGCCCAGCAGGGCGACGATGGCGAGGGTACGGAACATGGCAATCCTCCAGCGAAGGCGGGCCGCGACGGCCCGCTCCCGCGCAGGCTAACGCCGGAATGTGGCCTTCGTCTGGCCCATCCCGGCGCCCCGGTCAGCCGCCGCCCTGTGCGGCGGCGGTGAAGGCGAAGTTGTCGAAGGAATTCTCGGAGACGCGGAACCACTGGAACAGCTCGTTCCGGTAGGGGCGGTAGGCGTCCCAGATCGTGCGGAAGCGCGGGTTCTGCCCGGCCAGGTCCGCCATCAGCGCCTCGTTGTTGCGCCAGGCGAGCTGGAGGATGTCGCGCGAGTAGAAGCGCAGCTGCGTGCCCTGCGCCACCAGCCGGCGCAACGCGATGGGGTTCAGGTGGTCGTAGCGGCTGACCATGTCGGCGTCGGCGTCCGAGCAGGCGATCTGCAGCGCCTCCTTGTACTGCTGCGGCAGGGCGTCGTAGGCGCGCTTGTTGCTCATGAAGTGCAGCCGCGCCGCCGGCTCGAACCAGCCCGGCGCGTAGTAGAAGCGGGCCACGCGGAAGAAGCCCAGCCGCTCGTCGTCATGCGGGCCCACGAACTCGGTGGCGTCGATCGTGCCGCGCTCCAGCGAGGGATAGATGTCGGCCGGCGCCACCAGGGTGGGGGCCGCGCCCATGCGCTGGAACACCTGGCCCGCGAGGCCGGAGATGCGGAACTTCAGCCCCTGCACGTCCTGCACCGTGCGGATTTCCTGGCGGAACCAGCCGCCCATCTGCGCGCCCGTGTCGCCGGCCGGAAAGGCCTGGATGTTGTAGTCGGCGAAGAGCTGGTCGGCGAGCTGGTTGCCGCCGCCGTAGCGGAACCACGCCGTCAGCTGGCGCGTGTTCAGCCCGAAGGGCACGGCGGTGAAGAAGGCGAAGCCCGGCTCCTTGCCGATGTACCAGTAGGAGGCGGTGTGGCCGCACTCGATGGTGCCGGCCTGCACCGCGTCCAGCACCTGCAGGCCCGGCACGATCTCGCCCGCCGGGAAGGGGGTGATGCGGAAGCGGTTCTCGGTGAGCGCCGCGACGCGGGCCGCGATGCGCTCCACCGTGCCGTACAGCACGTCGAGGTTGCGCGGGAAGGAGGATTGCAGCCGCCAGCGCACCTCGGGGTTGGCCTGGGCCAGGGCGGGGGCGGCGAGGGCGACAGGCGCGGCCGCGGCGGCGGCGCCCAGGACAAGGCGGCGGTTCATGGGCTGTGTGTTTCCTCTCGGGCACGCGAAGATGGCGCGGTTTTAACCCGATCCGCCCCCGTTGGGGAAGCGTGCCGGCGCGGGGCCTCAGCCGGGCCGCCAGGCGCGGTGATAAGGATGGTTGGCGCGGATGCACTGCGCGCGGAACAGCTGCTCGGCCAGCAGGGCGCGCACCAGCAGGTGCGGCCAGGTGAGCGGGCCGAGCGACAGGCGGTGCGCGGCGCGCCCCAGCACCGCGGGGTCCAGCCCCTCCGCGCCGCCGATGACGAAGGCGATGGGCCGCGCCGCTTCCTCCCACCGCGCGGCCAGCGCGGCCAGCGCCTCGCTGGCCGGCGCGGCGCCGCCCAGGTCCAGCGCCACCACCAGCGCGTTCGCCGGCAGGGCGGCGAGGATGGCCGCACCCTCGCGGCCGCGGATCTCGCCGGGGCTGCCGGTGCCCTCGGGCAGCTCGCGCAGCTCCAGCGGCGGGCGCAGGCGGGCGTTGTACTGCTCGAACAGCGCGCGCTCGGCACCGGCCTTGAAGCGGCCGATGGCGAGCAGGCGGGCCTTCAAATGGGGCTCTGCTCCCCGGGCCCGGCGTCGCCCAGGGGCGAGTCGGGGCCCCACATCTTCTCCAGGTCGTAGACCAGCCGCGCCTCGGGCTTGAACAGGTGGATCACCAGGTCGCCCGCGTCGATCAGCACCCAGTCGTCGCTGCCCTGCACGGCGTCCTTGCGCAGCTTCAGGCCTTCCTTGTTCAGCGCCTCGTCCAGGTGGGCGGCCATGGCCTGGATCTGGCGGTCGGCCAGGCCGGTGGCGATCACCATGCGGTCGGTGAAGGAGGCGCGGCCGGTGACGTCGAGCACGGTCACGTCCTCGGCCTTGTCATCCTCCAGCGACTTCACGGCGGCCGCGACCAGGCGCTCAAGCCGGCCGGGATCGGCGGCGGCCTTGCGGCGGGGGGCGCGCTTGGCCTTGGGGCCGGCGGTCGTCGCGGCCTTGGTATCGTTGGCGGTGGCCGCCTTGGCGGCGGCTGCCGGCCTGGCGGGCGCGGGCGTCACGGCGGCGCCGTCGCCGCGCGGCGTGGCGCGCACGCAGGCGGTGGTGGTGATGCGGCGCGGCGCGGCATCCGCCGGCCGGCGGGCGTCGCCCAGCGCGGCGGAGCGCGGCGTGGTGCGGCCGGTGCGCGCGGCGGGCTTGGCGGCGGCGCGCCGGGCC
>LNFM01004902.1_pt1 | contig 23962 bp, 10 predicted proteins | sample 596031 | NCBI WGS metagenome assembly LNFM01 (sample SAMN04254537, study PRJNA301005) | activated carbon metagenome | isolation source: dual media filters at the Ann Arbor, Michigan drinking water treatment plant | place: USA: Ann Arbor | reverse complement strand
TGTCGAACGGCCTCACAAAGTTCGGCCCGTTGCCACGCTGGTCAAATCCGTTGGCGACAAAGTCAAATCCCTTGTCGATCGCCGAACTCACACCAGTACAGCTCGCATCCGGCACTCCCGCCGAAGTACACAAAGCATGCGTCGCCGTCGGCCCGCCATTGTTCGCAAGCGGCGTGAGGCCGGGATCGCCCGTGAGATTGTTGGAGTTTGTTCCGTTAACGCAAGCTAAACCATCCTCGATCAACGAGTAAGCGGCGTTTACGGTGCCCGCTTGTACCGCACAATCGGCACCCGCCGTACTGTTGGCAACGATCGTACTGTTCAGATTTGTCGTGCCAACGTTTCGGAGGCCCCCGCCAAACGACGGGCCTGAATTGTTGCTGATGGTAGATCCGTTAAACGTCGCTGTCCCGAAATTCCCAACTCCGCCGCCAAACGGTGCCGAATTACCGCTAATGGTTGAATTGTTTACGATGAGAGTGCCCGTATTTGCGAGTCCACCGCTACCGCTCGACGCTGTGTTCGAGTGAATAGTCGAGTTATCGATATTTATCGTTAGGGTGCCGGCTGAATCAAAACCACCGCCTTCCTGAGAAGAATTATTGCGAATGGTTGAATTCGTAATTGTTATTGAACTACCGGCCTCGGCCCGAATACCGCCGCCGCCGAAATCAGCGGTGTTATTGGCAATGATCACACCATCTAAGGACAGGTTACCGAAAGAATGTATACCACCGCCGAAGCTTCCCAGGATGTTTCCCCCCGAGATCGTTAGCCCTGAGATCGACGCTGCCACGCCCGCGTTGACGCGGAAGACGCGGCTGGTCGTGCCTGCTGCGGCTGTATTCTGAACCGTCAGCAAGCTAGATCCCGGGCCGACGATATTCACATTTCTCGTAATCGCGATCTGACCTGAAGAGAGCGAGATCGGGCTGGTGATGTCCGCCGCATTCGGACTGGCATCGCCTTCAACCGATGCCGGACCGGGTTGGAAGGTGACAGTATTCTGTCCGGGGGCCGAGCAAGCAGTCGCGACCGCGTAGCGGAGGCTATCGACAGCATTGTCACTGTTGTTTGTCACGACCGGGTTGACGTTACAGGTGATATTTAGGTTGTAAGTCGTGCTAGTTCCGGTGCAGCCATTGCCGTCTGTGACGGTAACGACGATCGGGAACAGTCCCGTTTCCGTTGGCGTACCGCTTAGCAGGCCCGCCGGTGAAAGAGTCAGGCCATTTGGCAGTGTGCTCACCGTCGTGAACGTCGCGCCGCCGAAGCCTCCGGACTCAGTAAACGTCTGGCTGAACGGCAGGCCGATCAGGCTGGATGTCAGGGCCGGATTGGTAACGGTGATCGTCTGGCAAACCCTCGGCGTGGAGTCACTGCCTGTGTTGTTGCCGGGGTTGGTGTCCGCTCCGTTGGCTCCGTCATCGGCGATCGATGCTGTGTTATCGATCTGGCTAACGCCGAGTAGTCCGGTGGTATTGACCGTGACAGCAAAAGTAGCAGAACCAGACGCCCCGCCGCCGTTGATGCCGCCGACAGCCAGCGTGCAAGTGCTGCCGGCATTATTGTTTGGTACGCACGTCCATCCGGAAGTGCTCGCACCGGCGTTAAATATGGTGTTCGCGGGCACCGTCTCGGTCAGCACGACTCCCGTCGCTCCCTGATTGCCGATGTTCGAATACGACAGGGTGTAAGCGACTGTTCCTCCAGGAATAGTGGTCGATCCGCCGTCGCTCTTTGTAACGGTTAGGTCAGGAGCGGCGTTGACCGGTGTCGTGTCCGATCCGCTGTTATTTCCGGGTGTCGGGTCGACCCCGTTTGTTCCGTCATCCGCGATAGATGCCGTATTACTTATCTGGTTCACGCCCGCTGCGACAGGAGTTGCAACCGTCACGGCAAAAGTTGCCGATCCGGATGCACCGCCGCCGTTGAGTGCACCGACAGTGAGCGTGCACGTGCTGCCGGCGTTGTTATTTGGAGTACATAACCAACCGGGTGAGCTTGCCCCCGCATTAAATGTCGTGTTAGCCGGCACCGTCTCAGTCAAAACGACGCCTGTCGCTCCCTGATTGCCGTTATTTGCGTAATTGAGAGTGTAAGTCACCGTCCCGCCCGGCGAAACGGTCGCTCCGCCGTCGCTCTTTGTCACCGTCAGATCCGGTTGAGCATTCAGCGGTGTCGTATCTGTTGCCGTATTGTCGGCTACGTGGAGTTCGGTACCGTTTGCACCGTCGTCGGCGATCGTTGCAGTGTTCGAGATCTGAGTTAACCCGGCGGCGACCGGATTCGCAGACGTAACCGCAAAGACCACGCTTCCGCTAGCGAGAGAAGCTAGGCCGCCGACATTGAACGTGCACGTGCTGCCAGCATTATTATTTGGAGCACACACCCAACCTAGGGTACTCGCAGCTGAATCGAAGGTAGTATTCGCCGGAACCGTCTCACTCAGGACAACTCCCGAAGCTGACTTGCCGGTATTCGTGTAGCTCAGCGTATACGAAACCGTTCCGCCCGGGACAACGCTGAGGTTGCCGTCGGATTTCGTCAACGACAGATCGGAAGGCTTACACTTGCCGCCGCCATCGGCGGTAAAGATGCTATTGATCTCAGGCTGCGTAAGAGCTCGATTGAATACCTCGACCTCGTCGATGAGTCCGTTGAACTGTAAGCCCCCAGCTCGTCCGCCGATATTGAATGGCACGTTCGAACCGCTTATATTTCCTGTCTTTGCTCCCATGCCGACCAATTGGCCATTAGCATAGAGTCTGATATTCGCACCGTCATAGGTCATCGCGACGTGTGTCCACTGACCCACCGGCGGAAGATAGAAGGTGGTGTTTGCCGGATAATCTGAGAAGGCGGCTACTGTTGTCTCTCCGCTGCCGGTTCGGACGATTGCCTGCATAACGACGCCAAATCCGTTCATTAGCAGATAGTCATTACTGCCGGATTGTGTCTTGCCGAAGTAAACCGCCTCATTATTGTTGTTTGGCCTGACCCACCCATCGATAGTGACCTGATTGCCGGTAATATTTAACGGCCCGCTACCCGCGGGACGCGTGAGATAACTCGGTAAACTCGGGAAACTGAATGCGTCTCCGACCTTGCCAGGAGCATAGGTCGCGGCGCCAACCAGCGTTCCATCATTCCCACCGGCAATGTCGGTCGCAGTTCCGTCACCCGTGTACCAAGCCAGCATGTTGGCCGGCGGTGGAACGCAAGTGATGAAGGTAACGACGTTGTCGGTGCTCGTCGATGCATCATTCGGATTGCCGGTCAGGTCGACTGCGACGCTGGCTGGAATACTCGCGATAACAGTACCATCGCCCGTGATCCCGCTAATAGAAACGGTGTAATTTGTCGAAGAATTTGGCGTGATAACAACGGTCGCCGTGCCGACACCCGCGGCTGTGCCGCTAACGGTCACATCCGCCGCATCGTCAAAATCAGTCACCGGTTCATTGAAGACCGCCGTGAAATTGATCGGATTCGCAAATGTCGGGTCGCTTTGACCAGCAGCTTGATTGATCGTGACCGTTGGGCCGACCGAGTCCTTGACCCAACTATCGGTGTCGCCGATCGCGAGAGCGTTGCCGGCAGCGTCGGTGATGCCTGCACCACCGGCTGAGAGAGTGAGAACGTACGCTCCGTCAGTTGTAGTTACCGCCGTCGTGCTGCTGAGCGTGTAGCTTGCAGGTCCGCCTGTAATAGAACTGCCGCCCGGCAGCAGGTTCGCTCCCGCATCGCGGGTCAGCGTGAGATCTGCGATGTCAAAGCCCGTGACATCCTCGCTAAAGTTGATCGCGATGGAAGCAACCGCAGTATTTCGCGGATCAGGCGAAACATCAACGATGTTTACCGTCGGCGCTGTGTTGTCCAGCACGTAGGTCTGATCCGTCACTGGTTCCGTATTGGGCAGGTTGTTTGATCCAAGATCCGCAATGAAGTCCGCCGGTGCGGCCGGGTTAAAATTCAGGCCCACCACGCCATTCACCGTTGCCAGATCGCCGCCCGACACCGTCACATTGTATGCAGGACAGTTCGGGGGCGTGCAGGACGCACCCGCCACGCTGGTCACTGTTGCTGTCGTCCCCGTGACCGTGAAGTCCGTAATATCCACACCGGTCACGAACTCGCTGAAGTTCACCCGGAAAATGAGCGTGTCCGCATTGGTCGGGCTCGTGCTCGGGATGAGGCGCAGGAACGACGTCGCCGTTGGCGGCGTCTTGTCAATGTTATAGCTCTCGCCCGTGTTGAACGAAGGAATGTCGTGCGAGAGACCGCCGTCATTGGCAAAGTCAAGCCGCAGCACGCAGTCGCCCGTCGTGCCGGTGTTGACGGGCACGTCCCACTGCGTCGCAGAACTGCCGCCGCCCACGGTGACAGGCGTGCCTATAGACTCGCCCGTGCAGGCGCCGCCGGATTCGTTGAGCGAGAGATTGGCCGCCGCTAATCCGGCCACGGCGTTGGCAAATGTAATCCGATAGGTAACGCTCGCCAGGTTCGTCTGCAGTGCGGTGGGCGTCTGCCGGTTGATCGACGTCACCGTCGTATCGGGCCGATCGACAGGTGTGCACGTTGCCGGAGCAGTTCCGGCACACGCCGGGTCGGCGTTTGGCGTTGGGTCCGAGGTAACAAGAGCAGATGTTTCAACCGAATCCGCCGTACCCTGATTAAGTATGCGCGTTCGGATCTCACCCGAATCGAGGGCATCGACCGTTACGCTAAATGTGATCACGACGGTCTTACCCGACGGAAGTGTGTTGATCGGGCCGACATTAACTGTTTCGCCAGACATCGGGGCATCGCCCTTGCTTATCCTTTCCAAGCTCGTAGTTTGAGCTCCAACGGTCGGGATGACGAACGAAATTAGTCGACTCGCTGTATCGGAGAGCGACCGCAGGATGCTCGAATCCGCCTCGGTGACGTCGCCATTTCCAAGTTTTGCCTCACCAGCAGAAACCAAACCTAACTTCTCGAGGTCGGCTACTAACGCATTATGGCGTTCGATGGTCTTTGCCTGAACATCGTCTGCCTCCACAGCGGCTCCGATCTCATCGGCAGGTGGAGCGATCGGCGGCGTTGCGCATGCGGCTCCTCCGCTGAATCCGCCGCCGCCGAAATCGGCACTAAAACCAGCACTTGCCAGGTTATTGGCTTGCAGGAAGCTCTGTACGGCCGCCATATCTGTTGCTGAGCCGGCATAGCCGGGGAGCCTGTAGGTGGTTCCGGCAAATCTCTGACGCACTCGAATGCCGAAAACACCCGCAACCGTATCCGAATCATTTCCCGAGATCGAGGCACATATTGAGTTTGTATCCGCCGAAGTTGCACCAGCATCAATTCGGATACCGTCAGCTGCCAGAGGGTCAGTCAGCTGCACTGTATTGTTTGTGACAGTCGCGTTGATATCGCTATTGCCGTCACGCGCGATCATTTCGATGCCGCGGTTACCTATCTGCGAGATATTGTTATTGCTTATCTGGATCGTAAGCACATTGGATCCATCGCCATCCGTTCCATTGGTCGTTACACGGATACCCGGGCCCGTCAGGGAGTTGGCATTCGTGATCGTGTTGTTGGTAACCGATCCGTTCATAGGACCGGTGCCGCTGAGGCTCCCAGCCATATTTATATTTATAGGTGAGGCTAAACCCGGATTGGAGTTGTAGGTCCCACGGTGTACGTCGAAATTCAAGGTACCCTGTCCACCATGACCGATATTGACTCCGATATTATTGTTGGTAAAAGTGCCTCCGCTTCCCACTCCTGCGCTCGTGCCGATCTCGATATCGACCGTACCCGTGTGATCAGGCGTAGTGGAAACCTGAATACCGTTTGCTCGGTTGCCAGTAAACGTAGAAGTCGTGATGTCGGCAGTCACATTCGCTGTTCCCTGGGCCCGAATTTCGAATCCGTTGTTGCCAGGAGAAACTGCCGAATTGTCACGGATCGTGGTTCCGGTCATCGTCAACTGCGAAAGATTGCCGCTAAGATTTGCGATCTTGAAGTTATTCTCAAATCCGTCTTCGATCAAGCAATTCGTAATATTGACTACGCCCGTCAGGCCGTTCGTGCCGCCGGGGTTCTCGACTCCGAAATAGATCGAACCTTCGTCGAGAGCGTCGCTGGTGCCGTTCTTGCCGGACGAATGATTTACGGTAGTGTTGATCAGGTCAAAGTTGTTGACATTCAATCCACGGATGCCAAAATTCTGGAAGTTATTTAGCTGCATGTAGGACAAGGAAACATTTGACGTGCTGCTCAAATAGATCCCGGTTCCCTGCGTTGTACTGCCATCCCCCCCCGATTTGCCCGATATAGTTCCGCCCGAACCTGCCGAGCCAGTACCCACGACGGACAGACCTCCGGTCGTGCCGGTCGTGTTTAAAATGATCCCGTTATCTGATCCAGTGCCCGACGTAATACTTCGAAACGTGACCCCACTCGCACCGATCGTCGTGTTTGCTATGTTGAGGGCAGTGGCTCCTGTCGTGGTAAGAGTATTAACGATCGAGGTGTTGTCTTGTGTGACATTGACCGTGCCGCCGCCGATTGCCGTGAACGCTGGATTTGATCCTGTCGAGACTTGAACTCCGCCCGTAAAATTGATCGTTGTACCGGCGTTTGCGCTCATGAACGGGCCATTGCTCGTCGTTGCGGGCGCAGTGCTGATCAAGCCCGAAAAGGCGACAGTTCCTCCGGTTTTGTTCGTGATCTCAACGGGCCTCGTCACGTTTCCAGCGGTAATCGTTCCCGCATAAGAAACGCTCGCGGTTCCTTGATTCATCAAGACGCCATAGCTTACAGCCCCACTCAACGCACCTGTTCCAAGAATTACATTTCCTGCAATATTGGTCAGGTTCACATTGACATTGCCGCCGGTACTGGTAACGCTGGAGAATGTTGCATTAGCGGTACCAGTGTTAAGGACGATCGCCGCACTGTTCGAGTTTACGGCGACCTCACTCAGCGTTAGGGTGCCAAAGCTGTTACCGCTGATGCCCGGCGTACTGTTACCGACGGAGAAGCCGCGGAGCGTGTTAGAGCTTCCAGTATTATTAAGTGCGACGCCTACGCCGGCCGTACCCGAGATCGTTGTGGCGGGTGCTCCGGTATTCATTGCGGGGAAGGCCAGGCTTCCAACGGGCGGAGTGAGCCCTGTGATCGTCGAAAGTGACGCCGTCGCATCCTGTCCGAAAAGCCGTTGGCCCGGTCGTAATGTAAGTCCCGTATATGCCGTCGCGCTCTCGTAGACGAAAATGTTGTCGTTGTCGCCGGGATTGTTTGGCCCAATGGCACCGTTGACTGCGACAAACGAAGCCATGTCGCTAAACGGTGATGACAGTCGCCCGCATCCGGCCGCGATCGTGGTACAGGCCGCGGCGTTATTGTTTATGAACCATATCATTCCCGCTACAGTGATAGAGACCGTCGCAGTGCGGTTTGCTGCGGCGCTAGCCGCTGCCGGGTTGTCCGCAAGAATATATGTAAAGGAATCAGCACCTTCGAAGCCGGGGGCCGGGTTATAGGTGAAAAAACCGGTCGTAACGTTCATTACGACGGTTCCTCCCTGAGCGGAAGTTCCAGTGATCGTGCCGCTGGAAATGGTCGAACTGCCGGCAGCTGTGACTATGGTGGCAGCAGGGTTTACTCCGAGGAAGTCATTCGAAATAACGCTGAACGGCGATGCAAGAGTAGCGGAGTTGATCGACACGTTTCCAACAACCGTAACTGGAAAAGTGTCGTTAGCAGCGACTGCGGACGCCGCCAGCGAACCAGCGACGAGCGTGGTGTTCGGATCGATCGTATCAGCAAAAGTAACTCCAGTTGCCGGATCTGGCCCGGTGTTGCCAACTTGAACCGTGTAGCCGATCGTCTCGCCCGGATCGGCCTTCCCATCGCCGTCGCCGGACAGGGCCGTATCGCTCTTTGAGGCTGTAAGCGCCGGGGCGAAAGGAAGTCCGGCTGGACTGCTCGCCAGTGAAGCCAGGTTGGAATCTACGCGCGCCTTGATATCCGGCCCGAAAGCGACAGCGATAACGACGATCCCAGAGATAAAGATGGCGGCGATAAGGCGACGTGTGTGAGTTAATGACGGCTTCATACGATACTCCAAGGCAGTTTAACGGATAAGGTTTGGTTAGAACCCAAACTAGTTCGAACCCTTTTAGGTTCTAGGCGGAAACACGCCCTGTAACGCGATACAGAAATAAAAGGTCAGATAAGGCTGCAAGTTATTATGCGGCTGATCGCCCCCAGCGGGTGCTAATGACTCGGGCGCCATCGACACTAAACTCTGGTTCGTGGTGGATTGATAAGCATTAGCGTTCTGAGACCGGGCTATTGAACGCGCAGGAGCCGGAACTTGAAGATCGCCAATATCACTAACCGCCCGCAGAGTATGGCTGTGAGACGGTATCTCAGATTCAAGTAGGGAAACTGTTTCAGAACCACCAGTCTCACCCAGGTCACGAAGGGAAAGTCCCGGTCCCTGGCCCGGATGCATCGGAGCACGTCCTTGCAGGTCAGGCAACGCAAAATTGGATTTCCCGTTCCCTCCGTAAGTAGTCCCGAGCAGGGAGAACAAGGCCGTATTCTGTGAAAGCGGAAGCAGTTGCCCGTCGCACCATGCCCAGCCCCGGGGCGCAAAATTGAAGGGAAATATTCTGATCTCGGCGACAAATGGATCTGCCATAACTTTTAGCTCCTCAAAGATCGGGGTTGCATTGACGCGTCACCTGGCTTTCGGCGCGGGCCGTGTAGGTGAAGGGAAAATGCCAAAAAGCGAAATAATAAAATCTACACACAGAAATGGTTGCAGGTTCGTGTGAGGCTGGCTGCCGCCCACGGGCCCTATCGATTGGGCTGCGAGGCTTACGTTCGGCGTGTCCTCGATATAAAGGTCAGCAGCCGTCGACTGTGCTAGTACGCTATTGGCGGGTGACGACTGATTAGCTGGGGATGTGCTTGCAAGCAATGGGTGGCTATGGGCCGGTATTTGGTTAACGGTTAGAGTGATCTCTTCCGCCCCGCCGGTCTCTGCGAGAATAAACCCATTCCCCTGATGAAGCGGCAAACGCCCTCGGAGATCGGGCAATGCAAAGGTCGACTCGCCATCTCCGCCGTATGTCGTGCCGATCAGTTGGAACAACGTCTCGTTCTCTGATATCGGCAGCAACTGCCCCTCGCAAAACATCCATCCGGCCGGAGCAAAATTGCCCGCGAACATCCTGATCTCACCAACATACGGCTGTGCCATGATCGAACTCCTTAATTCGGCGACGGGAAGATTCCCTGCAAAGCAATGCAAAAAGACAAGGTTAGAAAAGGCTGCATATTGAGATGTGCCTGACTTCCACCTGTGTTTGTAACGGATCCCGGGTTTAGCGAGGTAAGACTCGACGGCCCGGAGTACAGCTGGCTGGGCGAATCCGCGAGGATACTATTGCCAGGCAATGGCGTATTGCCGGTCGCCGTCGTTGCAGTATGAACGTGCGTGTGGGTTGGCAGTTCTGCGATCGATAGCGTGTGAGCCTGTTCACCGCCGCGTTCACCAAGCGTATGTCCGTTGCCTACATGTATCGGTACACGGCCGCGCAGGTCGGGGAGAGCAAAATTCACTCGACCGTCACCGCCAAAGGTCGTGCCCAGCAAAGAGAACAGCGCCTGATTCTGGTTGATCGGCAGCAGTTGCCCGTTGCATAGAGCCCAGCCTCGTGGGGCAAAAACGAAGCTCATTATTCGGATCTCGGATAAAAAAGGTTCTGCCATGTTTCGTTCCTCGTTTGTGCAGTTTGCTAGAAGCCTTCGACGCGATTTATTATCGCAGTGAAAAAAAGTTCGCCGTCGATGACGCCCGCACTTGTTATGAATAGGTCAAACTTGCCAAGCGCGAAATGCGAGACCTCGTAAGTATTCTGCGGAAGCGGATATCGCCAGTGGCCTGAAAATCTGAGCATGAAGTTCTCCCGGCCCTGACCCCACCTCTGTTTTGCCAGCGGCCGTTGGTCTTCTACCTTGACAAGCTTCAGCGGGACTTCAACACGATCTTTGTTGAGGAAGAGGAACTCGGTGTTCATCTGCTCAAAAAATGTCCGGAAGTTCATTTTTGACAGAGCCCCACCATCGCCGATCGGCGGTAGAGGCGGCTCAGGGATCTGGCCGAGCCCGCTAGACTCCAAGACTAAAAGAGCTCCGGCGGCTGATGCCGCAGTTGCGATGAACCTTCGTCTACTAAACTTCATTAGTTTTTCCTCCGCGTTGGAAGCCCCGACTCAACTCTTGAGATTATTAAAGACCGCCTCAAAATACAGGCCGTCATTGTCCAGCTTTACCGGAACAAGAAACACGCTCATCTCTCCGAGTCGTTGATGAGCTAGGTGATAAACGCCCTGGTTAGCGGGAAGATCAGAATTGGCCCTAAATATAAGTGCGAAATTCTCCTGAACGTCGTTGACGACAAACTCGTCCAGCCCAACGAGTTCGAACTCGACAGGTTCGCCCTCCGTGCTACCGGCACGAAAGACGGAGTTTACCTCGCCGGAAAATTCGGCTCTGGTGGGAAATTTCTCCACGGCCTGAGGCGCCATAATGGTCGATACTCCGAGCTATTTCTAAATCAACTAGTTTGTAAAATGAAAACCAAGGGAATATTAGCACGTTCTCAACGTTATAGGAAGATAATTTCTAGCTCGCTGCGCGCCATTCGTAACGTCGCGTAACCCCGTCATCTTCGGCGATCTCGAAACCGAATTTTTCGAAGACACGATGGTACGGATTGAAGCTCTCTAGAAAAATGCGGACGGAGCGCCCGGCCGTTCCGGCCTCGTCTATGATCTTTCGGATCAGCTTGCTGCCGATCCCCCTGCCGCGGAATTCCGGCAGCAGCGTTAGGTCCATAATGGCCGTCTGACGTTCACCATTGTACAGATAGAGTCTGCCGGCAGGACGACCGTCGACGAGTACAATGTCGAAACCCGCACCGGGATAATGCTCGCGATAGTGTGCGTCCTGAGCGTCGAATTGATGCGCGATGAAGGCTAATTTTGTTTGTTCATCCCAATCAACTAGCTGCAGCTCAACGGAGCGCGATGCTTCGTAAACTCCTAAAAGAAAATTACGGTCGGCTGCAGTGACAGGCCTTAGCTCTACCTTTTCGTTTTTGTTGGGTTCCATTTCAGGGTGTAATTTATCTGCGATTCGCCGGTAATTTGAAATCCCTTGGCAACGTAGAATCTCAGTCCATCGATATTATATCGATCAACGTGAAGGACTATCGGAACATCGTGGTCGGCAGCCTCCGCCTGAAGGTCGCGGATCACCGCCGAACCAATGCCCTTTCGCCGGGCACAACGCAAAAGTGCTACATCAACAAGCAAGATCATCGCGGAAGATCTCTCGACTATCATTCTCCCGGCGATCTTGTCCCCCTCGATGATCAACTTCGTCTCAGCTAACGGAAACTGCAGCTGGTATGCCGCCTCGCGCTGCTCAAACTGCATTCTAAGAAACGCTCTTTGCTGTTCCAGGGGCCAACCAAATTGAGAGATTTCGTCTTCACGGCTATCGGCGTAGACGGAAAATAATGTCTCACGGTCAGCTTCGACAGGTGAGCCGTAGGCGATTTTCATTAGTGCTACTTTGCTAGAGCCGATGACATTCCTCGTGAAGACTCGTTGAGCTAAGACCCCTACGCTCAAGCGGGCTTTGATTCATCGAGAATATCAAGTCGCGGCTTCGCGCGGAAACTTTCACGGCTGGGTGCGGGATATTTATGATCGTTGAACTGCGGCCGTCATCGCCAGTAGAGTGAAGCCTAGTAAAATCAGACGTTTCAACCGCTGCCCGGGTAGGGCGAGCGGGTACGCGGCTTGCACTTTTATACAACACTAGAATGTCGCGCCCAAGGCAGGTTTGTTTTGACGGTTCGGGCACGGCGGAGGTGTTATGAGACGTTTGACTTCATTCTTTTTCGCAATTTCCGCTTTCCTAATCGCTATATTCGCAACACCATCCGACGACGCCGCGCAGATGTCGCGCCGTAAGGTCGATATCGGCGTATGGCAGTATGCAGCCGTTACCGAAAGCGATCTTGAGACCATTCTGGCGGGCCGGGTCCTCTCGTTGAGAAAGACCCAGGATGAGACAGCACGTTTGCTCGATCTTTGGGCTCGCTCGGGCTCGGCGGACGACGCGGTGCTTGACCGAATGATGCAAACGCTCGACATCTCGAAAAAAGAACTCGAGAATGCCTTCCTCGCAAAATGCGCGGCGGCAGGCAAGGATTTTCCGGGCGGAGCCTCGGCTTTCACCGCTCGGGTTCGGGACGCCCTCGACAGGCGACGATATGCAAAGGTGGATTCGGCGATCGCGGAAGTGATCGAGACCTTAGGCGATGACCTTGAGGGCGTTATCCGCACGGGTTCTTCGGGGCAGCGTTATTTGCAGTTGAAGGGAAAAGGAACGGGCTCGTCGGCTTATCGTGACCTGTTTTCTGATGACGATATCTCATTCGTCGGGCGAAAAGGCAACGAGGCGGCAGCGATGCTAAACGCGATCCTCGAACGCGAAGGCCTGCTTCCGTTAAAGGTCAAAGGCATGGACCTTGGAACTCTACGCAATGTGCGAGGCCTCGATCTCACCGCACTGAACCTCTTAGAACCGGATAAGTTCCTCGGCGAATCCGGCATGGCGAGCCTTCGGCCTGAGATGCTGGACAAAGGTGCGGTCATCGCACAGGTTTCGGGCGGAAAGATGACAATGCAGGCGGGCTCGCTGAGAAACTTTGTCGAGGCCAAAAAGAGCAGAATGATCGCCGACCTTCTGGACGACAAGGCGGTCGTGCAGACAGTGCAAAGGTTTGGTTCGCTGACGGTCGTCGGCAGCTGCGAGCGGCAGATCGTCCAGACGCATGGCGGTTGGGAGAATCTTGCGGACGCAGAAAAAGTGAAATATGTCATTCGCCAGCGGCGTGCCGTCGCGACGTCGGGCGCCGCAAAGAATATTGCAAACGAAACCGCAGAGGCTTCCGAACGCCTCCTTGGTGAGCTAGCGGCCCTAAAGGACAAAGTTTCGCGGCCCGGCGTTTCCCTAACGGGCGCGGAGCTAAGTCGGTTGCAGACTTTGAGAAATGAATCCATCGACCTTGCGTTCAAAGAGATCCCATATACGCTGGCTCCAGTAATTGAGGCCGCCGAGAAGAACGGCATATCGCTGGCCAGAAGTCCGCAGGCCCGGCGAACGATAAACGAACTTACCACCGGCTTCGCACTCCTTCGCGACCGTATCATCGACCTGCCGGAAGATCAGGTCATCGCTAAACTTAAAAGCCTCGCCGGCGAAAATAAAGAACTCTACAGCATGCTCTACACGAGCTTTCAACAGAGCAAAGACCTCGTGCAAGCACTCGATCAATGGATCGCTTCAGGCGGCACGCGTGAGGCTTTTCTCGATATGCTGGTCAAGGCCGAAAACCGGCTCGCACGCCTGCAGCAGATAGCCGCACGAAAAGCTAAGAAGGTCGGAACGGCGGAAGCCAAGAACCTCACAGCCCTCGAGGAGATGCTTGGTACCGACCTTGGCGACAGTTTTCTGATAAAAATGGCCAAGAATCCTGCTGCGAAGAAGGTTGTACTCGCGACGCTGGTCGCGACGGGCGGAGCGGCCATTCTCAAGACAATGTACGATTCGTGGAGCAACGGAACGTACAGAGAAGACCTTAGCAACGCCGCGATCGCCATTATTGAGTTTTTGCCGGGCGGTATTGGCGTTAAGCAGGCATTTATTAACGACGGTATTGACGCGAAGACAGCTCTGCTTTTTGTAAAAGACGCCCTTTACCTCACGCCCGCATGGCCGATCGTTCTCACCGGCGACCTTCTGATGATCGCCATCGACATGGGCGGGATGGTAAAGGTACAAACGCAGCACGAAGGCCTAGTCGACGTCTTTATCCATAACGGTGAATACGACACAAGCGGTGACAAACCGAAGTTCATCAAGCTCGTTCTTCCGGACGGTTCGGCCTGGGGTCCCGACGGCCTAGATGAATGGCTCTTTCAAACGAAGGCTATTCGGGTAAAACACGCCATCCCAGGCAAGGAATACTACATAAACAACCTTTCCGAGGTCAGCACGAACCTCCTCGACAAATTCTACATCCCCGAAGACCCGCCTACTCAGCAACTAAGGCTCGCAGCGGAACAGCAGCTCGCAGCCATCAATCTGGCGGAATTTCAACAGGCAAAAATGAATGAGGAGACGTTTAAGGAAACCGTCGCATGGGCACGATGGGTCTTCGGTTTCGAAACCGTCTGCAACAAAAGTCCTGAGAAATGGTGCCTGGTTTTTGACCTTTTGAAGAAAAAGATCGCAGAACGGCGACTGGTCGTGATCGAAAAGGTGATGGTCCCGCACGTGATCGAACTCGCCGAAGCAAAATATGCTCAGCTCAATGCGGAAAGCCAGCTCGAGCCGAAGCTAAAGAAATTGCAGGAAAGGTTTGAGGAACTGCGAGGCAGCTCGCTTGGCGTCGATCTGGTGGACGTAACTAAGAAAACTGCGACCGACAAGGTAAATGAAAATCCGCGGGACACCGACGAAGAAAAGAAGATGGTTGCCGGAAAGATCTGGCAGGAAACCTATCAGATCTATGACCGCATCTGGAAAAAGCATAAAGACATAAAGGCAAATATTGAAGCAAGAACGGGGTACGCAAATGTCTCGGTGCTTCAGTTCACATGGACTGGTGAACCTTCAGAGGACGAGCGCAAAGCCGACCAATCGAAAGCCGGATTTGCTTCCTCTTTGGCCAAGATCACACGTGATATCACGATAATCAAAGGCAAGACCCCTTCGCCGAGAGATATCGTCGACAAACAGGCATTCGATATTCTGGGCCAAGTTGTTTTCCCTTGGCGTGTTGTTTTCGACGAGTCAGACAAGCCAGGGCCGGAAGAAGGCTCGAGTTACTTCGACGAGTATGAAAAAGCTATCGAGAAGGTCAAGGAACTTTACGCAGCCAGCTCCGACCTGCAGAAACAATTGAACGCAGGAGCTCAGCTCATTACTCCGGGCAGTGCCCTCGCGCTTGGCGATCCAGGAGTATTTGAACTCAAATTTAACGATGCGGCCCTAGCGAAAGCCTATCGCGACGGACAGTTTTACCTAACTTGGACCTCTTATCCGCAAGGTGCGTTTTCACCAAATACGAAAGATCTTAAGGTGAGATTTACGGCATATAGGCCCGAACCGGTTGGCGTCACCGTGATCGTCGAACGTCGGGGAACGAAGCCGGCTCAAGGTTCGCTTTCTGCAAAATTCAGCGTTACCGTTCCGCAGGATTTTCTTTCGCTTGACCTGAGCCCGGCGAGTCCAAGGCCCGGCGAACTAGCCGGAATACAGGCGTCGGTGCCTGAGTCATACTTCGGCGGCGATTACAGTTTTCATTACAAATGGTCCTGTTCGAATTGCAAGATCGATGATTTTGATATGTCGCGGACGGCGGTCACTGCGCCGAAGTCCGGAACAGCGATCGTTACCTGCGAACTGCGTGTCAAAGGCGTCGACGGAGCGATAACGCCTCTGATGAGAAAGTCGGTCCGGTTCAATGTTTCGGGAGCAACGCCGACGCCAACCCCGACCGCGACCGCTACTCCGGTTAAAGCGACGCCAACGCCGACTGCGACGCCGGGTCCCGATATTTTCGGGACACCTACGCCTACACCTTCTCCGACCGCAACGCCGAGAGTAACGCCAACGGCCAGCCCGACCGTAAGGCCGACGCCTTCCGGTCCGAGCGAACAGGAACTCAAGACGCGATACATGAACTGTCTCTGTCGATGCTACTCGGGATGGGCTGGGCACATCGGCGTTTGGTGGGACCCTGAGAATAAGTCAAAGCCTGAATGCGAGAGTTCCGGCCCGTGTTTTGGTGGAGCTGGTGCATTTGGATGCACGAGCCGCCACAGTTTCGGAGCACCGAACGAGTGTTCGAAATCCTGCTGGGAAAGCGTCTACGGGAAAGGCACCTACGACCCAAAGAAAGCCGACCAGATCCGACGCGAAGAGAACCGCAAGCATATGAAGCCGCTCAAGGTGAAACTCGACAAACCAACTTGTCCTATCAATCTTCAGCTGGGCGAGACCGTTAATTTCGCTGCAGCGGTTGAAGGCGGCATCCCGCCGTTCAAGGTCACGTGGTCCGGGAACGGTTCACCGAAGGACAACACTTTCACTTTCGCAAATTCGCGGCAGCCCGGAACCTATCCGATATCAGTCACGGTTTCCGATGATGAAGGAAATTCTGCCACGGCATCGTGCTCAGTCGTGGTTGAGGCTATGACCGTCAAGATCGCAATGGCTGAAAAGGATAAGAAAGTTACCTTCGGCGGCACTCGTACCTTTACGGCCACGGTGATGTCCGGCGGCAAGCCGGCACGCGGCAACTTCTATTTCCTATGGCAGCCTCACCCTGAGGTCACATTTGCTCCGTTCGAATACAACGGCGGCAATGCTTCGACAACTAAAGCAACATTCAACCGACTTGGTACCGCACGGGTATGGGCAGTCGCCCATACTCGCCAGGGCGAAACCCTCACAACAGTCGGAGAATCCGATCAGATAGAGGTCGAGGTCGGAAAACCTGAGCTCAAACTTACTCTCACGCCGGAAAAAGGCATTGTCGGGTCAGAGATCAAGGCAAAAGTTACTACCAACGTACCGGGCCTCAAAGAGATCGACTATCGCTGGGATGTTTCGGCGGGCGGCAAGCTAATGGGCCAATCTCAGGACAGCTCGGAGATCACGTTCATTCCGCAATCAACGAAGCCCGTCACGATAACCGTAAACGCCCGAGCTCCGGGCGTAGGCGACGATCTCGGTATGCAGGCCGCAACATTTACTGCCGATCCAGCAAATGTGAATGTCGTGATACTCGGTACCGAAGGGCCGAAGCCGCAGGTTTGGAAGCCCAATGTCGGCTTGGTCACGTTGGAAAAGGAGATCGCAGTTCACCAGTTCGTTGGGATCAAGGCTGAGGTCTCGCCTGCGATCGACGGAGTCCGGTATGAGTGGAGTGTAAACGAGGATACGCACATCGTCGGGAGCACAATCTCCCAGCAGATACGAGTCACCCGCAGCCAGGTCGGCGGCGGCGAGGCGACGGTCATCGTGAAGAACAAGGACGGCCTCGAATTAGGCCGCGGAACCGGCTCATTCTCCGTCACGGTCTCACAGGAAGACATTGACAAGGCTAAGGATATGGGCGGGACGACTCAAAAGCTTGCCGAGGCAAAAGCGTTGGTAGCGAAGGGGCAACTCGACGAGGGCATCACGCTCATTGATCAGGTTGTCGTCGCCGATCCAAAAAATACGGAAGCAAAAAATCTTTCCACGAAATGGAAGCAGGACCGAACGACCATCCAGACACAGCTATCTAAAGTGAAGACTTTGATGGATAAGCAGGCTTTCACCGATGCTGCGAAGGAACTTGCCCCCGCAAAGAATCTTCATGGGCTGTATCCACCCGTCGTGGCGATGGAACAGGAACTCACCGAAAAAGCGAACGCTCAGCAGGCCGGCGTCAATAAGGCGGTGGCAGCGATAAATGAGGCGAATCAGAACAGGGACTTTAAGAAAGCTCTCCAACTGTGTATGGAGATACGTTCAACCTACAAACTAACGCCGGCGGCCGAACGGACAGTCAAAGGATATGAGGATCTTGCCCGGAGTCACGAAACTGAGAAAGAGCGTGTACGCGGCGTGCTGAAGCAAGGTGAAGCGAAATTCAACGCCGGTGACTTCGACGGAGCTCTGACCGATCTCGCACAGCTTTGGGTCAACTTCGACGAATATTGGAACAGCTCGATAGATCCCGAGCCTCAGTACTACGAAAAGATCCGGACCGAGGCTCGAACTCGCCGAGACCGAATAAACACGCTACTGCCTCAGATCAAACTCGCTGCCGAGGATCCGAAATTCGACAAACAGCGGCTCGAGACGGCATTAAGAAATGCTGACGAGATCCTCAGCCTGCAGCCGGGAAACACGGCGGCACAGGGCTATAAAGCGACTATTGCCAGCAAACTAGCCCGCGGAGAAAAGGGAGGCAAAGCCGACGACGCCGTAAAACGCGGCGACCAACTTGCCACCGAACGAAAGTGGCCCGATGCCGTCAAGGCATATGACGAAGCGGTTAAGGCTGACCCTTCAAACCCCGAAGCTGTTCGACTGCGAGGACGAGCAAAACGCGAAGCAGGCGACCTGAAGGGCTCACTTGCTGATTTCAACACAGCAGTCGGCCTCGATCCGAACAATTACCAGTCACTCCTCGGACGCGGGCTGACCAAATACAGGCTCAATGACTCCGCCGGAGCGATGGCCGATTTCGATCGGGGTATTCAACTCAGGCCGGATTACGCCGCCGGTTATACTTATCGGGCCCGGCTCAAACTTGACAATAAAGACTATGCCGGGGCAAAGGCCGATTACGATGCGGCAATACGGCTAGATCCGGCTCCCGCCGCTTCCTGGATAAATCGAGGGCTTGCAAAGGCAAATCTTAGTGACTATCGCGGAGCGATCGCAGACTACACAAAGGCGATCGAGATCGACCCGAAAAATGCCATAGCCCACAACAATCGCGGCATCGCTAAGCAGAGGACAGGAGATCTGGACGGAGCCCTCATCGACTTTGAAAAAGCACTCGAGATCGATCCAAACTACAAGACCGCACAGACGAACCTTGCGAAGCTCAAGGAACAAATGGGCGGTGGAACGACTACTCCGCCGGATAGCGTGAAGGGTTCAAGCTTCTATCCGGTAGATCTGACTTCCGTAGGCGGAAGAAAAGGAAATCCGCACAAGGTAAAAGAGATCGACGTGGACGATAGTTCAGGAATTCGATTGAAGAGTACCGACGAAAAACGGCTCTCCCTCAGTGTCGAGATCCCCACCGCTTTCACTGCGTCGAAGATAGCCCTTGTAACGAATCTCGATGACGCGACCTACCTCCAACAAGGAGCAACGATCGCTAATATGTTCGTCACGACAGATGCCGGAACAAAAAGCTTCCGCATTCAAGCCGGTGTCCATAGCAGCGAATGGAATTACGGCGTCGGGCCTAAGCATAAACGGGTCGATGATCTTGATATTGGCGATAATCGGTTCTTGTCGGTTTTCGACCTCGGTGGATCGAGCGTTGTTCGCGGTATCAGGTTCGAGTACGTCGAAACGGGTGCCGAGAAATGGTACGGACACGCTCCCGGGCTAGTTCTCCGCGGTATTACGCTGATCGGTACCGGCTCAAAAGGAACGGCAGTTTCGACCACATCGGCGGCATATTACCAGCTCGATTTCCCAAGCCATTTCTCCCATGGGCGTAAGGAACCTCCGTTCCTTGAAGGCGGCGTTCCCGTTTCTGGCTACAATGGAGGAGAGTCGCCGATCGTCTGGCTGGCAAAGTGTAAGGCTCCTAACGGCGATGGCGTCTGCTACCCGACGCATTTCGAATGGAGCGTGCCAGGCTATCAGTCAAATGGCATTTTGATCTCCACTAATCTCTCGTGGTGGGGTGAGCAACTCAAAGGCAAGCCTTCATTCCGATTGACTGTTGAGGGAAGCGGCGGCGCCAGAAAAGTGTTCGATCTGGTTGTAGGCACTCACGTTGCCGAGTGGAACGGCGGCAGCATCGATACGACGACACCTTCGTTAAATGTTCGCGGCGGCGTACCGGGCCCTAGCAGGCGATGGTTTATCAATCGCTTTGACCTCGGATCGATGGCGGTTACGCGAGTCTCTGTCGATCTGCTCAATGCCCCGCCCTATGGTAGCGAAGCATCGGCCGTGATAGAAATTCACGGGATCACGTTGGTTCGTTCCGGGGCCGGCCCGATCCAGACACCAGTGCGGGCGCCAGTGCCAACCCCGGTTCCCACACCGACATCGCCGCCGAAACCACCGGCTGGCGGTGATTCAGAGATATTTAATAACGGCAACATTTACGGGGTCTACAATGCACCGACAGCACCGACGCAGTTCACGCTGAATCGGCCTCACGTTATCACTTCGATCATGACGTATCACTGGAACAATGCTCGCGGCACAACCCGTCCGGGAACAATCGCGTTTCGCGGGAGCGACGGTAAAGTCTACGGCCCGTGGCAAACAACCGGAAGTCCGGGACAAGGCGGCGTACCCAATGCCTACTGGGTGTCGAAACCAAACATCACGATCCCGGCGGGCACATATACGATCATTGACTCAGATCCCGCTACTTGGGCTCAAAACTCGGGCAGCGGCGGCAAGGGCCATGCGATCATGAGGGGCTACCCGACCGCATCGGCGGCGCTGACCGCTCCACCGTCAACAAGCCGGCCACCGACTTCGGCATCAGGCCGGTACGTCACCGCCATTTTCGAGAATCGCTCCAGCGAGGCCGTACACATTTTTCCTGAGGGTCAAACTTTCGGGCCCGGCAACAAAATAGCTCCGGGCGAAAAACGCGAGGTTCGTGTGCTAATGACGTCGACCGGGCGAATAAAATTCACGGCGGGACGAAATGGCAACGTCATCACAACCAAATATTGGGACGGCGACCCTGATTCATTGACTCGGTTTCCCCGGGTGATATTCGACGGAAACGCCCTTCTGATAACGACTGGACTTAGATAGTTCGGAGGTATGAAATGAGAGCGAGACTATCGTTGATGCCCCTTTTGCTGATCGCCGTCATAACCCTCAGCACAATTTGTACGGCCCAGATCAAGACGGTTAAGGGCAACTACTGTGGCAGCACGATGGGAAACCGTGCCGGAACTTTCGGTTTCAGGGTCGGTTCAGACGTGATGTTTCTCGAGATCGAGTTCGGTTCCCCTCGCGAAGTACGAATGGTTCGGTTTAATGTGAATAAGCTGCGGGTAGGCGAAGAGTTCGTCATCAAATACGATGACTCGGGCGACGAGACCAAGTTCGTGAGAACCATTACGGGGACGGGCAAGAGAAAACGCACCGAACCGTGCGAGCTAGAGTAGGCTACATTCGCCAACCCCGGCAGCGTCTTTTTGCGTTAATATAACGTAAAGTAAAGCTGTCATGAATGCCGAGCAAAACCGACTGCTGGAGTCGAATGCCAGAATAAAGCACTGGAAACGCTGGGGCCCGTATCTTAGTGAGAGGGCTTGGGGGACGGTGCGTGAAGATTATTCGGCAGACGGTTCGGCTTGGGAATATTTTCCGCATGATCACGCTCGCTCGCGAGCCTACCGTTGGAACGAAGACGGCATCGGTGGCATCAGCGACCGCAAACAGAATATCTGCTTTTCCATAGCCCTTTGGAACGGCAAAGACCCGATCCTTAAGGAACGCCTTTTCGGGCTGACCGGAAACGAAGGCAATCACGGAGAGGACGTCAAAGAGCTCTATTACTACCTTGACTCGACGCCGACGCACTCGTACATGAAATACCTGTACAAGTATCCGCAAGCCGCCTTTCCATACGAACGCCTCGTTTCAGAGAACCGCAGCCGCACCAAGCTCGACCGCGAATTCGAACTGATCGACACCGGCATTTTTGACGAGAACCGCTATTTCGATGTCTTCATCGAATATGCCAAAGCCGACGTGGATGACATTCTGATCAGGATCACCGTTGCAAATCGGGGGGACGAGGCTGCGTCGATCAACGTCCTGCCGACCGTCTGGTATAGGAACGTTTGGTCATGGACAGGAGCAGCGGCCGACGGCGAAATGCGCTGTTCCGAGCCGGGCGTCATCGAGATAGGGCACAGATCGGTCGGTCACCGCTGTCTGTTTTTTGACGAATCGGCTGAGCTTCTTTTTACTGAGAACGAGACAAACAACGAGCGGCTTTTCAACTCGCCAAACCGGACTCGCTACGTAAAGGACGCGTTTAACGATTACATCGTACTCGGCAAACATGACGCCGTAAATCCTATGCAAACCGGAACGAAGGCAGCTGCTAATTACATCCTCGAGATCCCGGCGAAGTCAGAAGTTTCCCTTCGGATGCGGCTTTCGGATGGCGAGATGGGGTTTGAGACGTTCGACGCGACGTTCGCAGAGCGGATCAACGAGGCCGATGAGTTCTTTGACTCGGTTACATCGCTCGGACTTTCCGACGATGCAATGAGAGTCCAACGACAAGCATTTGCCGGGCTGCTTTGGTCAAAGCAGTTCTATCATTACGATGTGCGCGATTGGCTCATGGGCGACCCGGCGATGCCAAAACCGCCTGCTCAGCGGCTCGAGGGCCGCAACAGTTATTGGGGACATCTGCACAATTCCGATGTTATCTCAATGCCCGACAAGTGGGAATACCCTTGGTATGCGGCATGGGACCTGGCGTTTCACTGCATCCCGCTCGCACTCGTCGATGCACAGTTTGCCAAGGATCAGCTAATGTTGATGCTTCGCGAATGGTACATGCACCCGAACGGCCAGATACCTGCTTACGAATGGGCCTTCGGCGACGTAAATCCGCCGGTCCACGCCTGGGCGGCTCTGCGGGTCTATCAGATCGACAAGAAGCGGGCCGGAACGGCTGACCGTAAATTTCTCGAACGAATCTTTCACAAACTGCTACTTAATTTCACCTGGTGGGTTAACCGAAAAGACGCCGAGGGAAAAAATGTCTTCGAAGGCGGGTTTCTCGGGCTCGATAATATCGGGGTGTTCGACCGCTCGCAGCCGCTGCCGACCGGCGGCAGGCTCGTCCAGGCCGATTGCACCAGTTGGATGGCGATGTATTGCCTGAATATGCTCGCCATCGCCCTCGAACTCTCGATCGAAGACGATGCATATGAGGATGTCGCCAGCAAATTCTGGGAGCATTTTGTATTCATCGCCGATGCAATGAATAACCTCGGCGAGGACGGTATTTCGCTTTGGGATGAGCATGACGGTTTCTATTACGACGTACTTCACCTGCACGAGACAGGTCAGAGCATGCCGCTCAAGGTTCGCTCCATGGTCGGCCTGATCCCGCTTTTTGCGGTCGCAACTATCGAATCTGATCTGCTCGACCAACTCCCGGACTTTAAACGCCGCATGCAGTGGTTCATCGACAACCGGCCCGACCTGACCGATAACATCAACTGTGCAAGGAAGCCCGGCGTCGGCGAACGCCGTCTGCTCGCCGTCGCGTATCGCGAGCGGCTCGAAAAAGTGCTCAGATTCATGCTCGATGAAGATGAATTTCTCTCGCCGTACGGCATCAGGGCACTCTCGCGTTTTCACCACGAAGCACCATATATCCTCGAGGTCAACAGCCAGGAACATCGGGTCGATTACGAACCAGCCGAATCATCCAGCGGACTTTTCGGCGGCAACTCAAATTGGCGAGGGCCGGTGTGGTTTCCCGTGAATTATCTGCTTATCGAATCCCTGCAGAAGTTTCATCATTATTATGGCGATGACTTCATGATCGAATGTCCGACCGGATCGGGCAAAATGATGAATCTTTGGCAGGTTTCTGAGGAGATCTCACGCCGTCTTTCTCATATCTTTTTAAAAGATGCCGACGGAAATCGGCCAGTCTACGGCTCATCAGAAAAACAGCAAAGCGACCCTCATTTTCGCGACCACATCCTTTTCTATGAATACTTTCACGGCGACAACGGCTCCGGCATCGGCGCCAGCCATCAAACGGGCTGGACCGGCCTAGTTGCAAAGCTCCTGCAGCAGAGTGGGGAATAGTGAGCTAGCGGGGCCGATCGGCACCCTCGATCCGAAATTTTGCAATTTTAGGTTTGGAGCTCCGAGGTGAGCCGCTAACAACCAAAAGAGCAGCCCTTTTTGGGGGGCCGCTCTTTTTTAGTAAGGGTTAAGCCGAAGAATTACTCTTGCCCGACGAAGTCGAAGTCGGTAAGGGTGTCGGTTATGTTTACTATCCGCGAGGTGAAGCGGTAGCGTTTGGAGTTGACTCCGAGGACGTAGGTTT
>LNFM01002477.1_pt1 | contig 23973 bp, 14 predicted proteins | sample 596031 | NCBI WGS metagenome assembly LNFM01 (sample SAMN04254537, study PRJNA301005) | activated carbon metagenome | isolation source: dual media filters at the Ann Arbor, Michigan drinking water treatment plant | place: USA: Ann Arbor | reverse complement strand
GCGACCGGGTGCAGGATCTCCTTTCCCGGCGCGGAGGGATCGATCATCAGCGGCACCAGGGCGACGCCGGCCGACAGTGCCGTCATCAGCACCGGCGTGAGGCGCTCGAGACTGCCGCGGACGACGAGGTCCCGGCCGAAGGGCATGGCTTCGTGGATCGCCAGGTTGATGATGTGGCTGATCTTCAGGATGCCGTTGCGGGTGGCGATGCCGGTGAGGGTGATGAAGCCGATCATCGAGGCCACCGACAGCGGCTGCCCGGCGATCCACAGCGCCACCACCGAGCCGATGAGCGCCAGGGGCACGCTCGCCATGATGATGGCGACGAAGACCACCGAACGGTAACGCGCGAAGAGGATGGCGAAGACCATGGCGAGGGAGACGATCGACAGGAGGCCGATCGTCCGCATGGAATCCTCCTGCGCCTGGAACGTGCCCTCAAGGCTGGCGAAGAAGCCCGTCGGCAGGCGCGTCGCGGCCATCACCTCGCGCACCCCGGCGATCACGGCGGCCATGTCCGCGCCACCGTCCGCATTGGCGAGGACCACCACCCGCCGGCGCCCGTTCTCGCGCAGGATCTGGTTGGGACCGTCGGTCTCCACGATGTCGGCGAACTGGCGGACGGGAACCCAGCCGGCGGGCGTCTGGATCAGCAGGTCGGCGAGGCCCTGGGTGGTGCGCTGGACGTCGTCCAGCCGGAGCACCACGTCGAAGCGGCGGTTGCCGTCCACGATGCGGGAGACGACGCGGCCGTTGGACAGGCGCTCGAGCTGCTCGGTGACGGCCGCCGGCTGGATGCCGTAGAGCGCGGCGCGGCGATAGTCGATGACGACCTCGAGCTGGGGCACCCGCACCTGCCGCTCGACCTGAAGGTCGACGATGCCGGGAACGGCCGCCAGCTTCTGCCTGATGTCCTCGGCGAGGGAGCGCAGGGTGTCGAGATCCTCACCGAAGATCTTCAGGGCGATCTGCGCCCGCACGCCCGAGAGCATGTGATCGAGACGGTGGGAGATCGGCTGGCCGATATTGGTCGCCACCGGTAGCACCGCGAGCCGGGAGCGGATGTCGGCGATGATCGTGTCCTTGGGCCGGCCGGGCTTCAGCGCCACCTCGATCTCGGAGGCGTGCACGCCCTCGGCATGTTCGTCCAGTTCGGCCCGGCCGGTGCGCCGGCCGACCCGCTCCACCTCTGGCACTTCCAGGATCAGTCGCTCGGCGATGAGGCCGACCCGGTGGCTCTCGGCGAGCGAGATGCCCGGGTTGAACAGCATGTTGATGGTGAGGGTGCCCTCGTTGAAGGGCGGCAGGAACGCGCGCGGCAGCTGGACCGCCAGCGCCCCCGCGCCGACGACGGCCGCCAGCGTCGCCGCCATGAGCAGGCGCGGCCGGCGGAAGGCTGCGTCGAGGGCCACGCGGTTGCCGGCCTTGAGCTTGCGGACCAGCCAGCTCTCGCGCTCGTCCAGCCGCCGCATGCGGGGCAGGAGATAGTACGCCATGACCGGGGTGAGCGTGACCGCGACCACGAGGCTCGCCAGGATCGAGATGATGTAGGCTTGGCCCAGCGGCGCGAAGAGCCGGCCCTCGATGCCCGAGAGGGCGAAGAGCGGCACGAAGACGAGGACGATGATCATCGTCGCATAGACGATCCCCGAGCGGACCTCCTGGCTCGCCGCCACGACGACAGCGAAGGCGGAGCGCGGATTGCCGGCCTCGCGGTTCTCGCGCAAGCGCCTGAGGATGTTCTCCACGTCGACGACGGCGTCGTCGACCAGTTCGCCGATGGCGATGGCGAGGCCGCCGAGGGTCATGGTGTTGATCGACAGCCCCATCACCTGGAAGACGATGGCCGTCATCAGGATCGAGACGGGAATGGCGGCGAGCGAAATGACCGTCGTCCTCACGTTGAGGAGGAAGACGAAGAGGATGACGGCGACGACGGCGATGGCCTCGACCAGCACCTTCATGACGTTGTCGATGGAGGTCTGGATGAAGGTCGCCTGGCGGAACAGGACCTGGTCGGCCCTGATGCCGGCCGGCAGCGCCGCGGCGATGTCGCGGAGCGCCTGTTCGATGGTCCCGGTGAGGCGGATGGTGTCGACGCCCGGCTGCTTCTCTACTGAGACGATGACGGCCGGGCGGCCCTGGTAACCGCCCTCCCCCCGCTTCACCCGCGCCGCATAGCCGACCTCGGCGACCTGGCCGAGCAGCACGGGCTGGCCGGAGACGCTCGCCACGACGAGGCTCCTGAGGTCGTCGAGGCTCCGGCTGCGGCCGACGTTGCGGATGAGGAACTCGCGGCTGTACTGGTCGGTGAAGCCGCCGCCCGTATTGGTGCCGAACTGGGCGAGCGCCCGCTCGACCTGTTCGAGGCTGACGCCGGAGGCGCGCATGGCGGCCGGATTCGGCGAGACCCGGAACTGCCGCACCTCCCCACCGATGGGGATCACCTGGGCGACGCCGGGGATGGCGAGCAGCCGCGGCCGGATCGTGAAGTCGGCGAACTCGCGCAGATCCATGGGCGAGACCGTGTCCGGCCCGGTGACCGCCACGAGCATGATCTGGCCCATGATCGAGTTGATCGGCCCCATCTGTGGCACGACCCCGGCCGGGAGCTGCGGCTGGATCAGCGACAGGCGCTCGGCGATCTGCTGGCGGTTGCGGAAGATGTCGGTGCCCCAGTCGAACTCGACATAGACGATGGAGAGGCCGATGCCCGAGGTGGAGCGCACGCGGGAGACGCCCGGCAGGCCGTTCATCTGCGTCTCGATCGGATAGGTGACGAGTTGCTCGACCTCGGGCGGCGCCAGTCCCTCTGCCTCGGTCATGATGGTGACCGTCGGCCGGTTGAGGTCGGGGAAGACGTCCACCGGCAGGCGCGAGGCCGACATCGCGCCGTAGACGACGAGAATCGCGGCGATCGCCAGGACGAAGATCCGGTTCTTCAGCGACTGGGTGACGAGGGCGTTGAACATGCGCGGCCCTCAGCGGATCTGGTTCAGAAGTTCGGCGCCCTGCACGACGATGCGCCGGCCCGGCCCCAGCCCCGAGACGGCGAGGACCCGCGCCGCATCCAGCGGCTCGACGCGGATCTCCCGCGGCACGAAGCGCTCGGCATTGCCGTGCTCGTAGACGATGGCCTGGCCGTTGGCGCCGCGCACCACCGCGGTTCGCGGCAGGGCGATGCCGCGCCGCTCCTGCGTGCTGCGGGCGAGGACGGTGAGCAACTGGCCGGGCCGGAGGGCACCCCCCTCCCCCTCGATGCTGAACTGGACCGGGACGGCCTGGTTGCGGTCGGCGAGACCGCTGCCGCGATGGAGCAGTCTCAGCATCGCGCCGTCGGCCATGCGGCCCGAGGCTTTGCCGGCGAAGGCATGGACGTCGTAGCTGAGCGCCTCCACCCAGAGGGCGTCTGGGTCGATGATGAAGAAGACGGCCGTTCCGGGATCGGCGATCTGGCCGGCAATCGCTTGGGCCGAGGCGATGACGCCGCCGACGGGTGCCACGAGCCGCTCCGGCTCGCGCTGGGCCCGATCGAGATTGGCCCGGCGGATGCGCAGCCCCGAAAGCTCCAGTTCGGCATCCTCGATCTGCGCGCGGGCCACCACAGACTGGATCTGCCGCAGCCGCTCCAGCCGCCGCTCCACCAGGGTGATCTGCTGATCGAGTTCGCGGGCCTGCTGCTGCTGGGTGGTGGCGTCGGCGGAGTTGATGGCGGGCTGGACGAGGGCGAGGAGGTCGCCAGCGGCAACGCGCGCCCCCAGGCGCGGAAAACCACCCGGTGGCGGCAGGAGGCGGCCGGCGACGGAGGCCTGGACGGACCCGGCCCGGTTGGGATCGGGAATGACGCGGCCGGGCATCTCGACGCTGCGGGGATGGGTGTTCTCCTCGGTGAAGAGCGTGCGGATGGCGAGGATCCGCTGGGTCGGCTTCGGCACGAAGACGGCACCGTCCGGAAAGCGCTGGGCGAGGTCCCGCGGCGCCGCGGCGGCCGCTCCGGCCGGTGCGGGCCCTGGAGAGGCGGCGTGGCCGGGGTCCGCCCCGGCGAGACCCAGGGCGAGGACGAGAGCCGCGGCGGCGGGACGGCGGCGCAGCAGGAGCGCCAGCAGGAAACCGGCGGCGAAGGCCGCGGCCACGGCGCCATAGACGGTCCACGCGCCGTCGGAGATGCGGTGGCGAAGGTCGGCGGCAAGGGCGCCGTCGATGAAGGATCCCCAGCGCCCGGCCGAAGGCGGCGGGGCAACGGCCGGGGCGGGCATGGTGAGCGTCGCGGTGAGGACGTCGACCATGCCCCTCGCCTGCACGGTGACCGCGAGGGCATGGTCGCCGGCCATCGCGAGCCACGGCGCCGGCAGGACATAGGCGCCGGATCCGTCGGGCTCGGCCTTCACCGTGCCCTCCGGCCCGTCGATCTCGATGGCGGCATCGGTCACCGGTTCGTTGCCGCGGAACGTGTCGAGATAGATCTGGAGCCGGCCGTCGCGGGCGACCATGACCAGCTCGAAGTCCTCCGACGAGGCATCGGCGCGCGGCGCGATCGTCGCGGAAACGGGCGGGGGCGGCGCCCCATGGTCGTGGCCCTCGTGGGCCGTGGCCGGCGCGGCGAGCGTCAGGCAGAGCAACAGGCTGGCGAGGAACGGGCGGATGGTCATGCGACCGGCGTAGAGAGCCCGCCGTCACCTCGCATTGCGCGAGCGTTACAGTTTGTATCAGGAGGCCGGGCCGCCCTCCGGCAGCGCGACGGTGACCGCGAGACCCCCACCAGGCCTCTCCCCGAGCGCGATCGTGCCACCATGACCCTCGATGATGGCGCGGGCGATGGGCAGCCCCAGGCCGAAGCCGCCGGTGGACTGGTTTCGCGACGGCTCGAGCCGGACGAAGGGCGCCATGGCCCGGTCGACGTCGGCGGGCGCAATGCCGGGCCCGTCGTCGCGGATCGACACGAGGAAGCGGTCGCCCTCCCGCGCCACGGCGACCTCGACGCTCCCGGCATATTTGACGGCGTTCTCGACGAGGTTGCCGAAGGCGCGCTTCAGGGCGAGGTGCCGTCCCGCGATGACGGCTGCGGGAAGGCCGCCGAGCTCGATGGGGCGACCGCGGTCGGTGAAGTCGTCGGCAATGGTCTGGAGGATCGCCACGAGGTCGACGCTGCGGATTTCCTCGTCGGCCCTTTCGCCGCGCAGATAGGCGAGCGTCTGGTCGATCATGCGCTCCATGTCGTCGAGGTCGGCGGCGATCGCCGCCCGTGCGGGGTCGGCGAGGTCCTCGATGCGGAAGCGCAGCCGCGTGATCGGCGTCTTGAGGTCGTGGCTGACGGCGGCGAGCGCCTGCGTCCGGTCGTCGATCAGCGAGGCGATGCGCTTCTGCATGTCGTTGAAGGCGGCGGCGAGATCACGCACCTCGCGCGGCCCGGTCTCCGGCAGCGGCGTGACGGAGCGGGTGCGATAGAAGCCCTTCGCCGCCTCGGCGAAGAGCGACAGGGGCCGGGTCAGCCATCCGACCAGCAGCACCGAAACCAGGAGGGCGCCGAGGGCCATCAGCGAGGTGGACAGGAGCGTGCCGTGGGACCCGGCGGCGCGCACGGGCGGAGCGACGAGGCCGACGTTCACCCAGCTCTGGTCCGGAAGTCGCATGGAGACCATGGCGAGGTGCGGATCATCCGCGCCACGGCGGTGCGCGCCGATGACGAGGCCGTCCTCGGCGAGTTCGGGCAGGACGTCGCGCAGCCTGCGGCCGAGGCTGTCCCACCGCGCCGCGTCGCCTCCGCCGGACACCGCATGTTCGGCGAGGCTCCAGTGCGCGTCCACGGCACCGCCGGAGAGGTCGTGCGCCACCGCCTCGCGCTCCGCCGGCGGCACGCGCATGACGGCCCGCTTGATCGCAAGCAGGCGGTCCGCGAGCCGCGCGTCGCTGGACAGCGCCACCTCGCGGTCGAGGCTGATCTGGTAGGTCCAGAGGCTGACGAGATGGACGACGCCGATGCCGAGCAGGACGACCAGCACGGTGCGGGCCGTCAGGCTGTCGAAGCGCGCCAGCAGGGCCGCGAGGCGCGACGGCGGGCGGGGGTCAGAAGCGGGAGACATCGGCGGTGAACATATAGCCGGCGCCGCGGACCGTCTTGATGAGGTCGACGGGCCCGCCGATCTTGCGGCGCAGCCGGCTGACCTGGACGTCGATGGTGCGGTCGAAGGCGTCTGCCGTCCGGTTGCGGGCGGCGTCGAGCAGAAAGTCACGGGACAGGACGCGCTGCGGCGCCTCCAGGAATGCCAGCAACAGGTCGTACTCCCCGGTCGACAGGTCGACGACGACGCCGGCGGGGTTCGTCAGTTCGCGCTTCAGCGTGTCCAGCCGCCAGCCGTCGAAGGCAAAGCCGCGTCCCGCCCGGTCGGCCTGCGCTCCTCCGCCGCGCGAGCGCCGCAGGACGGCATTGACCCGTGCCAGCAGTTCACGGGGGTTGAAGGGCTTCGGCAGGTAGTCGTCAGCCCCGACCTCGAGGCCGATGATGCGGTCGATGTCGTCGCCCTTCGCCGTGAGCATCACGACGGGAATGGAGGACGTCCGCCGCAGGTTGCGACAAAGGTCCAGGCCGCTGGTGCCCGGCAACATCAGGTCGAGGACGATCAGATCGACGGGCGTGCGGCCGAGCGCCTCGGTCATTTCCACGCCGTTGCGCGCCGTGTGCACCCGGAAGCCGTTGCCCCTCAGGAATTTCGCCACGAGCGACAGGATCTCGCCGTCGTCGTCCACGACGAGGAGCGAGGCAGCGTCGACGACGGGGCTGGTGGGTGCTTCCAAGAGCGGCAAGTCCTGTGATCGCGCCTGTGGTCTAGCCCAGGCCACGTATCGGGTCGTCTCGGCAGTGTAACAGACGATTGCAGCCCGGGTCGCATCACCCGGTTCGTTCGCGCCTGCGATCCGGCGAGGACGACCTCCTCGCGGCCGGAAACACCGTCCGCCCCAGCTTGCAAACCCATGCCCTTGCGAGTCCGGCCTACTCGTTCCTCAACGGGGAGGCCCCGGCCGGTAGGCGCCGCCGGCGAAGGCGCCGATCTCGCTTCGGGTGGTCCGGTCGAGAACGCGGAGGGCGAGCGGCGTGCCCCAGCGCCCCGAGGCGCAATGGACGATGTCGGCCAGATCCTGGCGGAAGGACTGGGCCACCGACTGCCACCAGGCGGCATCGACCGTCAATACGTGGCCGCGCTCGTCAAGGGTCGGCTCGTCCATCATACCGGAGGCACGACCGCGGGCGATGTTGTTGCGCGATCCCTCCCGGTCGCAGGCGCGCTGGGGAGCGGGTGCCGGTTGGGCCGGGGCGGCCTGAGCGACCTGCGGCGGCGCCGCCGGAGGAGGCTGAGCGGAACGGGCTGCCGGCTGCATCGCCGGTGCCGGCGTCGGGGACGCGGCCACGGATGGGGTGCCGCCCGCGCAGAAGCGCTCCCAGACCAGCAGGTAGCTGTCGAAGAAGTCGTAGTTGTCAGACGCCGGCGTCAGGAGACCGGCCTCGCCGACAGGCCAGGGATAGCGCAGGTTGTCGTTGCCGGCGCGGAAGCGGGTGATCTCCCAGAAGGCATTCGGCCGAACCCGGAGATTTGGCCCTTCGCGCGTCACCGATTGGGCGAACCGCTGCAGGTTGATCACCTGCTCTGAGGCAACCCGCGCCGAGGGCCCCTCCTCGATTTCCCGTATATGGATCATCGCGCAAGATGGCGCGTGGACTTCGACGACCCCGCGCTGTCCCGGTGCCGCGTGGATCACCTGATCGACGCGCAGGCGTCCCCGACCTGGCTCCGTCGACGAGAAATTCGCCGGATCATGTTCGGCGATGCCGAGGGCATGGGTCACCGCCATGGCTTCGACGAGGCTGCGCAGCCTCGGATAGAGCCGCATGCCCAGCGCTGCGGCGAGTTTGTCCCCGCGGTTGTCGATGGCCGCCGTGCCCGCGAGGCTGCCGCTGAGCGCGATCAGCTGCGTCCGGTCGGAATCCTTGTAGGACATGATCCACAGATGCAGGCCGGCAGGCCCGAGCGTGGGGCAGTCCAGCGTATGGACGACGAAGCTGAGCTGATTGTGGTTCAGCTCGCCCCGCTCGCGGAGGGGGCCGCAGGACGCCCGAAACGAACTGATGAAGCTGTTGACCATCAGTTGCAACGTCGCCAGCGCGGGAACCTCCTCCGTGACCGAAATGGAGAAAGCGGGCAAGGCCGGGTCGGTCGTTCGCGCGTTGAAGAGCGTGGGGGCGCGCCCCGGCTCGAGCTGGGTCACGCCGTCGAGCGCCTCCGTCAGGGTGGTGCGCACCCACTGAAGCAGCGCGGGACCGGTCGGCAATGGCGTCAGCTTGCCGCCCCCTTGAGCGGCTGCGGGACATGAGAGGCAGAGCACCGCCAAGCAAAGCGTGAATATGCGCATGATGCCTCCTGTCGCTCGCCACGTGTCTGCAAGAAGGAACCCGGGTCCGACGGCGATGGAGCCAGGCCTGCGGGTCAAGGAAGCGGCCTCGCGGAAGGCGTCGGTGGTGCCGCTCCGGCCGGCGCCGGTGCGGCCGGGACCGCAACCCTGTCGAGCAAGGCCGGGCCACCGGGCAATGGCGCGAGCTTGCCGGCGTCCTGCGCGGTGGCGGAGCCGGCCAGCATGACCATCGCCAGCCATGGGAAGAGAACGCGCATCGCTACTCCCGCCGCTCCGGACGATCGACCACGGTCAGGTGCACGACGCCGGGCGGCTGGAGGCCGACCCCGGCAGGTCGGCGCCATGTGGGACGTGGCACCGGCGAAAGCTGCGCCGACCGGGCGAGAGCAAAGGCCACCACCGCCGCTACCACGGCAGCGACACGGGTGAGGCACAACAGGTGCGCGGGGCACTGGTCGGGGCGAAATTCGCCAGGATGAAGCCGATCGCGTTGCTCGCCGTCGCGAAGACATCCTCGCCCGTGGTGAAGGCCAGTTCATAGCGCCGGCCCTCGCTGAAGAGTTCGGCAACCACCATGCGCAGCCTCGGCCGATCGCCCATCGGCGACGTCATGGCCGCGACATAGACGTGGGCGGGACCGGCCGGCAGTTGCACGACGGACCGGTGTTCGAGACTGAAATCGGCGAATGCCTGACGGTCGGCGGCCGTGACCTCCGCGGCCGGGCGTCGCGCGGCCGTCTGGGCGCTGGCCCCTGCCGCGGCGGGCGCAATCTTCAACGTGACCTGGAACAGCGCCGAACCGTGGTCGAGAAACACGTCGGCGCTCGCATCTGCCGACTGCTGGAATTTGTCGGGAAAGGACAGGCTGAAGGGCTTGTCACGCATCAACCCCCGCAGCGTCCGGACCTCCCCGCTGCGGGTCGGGTTGGCGGCTGCCGGCGGCGTGGGGGTGGCCGCCGCGGGCGGCGCCTGTGCCGCTGCGAGGGCGCTGGCAGCTGCTGCGCCCGGCTGTCCCGTGAAGCGGCCGGTATTGGGGGCCGGAGCCTGCGCCGGACGGGCGGATGGGGTCGTGGCCTGCGCCGGTGCTGACGGGGTCGCCGGCTGGCCCGTGAAGCGGCCGGTATTCGGGGCCGGAGCCTGAGGCGCGACGGACGGTGCTGCCGGCGCGGAAGCGACCGATGGTGCCGCAGGCGCAGGAGCGGCCGATGGTGCCGACGGCGCGGCCGCAGCGGCAACGGCCGGCGGCGCGTCGCCCGGGCAGAAGCGCTTGATCGCACCGAAATAGACGAGCGCCCGTGCAAACTTGTTGTCATGCGCGCCGATCTGGCTGTGCTCGGCAGTGATGGGCACCTGCAGGACACCTCGCGGCGTCTCGACGGTGCGCTCGCCATAGACGCCCGCGCGATAGACGAAATCACCGCCGTCGCGGCTCAACAGCCCCCGCAGGCGGTTGAGATCGATGACGCGCCGTTCCAGCACCTGCCGCCGGCCGTTGCGCTGGCCGACCTCCTCGACAACCACTTCGGCGCAACTGCGCGCTTCCACCTCGAAGCGGCCCGGCCCGCCATCGGAGGGCATGGTCTCCCAGTCGACGCTCGCCTGGCTGGGCTTGTCGCGACGCATGCGGGCGGCGTCCGCGACCGAGAGCATGCCCCAGAGGCCCTCGGCGTTCAGCACTGCATCGGCGAGGGTCGTGGACTCCGGCTGAACGTCGTCGAAACCCAGACCCTGCGACCTGCGGAACCGTGCCCAGTCCCGCGCCGTCAGGGCCTCCTCGTCCCCTGGCAGCAAACGGACGGCCGCCTCGAGATCGGCGACGGCGCGCTCGCGATCATTGCGGCTGTCGAACAGGCGCCCGCGTTCGAGCCTCGCCCAGCCGTTGTCTCCGGCCTGGATGATGCGGTCATAGACGGCGAGCGCCTCATCGGCGCGCGCAAACCGTGCCAGCATGCGGGCACGATTGATCTGCGCCGTGATGTTGCCCGGCTCCTGGGCGATGGCGCGCTCGTAGTCGGCGAGCGCGGAGGCGAGGTCGCCGCTGCGTTCGCGGGCATGGCCGCGATTGCTGAGGGCGATGCCGTGGTTGGCGGTTTCCGATGGATTGGCCAGCACGGCATTGCAGCCGGCGATCTGACGTGGCGCGTCGCTATCGTCCGCGCAATCCTGCCGCAGTTGCGCATAGTCGCGCGGGGGGGCTGCCATCGCCGTCAGCACGCGCTGGCCGCGGGCCAGAAGAGCAGGCCCGTTGCTCAGCGGCGCCAGCAGAACCAGCGTGCGGGTGCGCTGCGCGTCCTGGACCGCATGGAGCACGACCTGGACCTCCGGCGTCTGACCGCCGGCGCAGCGGATGTCGAAGGCGCCCCGCGTTCCGTCCGCAGAGGCAGCGGCGGGAATGGGTCTGCGGTTGCAGAAGCGGTTGGGGCGATGAAGCCCACGCATGAACTCGCCCGCCGTCCGATCCGGCGACAGTGGCGGCGTCTGGTCGATCCACATCAGCCGAAACAGCGGCAGGGCGCTGTCGCCGGTTCGGCCGAGCAGCACCCCGGGGCTCTCGCCCGGAGCCAGGGTCACCCCGGCCAGGCCCGTCCCCAAAGCACGCTGGGTGAAGTCGATGAGCGGGCAGTCGGAGGCAGATCGACAGGCGGGAAGCGGCTGGTTTGCGGGAACGGCCTGCGCAAATGCCAGAGCGGGAACGGCAAGGGTGAGCAATGCTGCGACCAATGGCAAGTACATGCCCGTGCCTTTCCTGACTCCTGTGCCGGGACCCGTGCCTCTGGCGCGGAGGAATGTGATGCGGTGTTCGACCCTTGCTAAGCCTCGCCCAACAACGCGAGGACACCGCGTGGAGGTCCAGACATCTCCTGACCATTTCGTAGCTCAGTGAGCATGTCAAGTGCGGCCGCGGCAAGGGGCGTCGTGGACAAGCCGGGCACGGCTTGCCCCAAAAGATGTTATAATATAACTACTCTGAAAGACGGCCTTGCCTGTTCCGGTCGGGGCCTGTTCGTGTGTGCGTCTTCGGTGCTCCCGTGAGGGAGTGAAACGGGAATGTGGTGCGGACCTCCGGGTCCCAGGCCACGGCTGCCCCCGCAACTGTAAGCGGCGAGTGCCCCTCGCATGTCCACTGGCCTCCGGGCCGGGAAGGGCGATGGAGCGCAACGACCCGCGAGCCAGGAGACCGGCCGAGGACGTGTGCAACCCTGTTCCGGCGGTGGGCCGGAAGGAGACATCGATGTCGTTTCTCGTCCGCGGGCGCCAGCCGGCTGCCTCGCTCATTGCCTTTTTCTGCGCCGCAACCTCGCCGGCCTGGTCACAGGACCGGACGGCCGGACCGACCATCCTCGATGAGATCGTCGTCACCTCGACCGGGCGTCCCGAGCCCCGCAGCCGCATCACCGGCACCGTCCAGGTCATCGACAGCGAGGCCATCACCCGCTCCAATGCCCGCTCGGTGACCGAGCTCATGGCGGAGAATGCCGTCGGCTTCTTCTCCGAATGGAGCCCCGGACAGACCTCGATCAACATCCGCGGCGGCGCCTCGGACGGCCAGGGCAAGGATTTCCGCAGCCAGGTCCTCGTGCTCATCAACGGGCGCCGTGCCGGAACCGCCAACATCTCCAAGCTCTCGCCGGCCGATGTCGAGCGCATCGAGGTGATCCGTGGGCCGGCCTCGGTGATCTACGGGTCGGGGGCCATGGGCGGCGTCGTCAACATCATCCTGCGCAACGGCCGCAACACGGCCGGCAGCACCGCGGAGATCCAGGGCGGCTCCTGGGGCCTCCTGCAGGGGCGGGGCCATACCGCAGGCCAGCGCGGCCCGACGGACTATTACATCGGCCTCTCCGGCGGGCGCCGCGACAGCTACGCGTCGGGAGCCGGCGGCGGCCTGATGGCAAACACGCAATGGCAGCGCCTCGGCGTCACCGGCGCGTTCGGCCACCAGCTGAACGACCTCAACCGCATCGACGTCACCGTGCGTTCCGACGGCATCTACGACGCGGGCTTCCGCGGGTCATCCTGGAGCACCTTCAACCGCGACCAGCGCACCAACGCCTCGTTCGACTTCGTCTATGCGGGCCGGACCGCCTCCGATGTCGCCCGGTGGACCTCGCACAGCTACCTCGTCGAGGATCAGGACATCTTCCGCTGGGCCTCGCGCAGCGGCGGCACACGGCTCGACATCAACCGCCGCCACCTCACCATCATGGGCACGAAGCTCGAGCCCATCTTCAGCCTCTTCCCCGGCAATGAACTGCTGCTCGGCCTCAACCTCGAGCGCAGCTGGCTCCGGTCCGCCCGCTACCGGGAGGCGATCACCCCGCCCTACACCATGGCCCAGGTGGCGCCGCAGGATGCGAACCAGACCGACTCGCTGATGGCCTTCTACGCCGAGAACAGCCAGCGGCTCTTCGACGACCGGCTGGTCCTGCGGGCCGGACTGCGCCACACCCGCGGCTCCACCAGCTTCGATCCGACGCCGAACCTCGCCAACCAGCAATCCGGGTCGCGGCCCTATACGGCGACCACCTACACGGTCGGCGGCACGGTCAGGGCGACCGAGCACCTGAGCTTCCGGACGGGCGTGTCGACCGGCTTCCGCGCCCCGACGGCGACGGAACTCGCCGGCGACTACACGGTCCTCGCCGGCGGGCAGATCTTCGGCAACCCGAACCTGCGCCCCGAAACGAGCCGCCAGTACGAAATCGGCGGCACCTTCTCCTGGAACGGGCTGAACATCGATGCAGCCCTGTTCCAGAACACGATCTCGCACCGGATCATCTCCCAGCGCCGCGCCGGAACCCTCAACGTTTCCGACTACGTCAACAATCCCGGCGACATCGTCATCCGCGGCGTCGAACTCCAGGCGAGCCTCGACGTCCTGCGCGCGGTCTCCGCCCGGCCCGCCGGCTGGCACTGGTCGGTCTTCGCCAACGGTGGCTACAATTTCGACATGCGCGACTTCGGCGCGGCAACCACCGCCAACTCCCGTCAGGTGCAGCGCGCCTACAAGTACCAGGCGTCCATCGGCACCCGCTTCGGCCAGCGGACGGGGGTCGACATCCCCTGGACCTTCTCGGTCACCGGCATCCTGCGTGGACCGGTCTGGTACGACACCGAGGAAACCCTCGTGATCCCCGCCGGCGAGGCCTCCAGTTCCTACATCCACCAGAAGCCGGCGTTCTGGGTGTGGAACGCACGTCTGGAAGGCGAGCTGCGCAAGGGACTCACCGCCTACGTGGCGATGAACAACATCTTCAACGTCAACCAGCACGCGCTGTTCATCGCGCTCGACCAGCAGCCCTTCATCGGCAACGCCTCGGTGTCGAACACGAACGGCATCGGCAACATGGGCAACTCGATGCCGGGCCGCGAGATCGTCGTCGGTCTCAAGGCCTCGTTCTGACAGCGATGGCGAACCGTCGCGGTTTCATGGTGGGTCTCGGTGCGGCCGGGGCCTTGCTGGCCGCCCCTGCCGCCGGGTCGGAGACGATCGTCGATGCCCTGGGACGGCGGGTGGTGCTCGACCGCCCGCCCCGGCGGATCGTTCCGATCTTCGCCTCCAACACCGAACTGGTGGTGGCGGCGGGCCTTGCGGAGAGGATCGTCGGGGTGGAGGCCTACACGCGCTTTCCCCGCGAGATCGCCCACCTGCCTCAGGTCGGCGGACGCCTCGGCTTCTCCGTCGACCGCGTCGCCATGCTCAGGCCGGATCTGGTCATCGTGACGCCCGCCCGCCAGGCGGTCCACCAGCTCGTCGATCCGCTCGAGAGGCTCGGCATCCCGGTCATGGTGCTGACGCATCCCACCATCGCCGCGGTCCTCGCCAATCTGCGGCTCGTGTCTCGCGCCGGCGGTGTGGAGGCTCACGGCGATGCCATCGCCCGCAGCCTCGAGGCGCGTCTGGCCGCCGTCGCGGAGCGGCATGCGTCGCGGCCGCGGCCGCGGGCCCTGATGGTCACCGGCAGGGTCGCCACCGGACTTCTGCTCGTGGCCCGGCCCGACACCTATACCGCCGATGCCGCCCGGGCCGCGGGGACGCGCGACGCGCTGGCAGGGCCCCGCCACCTGCCGCAGGTCTCGCCGGAGGCGGTGCTGCGCGCCGATCCGGACTGTGTCCTGTTCGCCGGGACCGAGGAGGCCATGCGAGAGGTTTTCGACGGACAAGCCTGGTCCGGCTTGCGGGCGCGGCGCGACGGGCGGCTCTTCGCCGTCAACCGGGCGGAGTTCCTCATTCCCGGTCCCCGTGTCGTTGACGGCATCGAGACGCTGGGGGCCCGGCTCGCCGCCATCACCTGGGGCGGCCCCACATGACGGCCGGCACGACGCCTCGGGAACAGGGCCTGACGCCCCGGGTTGCGGCCCTTCTCGCCCTCGGCCTCGCCGCGGGAATGGCGGTGGGACTGGCCGCAGGTCACGAATGGGCCTCGCCGGCGCGCCTTGCCACGGCGCTTGCCGGGGACCGCTCGCTCGAGAGCCGCCTCATCATGGACTGGCGCCTGCCGCGCGTGCTGGCCGCGGCGTCCGTCGGCGCCCTTCTGGGCATCGGCGGCTGCCTGTTCCAGGGCCTGTTCCGCAATCCTCTGGCGGAACCCTATCTGCTCGGCTCGGCGGGTGGCGCCGCGGCCGGCGCCACCATCGCGCTCCTCGTTCCCCTCGGAGTTCCGCAGGTCCTCGTCCTGCCGATCCTGGCCTTCCTCGGCGCCTGGGGGGCCACCGGTCTCGTCCTGACGATCGGCCGCGTGTCCGGCGTGATGGACGTTGCCGGCCTGCTGCTGGCGGGCATCGCCGTGGCGGCCATCCTCGGTGCGCTCCGTTCGTTCCTGATGCTGGCCCTCTCCGACGAGACGGTCAGCCTTCAGGTGGTGCTGAGCTGGGTGCTCGGCGGCATCCAGACGCCTGGCCCGACCGGGCTCGCCATGCTCGCCGCGCTCACCGCGGGCTGCCTCGCCCTCGCCCTCGTGACGGCGCGCGGGCTCGACCTCCTCGGCCTCGGCGAGGACATGGCGCGCGGCTTCGGTCTCGACGTCGACCGTTTCGTCACCCTGGCGATCCTCGCCGGTTCGGTCATCGTCGCGGTCGCCGTCGCCTTCGGCGGGCTCGTCGCCTTCGTCGGCCTCGCCGCCCCCCATATCGGACGCAGTCTGGTCGGACCGCGCCACCGCCCGCTCATCGTCGCGTCCGCCTTCATCGGGGCGATCGCCGTAGTCCTCGCGGATGCCCTGGCGCGCGCGGCCCTCCCCCCGGCGGAAATCCCCCTCGGACTCGTCACCGCTGTGGCCGGCGGCCCGTTCTTCCTGGTGCTGCTGATCCGGCGGATGCGGCCATGACCGGCATCGAGGTCCTCGCGCTGACCGTCAGGCGCGCCGGAAGGCCGATCCTCGCGGATGTCGCGCTCACCATCCCGGAGCGGGGCCTGGTCGGCATCCTCGGCCCCAACGGCGCGGGCAAGTCCACCCTTGCCCGGCTGCTCGCGGGCCAACCCGGCGCCCACGAGGGCACGATCCGCATCGGCGGCGCGGATGCCGCCAGCATGCCCGCGGATCTGCGGGCGGCCATGATCGGCTACATCCCGCAGGCCTTTTCGCCGCATTGGGAGATCAGCGCCCGCATGCTGGTGGAGATGGGGGCTGCGCGCCGCCGGGGTCTACCGGCCGGTGCCGTGGGCGATGCCCTCGACGAGGCTGGTCTTGCCGGCCACGCCGACCGCGCTTGGTCGACCCTCTCGGGAGGCGAGCGGGCGCGGGCCCTGTTCGCGGCCGTGACCGTCGCCGACCCTCCGGTCTTGGTCGCGGACGAACCGGGGGCGAGCCTCGACATCCGCCATCGCCTTCACCTGATGCGCCGCCTCGCCGACCGCGGCCGGAACCGTCTCGTCATCGTCGTGCTGCACGACATCGACATGGCGACGGCCTGGTGCGACCGCCTCGTGGTCATGGATGCGGGCCGCATCGTCGCGGATGGCGCCGCAGCCGACATCGCGCGGTCAGCCGTGCTGCCGACCGTCTTCGGCGTTCCCTTCGAGGTCGTGGAAGCCGGAGACGTCGCCGTCGCCCGCCCGCGTTCGGGGAGGGTCTGATGCGCATCGACCTCGCCGGATGGACGCGCGAAGCGACCGACATGGACCCTCGGGCGTTCCTCTCCATCTTCGAGGAGGCGGACCGGCTCGGCTTCGAGGGGGTCTGGTTCAACGAATTCCGCTTCCACCAGCCACGCATCCCCTACCCCTCGCCGCACCTCCTGGCCGCCGCGATCCTCGCGCGGACCGAGCGGTTGCGGGTGGGTACCTCCATCCTCGTGCTGCCGCTGCACCATCCCCTTCTCCTGGCGGAGGAGATCGGCCAGCTCGACCACCAGAGCGGCGGCAGGATCGACGTGGGCATCGGCCGCGGTACGGCGCCGGAGACCTTCGCGACCCTCGGGGTGCCCCACGCGGAGGCGCGGGCGCGCTTCGAGACGGGCTTTCACCTGCTCACTCAGGCTCTCTCGACCGGCAGCGCGTCGTCCGACCGGGGTCCCTGGCGATTTTCCGACACCATCGTCGGGCCCCGCCCGGTCCAGACGCCCCATCCGCCGATCTATGTCGCCGGCTCGACGCCGGAGACGATCGGATTCGCGGTCGACAACGACCTGCCCCTGCTGTTCAGCCTGGAGCCTCCGGAGGGCCGACAGCTCGGCGTGCTGCGCGCCATTGCCGATGACCGTGTGCCTTCGGTGATCGCCCGATCGTCGCTGTCGCGCTACGTCGTCATCGGACGCACGACGGCGGCAGCGGCCGAGGAGCTCGAACCGCTCCTCGCCGGCCTCGACGAGCGGCGCCGGCGCTTCGCCCTCCAGCAGGGCCGCGAGGCAGCCGCGGTGGATCGGGAAACCCTCCTCGCGGAACGGTTCATCTGGGGGAACCCGGCCGATTGTCTCGCGGCAATCCGCGATCTCGGCGCCAGAACCGGCATCGGCGCCCTGCGCTGCGTTTTCAACGGCAATGGCGTGCTCGATCCTGCCGCGGCCCTGTCGATGATGCGGCTTTTCGCCGAGGCCGTCCTGCCATCCCTCAGGCTGGCTGAAAATCCGTAGCGGACGGCCGTCGGCCGCTACTCTCCCGCCGGAACCGGTATCGCGCCCTCGCCGACGGACCTGCTTTCGCCGGGCCGCCGCGTGCGGAAGATGCGGAGCACGAGGACGAAGAACAGGGGCACGAACAGGACCGCTAGCACCGTGCCGGCGATTACCCCGCCGATCACGCCGATGCCGATGGCGTTCTGCGCGCCCGAGCCCGCCCCGCTGGCGATGGCCAGGGGCACGACGCCGAGCGTGAAGGCGAGCGAGGTCATGATGATCGGCCGCAGCCGCTGGCGGGCGGCCTCTTCCGCCGCCTCGGCCAGGGAGAGGCCGCGGTTGAAGCCGTCGCGCGCGAACTCGACGATGAGAATGGCGTTCTTGGCGGTGAGGCCGATGGTGGCCAGAAGGCCGACCTGGAAATAGACGTCGTTGGACATTCCGCCCCAGAGGGTGGCGAAGACCGCGCCGAGGACGCCCAGCGGCACGGCCAGCAGGACGGCGGTGGGAATGGACCAGCTCTCATAGAGGGCGGCGAGGCAGAGGAACACGACCAGGAGCGACAGGACGTAGAGCGCGCCGGCCTGACCGGAGGACTGGCGCTCCTGGAAGGAAATGCCGCTCCATTCGAAGCCGAAGCCGCCCGGAATGCGCGCCACGAGCCGTTCCATTTCGTCCATCGCCTGGCCGGTCGTGTAGCCGGCCGCCGGCAGGCCCTGGATTTCCCGCGAGGCGATGCCGTTGAAGCGTTCCAGGCGCGGGGATCCGAACTCCCAGGCCGTCCGGCCGAAGGCGGAGAAGGGCACCATCTGGCCCTGGGCGTTGCGCACGAACCACTTGTCGAGGTCGCCGGGGACCATGCGGGCCTCCGGCTGGCCCTGCATGTAGACGCGCTTGACGCGGCCGCGATCCATGAAGTCGTTGACGTAGGTCGAGCCCCAGGCGGTGGCGAGGGTTGAGTTGACCTCGGTCACCGACAGGCCGAGGGCGCTCGCCCGCTCCCAGTCGACGATCAGGCGGAACTGCGCCTCGTCGTTGAGGCCGTTGGCCCTCACGCGCGCCAGAACGGGGCTCGCCGCCGCCAGACGCAGCAATTCGTCCCTCGCGGCCATCAGTGCCTCGTGGCCGCGCCCGCCGCGGTCGACAAGCTGGAGGGAGAAGCCGCTGGCATTGCCCAGTTCGCGCACCGCGGGAGGCGCCGAGGAGATGATCAGCGCATCCTGATAGCGGGCAAAACGGGCGTTGATGCGTTCCGTCAGCGCCTGGACGCTGTTCTGACGGCCGCGCCTGACGTCCCAATCCTTCAAAGAGATGAAGCCGAGGCCGGAATTCTGGCCGCGGCCGCCGAAGCTGAACCCGTTGATGGCGAAGAAGCTGTCGACGACGCCCGCCTCCTCCTCGCGCAGATAGCGGGCCAATTCGTCCAGCGCCCGCTGGGTCCGGTCGGCGGTCGCACCGGGCGGCGCAGTCACCTGCGCGAAGGCGATGCCCTGGTCCTCGTTGGGCAGGAAGCCGCCCGGCAGCCGCAGGAAGCCGTAGCCGAGCGCTCCCAGCAGCACCACGTAGATGAGCAGCATCCGCACGGGCCGGCTGAGGCTCCCGCGCACGGTGCCGGCATAGCCGCGCGTGATGCGCTCGAAGCCGCGGTTGAACCAGCCGAAGACGCCGCGCTGGCCCTGGCCGGGCTTGTGCGGCCGAAGCAGCTGGACGCAGAGCACCGGCGTGAAGAAGATCGCCACCAGAACCGACAGGGTCATCGCCGTCGCGATGGTCACCGAGAACTGTCGGTAGATGACGCCCACCGATCCGCCGAAGAAGGCCATGGGCAGGAAGACCGCCGACAGGACTAGGCCGATCCCGATCAGGGCGCCGGTGATCTGGTCCATCGACCGGCGCGTCGCCTCCAGCGGCGGCAGATGCTCCTCGGCCATGACGCGCTCGACGTTCTCGACGACGACGATGGCATCGTCGACGAGGAGGCCGATGGCGAGAACGAGCCCGAACATGGTCAGGGTGTTGATGCTGAACCCCAGCGCCTGCAGCACCGCGAAAGTGCCGAGCAGCACCACGGGGATGGCCAGGGTCGGGATGAGCGTCGCCCGGAAGTTCTGGAGGAAGATGAACATCACGAGGAAGACGAGCGCGACGGCTTCCAGCAAGGTCATCACGACGCTGCGGATCGAGCGCTCGACGAAGGGCGTGGTGTCCTGGAGATAGGCCACCTCCAGCCCCGGCGGGAAGCTGGGGCGCAGCCTGTCGATGGTGGCGCGGACGGCGGCAGCCGTGTCGAGCGCATTGGCGCCGCTGGCGAGGCGGATTCCGATGCCGCTGGACGGCTTGCCGTCGAGGAGCGTGGTGATCGAGTAGTTCTCGCCGCCGATCTCGACCCGCGCCACGTCGCGCAGGCGCACCTGCGAGCCGTCGGCCCGCACGCGCATGAGGATGGCGCCGAACTCATCGACGGTCTGCAGGTAGGACGGGCCGATGATGGTGGCGTTCAGCTGCTGCCCCTGAACGGCGGGAAGCCCGCCCATCTCGCCGCTGGAGACCTGCACGTTCTGGGCGCGCACGGCGGCGGCGACGTCGGAGGGCGTCAGGCCGAAATTGATCAGCTTCGCCGGATCGAGCCAGATGCGCATGGCGAACTGCGCGCCGAAGACCTGGTAGTCGCCGACCCCGGCGGTGCGGCTGATGGGATCCTGCACGTTGGCGACGAGGAAGTCGGAGATGTCGGTGCGTTCCATCCGGCCGTCCGTCGAGACGAAGCCGACGACGAGCAGGAAGTTGCCGGAGGACTTGACGACGCGGATGCCCTGCTGCTGGACGGTCAGCGGCAGGCGCGGCACCGCGAGCTGGACGCGGTTCTGCACCTGGACCTGGGCGGTGTCCGAATTGGTGCCCGGCGCGAAGGTCAGCTGGATGCGGGCAGCGCCGTCCTTGGTCGTCTGCGAGTCGAAGTACAGCAGGTTGTCGATGCCGCTGAGCTGCTGCTCGATGACCTGGACCACCGTCGTCTGGACCGTCTCGGCCGAGGCCCCGGGGAAGGCGACGTTGACCGAGATGGCGGGCGGAGCGATGGCCGGATACTGCGCGACCGCCATGTTCCGCAGCGCCAGCACCCCGGCCATCATGATGCCGATGGCGATGACCCAGGCGAAGACGGGACGGTCGATGAAGAAACGGGCCATGACGCGGGACTAGGTCCCGGCCGGCGCGCTGGGGGTTTCGCTCGCCTGGACCCGGGTGCCGACCCGGATGCGCTGAAGGCCCTCGATCACCACCCGGTCGCCGGGCGCGACGCCCTCCGTCACCAGCCAGTCGTTGCCGACGGCGCGGCTCGCCCGGAGCACCCGCTGCTCCACGACGTTCTCGGCGTTCACCACGAAGGCCATGGGCTCGCCCCGCGGGGTGCGGAGGACGGCGCGCTGCGGCACGAGGATCGCCCGGTCCGTCACACCCTCCTCGACGCGGGCGCGCACGAACATGCCCGGCAGCAGCAACTGGTCCGGGTTCGGGAAGACGGCGCGGATGGTGACCGAACCCGTGCCCTGATCGACGATGACCTCGGAGAACTGGACTTCGCCGGCATGCGGATATTCCGAGCCGTCCTCGAGCAGCAGGCGCGCGGCCGCGCGATCGGCCGAGTCGCGGCGCAGCGCGCCGCTGGCCACGTCGCGCCGCTGCTGCAGCAGCACCGCGCTCGGCTGCGTGAGATCGACATAGATGGGATCGAGCTGCGTGACCGTCACCAGCGCGGTGGTCTGGTTGGCCGTCACGAGGGCGCCCGGCGTGACGCTGGCGCGCCCCGTGCGGCCGTCGATGGGCGAGGCCACACGGGTGTAGCCGAGATCGATGCGGGCGGTCTCCAGCGCCGCGCGGGCCGAGACGATGTCGGCCTGCGCCTGGCGCAACGTGGCTTCCGCGTTCTCGAGGTTCTGCTCGCTCACCACCTGCGCACGGGCGAGGGTGCGCAGGCGGTTGGCGGTGCTGGCAGCGGCCTGTTCGACGGCCTGGATGCGAGAGAGCGCCGCCTCCGCGCGCCGCACCGCCGCCTCGAAAGGCGCCGGATCGATCTGGAACAGCGACTGCCCGGCCTTGACCGCCTCGCCCTCGGCGAAATGACGCTCGCGCAATAGCCCGCCGACCTGCGGGCGAACCTCCGCCGCCCGGTAGGGCGCCGTGCGCCCCGGCAGGACGGACGTCACGGGGATGTCCCGGCGCTGCAGCGTCAGAACGGTCACGGCGACGGGGGCCGGGGCGGCCGTGTTGGCCGCGGCGCGACGGGGCTGGTCGTCGCAGCCAGCCGACGTCAGCAGGAGGGCGCCGAAGGCAAACCCCCGCAGTGCCCGACCCGGCACAGATGGGAGAGACCTCGCATCCTGCCGCCCGTCTCCCGATCCTCGTGTCATGAACCCTCGTTCGGCCGCCCCGACGTCGGGACGGATACTGGTGCGTTTCGTCGCGCCGTCAACGCGTTTGCGACTTCCGATACGATAACAGGTTCGAGAACAGCACACTTGCTGAAGATCGCGGCACGCGATGCCGCAAAAGTTGCTGTTTTGCGTGCGTCCTGCGGCGTTTTGGCGCTCCTTGCCGCCCCGTTGACGCCCTGAGATGCACGGCACCGCCCGGCCGGCGCGGCGCCTGGTCCTGGAGCGCCGCGGGGACCTCGCGAGGTCGGTTCTGCGCGGAGACGACTGCGGTTACTGGGCCTGCATGCCCGCCTTGGCCGCCACGTCCTTCCACAGCGCGATCTGGGCGGCCACCTTGCGCATCATCTCTTCGGGCGTGCTCGCGGCGGGATAGCCGCCGAGGCTCGCAAGGCGCGCCCGCACCTCCGGCGTATCGACGGCCTGCCGGATGGACGCGTTGAGCCGTTCGACGATCGCGGGCGGCACATTGGTCGGAGCGGCGATGCCGATCCAGGCCATCATCTCCAGACCCGGCGAGACGCTCTCCGACAGGGTCGGTACGGCGGGGGTCGCCGGCCAGCGCTGCGGCCCCGTGACGGCGAGCGCGCGCAGCTTGCCGCCCTCGATCGAGGAGAGGACCGCCGCCCCGGGCGCGATGATGAAGTCGACGCTGTTGCCGAGAACGCCGGTGATCGAGCCGGAGTCGCCGCGATAGGGCACATGCACGAACTTGACCCCGAGGGCGCTCGACATCAGCTCGAGGCCCATGTGATGGCCGGTCCCGACGCCCGCCGTCCCCGCCGTCACGGTGCCGGGCTTGGCCTTGGCCTCGGCGACGAGGTCCTGGATCGTGCGGAACCGCGAGGCCTCGTTGACGACGATGAAGAAGGGGAAATCCGTCACCATCGAGAGGAACTGGAAGTCGGCCACGGGATCGAAGTTCAGCGTCCTGATGAGAGCGGGCGAGATGGCGTGCGCCGTCGTCAGCAGCACGATGGTGTAGCCGTCGGCATCCGCCCGCGCGGTGGCCTGGGAGGCGATATTGCCGCCGGCGCCGGGCCGCGGCTCGACGACGAGGGGCTGGCCGAGCGTCTTGCGCATCTCCTCGGCCATGATGCGGGCGACGATGTCGGCATTGCCGCCGGCCGCGAAGCCGTGGAGCATGCGGAGCGGCCGGTTGGGGAAGTCGTTGGCGGTGGCCGGCGCCGCACAGGCGATCAGGGCCACCAGCAGGGCTGCGAGAGTTCTGCGCATCGTTTCCTCCAGATCGTTCTTGTCATTGGTCGCCCGGGGCCGGGATGAGCCGCTCCGGGACAGGCATGCTGATCAGGTCAGTTCGTCGGGCACCTCGACCCCGAGGCTCACGGCGAGAACGGCAAGGCGCGAGGCGGTGCCGGCGGCGAGCGGAATGCCCTCGACGAGCCGCCGGCGACGCTCGCCGTCGCCCCGTTCGCCCGGCAGGCGGACGACGCCGCCTGCTGCGGGCTCCAGCGCCTTGATGGCGGCCGCGAGGTCGCTGACGCCGGCGGGAAAGGCGTCGGCGGCACCGAAGGCGGAGGGGTCGAGCGCCACGACGATCCCGTTGCCGCCGGGCTCCGAACCGTCCCGCAGCGCGACCGTGAGCAGTGGATTTCCGACGAGGACGCTCGCCAGCACCTCGATCATCAGGGACAGGCCCGTCCCCTTCGGTCCCGCCATCGGCAGGACCGCCTTGACCGCGGCCGGGTCCGTCGTCTCGCGGCCCTCGGCGTCGACGGCCCAGCCGAGCGGGATGGGCCGGCCGGCATCCTTCGCCGCGGTGATCTTGCCGGCCGCGACGGCCGCCGTCGACATGTCGAAGATCATCGGGCCGGCGGGATCGGCCGTCGGCACGGCAATGGCGAGCGGATTGGTCGAGACGCCCTCGTTTCGCGCCCCGTGGTAGATCATCAACGGCTTCGACGCGGTCATGACCATCGCCACGAGGCCCGCGGTGGCGATCCTCTCCGCATAGATGCCGACGGCACCCGCATGGGTCATGCGCCGGACGACGCACCAGCCGACGCCATGGTCACGGGCGAGCCCCGACGCCTTCGCGCCGGCGGCGTTCATCGCCACGGCGCCC
>LNFM01004898.1_pt1 | contig 23974 bp, 20 predicted proteins | sample 596031 | NCBI WGS metagenome assembly LNFM01 (sample SAMN04254537, study PRJNA301005) | activated carbon metagenome | isolation source: dual media filters at the Ann Arbor, Michigan drinking water treatment plant | place: USA: Ann Arbor | reverse complement strand
CATAAAGACGGCCTGTTTGGCAACGTCCGCCTATCGGCGCACCGGTCGGTCAACGGAAGCCTCTTTTGGAGGCGACTGCTTACCTGACCAGTTTTGTCGAGTATAGCGGAACCCAATTGATTCGGTAGGCATTGCCCCGGGAAGTTCCTTGTATTTGACAATATTTTGTCATGGACAAACAGCTGTCAGACACCTGGAAACACCGATATTGGGCTGAATGTTTCAGATGAAACCTGGGTTAGCGCGTTCAGCAACGAACGCGACGCGATGCGTCGCGAGGATGGGCCTCCGCGCTGCACGAATCCGGAGCGCGCCCTCCGGCATGGAAGCCGACCATGAGCAACCCCACCCTGGAGCCCGAAGCGGCTGCCGACAAGCTCAAAACCTCGAGCAGCGCCGCATGCCGGTTCAACCGAATGGCCCAGTGCTGGCCGGCTCCGCGGCCGCGCTGCTGTTGGTGCAACTCCTCAAGCGTCGTGTCGCAAACCGGCGTGGCGCAAGCAGCACTCGCTCTGAGCAAGACTGATCCGAGTGATCAGCGGAGGCTCTGTTTCAGTTGTCATGGAGAAGCCGGCCGAACGAAACAGCAGGTTGCAGGTGGCTCCAGACACTGAAGGCAACAGAAGACGAGTCTGCCTCGACCGCCAACGTTGCCTGGAGAACCACACCATGGAAACTGTCTCATCGTCACCGAGCAGGGAAGCCAGCGCCTACCTGATCGTTCACGCCGAATCGACCGACCCCGCAGGGCGCCGCGGCCGACAAGGGCTGACGCCGTTCCAGCGACTGTGCGCCTCCTTGTACCCGTCACGCGCGACGACGCCCGTCCGATCGGGTTTGTCGCTGACCTTGGCCGATCGACATGGCCACACCGTGCTGTCCCTGGCAGAAGCGGAGCCGGTGCTCGGCATCGCACTGGTACCGGGCACCTACCACCTCACAGCAACGCGCGATGGCGCACGGCGTGGCTACACCGTCTCGCTGCCCGCCGGGTCGCGATTCGACCTGCACTTGCGCTTTGCGGCCCCTGATCGCGCGGAGCAGGCCGAGATGCCGGATCCACGGCCGGTCCGCTCGGCCAACTGAAGCGATAGCCCCTTTTCCGTCCATTCAATCAACGCTCCGAAAGCAACCTCATGACTGCCTCTTCATTTATCCCCCGTCGCACAGCCATTGCCATTGCCACCGCAGCCGTCCTCGGATTCGGCGCAGCCGGCACCTATCGCATGGTTCACGCCGAAAACACGCCCAGCGTGCAGGCACCGATCGCCGCAACCACCACACCCACGCCGGCCGGCTTGCCCGACCTGGCCAGCATCGCCAAGCGCTACGGTACGGCCGTGGTCAATATCAGCGTCAGCGGCACCCGCAAGGTGGCGATGAATGGCGCGCAAGACGACAGCGACGACGACGGCGCCGATGACGGCAGCGACGCGTCTGGCTCCGCCACGCCACCAAACGGTGCTTATCAGGACTTCCTGCGCCGCTTCCAGCAGCAGTTCGGGAGCCTGCCGCCCGGCATGGCGCCGGGCACCCGGGTGCCGATGCGCGGCGAAGGCTCGGGCTTCATCGTGCAGTCCGACGGTGTGATCCTGACCAACGCGCATGTGGTTCACGGCGCGCAGGAAGTGGTTGTCAAGCTGACCGATCGCCGCGAGTTCCGCGCCAAGGTGCTGGGTGCCGACCCGAAGACCGACATCGCGGTGCTGAAGATCGATGCGAAGGATCTGCCAACCGTGGTGATGGCACCTGCCAAGCAGCCACCTCAGGTCGGTGAATGGGTGCTGGCGATCGGCTCACCGTTCGGCTTCGAGAACACCGTCACGGCCGGCGTCGTCAGTGCAGTCGGCCGCTCGTTGCACGACGACAGCGCCGTCCCATTCATCCAGACCGATGTGGCGGTGAACCCCGGCAACTCTGGTGGGCCGCTGTTCAACACCCGCGGCGAAGTGATCGGGATCAACTCGCAGATCTACTCGAGGTCCGGTGGCTACCAGGGCCTGTCATTCGCGATTCCTGTGGAGGTGGCACAGCACATCGAACGCCAGGTGCTCGACACCGGCAAGGTGCGTCATGCACGACTGGGTGTCGCGGTGCAGGAGGTGAATCAGACCCTGGCCGAGTCGTTCAAACTGCCGAAGCCGGAAGGCGCATTGGTGGCCAATGTCGACCCGAACAGCCCGGCCGGCAAGGCAGGCATTGAGGCAGGTGACGTGGTGCTGACAGTCAACGGGACGCCGATTGTCGACTCGGTCGACCTGCCGGCCATCGTCGGCCTGGCGCTGCCCGGCGACAAGCTGAGCATGCAACTGTGGCGCCAAGGCTCGCAGCGCACAGTGACGGCCACGCTGGCCGATGCCAAGCCTGACAACAAGGTCGCCAAGGCGGAATCCGGTGCCACCACGCCACGTGGACGCCTGGGCCTCGCACTGCGCCCGCTGCAACCGGAAGAAAAGCGTGAGTCCGGCCTGACCGGTGGCCTGGTGATCGAGGGTGTCACCGGCGCCAGCGAACGGGCCGGGATCCAGCCAGGCGACGTGTTGCTGGCGGTGAATGGCAAGCCAGTGGCCAGTGTCAACGAGGCACGCGAGGCGGCCGCGAAGTCGGAGAGGTCGGCCGCATTGCTGGTGCAGCGCGGCGAGGTCAAGATCTACGTGCCGGTACGGCTGGGTTGAGGCCGGACGCGCGCCTTGAAAAGCGCGAGTCAATGGGCGTCAGTACAAGGTCTCGACGTCACTGACCAGTTGATACCCGGCCCCGCGCTCGGTGACGATCATCACCGGACGCGCCGGGTCGGGTTCGATCTTGCGGCGCAGTCGAAGGATCTGCACGTCGATCGTGCGGTCATACACCTCGGCCTCGTGCAAGCGAGACATCGACAGCAGTTGGTCGCGCGACAGCACACGGCGCGGCGCACTGCAAAGCGCCGTCAGCAGGCTGAGTTCGCCGTTCGACAAGTCGACGGCCACGCCCGCTGGCGAGATCAGGCGGCGAGTGCGCAGGTTCAGTTCCCATCCCGAGAAACGGAATGCGCGCCTCGTGTTGTCCCGCTCGGGCAACGTGGCCTGCACCTGGTACCGCCGCAGCACCGCCCTGACCCGAGCGAGCAGTTCGCGTGGGCTGAAGGGTTTGGTCACGTAGTCGTCGGCGCCGAGTTCGAGACCCATCACCCGATCGGCCTCCTCGTTGCGGCCGGTCAGCAGCACGATCGGTACCGTGGCACGCTCGCGGAGCTGCCGGGCGAGTTGCATGCCGTCTTCGCCGGGCAGCTTCAGGTCCAGCAGCACCAGATCGATCGCCTCGCGGTCGATCATCGCGAACATGTCCTTGCCCGACGCGCCGACACTGACACGCAACTCGTTGTCCACGAGGTACTCGCGGACCAGATCGCGGATACTGGGATCGTCATCGATGACGAGGATGTGCGGAGCGGTGTGGGAGGCCATGAAATCGGCGATGTGCCGCGTCGGGAGTGCAACGTGAAGGATCGTAGCGCGACAGCGTCACTCCGAAGCGCGCTTCCACCACCGCCCCAAGGTGCACTGGGCCCGAGTCGACACCGATGGCCCACCTTCCGATGACTAAGCGCCCGCCCCGTCGCCCTGCCCTGCCCCGCATCTGGCTCGTCGCCGGGCTGGCTGCGCTGTCGTTGATCACCGTCACCGCCGCCAGCCTGTGGCACCTTCGAAGCGAAGCACTGACCAGCCAGGCGCGAGAGCTGTCGGTGCTGTCGCTGGCGCTGACCGACGAACTCGGCCGCGGGCTGGAGAGCGTTGAGATCGGCCTGCAAGCGGTTCGCCTGGAACTTCGCATCGGCGAACTGCTGCCCGAGATGGGTGAGATCGCCGGCCAGCGCTACCCGCACGATCTCAAGCTGCCATTGGCCAGCCAGTTGTGGGTCATTGACCGACGAGGCAAGCTGCTCGCCGCGTCGAGCCCTGCCCTGGCACCGGACCCGACCAGCTTCGTGCCCGGTCTGCAGACCCTGAACGACACCGATACCGCGATCAGCCTGCCGTTTCCGAACATGGCCAACGGCGAGCCGTCAGTTGCACTGGCCGTGCGGTACAACGACCACGAAGGTGCGCTCGGTGGCTGGCTGATCGCTGCGCTCCCCGTCGAGGCCTTGCGCGGCGCCTTCTCGAAAGCTGCCCCGACCTCAGACGCGCGGATGGCTGTGTTTCGCGCCGACGGTGTGCGGCTGGCGGGCACGTTGTCGCACCTGCCTACCCTGGGCATCGCTGAAACACTGCAGCATCCCGGGTCCGAACGCAGCCATGATTTGCAGCTGCTCGGTGACGGGCGAGAACGCCTGATTGCAAAGCGAGCGCTGCCGCGCTTCGGGCTGAGGCTGGTGCTGACGCGGGATGTCGAATCGGCGCTGGAGCCCTGGCGCGATGTGGCATGGCTCGCTTCGTCCGGCGTGATGCTCATGCTGGCCGGACTGGCAGCCGCGGCCCACCGCATCGCGCGCGCTGAACAGCGCCGGCAAGACTCGCAGGCCGCATTGCAGACCCAACTGTCGCGCACCAATCGACTCGAATCGCTGGGCACACTGGCCGGTGGCGTGGCGCACGACTTCAACAACGTGCTGGCCGCCGTGCTGGGCTACGCCGAGATGGCGCGACAGGGCGCGGTCGACGACAGCCGACAGGCCCGCCAGCTTGATCAGGTGCTGCGCGCCGCACTGCGTGGCAAGTCACTGGTCGAACGCATCCTGTCGTTCAGCCGCAGCGGCGCGCGCAGTGCCACCGTGTTCGAGGTGCAACCCATCATCGACGAGGTGCTGGGTCTGCTGGCTGCGTCATTGCGCCACGGCGTGGTGCTGGAAAGCCGATTCGAGGCGCCTGACGTGCGGCTGCGCGGCGACCCGACGCAGGTGTTCGAAGCGGTGATGAACCTGTGCACGAACGCGATGCAGGCGATGCCCGACGGCGGCACGCTGACTGTTGCCACCACACGCCAGGCGGTGCGCGAGGTGCAAACCGTCTCGCACGGTCAGCTCGAACCGGGCGAGTACCTCGCGCTGAGCGTGGCCGATGACGGCGCCGGCATCGCTGCCAATGTGATGGACCACCTCTTCGAACCGTTCTTCACCACCCGCCGCGAGCATGCTGGCACCGGTCTCGGCCTGGCCGTGGTGCATGGCGTGGTGGCTGAATTCGGCGGCGCCATCGACGTGCAGAGCACGCCCGGCGCCGGCGCGCGCTTCACGCTGTACTTGCCCGAGTCGCACGACGCGCTGGCGCCCGACGCCACGGCGTCCACAGTGGCACCGACCGGTCGCGGCCAGACACTGATGATCGTCGACGACGAACCCGCACTGGTCGAGCTCGCCGAAGAACTGTTGGCAGAACTCGGCTACGAGCCCATCGGCTACACCGACCCGAAAGCCGCGCTCGAAGCCTTGCGCAGCGAGCCTGAGCGTTACGACGCGCTGCTGACCGACGAGGTGATGCCCGCACTGACCGGCACCCAGCTCACCGAGACCCTGCGCAGCTTCGCGCCGCACTTGCCGGTGCTGCTGATCAGCGGCTACGGCGGCCCGCAGCTGGCAGCCCGCGCCGCCGCAGTCGGCGTGAACCGCGTGCTCGCCAAGCCGCTGCAGCGCAGCGAACTGGCGCAGGTTCTGGATCAGCTGCTGAGCTCAGCGCCGGCCGCTTGACCGAGGCGACACCCCCTCACATCACCGTCGCATGCGGATGCTGCGGATGATCCAGGGTGTCGGCGATCAGGTGCAGCGCAGCGTCGCATTCGTCGCGGGTGAGCGCGCCGCCCAGGCAGATGCGCACAGCATCGGGCGGGTCGCCGTCGGTCGAGAAGGCGGCGCTGGCGACCACGGCCACACCCTGGCTGCGCAGGAACGAGGCGAACTCGACCACACCCCAGGTCGACGCGACCGGCAGCCACAGGTGGAAGGCCTCAGGCTGTGCCTGGATGTCGTGGTGCGCCAGATGGCGGACGGCCAAGGCCTGCCGCGCCGTCGACTCGGTGCGGATGAACTGCAGCACGGCATCGGCGGTGCCGTCAGTGATCCAGCGCGTCGCCATCGCATTGGTGATCGGTGAGGCCATCACCGTCGTCGCGCGCAGCGCACCGGCAAGGCGCTGTGACTGCCGCTCGTTCGGTGCGCAGACAAAGGCAGTGCGCAGACCGGCGCCCAGGCACTTGCTCAGGCCGCTGATGTAGTAGGTGAGGTCCGGAGCCAGCAGCGCGAGCGGCTTCATGGCCGTGCGAGGCAACATGCCGTAGGCGTCGTCCTCGATGATCGGGATGCTGTAGCGCAGCGCGATATCGGCGAGCGCTTCGCGACGCGTACGGCTCACGGTCAGCGTGGTGGGGTTCAGCATCGTCGGGTTGCTGTACAGCGCCTTGGGCTTCAAGGTCTTGCAGGCCTGCTCGAACGCCGAGGCGCTGGGGCCTTCGTCATCCAGTGGCAGCGGGTGCAAGACCACCCCGAGCTGGGTGGCGATCGCCTTCAGCCCCGGATAAGTCAACGATTCGACGCAGATCAACTCACCCGGCCGCGCCAGTTGCGACACCAGCGCGGCCAGCACGCTGTGGATGCCAGGGCTGACCAGCACGCGCGACGCGTCGCAATCGGGCAGCAAGGGTCTCAACCAGTGCACCGCCGCTGCCTTGTCCTCGGGGCTGCCGCCGAAGTCCTGGTAACGCAGCAGCGCGTTGAAGTCGGCGTGCGCCAGCACCTCGGCGGCGCTGTCGCGCATGCGGGCGAGCAGTGCCGGGTCGTGCGGCTCGGGCGGCAGGTTCATCGTCATCTCGGCCGCGCTGCCGCCACGCAACGGCTGCGCAGGCGCCGTCCCGCGCACGGTGGTGCCCATGCCGGGGCGCGAGGTGATCAGGCCCCGCTTGCGCGCCTCGGCATAGGCGCGCGCCACGGTTGTGTAGTTGAGCCCGAGCTCGCTGGCCAGTTCGCGCAGTGTGGGCAGTCGGTCGCGCGCGGCCAGGCGGCCGGTGCGCAGGTCCTCGGCGATCAGGTCGGCGATCTGCAGATAAGCAGGCTGGCTGCTCGCCTGCAAGCGTCGAAGCCAATGGCTGGTCGGAGTGTTCATGGCCGCGGCGATTGATGGCAAGGCATGACGACACTTGATCGCATCCTCCGTGCCACCCTGGACCGTTCGGCAACAGGCAATGTGCCCGCGACCGGTGCATTCGCGTCCGTTGATCGGAGGCGTTGATCGCAGGCCACAGCCCCTCGTTGGTGCGACCCGTGTCGCATGGGTGGCGGACTGACAAGCGCCCGGATCCGCATCGAAAAAAACTTTCGTTCGCCAGCACGCACCACACTGACTTGATCGCACGTTGATCGCCTGCAGCACCCTGGCTGATGGCACGCCGCATGCACTGAGGACGCAGCGCGCAATGGTTGCGCTGCACCCAACCCTGCGGAGAATGTCATGCCCAAAGTCACCAAGCCTGCCAACGCCAAGGGCGATTTCCTCGTCGACTATGAAGAGAAAGTCTTCGAGGACGTGAAAGCCGAACCCGGCGAGAAGGCGCTCGTCACCTTCCACACGGTCGCCTTCGAAGGCTCGATCGGCTTCGTCAACATGCTGCAAGCCACCCGCCTGCAGCGCAAGGGCTTCGAAACCTCGATCCTGTTGTACGGCCCGGGCGTCACGCTGGGCGTGCAGCGCGGATTCCCGAAGCTGGGCGACGAGGCCTTCCCGGGCCACGGCAACTTCAACAACACGCTGACCAAGTTCATGGCCGAGGGCGGCAAGGTCTACGCCTGCCGCTTCGCACTGCAGGCGCTCTACGGCCACGGCGAAGGCGCGCTGATCGAAGGCGTGCGCCCGATCAACCCGCTGGACGTGCTAGACATCATCCTGCTGCACCGCAAGGCCAACGCGTTCATCCTGAACACCTGGACGCTGTAAGGCAAGGGCACGCAAACGCCATGAGCAGCGCGCCCCATATCGTCCGAGCGGCGGCGGTCCAGATCGCACCCGACCTCGAGCGGCCTGCGGGCACGCTCGAGCGCGTGCTCGGAGCCATTGACGAGGCGGCGGACAAGGGCGCATTGATCGTGGTCTTCCCCGAGACCTTCGTACCGTACTACCCCTACTTTTCGTTCGTGCTGCCACCCGTGCTCCAGGGCGTCCCCCATCTGCGGCTGATGGAACACGCGGTGGCTGTGCCCGGCCCGGTCACGCAGGCGGTCTCGGACCGCGCAAGCGCACGCGGGATCGTCGTGGTGCTGGGCGTCAACGAGCGCGACCACGGAAGCCTCTACAACACGCAACTGGTGTTCGATGCCGATGGCTCACTGATCCTGAAGCGCCGCAAGATCACGCCCACGTATCACGAGCGGATGGTCTGGGGTCAGGGTGACGGTGCCGGGCTGAAGGTGGTCGACAGCGCGGTGGGTCGCATCGGCGCGCTGGCCTGTTGGGAGCACTACAACCCGCTGGCCCGCTACGCCCTGATGGCTCAGCACGAGGAGATCCACTGCGCGCAGTTCCCGGGCTCGATGGTGGGCCAGGTCTTTGCCGACCAGATGGCGGTGACGATCCGCCACCACGCGCTCGAATCGGGCTGCTTCGTCATCAACGCCACCGGCTGGCTGACCGACGCGCAGATCGCCTCGATCACGCCCGACGCTGGCCTGCAGAAGGCCCTGCGTGGCGGCTGCCACACCGCCATCGTGTCGCCCGAAGGCAAGGATCTCTGCATGCCGCTGACCGAAGGTGAAGGCATCGTCGTCGCCGACCTCGACATGAGCCTGATCGCCAAGCGAAAGCGGATGATGGATTCGGTCGGCCACTACGCGCGACCCGAGCTGCTGAGCTTGCTGATCAACGACCAGCCGGCATCGCCCATGCGATCGATGAGCCCGACACCGTCCGCGGACACCGACGACCAGCCGTCACTCTGGCAGTCAGACACCGATTCCCGCTTCCCACGCTGAGGTGCACCATGGGCCCGACGTCAACACCGCAACCGCACGACAGCGCACCGTCTGCAGCCAATCGGCAGCTGATGACCGAGCTGCAATCGTTCGGCCTGCGTCTGGCCGACCCGACAGCGGCGAATGGCGGCGTCGCCAGCCGCAAGGGCGGCGCAGGCCCGTCGGATCACAAGGCGGTCACGGTAGACGGCCACACGATCATGGTGCCGGTGCACACCTCGAGTGCCTGGACATCACCCTTTGTCGCTCAGCCACCCGATGCGCAAGGCCGCAGTGCGCTGATGCGCGGCGCGATCCCGATCGCGAGCATCGAATTCCCGAAGTCGCCCCGCTTCTACGAGCTGAGCACAGCCGACGGCATTCCGTATTCGCACATCGCCACCTTGCATGGCTCGGACGTGCTGGCGACCACGGTGCTGCAGAACTGCATCCGCTACGAGAGCCGCAAAAAGACCTGCAAGTTCTGCGCGATCGGTCAGTCACTGGCGGCCGGCCGCACGATCGCGCACAAGACGCCCGCGCAACTCGCCGAGGTGGCCGTTGCCGCAGTGCGGCTCGACGGTGTGAAGCACATGGTGATGACCACCGGCACGCCGAATGCCACCGACCGCGGCGCGGCGGTGCTGTGCGACAGCGCCCGGGCCATCAAGGCCGCAGTCGACCTGCCACTGCAGGCGCAGTGTGAGCCGCCCAACGACGACATCTGGTTCGAACGGATGCGCGATGCCGGCATCGATACGCTGGGCATGCACCTGGAAACAGTGACGCCCGCAGTGCGCGAGCGCGTGATGCCCGGCAAGGCCAGCGTGCCGATCGAGCGCTACCTGCAGGCCTTCGAGGCCTCGGTGAAAGTGTTTGGCCGCGGCCAGGTCAGCACCTACATCCTGGCCGGTCTCGGTGACACGCCGGAGGCGATCCTGTCGATGTCAGAGCAGTTGCTGACGCTCGGCGTCTACCCCTTCGTTGTGCCCTTCGTGCCGATCAGCGGCACGCCGCTCGAGGACCACCCCGCGCCTCCGTCGGACTTCATGAAGCCTCTGCTGGAGCGACTGGGTGCGATGGTGTCTGCGGCGGGCCTACGCTCGGGCGACATCAAGGCCGGCTGCGGCAAGTGCGGTGCCTGCTCGTCGCTGTCGGTTTACGAGACTGCCGCGGACTGACGCGATTCGACTCAACTGCCCGCTAGGAGACACGGACCATGCTCACCCTGGATCGGATCTGCGAGGACACACCGGCCTTCGTGCCCTGCGAGTACCGCGTCAAATGGGCCGATGGCCGCTGGGAGCGCGACGAGGCGCGCAAACTTCGTCGCGCAGTGTTCTGCATCGAGCAAGGTCTGTTTGCCGGTGACGACACCGACGCCATCGACGCGCATGCGCAACCGCTGGTGGCGGTGTCGCAGGTTGGGGGTCAACCCGATCAGGTGGTCGGCACGGTGCGCATCCACACCAACCCGGACGGTGAGGAGCCAGGACTGTGGTGGGGCTCGCGACTGGCGGTGCACCCTGCTTTCCGGCAGCAGGGCAAGCTGGGCGCGACCTTGATCCGGCTGGCTGTGTCGAGCGCGCATGCGCGGGGCGCCAGTGTGTTCCTGGCCCATGTGCAGGGTCAGAACGTGCCGCTTTTTCGTCGTTTGCACTGGACCCTGCTGAAGGAAGAGACGCTGCACGGTCGGCCCCACGCGCTGATGCAGGCAGACCTCGCCCACTACCCACCGTGTCACGACCCGCTGTGGGGCTTTTCTACACAGGGCACGCCCAGAAGCACATCGATCACGAAGAGTGCAGCGTGACGCAACAGACCTTGCCCGTGATGGACGATCTGTCGCTGGACGAGCTCACGGCTGCCCTGCTGCGCGGCCGGGGGCTCACACACAAGCGCGACATTTCGGAGGTGGTCGGGGCGCTGCAGCGCGCACTGCCGTCGGTGGGTCACGGTGCCACCCAGGCCGTGCCGATCGGCGACGACTGCGCCGCCATCGCCGATGGCGACGGCTTCCTGCTGTTCGCGATTGAAGGCTTCGTCCAGGACTTCGTCGCCCGCCTGCCCTGGTTCGCCGGCTACTGCGGCGTGATGGTCAACGTCAGCGACATCTACGCGATGGGTGGGCGGCCGATCGCGGTGGTGGATGCGCTGTGGAGCCGGGGCACAGAAACGTCGCAGCCTTTGCTCGAGGGGCTGACCACGGCATCAGCGCGCTATGGCGTGCCGATCGTCGGTGGCCACACCAACCAGCAGAGCGCGCAGGGTCAGCTCGCTGTGGCCATCCTGGGCCGCGCCCGAAAGCTGCTGACCAGCTTCAATGCGCGGCCCGGTGACTGCCTGGTGATGGCGATCGACCTGCGCGGCGGCTACGAGGAACCTCATTTGTACTGGAACGCTTCGACGCATGCGCCCGCGGAGCGGCTGCGCGCCGATCTGGAAGTGCTGCCGGGCCTTTCCGAAGACGGCCTGTGCGATGCCGCGAAGGACATCAGCATGGCCGGCGCGATCGGCACCACGCTGATGCTGCTCGAATGCTCGCAGGTCGGCGCGGTGATCGAGATCGACGCAATCCCCCGCCCCGATGTCGACACGCCAGCGAAGCCCAAGGGCGCATCGCTGCTGCGCTGGCTGCAGGCCTTTCCGAGCTACGGATTCGTGCTGAGCGTGCGACCGGAGCAGGTCGATGCAGTGCTGCAGCGCTTTGCCGACAGAGACATCGCCAGCGCTGTCGTCGGCACCGTGACGCACGATCCTCAGGTGCTGCTGCGTCACAACGGCGATACCTCGCTGCTGTGGGATGTGTCCACGCAAGCGTTGATCCTGCCGGAGCGCAGCGCCGAGGCGTTCCATGCCTGATCGAAGCACAGCCGCTGAGAGCTGCAGGCCCTTGCGCATCGGGCTGCTGACCCATTCGGTGAACCCGCGCGGCGGTGTTGTTCACACGCTGGAGCTCGCACACGCGCTGCACGACGCCGGCCACGAGGTCACGGTGATGGCCCCTGCACTGCCCGGCCAGACCATGTTTCGCCCCGTGCGCTGCGAGTTGAATCTGTTGCTGATCAGCGCGTCTGCGACGGTCACAGAGCCGCAGGATCTGTTCAGCACGGTCAGCGCTCGCATCGAAGCCTGTGAGCGTCACCTCGAGCGGCGACTGCCACACCTCACGTTCGACGTGTTGCATGCGCAAGATCCGATCGGCGCGAATGCACTCGCCACGATGTGTGAACGAGGGCTGATCAACGGCTTCGTGCGCACGGTCCACCACCTCGACGCCTTCGACGACCCTCGCCTGATGGCTCGCCAGAAGCGCGGATTCGAAGCTGCACAGCAAGTGCTGTGTGTGAGCCAGCTGTGGTCTGATGTGCTGCAACGCGACCACGGCATCGCGGCGGAGCTTGTGCACAACGGTGTCGATTGCCAGCGGTACAGGCGACAAGCAGACGCAAGCGATAAGCGGGTTGCGGTGCGCTACGGGCTGCGTGGAGGCGCCTGCGCGCCGGTGTTTCTGTCGGTCGGAGGCATCGAGGAGCGCAAGAACACGGTACGGCTGCTCGAGGCCTTCATCGCACTGCGATCACAGGTGCCGAACGCACAGTGGGTGATCGCAGGAGGCGCCAGCCTGCTGAACCACGACGCTCATGTGAGCGAGTTCAAGGCGCGGCTTTCCGACAGCGGACTCACGATCGGCCCGGGTCAGGACATCGTGTTGACAGGCATGGTGGCCGATGTAGACATGCCCGCGCTCTACCGAACAGCCGACGTGCTGGTGATGCCTTCGCTGCGCGAAGGCTTCGGCTTGGTCGTGCTGGAGGCCTTGGCCTGTGGCACCCCAACGGTTGCCTCAGCCATCGCACCGTTCACCGAGCATCTGAGCGATGCCGACTGCTGCTGGTGCGATCCGCACGATGCACTGTCGATCGCTGACGCGATGCGCCGGGCATTGGCGCCCGAGCGTGCCGAATCGCTGGCCCAGCGCACGCCCGATGTCTGCCTGCGCTACAGCTGGGCCGCCAGTGCGCAACGGCATGTCGCGCTGTACCGCACCCTTGCGGCACAAGCGCAGCCTCTGACTGCCCTGTCGGTCTGACCCCTGATCGAAACCGGAGCCCATTCATGCCCGCGATGCACTTCCAGTTGCGCTGGCCCGACGGCAGTGAGGTGCGCTGCTACTCACCATCGCTGGTCATCAAGGACTATTTCCAACCCGGTACCGCGTACGCGTTGCCGCTTTTCATGACGCAGGTGCGTGAGGCGCTGAACATTGCCTCGGAACGGGTGCGAGCCAAGTACGGCTTCGCCTGTTCACAGGCGATGGACCAGCTCGCTCGCATCGAACACACCGCCGCCCGCTTCGCCGCTCAAGCTGATGCGCAGGTCGAAGTGCTGGCATTCGAAGAATGACCGCACGGTTTCACGCTGCACAAGGAGGTCTCATGTCCACCCCTGAACACCACAGCGTGGTCATCGTCGGAGCCGGACAGGCGGGCCTGTCGCTCAGCTATTTTCTGAAGCAGCGCGGCATCGATCACCTCGTGCTCGAAAAGCGCTCGCCGGTGCACACCTGGCGCACCCAGCGCTGGGACACGTTCTGCCTCGTCACGCCCAACTGGCAATGCAAGCTGCCGGGCTGGGAGTACCGCGGAGACGACCCGCACGGCTTCATGAAGCGAGATGAAATCATTGCCTACCTGGAAGGATTCGTGAAGCATGTCGACGCGCCGGTTCACAGCGGCGCCACGGTGCAGCGCGTTTCGCGCCGATCCGGATTCGGCAGCCTCGGCGGCTTCGACATCGCGACCTCGCAGGGCCACTACACCGCCGATCAGATCGTGGTGGCCTCTGGCGGCTACCACCAGCCGATCATTCCGCGGCTGGCCGAGCGTCTGCCAGCCTCGGTGCTGCAGATCCATTCCGAGCAATACCGCAACCCCGGCGCGCTGCCGCCCGGCAAGGTGCTGGTGGTCGGCAACGGGCAGTCGGGCTCTCAACTGGCCGAGGACCTGCACCTCGCGGGCCGCGAGGTGGTGCTGGCCACGGGCGACGCACCACGCTGCGCCCGCTTCTACCGCGGCAAGGACGTTGTCGACTGGCTGGCCGACATGGGCTATTACGACATGAGCGTGCACGAGCACCCCCTGAGAGAAGGCGTGCGTGACAACACCAACCACTTCGTCACCGGCCGCGATGGTGGGCGTGACATCGACCTGCGTCAGTTCGCGCGGGAAGGCATGGAGCTGTACGGGCAGTTGATCGGCCTGGAAGACGACACCCTGATCTTCAACCCCGACCTGCGGCACAACCTCGACCATGCCGACCGCATCTACAACGGCATCAACGCGTCGATCGACAAGTACATCGAGAAGGCCGGCATCATTGCGCCGCCACCGTCGGTCTACAAGCCGGTGTGGGAGCCGGCGGCCGAACGCACGCGCCTGAAGCTGCGCGACTCGGGGATCGCCTCGGTGATCTGGTGCATCGGCTTCCAGCCCGATTTCGGCTGGCTCGACCTACCGGTGTTCAACGGGCGTGGCCAACCCGGCCATGTACGCGGCGTCACGGCGCAAGCCGGCGTTTATTTTTTGGGGCTGCCGTGGCTGCATACCTGGGGATCCGGCAGGTTCTCCGGCGTGGCCCGCGATGCGCAGTACATCGCAGAGCAGATCGAGGCGCGCGGCGCCTCTCGGACATCGACTGCGAACCCCGAGGCAGCAGAGCCGATGCTGTCCTGAGGCGTCGCCTGGAATCGGTGCGCTGGCGGGTTCAACGCGAGCCGACGGGCGGCGCCAGCGGGCTACTGGGCGGCGCAGGCCGGGTCGGTGGTTGCGGCCGGAGCGGCTGTGCATCCGGTGGATACGGACCCACGTGGCCAAACGGGGTGTATCCGAACGGGCGCACATAAGGGCGCAGCAGCACATATCGGCTGTCGTCCTCGCGCTCGCGTTCTCGCAGGCGCTCAGCCTTCAAAGCGTCGGCGGCCCGCTGGGCCCGCAATTGCTCGATCTGAAGTTCGTTGACGCGCTGCTGTTGCTGATCGATCGAGCGCTGGATGCGCTCGGTGACCCGCTCAGACTGCGCACGGCCGGCCTCGCGGCGCGCAGCGGCGGCGTCAGGGTCCTCGGGCTCGATCGCCCAGCGACGCTCGGTAACGAGGCCTGCGGCGGGTCGATCGGTGAACACCGTTTTTCCCTCGGCATCGCGTTGCATGTACACCGTGCGAGCACTGTCTACGGGTACCGCCGACGCCCCCGCTGCAGGGCGTGGGATCACGTTCGGGTCCGCGGCGCGTGCCGGTTCTGCGCACAGCGTGAGCAATGGCAGCAGCACCGAAAAAGCCACGGGGGCAGCGAAATCACGCACGGAATTCAACCTCCTGAACTGCGTTGTATCAGGAACGACAAAGCCGCGTCGCGAACACGATGGCTAGCCTTCGCTCGAGGCTCCGGTCAACGGCGACGGCGATGCCACCCAGACTGCCGGCATCCGCATGAGATCGTGACGCCCGAAATCCACTGACACTGTCGCGGCAGCGCCGCGCTCTGTGCCCCTAGGCCCTGTGTGCCCTTTGCGCAGTCGGCGGTTACGATGATTTGATTGCAACCGACCAGAGGCACTACGGGGTGGAAAGTCTGAACTGGCAGGTCAGCGAGCTTTCCAGCGGCTCGGCCGAGGCGAATCGCACTTGATCCATTGGCTGCGTGATGACCGTGAGCCGCTGCCCGACACGCGGTTCGCGCTTCCTCCCGGCTCGGATGCGCCGGGACTTTTGGCTGCGGGTGGCGCACTGACCCCGGCGCGACTCAACGAGGCCTATTCGAAGGGCGTTTTTCCCTGGTACGGCGATGGCCAGCCAGTGCTGTGGTGGTCACCCGACCCACGGATGGTCCTGAGGACGAGCGAATTCAAGCTCAGCCGTTCGCTGCGCAAGACGATCGGCAAATTCACCCGCTCACCGGGTTGCGAGGTCAGGATCGATAGCGCGTTCGAGGAGGTCATTCAAGCGTGCGTCGCCAGCCCACGCGAGGGCCAGAACGGCACCTGGATCGTGCCAGACATGGTGGCTGCCTACACCCGCTGGCATGCACTCGGCGCCGTGCACAGCGTCGAGACGTGGATCGACGGCGAACTGGCCGGCGGCCTGTATGGGGTGGGCATCGGTCGGATGTTTTTTGGCGAGTCGATGTTCTCGCGGCAAACTGACGCGTCGAAGATCGCACTGGCCGCACTGGTGTGCTTCGGCCGCGAGCACGGCATCGACCTGATCGACTGCCAGCAGCGCACCGGTCACCTGAGCTCGATGGGTGGTCGCGAACTGCCGCGTAACGTGTTCGAAGCCGCGATTGCCGAGCGTGTGCAGGCTGAGCCGGTGACGGCGTGGATTTATCATCAAACGCTGTGGGCGCACCTGAGGTCGCTGCCCGCAACGGTTGAGGTTTCTCCCGACGAAGGCCGCCCGTGACCCACCCGAAAGAGCTCCCGCTCGCGTCCTTGCAGTTCTATGCCACGGCACCGTACGCGTGCAGTTATCTGCCGGGCAAGATGGCCCGCTCTCAAGTCGCGACGCCCAGCCACATCATTCAGTCGGATGTGTATTCAGGGCTGGTCAGCAACGGTTTCCGACGCAGCGGCATGTTCACCTACCGGCCACAGTGCGACACCTGTCGAGCCTGCGTGCCATTGCGCGTGCCGGTGGCCAGCTTCGAGCCCACGCGCAGCCAGCGCCGCGCCTGGAAATCGCACGGTGCACTTCAAGCACGTGTGCTGAAGCTGGGCTTCGTGCAGGAGCATTACCAACTCTATTTGCGTTACCAATCGGGTCGCCACAGCGGTGGCGGCATGGACAACGACAGCGTCGACCAGTACACCCAGTTCCTGCTGCAAAGCCGAGTCAATTCACGGCTGGTCGAATTCCGAGAGCCTGCACCGGGGGCGGCGCCGGGGCAGCTCGGCGTGCTGAAGATGGTGTCGATCCTTGACATCCTGAACGATGGCCTGTCAGCGGTGTATACCTTCTACGAGCCGGAAGACAACACCAGCTACGGCACCTACAACATCCTCTGGCAGATCGAGCAGACGGTCCTTTTGAAGCTGCCCTATCTGTACCTGGGCTACTGGATCAGCACCAGCGACAAGATGGCCTACAAGACCAAGTTTCGCCCGAACGAACACCTGGTCGACGGCCGCTGGATGCCTCAGCCTCTGGATGCGGTCGGCACGTCGGCGGGCGAGAGAACGCCGGATTAGCGGTGGCCAACGTTGTCACCGACTGATCCAACTGCACTCGACTCGGCCGCAGCCGAGACACTGGCCTGGGTCGACAAGGCGGTGATCGGCCTGAACCTCTGCCCCTTCGCCCGTGCGGTGCGCATGAAGGGCCAGATCCGCTGCGTGGTCAGCGACGCCACCGACGCCGAAGCATTGCTGGGCGCGCTGTGCAGCGAAGCCCAGTTGCTGCGAGACACCGACCCCGTGCTTTGTGAGACGACCCTGCTGGTCCACCCCCAGGTGCTGGGCGATTTCGCCGACTACAACGATTTCCTCGACCTGGCCGAGGAGGCGCTTTTCCAGATGGGCTGCGACGGGGAGTTGCAACTGGCCAGTTTCCATCCCCGTTACCAGTTCGCCGGCACGGAGGTGGATGACGTGACGAACGCCACCAACCGATCGCCCTACCCGACACTGCACCTGCTGCGCGAGGCGAGCATCGATCGCGCGGTGCAGGCATTTCCCGCCGCAGAAGCGATCTACGAAGTCAATATGCGCACGATGGAACTGCTCGGGCAGGCAGGCTGGCAAGCGCTGCAGGCGCAGTGTCGACGTGATACCAGCGAGGCTGCAGCGCCTGTCGCGACGCCACCGGCGTCCACGTGAATCGCGTTCACGTAGGCCGTGGCTGACAAGACGACCCGGCCTGCGACGACGGTGTTCGCCGTGCCCAGCGGGCATCCTGATGTGTCACGGGCAGACGGCCCGACATTGGAGATTCAGATGCACCAGCCCCGTACCTCTTTACATCACAGCGCCCTGCTCGCCGCCCTGCTGCTTGCCGTGGCTGCCACCGGTTGCAGCAACATGAGTCGGCGCGACCAGAACACCGCTGTCGGCGCCGGCGTGGGCGCAGCGGCTGGCGCCATCCTGACGGGCGGCGGAACACTCGGCACACTGGGTGGCGCCGCCGTGGGCGGCGTGATCGGCAATCAGGTCGATCCGAAGAAGAAGTGAGGCGCCTCGGCTGACCCACGCAGGACGTCGACAGCGGGCTAGCCGCCGCCGAGCGGCTTGAACAGCTCGTCGAAATCCTGTGCCGTCAGCGCGGCCGTCCCGGCCACCCCTGACAGCAGCGAATCAGCCAGGCCCGCCTTGCGGGCCTGCAGTTCCAGCATTTTTTCCTCAACCGTGCCACTGGCCACCAGCTTGTAAACGAACACTGGTTTGCCCTGACCGATGCGGTAGGCGCGGTCAATGGCCTGTTGCTCGACGGCAGGGTTCCACCACGGGTCATAGAGGATGACCGTGTCGGCCGCCGTGAGGTTGAGCCCGACGCCGCCGGCCTTCAGGCTGATCAGGAAGATCGGCACATCGCCATCCTGGAACGACTTCACCACCGCACCGCGGTTGACGGTTTCACCGGTCAATTTGAGGTAGTCCAGGTTCATTCGCGCCAACTCCGGTTCGATCAGCGCCAGCATTTCGGTGAACTGCGAGAACACCAGGATGCGTCGACCGTCTTCGACCAGCGTGGGCAGCAAGTCACGCAAAAGTTCGAGCTTTGCAGACGGTGCACTGGCGGCGGTGTGATGGCGCACCACCGGCTTTTCAACGACCGCAGCTCCGAAGGCGACTTCAGCCGATGCCGCGTCCTCGTCCTGCGGTGAAGCCGTGCGCAATTTCAGCAAGCGCGGGTCGCAGCACACCTGGCGCAGCTTCAACAGCGCATCGAGCACGACGATCTGGCTGCGCGCCAGGCCCTGCTTGGCAATCGCTTCGCGCAACTTGCTGTCCATGGTCGCGCGCACGGTCTCATAGAGGTCGCGCTGCATGCCGTCGAGCTCGACGCGCAGCAGCGTCTCGGTCTTTTCCGGCAGATCCTGCGCCACCTGCAGCTTGGTACGTCGCAATATGAACGGCCGCACCCGCCGTGCCAGGTGCTCCGCCTGCAAGGTTTCCTGGCGCTTTTCGATGGGGTTGCGGTAGTGCTCGCGGAACTGCGCCTCGTTGCCGAGCAGCCCAGGACTGACGAAGTCCATCAGGCTCCACAACTCACCCAGGTGGTTCTCCAGCGGCGTGCCCGACAGGCAGAGCCGGTGTCGCGCGTTCAGCGCCTTCAGCGACAGTGTCGCCTGGCTGCGGCTGTTCTTGATGCGCTGCGCTTCATCGAGCACCAGGTAATGCCAGGCGTGGCTGGCCAGCGCCGCCATGTCGCGCACTGCCAATGGATAGCTGGTGACCACCACGTGCGCGCGGGCGATGCCTTTGAACTGCTGAGCACGGTGCTTTCCGTGCAGCACCAGCATGCGCAGCTGCGGCGTGAAGCGGCTCGCTTCAGCCAGCCAGTTCTCGAGCAGGCTGGTCGGCACCACGACCAGGCTGGGGCGGTCGAGGCGCCCGGCGTCCAACTCGGCCTGCAACAAGGCCAGCGTCTGCAGCGTCTTGCCCAGTCCCATGTCGTCAGCCAGCACGCCGCCGAAACCGGCCCGACGCAGGAAGTCCATCCACGCGAGACCGGCGAGTTGGTAGGGCCTCAGCTGCGCTTGCACGTTCGGCGAGACCGCTACTGGCGGCAGGCCCTCTCCGGTACGCAGCTGGCGAAGTTGTTCGAGCAACTGATCGAGCGCCGGCGGAGCCCGCAGGGCCAGCCCGGCCGACAGGGTCTCGATTGCACCCAACTCGAAGCGCGACACCCGTGCTTCACCCGAGGCAAAACCGGTGGTGCCGAAAACTCCGCGCAGCCATGCCACCAAAGGTGCAATGCGCGCCACCGGCAGGCGCAGCAGTCGCTCGCGCTTGAGCTGCCGGACATTCCGTGACGACGCGGCCGGCGGCGACGCACTGTCTTCCGGCCACGGCAGCAAGACCTCACCCTCGGCGTTGCTCAAGGAGGATTCGAGTCTGAGCCAGCCGGCCTGCACCAGCCCCACCAGCAGCGGCACCAGATCGACCGGTGTGCCGCCGACGCTGACCTTCAGCCCGATGCGAAACCAGTCGGTGCCACCGTCGTTCGCCTCCTCGAGGCTCAACTCGAAATCATCGGCCTCGTAGACCTCGAACGGAAAGTCGTCGGCGCGTTCGATGCGCCACCCCTGCGCCTGCAAGGCCGGCACCTGGTGGCTGAGCAGTGTCGGCCAGGCATCGCGTGTGGTTGGCACCAGGATCAGCAACCCGTCCTCCAGTGCCGGCGGCAGCGCACCCGCTTGCAATCGACCCGCCTTCAGTGCGGCCATGCGGTCGAGTGCAAACGCAGCCACCCGGCTCCACGGCCGCAGATCGAGCTGCTCGAACAGGTGCTGCATCGCCTGTGCCTCGGCCAGTGCATTGCGACGAAAGCGCGTCAGCCGCATCCGACCTGGCTGCGCCACGTCGGGTTGCTCAAGGAAGGCCACGTCGGAGGCGCCTGCTGGAAAGTTGAAATCGATCGCCGCGCCACCACGGCGGCCGTCCGGCGAAGCCAGTTCGTAGCGCAACAGCAGTTGCACTGCGGCCTGGCGCAGCGGCTGACCCGCCGGCGGCGGGCGCTGGTGGCCTTCGAGCCAGGTCTCGGACGGCACGTTGGGGCAGGTCAACAAGCGCAGCACCGGCTGCAATGTCAACTCGCCCAGCTCCTGCAGTGGCTGCGCATGCGGTCCGGGCAGTGGAAGCGCGACCTGGTAGGCCAGACCCAATGAACGCAGTCGACTCACCAGCGCGGGCAAGGCGGTGTTCGGCACCGGTGGCATGGCGGCCAGCCACCGGATGGTGGCGCCGGACAGGCCGCTGTCGGACACATCGGCGGGACGCACGGACATCGCACCGGACGGTCCCCTGACCACCACATGCGGCTGCGGCAACAACACGAGGCTGACCACATCGCCCGCGGGCAGGTCGTCGGGACCGTCAGACGGAGTCACGGGCACCCATCGGGTAGACCACTGTCCGTTGGAGTCCGCATGCCATTGCAGATGCAAGGGCAGTGCTTCATCGCTCCACGACAGCGGCGGCCCAGGCGGGGTCTCTGGCATCAGGTCTGGCGAGCCGACAAACCAGCAGGTCCGGGCACTCACCAGCTGCTGCAGTGTCGCGGCGGCGGTGCGCCCGACGAGCGGCACCGGGCCCGCCAGCCGGTTCAGCGTGAACGGGAGTAGCGCTGCCAGCAGAAACTCGTCCTCGACGCCAACATATGAAGGCCGGGTGCGCAGGATGTCGGCCACGCTGGGCGCATGGGGGTGGTGTCGGCTGATCTCTCCATCGCGCCGTGTGCTGCCCAGGTGCAGCTTCAGCATCAGGCGTGAATCCTCGCTGCCGAGCACGTACATCAGGCGCTTGGTCGGTGACACCCGAGGCAGTTCGGTCGACACCGGTTCCTCGTCGGAACGCGTCGGCACAAAAGCCTGCTTCGCCTTGTCGAGCCAATTCTCGAGGGTCTGCGGCAAGCCAACCGCATCGGCGTAGGTGTGGGGTGCTGCGACCGGTGGGCGTGTCGACGTGGCCGCCGGTCGGCTGACATGCGGCATCGCGGTGCTGGCGCCCACAGCAACTTCGGCGCCTTGGGTCCCCAGCCGACGCGCACGAACCAGAGCGGCCTCATGCGCCATCAGCGCCGCAGCGACATGCTTGCAGTTGAACCCGATCGGACAGGTGCACAGCCCACGCAGATGCAAGCCGGTGCGCGGGTCCACGAAGAAGCTGATCGTCTGCTCGTAGACCGCGGTGCCCGTTCCGCGCAGCCGGGTGTGGAGGTGGTCGCCGTCTTCATGCTCTGACAGCAACGCCTGCTCGGGCTTCAGTCCGATGGCCTGCATCAGGGTGGCGTGATCGAAATGATCGCTGAGATCGAAATCGGTGGGCAGTGAAAACTCGGACATCGGTCAGCGGTCTCTGGCGGGCAACCGGGTATTGTCGGTTAGGCACGCCTGCTTGTGGCGGCTGTGCGATCCTCGACGACGTGATTTCGCATCCACCGCCCTCATTCACTGCGCTGTTCGGCGGGCAGAGGCTGGCACGGCGCCGGGTTCTGCGTGCGCTGGCTGCACTGCCCTGGTTTGCTGGCGCGGCAGACGCCATCGCCCTCGTGCCGGCTGTCGCATCCAGCGTCCGCCCGCGGCCGCTGGTGTTTCCCGCAGACCACGGGGCACACCACGACACTCGCATCGAGTGGTGGTATGTCACCGGCACGGTAGGCGTGGACTCGTCGGCAGCAGAAGTGGGCAGCGCATCGGCAGACCGCTGCGGCTTCCAGGTCACGTTCTTCCGCTCACGAACCGCTGTCGCAGCCGATCAGCCAAGCCGCTTCGCCGCGAAGCAACTGCTGTTCGCCCATGCCGCATTGACCGACCTGAAGCAGGGCCGGTTGCGACACGACCAGCGTATCGCCCGCAGCGGCTTCGGCATCGCGGAGGCAGCTGAGGGCGATACCGCCCTGGCATTGCGGGGCTGGGGCTTGATCCGCGAAGCGCGCCAGGGCGGAAGCCGCTACCGGGCGCGCGTCGGAAGCGACAGCGCGGGCTTCGCCTTCGACTTCAACTTCGACACCACCCAGCCGCTGCTGCTGCAAGGAGATGCAGGCTACTCGCGCAAGGGCCCGAAACCCGAGCAGGCCAGCCACTACTACAGCCAGCCGCAGCTGGCCGTCAGTGGCACGCTGACGCGCGATGGCGCAGCGCTGCCGGTGCGCGGCACCGCCTGGCTGGACCACGAGTGGAGCGACTCGCTGCTGGACCCTGACGCCGTGGGCTGGGACTGGATCGGCATGAACCTGGCCGACGGCAGCGCGTTCACAGCCTTCCGACTGCGCAGTGCCAACGGCGGCTCTGTCTATGCTGGCGGCAGCTACCGGGCAGCCGCTGGCGAGGTGCGCAACTTCGCTGCCGACGAGGTGCGATTTGTGCCCGGCCGAGTCTGGGTCAGCCCGCAATCGCGCGCGCGGTATCCGGTGGAATGGACGATCGAGTCGCCAGTCGGCCGCTACACCGTCAAATCACTGCTCGATGCCCAGGAACTGGACAGCCGCGCCAGCACCGGTGCAATCTACTGGGAAGGCCTGAGTGAGTTACGCAACGAAAACGGCCAACCTGTCGGCCTCGGCTACCTGGAAATGACGGGCTACGCGGCACGGCTGACCTTGTAGACCCGCGACCCAGCGACCAGAGCCCGACCAGCCTCGGTCGTACCGAGGACACCCGGTCTCAGTAGACTCGACGAATGTCCTCCATCCCCACAGCGTCCCCAGCGCCGTTGCCAGCGACGGCAGCGCCACGCACCCCAGCACCACCCGCCCCCGCCAAGAACGTGCGCTCGCTCAGCGGGCTGGCGCCTTTTTTGAGACCGTACCGCAACCGCATAGCGCTCGCCATCGTCTTCCTGGTGCTGGCCGCTGTGAGCACCCTGGTGTTCCCGGTCGCGCTGAAATCGCTGATCGACCAGGGCATCGTCGCAGCCGATCCGGGCGATCGGGTGCTGGCGCTGCGCGGGCACTTCTTCGCGCTGTTCGGCGTCGGCGCGGCGCTCGGTCTGTTCTCGGCGCTGCGCTTCTACATGGTCACCTGGCTCGGCGAACGCGTCACTGCCGACCTGCGCAATGCGGTCTATGCGCATGTGGTCAAGCAAAGCCCGGAGTTCTTCGAGACCACGCAAACCGGCGAGGTGCTGTCGCGGCTCACCACAGACACGACGCTGGTGCAGACCGTGGTCGGATCGTCGCTGAGCATGGGCCTGCGCAACGGCGTGATGTGCATCGGCGCGATGACGATGCTGATCGTCACCAACCCGGTGGTGATGGCACAGGTGCTTGGCATCCTGGTGCTCGTGGTGATGCCGTCGGTGTATTTCGGCCGGCGCATCCGCAAGCTCAGTCGCGCCAGCCAGGAC
>LNFM01004897.1_pt1 | contig 23978 bp, 23 predicted proteins | sample 596031 | NCBI WGS metagenome assembly LNFM01 (sample SAMN04254537, study PRJNA301005) | activated carbon metagenome | isolation source: dual media filters at the Ann Arbor, Michigan drinking water treatment plant | place: USA: Ann Arbor | reverse complement strand
GGCGGGCGGACGTTCGCCGAGCGAGCCGTGGACATGGCTCAGGCTGCACTCTATTGAAACGGCCTGCGGACCTGTGGCTTGGTGATCCTCCTCGGCGCGTACGAGGCAGCGAAGCAAAAACGCCGCCTTGCCTGGATGAAGATGCGTGCGATTCAATCGGGTCGCAATTTGGACCGTGAGATCGAGGTGCTCCCAGGCGGGTTCGGCGCGTCCGCTATCGGATATGGCATGGGCGAAGTTTCCGCCGAGACCGATAAACGCCTTGACCGACCCGTCGATGACGCCCTCCACGACCTCGACTGTGGTGCGGCCCTTCTCGCGCGGCGGCTCGAAACTAAAGAGCTCTTTTAGCTTGTCGAGCGGCGCAAGTTCAGGCATTCTCAGTAATGCCAACGCTGCGCTGGCCCTGCACATTGGAATGGCCTCGTATTGGCGAGATGCCCGCGCCTTCACGCCCAATATTGCCGCGCAGCAGGAGCAAGTTGACCAGCATGCCGATGCTAACCGAGCCATGGACGTGTTGCGTCAGACCCATGCCATAGATGCCGATGACACAACGCGCATTCGCATAAATTTCCGCGACCTCTTCGAGGCTGGCGCGCGAGAGCCCTGCGTTCTCCTCGATTTCCTCCCACGAAGCGAGCTGGATGCGGGAGATGAAATTTTCGAAGCCCTGCGTGTGCTGGCGGATGAAGTCATGGTCGAGCACACCGCTATTCTCGGCTTCAATCTCGAGCAAGCGCTTGACGACGCCCGCCATCGCCGCGACATCCCCGCCAGGGCGGACTTGGAGATATATCTGCGAGATCTCAGTCGCCGGCTGAAGCGACATCTGCAGCGGATTTTGCGGGTTGACGAATTTTATGAGGCCCGCTTCCCGCACTGGATTGAATGTGACGATGCGGCAACCGCGCTCTACGGCTTTCTGCAGTGTGTGCAGGAAGCGCGGTGAGTTCGAGCCCGTGTTCTGGCCGAAGAAGAGGATCAAGTCGCAGTGATCGAAGTCGGAGAGGATGCAGGTGCCGACGGGGGAACCCGTCACCTTTTTGAGCCCGACGCTGGTCGTCTCGTGGCACATATTGGAGCTATCGGGCAGGTTATTGTGCCCGTAGAGACGGGCAAAGAGCGCGTAAAGGTATGATGTCTCCAGGCTAGCGCGCCCAGAAGCGTAGAAGACGACAGACTTAGGATTTAAGGACTTTAGGGATGAGCCGATCGCGGCGAAAGCCTGCTCCCAAGTGCAGGGCACATACCGATCGGTCTCTCGATCGTAGCGCAGGGGATGGGTCAGACGCCCAACCTTCTCGAGCGCATGATCGGACCAACCTTTGAGCTCAGCCAAGCTGTGATTGGCAAAGAATTCTGGACCGCAACGATCCTGCGTTAAATCCCAGATCGTCGCTTTGGCGCCGTTTTCGCAAAACTCAAAAAGATGTGGCTCCGGCGGCTTTGTCCATGCGCACGAGGTGCACATATGGCCCTTCGGCTTGTTCTGCCGCCAAAGCGTCTGGATCACGCCGGGATCCGGTCGCTCCGTAGAAAGTATACTCGACACGCTTCCGACTGAGCCCCACCCGCCGGCGGAACCTTCGTAATAAGGAGTGTCCTGGCGCTGGCTCGATTCGTCGTTGTCACCCATGACGCCACCTTGAGCTTGATCTGTGCCCAGAACGCCAATACCCCACAATCGGTTCCGAACCCGAATTTTCCTATTACGTAAGACCGCGCGTCGGCAGGCTCCGTGAAGGCGTTCTCATACAGCAAGATGAACGTGCGCGCGGCTCTCCTCCCGGCATCTGCTTCGAGACCAAGCCCGCGCACGATGCTTGATAATATAGAAGATGGCTCTTAGCGGACGTCGTGACGGTCCGTGGTGCAATCATTGAGAAGAGCCTCTGCCTCAGGCCAGCGACCTCACATGATTGCTAGCCAAAGACGTCGTGCTTTTCACACATGCAACATGGGAGTTGAGCATATGATATCCGAGCCATTATCTCTCGGAGTTTATAGTGTTCCGGCCATTTACCTTCAAGTTCGCGAGGATGATTGGTGGGCAGGAATTCGACAAGGCTATCGACTATCTGCGCTCCGGTCTCAAGGGCAACAAATCCGACCTGTCCTCACTTGAGATGATAGCGAGAATCCATCACTGGGCGGGGCGGACAGACGACGCGATAAAAGCCTGCAATGAGGCGTTACAGTGTGATCCACAGTCGTTCGTAATGCACTCGATGCTGGCACAGCTTCTTGCGGAGAAAGGCGAGCACGAGAACGCTGCAATCCACGCTCGGAGGGGACTCGAATGCTACCCTGAGCCTCTTCCAGAAGTGCCTCGGTTTGTGACGTCGGCGTTTCAATTCTTGGGCCGAATATTTCCGAAGCTTCGCGGCCCCGATGCGAATGAGGCTATACGAAGGATCGAGGCTGAGCGTGCCGAATGGTTCGATTGGGCGAAGAAATATTTGGAATGGTATGACGGTACCCACAATGACAAACTTGCACCGTCGGAGAATTGAGCGTGCCAGTTCTGTCATCCAAAGAGGCCATTACGAAAAATGATGAACCCTCCTGAGCGCGCATGCAAACAACGCGTCCTCGCGTGGTGGGACATGCACGTAGATCTTGGCGTATTCCACAAGCGCAAATTGACCGCACGACCGCTGAAAGCGTTTGAGCGCGCACTCGGCCATCGGCTGCATGTTGAGAGCCGATGGCGTTACGAACGGATGCCGCCAAGTGTTTGGAAGTTTGAAGCCTATCACTAAGCGGCCCTGGGTCGTTGCAGAATTGCAGTTCTGATCAAACGTCGGGCAAACGGGGGGGGGCGGCCAAAGAGGGTTCGTGCAGTTTTGAGAGCCGCGAGCTGACCGAAGGCTCATTTATAAAAACTGCCGACCAACAAAGTTGACGACTCAAAGATCAATAGCGACGGCTATTCAACTAGAAAAGTTGTAAACTGCTCGATGTCAGTCTGTTGCCGCCAAGACGTGTCTTCGATGCCAATGTCGCGCGGCATCTGTCGCGCCACATACAGATCGAGCCCCTTTCCCGTCATCGCAATTAGAGACTTATCGATCAGCAGTGGGGCAGGTCCGCCCAGTTGGCCTTTTAGCGGCGGCCAATAAGCACCGCAATCCATACCTGATCGCGTTGCCCATGACCGTAGATTGCCGATCGATTTGACGGTAACTCCTTCCGGTTTCTCTACGACGGCGCCCTTTTCGTCTCTGAGAAGAATGCCGACGATCCTCGTATCGGGTCCTGCCGATACGTGCCATTGAGCGCCGGTCTCGGAATTCAGGTAGAGCAGCACGTCTCCAGGCCTCCGCACGACTACGTCGAGGCGTCCACCAGCGCCATCCAACATATTGGGACTGGTGTTTGCGCGGGGCTTTTCGGATCGGCCTGAGTAGATGGTAAGCGCCGCTGAATAGACCGCTTTTGGCACATCCATCAGGCGACACGTCGCGCTTGGACCGCGCAGATATTTACGTCAAAACGTGACAGGATCGTCGATTTCGGACCTGCCGGCTACGGGTGCGGATTGAACCTTCAAGCGCTCCGCGGCAGTCGCTTTTTCAAACCAGCGAATATCGTCCAACCGCGCCTTTTGGATGTCCACGCTGTCGCCGTTTGCGCCGCTGACGCTCGCGGCTGAAAACTGCGTTGTCGGGTCGCAATCCTTAGCACCGGTCAACGCACCGTCGGCGTAAGCGAAGCAGATTGTTTGGTGCGGATCTGCACCGTATTTTGGAATGGGTAATGTACTGGCGACGAGATAGCGGCCAAAGTCGGATGAGGGCAGGACTTCGAGGGGTTTGGCGATGAAGTAAGAGAACTGCGGATTTGGAAACATGAAATCGGGATCAAAGCGGCTTCGATATGGTTTGCTACGGGCCTCGTTCCAAATGGCAACCGTTGCTTTGAACTCCGACGACTTTTCATCGAAAAATGCGCCCTGAGCAATGAGTTGACGAAACCCTGCAGCACCGGGGGCGACGATGTAGGGCGTGACTTCGACCGGCGACAGGACCTCGTTCGGTGCGAGCATCACCAGTTCGTCGATTTGCACACCGTGATCTGACCGTATGCTCACACGAGCACTTGCATCAGAAAGTGACTGATCGACGACTTGTGGCTCCGCTAGATATTCGGGCGGCAGAACACCTGCTGCGACGGTGCGGAAATTTTCGCGACCGATTTGTTCAGCCGCAATAGCGCCCCTCCCCCGACCTAATAGGGCCGCGCCCCTCGCGGACAGCAATGGGGATATGCGCCGGGCAATGACGGCGCTCTTATCTGACGGCGAAGCAGGATAATAGAAATGAAAGGTGTCCGGCGCGCAAGCTTTGGCAGCGAAATCGCACATCGACGGCCCCACGCTGGGCCCGCGGAGAGCGCCCTGGGCGTATGTGGTGAAATCGGGCTTCGGAAATTCGATCTTGTCGCGCGGAACGCCGACCACGCCTACGAGATCCGCCCCCTCCTTTGTGGAGCCGAGCGCTACGACACGGGAGAGGCCGTCGGTCGATCCGTTTATGCGCCAAATCACTGGGTGGTAGCTGGAAAGCACAAGATAGAGCGGCTTGGCGCCAGGTCGGATATCAATATCCACCAAACCCATTCGGAGGTCTTGGCGACCTGCCGTGGTCACTGACGCAACATGTCGCGTCCGATCGGTTAGCTTCACAATGACAACTTCATCGCCCAGTGATGCCGCTGTGATCTTGCATGCCGGCAGAAAGGATACTGAATCTGAACCCGGCCCACATGCGACCGCTGAGCCGTTGCACGTGGCTATGAAGCCGAGGACGAAAAGCAGATTTTTGAAGGTGGGTTGGGGCATCAAAAAGCGCCGAACAGGTAATACATCGAATGTATCGTGTATGAGCCGGAGCCGGAAGCCAAGTGTGGTACCGTCAATTCAGTTACTGCAGTGTGCCCGAAAAGAAGTCTGGCGAAGGGTCATCGAGCGTCTGGACGTCTCGTCTACCAATGAGGAGCAATTTACCATAAAGCTGTTCCAGGCTGCATAAGCGGCACTCTATCCGAAACCACTCCGACGGAATCGGGGCTTTTGATTGGAAGCGATGCTCTAGCTGTGTCCGCAATTGGCCCTTCTCGACGGCGGGCGGTCGTTTGCTTTCTGTTGATCGCGGCCTTCGTAGGCTGGCTACAGGGGATGCGCCTGTCTTAGTGGCGCCAAGCCAGTGTCCGCTACTTGGAGACGTTCGGTATAGCGTTGCTCTGTCGGGGCCCACATGCCCACTCCACCGGCCGGGATTATGAGAGCGTAGCGGGGGGTGGACGTTCGCTCGGGACGCGCAGTATTCTTGGCAGATGTTTGGTTAAGAGCAGTTCTCTTGGTTTGATAAAAACTGGATCGGTTGGATGGCAAGCTTGCCTTCTGGTTGGTGTTTGCCGCGTGGTCGATCACGGCTTGAGATACCAGCCCCAAGGCTCGGCCGACGTGTAGCGTGTGGTCTGCTTGGGTTCGAGAAAGTTGTTGAGACCCCACAGACCCAATTCGCGGCCAACGCCGCTCTTCTTGATGCCACCCCAAGGCGGCTCAAGGAAATTTGGTTGCGAGCAGTTGATCCACACCACGCCGGCCTCCAGCTGTCCCGCCACGCGCTCGGCCCGGTCGAGGTCTGCGGACATGACGGCCGCCGCGAGCCCGAATTCGGTGTCGTTGGCCAATTGCAGCGCTTCGGCTTCGGTGTCGAACGCCGCCATTGACAGGACGGGTCCAAAAATCTCTTCCTTCCAGATCCGAGCTTGCGGCGGCACGTCCACGAAAATGGTGGGCTCGACGAAATAGCCGGCATCCAAGCCGGGGGGCCGCTTGCCACCGCATACAAGTTTTGCCTCGCGTTGGCCCTCGGCGATATAGCCGAGCACCTTGTCGTATTGCGGCTTGCTGACCAAAGGGCCGAGCAGTACGCCCGCGTCCATGCCGTCGCCGATGGTGATTTTGCCGGCTTCGGCGACAAGCCGCTCGATCAAGCGCGGGGCCATCGATCGCTGCACGATCAAGCGCGAGGTCGCGCTGCACACTTGGCCCTGGTTCCAGAAAATGCCGAACATGACCCACTCGACGACTTGCTCGAGATCGGCATCGTCGAACACGATGATGGGCGATTTTCCGCCCAGTTCCAGGCTCACGCTCTTGATGTCGCGTGCGGCGGCCAAAGCGACGTTGACCCCCGTCGCCACTGAGCCCGTGAACGCCAGTTTGCGCACGCCGGTATGGGCGGCGAGCCGTGCGCCTGCTTCGCGCCCGTAGCCCGTAACGACGTTGAGCACCCCGCCGGGCAGCCCCACGTCCCGGGCGATGCGCGCCAATTCCAGCGCCGTCAGGGAGGTGAATTCGGAGGGCTTTAGAACCATTGTGCATCCCGCCGCAATCGCGGGCGCGACTTTCCACGCGGCCATGAGGAGCGGGTAATTCCATGGCACGATCAGTCCCGCCACGCCGGACGGCATATACGTTACGCGGATTTCGAACCGCGCATCGGGAACAGTGATGCGTTCGCCCTGCCGGTGATCGAGATCTTCCGCGTAGGTGGCGTAGAGATTGAAGCAGTAGGCGGCGTCGGATATGTCGCCTAAGGCTTCAGGCAGTGGTTTACCGTTGTCGCGCACCTCCAACGCCGCAAGGGTCTGCTTCTCAGTCTCGATCTTCTCGGCGATTGCGCGGAGGAATAAGGCCCGCTCCCGCCCGCTTGTGCCGCGCCATGCACCGGCCAGCGCCGCCTTAGCGTTGGCCACGGCGCGGTCAACGTCTTCCTCAGTCCCCTGCGGGATTGTGGTGAAAGCTTTTTCCGTCGCTGGGTTGATGACGTCTATCATCTGACGGTCCTCGTCTAATGCGTCGGTATATTCATCGGAAGCTGCCCTTATGCGAGCTGCGAATTGAAGCGGCGAATGCTTCGAGGAAAATGTCGGCGTGGTCACGCCGGAACGCGAGGGGCGGCCTGATTTTCAGAATGTTGCCATTGATGCCTGCCGTTCCGATCAGCACGCCCCGCTCGCGCATCGCGTTGACGAGTTGGTCGGCAAGGACCGGGTTGGGCGATTTGGCATCGTCTCCGGTCACGCATTCGACGCCGATATAGAGACCCGCGCCGCGTACATCGCCGATCTGCGCCGTACCCTTGCCCACGGCCGCGATTTGATCGCGGAGATATTGGCCGGTCTCGTGCGCGTTCTGTTGGAGGCCTTCAGATTGCAACGTCTCCAAAACCGCCAGCCCGGCAGCGGCTGCAACGGGATTGCCGCCAAACGTATTGAAGTAGCCGGCGCGATTCCCGAAATCGGCGAGTAGATCGGGCTTGATGACAACGCCGCCCATTGGGAACCCGTTGCCCATGGGTTTGCCCATGATGACGATATCGGGGATGACGCCGTGGCGCTCGAACCCCCACATGTGGCCGCCGGTGCGGCCGAAGCCCGGCTGCACCTCGTCGGCGATGTAAAGGCCGCCTGCGGCTCTCACGGCGTCCACAGCCTCCTTCAGGAAGCCGCCTTCGCCGGGATAGACGCCGTCGCTGGAAAAGATGCTGTCGGCCATGAATCCGGCAAGCTTGATGCCGCGTGATGAAAGTTCGTCGATGGCTGTGCGGACGTGGCCGGCAAAGGACTGGGATAGCCCATCGATTCCCCACCGGTAGGTATCGGGGGCTGGAATGACGGCGACATGCGGTGGCCGGGGCTCGGCGCTGGCCGAAGATGGTGAGACCTCGGTCACGGCGCTCGTGTTGCCATGATAGGCGTTGGCGGTGACGATGAAGCCGGTGCCGCCGGTGAGCCCGCGTACCGCGCGCAGGGCGAAGTCGGCGCTCTCTGAACCCGTGCACGTGAAGACAATATTGGAAAGTTCGGACGGCAGGGTCGCGAGTAGCCGCTCGGCGTAGGTGTAGACGCCGTCGTACAGATAGCGGGTGTGAATGTTGAGAATTCCGATCTGCCGCGAGACGGCGGCGACAACGGCCGGATGGCAATGGCCGATCGATGGCACGTTATTGTAGGCATCCAACACGCGGGTTCCATCGGCCTCATAGAGCCAGACGCCTTCGGCGCGCACGACGTTCAGGGGGCGCTTGTAGAACAGCATCGATGTTGGGCCGAACGTCCGGCGGCGGCGTTCGACGAGGCGGGCCGTATCGGGATCTAGCCCGGCCGTCGAGCGCATGTCGAAGGCGTTGAGTTCGAGGATTTTCGGCTGGGTGCTCATGGGATGTCGATCCGTGACAATCGCGTGTGTCACAGCATACGACGTGACCCGCACGCTGTCTTGACTGGACCGGCGGCGGCCTGCCAACTCTGGAGCCCTCCGGGTCAAGTCGGCACACCCTGCAAGCATTAGGGTGATCGCTCAAATAGCCGGAGAGGCGTGCTGCCCACGCCGCATCCGTTGCCATGACCGCTTTGAAGGAGTGGAATCCAATGTCGTCATCACTCGCCGGCCGCTCTGTCATCGTCACCGGGGGCAGCAAAGGCATCGGCAAAGGCATTGCTCGCGTCTTCGGCAAGGCCGGAGCTAAAGTGCTCATCGTGTCGCGTACCCTCGCCGAGGCGGAAGCTGCGGCGGAGGAGATTTGCCGCGGCGGCGGCACCGCCAAGGGATTTGCAGCCGATATCTCTGACGCCGGCGGCACACAGATGATGGCCGAGGCGGCGATTGCGGCATTCGGCGCGATCGATGTGCTGTGCGCCAACGCCGGCATTTTCCCCCAGGCCAAGATCGAGGATCTGAGTGCGGAGGACTGGGATCACGTGATGTCCACGAACCTCAAGGGCACATTCTTGTCTTTGAAATCCTGCCTTCCCTATCTGAAGAAATCCGATCAGCCGCGCGTCGTCATTACGTCGTCGATCACGGGGCCGGTGACTGGGTTTCCTGGCTGGACTCACTACGGTGCCAGCAAGGCGGCGCAGCTGGGCTTCATGCGCACCGCCTGCCTCGAGGTCGCCAAATATGGGATCACGGTCAATGCGGTCCTACCCGGCAACATTCTCACTGAAGGCCTGATCGCGCTTGGCCCGGACTACGAGAAATCCATGGCCGCATCGATCCCGCTGAAAAAGCTTGGAACCGTTGAAGATATCGGTCACGCGGCGCTGTTCCTCGCATCGAAGGAGGCGGGCTACATCACAGGCCAGACGATCATCGTGGATGGCGGACAAATTTTGCCCGAGAGCCTCGATGCTTTGAACGCGTGAAGGCGCAGCTACTCGGCTGCCCCGCGCAACAGATTGGCGCGCACACTGCGCGGCGATGAGCCGGTCCAGCGGCGTACCGCGCGGCTAAACGCAGATAGCTCCGAATAGCCCAGCAGGAAGGCGATTTCGGACAGTGATAGTTGGCGCTGGCGCAGGTAGGTCAGTGCAAGATCGCGCCGCGCCGTCTCCACGAGACCCATAAAGGTCAAACCGTCGTAGTGCAATTCACGCTGGATGTGGGTTGGGGCCAGTCGCAATTCCGCGGCGATTTCGTCTAGCGATGGAACCCCTTCGGCAAGCCGGGCCCGCACGGCGGCCCGCACCTGATCGGAGATGCGCGCTCGCAGGCCGGGCCGCGCGCCGATCTGCTCCAGGCAATGGCGCATCGCCACCATCAGGCGCGGATCGTGCGTGGGCATCGGGATGCGGAGAACGTCGGCGGTGAACAGCAGCGCATTGGATGGCCGGGAGAAATAAACGGGTGCTCCGAAGGCCTGCTCATGCTCGCGCCAGCCTTCCGGCCGGGGATGTTCGAAGTGAACTTCCTCCGGTGCCCACCGTGCGCCTAAGCTGGTGCGCATGAAGCTGACGATCTGGCCCAGGGTGAGTTCCGCATCCTGACGCCGCTCCAAGATCGCCGGCGCCTCGATCCTGTACTCGAACCGCACCGGCCCGGTGGCATCGCGGCCAAGCCGCATGGAGGACGACTGCTGATGCAGAGGAAACAGCTCAACCAGTGTTGTCAGGGCTGACCCCATGGTCGGCGCCGACAGGGCCGCATAGCCCCACACGCCGAGGTCGCGGGGGTCAAACTTCACGCCGAACCATAGCCCGAAATTATCAGACTGCGTGGACCGCGCACTTTCTTCGAACAATTTGCAAAACGATTGGAGGTCGAGCACTAGGGTCGGCAATCCGGCCATTTCGGGTGCGATGCCCGCCTCGCCAAAAATGCGATCGACGTCGCCGTTCAGCCGTTCGATCCAAGACACCACACCAGTGGCTGACGCGGCAATGACACCGGGCGCCGGACTGCGGCGCGTCTCGCCCTTTTCAGAAATCGGTTCTGTTGCGCCCCGGCTCCAGCCCATCCATCACCTCGGTCCCAAGGGACGTCGAGGCTAGCAGAGGCCCTTCAGTGGTCAAGCGCAAGGGGTGGGCAACCTTAGGCGGACATGCCCAGGAGATAGGCAGGATCAGCCAAAAATCCTCTTCCATAACGTTTTGGACGTGCCAGCCGACGCGAATGGACGTGCCGACGCGAAACGCGAAAGGTAAGCGTGGCAGAGCGGTACGGTGCCTTGCGTGTAGGCCACGCCCATTGATCGGGCGAGATCCGTTTCGGAGTGGGAGCCGATCCAGGCCACTAGAAGAATGCGCCGAAGCATGACAAACGTTGCGATCTCCGCCTCTTCCTCGGCGCTCAAGGCGCCGATCCGACGGTATCCCCGCACCCACGCCTTGATGAGGTCGGGCACTTCAGTCTCATGTTCGAAAAACGACACCGTCGTTGCGCAGTCGTAGAGATACCAAGAGAAGCCGCAGTCGTCGAAATCGATGACCTTCACTTCGCCGCCGTCCATCAAGAGGTTGGCAAGCCGCATATCGCCATGCACCAGCCCGAACACAGCGTCGCCCTTGCCGATGCCGCGCAACCGCTGTTCGATGACCGACACCGTTTCGGCCAAGACCGCCTCGATCTCCGGCGTCATGCCCATCCCGTCGCGCCACCGGCCCCAGTGCGGCGCGTTTCCAATACTGGTTTCGAAGTCCCACACGTGGCGCTCAAACCACGGGGGGCGGCTCCAGTTCTTTACATGGGCGTGCATGCGCGCCGCCGTTTCGCCGAGTTTTTCGAATCCGGCCACGTCGTTCGCGGCCGGTTCCGCACCCTCCTCCCAACCGAACAGCACGACGTTGCGCGGTAACGCGCCGTCGAGCGCTAGTGTTTGGATAAAGTCACCGTCGAGACCTGGTACGGGTGCTGGTGTCGTGATCGTTCCGCTTTGTTTGAGCGAGCGCACCCAGGCTAGTTCGGAGGCGATAGCGCGACGGGAGTGATAGCCGTCCCGGTGCACGCGAAGCGCCCATCGGCCGCCAGACGCGGGATCATCGACCCGATATGTGATGTTCTCGGAGATATTGATCAGCGTGACGGTGGCGGCCGGAGACAGGCCGTAGCGGCCAAGTGCGCGGATGGCCAGTTGTTCGATCTGGCGGTTGCCAGACTGTGGGCCCGCGGTGCCGACTAGAGCATTTTGGTCCATTTCCAACACCGTTGTGCAGTTTGCAAAAACCACACTAACTGAGAGTGAGGCCCAAAACTTGACACCACCCATTTCCTCTTTGACGGTTTGGCTATGCACTCCATCGAAGATCGGAGAGGAGTGTACATCATGATAATTGGAATTCGAACCGCCGGAACTCTGGTCCGGTGCTTGAGTACGGTTGGTTGCGACTTTACGGCGGGCTATGGTTTGCCGCCGGCGGTGGCCACCGTCATTTCGTTGCCGCGCCAGGTGAAGCGGTTGCCCATGAAGCCTTGGATCCAGAGCACGGGGAGTGCGAGATCGCGCGCGAGCCAAGCGGCGGGGGATGCGAGGGTCATGTGCCAGTCCGCGGATTTGGCGAGGGCGGCTTCGGCGCCGTACCAGACGACCCAAAGCGCGGCGATACTGGCGACAGGGTTTAGGCCGAAGCTTGCGCCAGCATAGGCAGCGGCAAGAGCGGGCGCGAGGCTGCCAGAGAGAATTTCCAATAGGTAGTATGGAATGAACGTTGAGCGGCGGAGGCGGGCCCAGCGGACTTGGCGCTGCCAGACCTGAGCAGCGGTCTTGCGTCCGAGGGGCTGCGCATAGGGGCGGTCGACGAGGCGGACACGAAGGCCGCGTTGACGGACGATCTTGGTGGCGGCCGCATCTTCAGCGATTTCCAGTGCGAGTGCGCCGATGCCGCCAGCTTCATCGAGATCGGATTTTTTCCAGAGCATCGACTTGCCTTGGGCAAAGCCGAAACCGATCGCGTCGGCGGCGAGCTGCCAGCGGGCTTGATAGGTGTTGAGGAAGGCGCATTCCATTTCGGCCCAGGCGCCATCGGGTTGGCTGCCGACGGGGGGCGAGCAGACGAGGCCCGTTCCCGACCGGAAGGCTGCCAACATTTCACCGATGTAGGTGGGCGGCATCAGAACATTGCTGTCGGCCATGATGACCCACGGCGTGGTGGCGGCGTTCCAGCCTTTGATCAGGTTGTTAAGTTTAGGATTGGGCGTGGAGCGGTCGTCGCCGATTAAGAGGCGCGACCGGATACCGGGATACTGCTGCATGAGCGCGCGGACGAGCGGAACGGCGGGATCGTGCTCGCGGGCCGAGCAGAAGATGATCTCGTAGTTTGGATGATCGAGATGAAATGTGGTTCTCAGCGTGGCTTCGTCGAAGGGGTCTAGGCCGCAAACGGGGCGGAGGATCGTGACCGGTTCGGCGTTCCATCTAGCGCGGCTGGGTGCGCGGTTCGGTTTCAGCGTGCGGACGATGCCGATTCCCGTCGTTAACAGATGGACCAGAAGTGCGCTGGCGGTGAAAATCAGAGCTGTGACGGTCAGTGCGTCCATGGCGGTCGTCCTTCAATCGGAGTCGCAACGCGGCAATCCGATCTAGATCTTGCGCGTGAGCACGGCGTAGTCGGTGTAGCCGCGATGCATTCGGCTAAACGAGAGCGTGAGGCCTTTGGTTGCCGCGACGCGGCGGCAGACGTTTTCGAGATCGGGGCGCGGTGTGACGGTATAGTGGTTGAGAAAGGCGAACAGCGCGGTTTTGAATGCGCCGGGCAGACGGCCACATTGGCCGAAGTCGACGATGTGGAGGCTGCCGCCGGGGGCGGTGTGCGCGGCGCCGATCTCGAGGGCTTCCTGCCAACCGGGAATCATCGACAGGGCGTAGGAGAAGACGACACGGTCGAATTGGGGGATGCCGATGGCGTCTGCGGCAGAGAAGGCCGTTGCGTCGGCCTGGGCGACTTGGATGCGCCGGGCGAGGCGCTTGCGCTCGATGGATGCGCGGGCCGTGTCGAGCATCGCGTTGGAGACGTCGACGCCATAAATATTCGCAGCCGGATAGCGTTCGGCGATGCGGATTAGGTTCCATGCCGTGCCGCAGCCGATTTCAAGGATCGTTTCGCCCGGATTGGGCTTTAGATCTGTAATCAAGTGCTTGCGGCCGATCAGATAGTGGGTGCGCGTTAGGTCGTAGATGAAGCGCTGATAGCGGTAGTGCCGATCCATGCGCTCTGCGTCGGATGGGCGTGTCGACGTCATCAGGTTTTATCCTTCAAAACGTAGAGGTGGAAACCGCCGTAGATCGCCGAGCGGTCGCGGGCAACCCACGCCCGAGAGGCTTCGGCTGCATAGGTCCACTGGTTCAGGATGGTGTCGGGTATGCGGCCCGGCAAGATGCTCTCCTCGCCGGCGGTGCGGAAAATAACGCGGGCTCCCGGGCGGGCGGTGCGGGTGATTTCGGTCCACAGCTCGGTGAGGACAGCGTCGTTCATCCAGTCTTGTGCATCGAGCAGAACGTAGCGGTCGAGGTGCTGGGCCGGCAGGGCGCGCAGCTGTTCGGTGTAGGACATATTGCGCATGTGGATGCGCGACGCGCGCGCGCGGATGGCTTCGTAATTCTCAGGCTGCAAGTAGATCGGCAGCGGACCCTTCTCGTCTGACGCATAGCCTCGGTTGAAGGCCTGCCAGGCGAAGTAGTTGTCTTTAAGGTCGAAGCCGCAGGCAAGGCGAGCAAGGCGCTCTTCGACGACCTCATGCATGGGGCGGCCGCCGGAGAGCGCATCGTACTGGGCGGGCGGAATACCGAGGCCGAAGAGCGACGAGCGTAGATTCAAAATGGCGCGGACGGCGCGCTTCTCGAACAGTGGCTTCAATTCGCGGGCATAGATTTCGCGCTGTTCTTCGAGCGTGGTGGCCTTGAGTATGTTGCGCGGGTCGCGGCCGTAGAGCTTGGCGGCAGTATGGCCAGCGGCGATGAAGCGGCCGAGAAGGCCGTAGCGGTAGAAGCCGCGTGCGAAGCGCTCAATGTTGCGGCGGCCGGTGATGTCCCGGCTGTTCCAGAACGTGCGCGTGACGTCATCGAGGCGGTCGCTGATGTGGGTGTCGAAGAGCGCGACGTTCGATTTCTTGTCGGCGGCGCCGAAGAAGGCGTAAAATGAGTCGTAATCGGGAAGGTGGCGCAGGGCCGCATTTTTGAGGCGGTTCAGGGCTGCGTGCGATGCGTTAAGGTCAACGGCGATTATTTCGGCTGGGTCGGCGACCAGATAGGAGAGCGCGTTGCACCCGCCGGATGCGATCGTGATGACGCGGTGGCCGCTTTCAATCCGCAGGGCTTCGAGATCGACGACCGGGTCTTCCCAGATTTGGGGATAGACGAGACTGGAGAACGCGAACGTGAATGCGCGTTCGTTGAGGCCAGCAATGGAGAATAGACCGTTTTGTTGAACGGCTGCGCCGACCAGCGTGCTGCTCTTGCGGCGCGGGAGTTCGGCGGCATCAATTTCGGCTGGGTTCATGGGGAGCTTTCTTAGGCCGCTTCGGACAATGAGCCGTCTGGCGGGGCGCTATCGGGTTTCGCAATAAGACCGGCATTGCGCGCGGGAATTTGCCAGTGGATCACTTTGATCTCGCCGGAATGGGTTTCGACGAGCGCGGTGGCGCTTTCGACCCAATCGCCGCAATTGAGATAGTGGACACCGTCGATCATGCGGTCGGCCGCGTGATGGATGTGGCCGCAGATGACGCCATCGACGTCATAGCGCCGGGCTACACCAGACAGCGCCGTTTCGAATTCGCCGATGAAGTTGACGGCCGATTTCACGCGGCTCTTGAGGTAGCTGGAGAGTGACCAGTAGCCGAGGCCACATTTGTTGCGCAGCCAGTTCAGGGGCGCGTTGGCCCACAAGGCCAGCTCGTAGCCACGGTCGCCGAGGAAGGCGAGCCACTTGGCATAGCGTACGACGATATCGAACTCGTCGCCATGAAGGACGACGTATTTCTTGCCGGCGGCGGACTCGAAAATTGCGTCGCGTCGGATTTCAATGCTGCCGAAATTCAGGCCGCAATAGTCGCGCAGGCCTTCGTCGTGATTTCCGGGGATATAGATAACGCGCGATCCCTTGCGGGCTTTGCGGAGCAGCTTTTGTATGACGTCGTTGTGAGATTGTGCCCAGACGGGGCCGCGGCGGACTTTCCAGAAATCGACTATATCGCCGACGAGATAATATGTGTCGGCGTCGACGCGCTTGAGGAAATCCAACAGGGCCGGAGCCTGGGCGGCACGGGTGCCGAGGTGAACATCGGAAATGAAAACCGTGCGGTAATTCATTTCGGCGCAGGCGTCGGTCACAGGGCGCCTCGATTCGCTGCTTCTCTCATACGCGAGGGAGAAAGACGAATTTGTGTTTCAGGCGTGTGACAGACGCTGGTCTGCGGCGTTTTGGGACCGTCTGGTCAGGGGATATTGCCCTTCGCCCAGCCACGCTTGCGACGGTAGCGTTAACGCTTCGTGATCGATATGCGGCGGCGAAGTCAGTTTGCTGAGCTTTGGAGCGGCAGCGTCGGATGGCGGGCGTCGCCGCGGCGATTCATCGGCCGGACATACGTGATGCGGGCTTCGGGATGTTGTGATTTTACCCGCAGCGCAGCGGCTAGGGCGTCGTCACCCTCGGTCGTGACATGGCGGGCGCGTCCGTCGAGATTGAGGCCGACCGTGAATTGCATGGTGTCCTCCGGCTTTCTTAAAGAGCCTGCGCGAAGATTAGCACCTCGCGTGCGATGCGACGACCCGCAAACTGCCTTAGGGCGTCGCGTGAGAGAGAGACCGCTGGCGGAGCAGTTCAGCGATGCGCGCTTCGGCGATGGCTTCTAGATCGGGGCGCAGGACGACGCTTTCCTGCTCGTTGGGATCGGTGCGTGCAATGACGGCCGATGTGGGGGCGTCGCTGATGTTCACCGGCAGATGCGGAACGCCGGCGGGGATGTAGACGAGGTCGCCCTTGCGGGTGTGGAAGTGGTGCTCGAGCCGGTCGCCATAGAGCGTGACGGCTTCGCCATCGAGGACGTAGATGGCGGTTTCGTGGTTTTCGTGAAGGTGCGCTTTGGCGCGGCCGCCGGGCGGGACGGTCAGCAGATGCATGCAGATCGCGCGCGACCCAACAGTTTCGGCAGCGATGCCGCAGAAGTAGGTCAGTCCCTGCTTTCCGTCATAGGTGCCTTCGGCGCGAACAACGCGGCAGGTGTTTTGGTCTGTGTGCGTCATGGACGGGGTCCTTGAGCTTATTGGACCAGGTATATGGGTTTGAGATCGCGCAGCTGCAATTGTCTCTGCCGCCTTTGTTCCTTCGCGTTCACGTCCTATATTGATCAGCAAAGGCGCCTGCTGGCGCCACAACGTGGAGACGTGCCCCATGATGCTGCGACCCCTTCTTGTTATTGCTGCCGCTGCGTTCTTCGTGTCGCCGCTGGCGGCGCAGGAGACACCGCCGCCGCCTGTTTCGCCGCCGGCCGTCGAGGGGCAGTCTCCTCCCGCGGCACCGGCTGATCCGGTGGACAAGACCGTCGATGAAACGAACGCAGCAATCGACGAGGCCAAGAAGGCTGCCATCGAGGCGATCGAGAAGGCGCGCGAGGCCTTCAAGAAGGCATTGAGTGCGGCGAAGGAAAATGCCGGGCCGGCCATCGACAAGGCCAAGGAAGCCACCATCGATGCGCTGGAGAAAGCGAAGAAGGCCACGAGCGACGTGCTCGACAAGGCCAAGCAGGCGACGGAAGAAGCGCTCGAAGCGGCAGAAGGCGAGGGCAAATCTGGCGCGCCAGCTCCCGATGCAGCGAAGCCTTCGCCGCCTGCCGATACGCCGGTTGATCCGAACGCGCCGCGCGAACTTTAGCCCGCGTTCGCGCGGCTGCTTTTCGCTACTTGCCTTGCCAGTCAGTTTTGACTTCGTCGCACTTGGCGGTGACGAAGTCGTTGACGTCGGCGGCGATCATGGAGCCGAGGACGTTGACGGTGTTGTCGGTGGCGGTGGCGGTCCACATGAGGCCCTTGACGAGGGTGGGACCCTCGACCTTGCCCCAGTTCATGACGGCCTTGGTGGCTTTGCCTTTTTCGAAGGTGACTTCGGGGGTCATTTCAGCGGTGATTTTGGAGGGGGCCTCGCCGTCGTGTTCGATATCGCAGGAGACGGTGTGGGGTGCGAATTTGACGGCTTGCTTTGCGGCGGCCAGCGCCGAGGAGAGTGCGGCCCGGTCGGCCTTCAGGTCGGCGGTGCAGACAACGCGGCCCCAGGGCCAAGAGACTTTTGCCTTGGAGACGATCTTTTCCAGCTGCTCCTTGCGGAGGCTTTTTTTGACCGTGCAGGCGACGTTCTGACCGTTGGCCGGGTTGCGGAAGGCGGCGCACAGGGCAGCCTTACAGGCGCGGCGGCCTTCGCGCTCGGCAACTTCTTCTGGCGTTAAGTCGATTTTCGAGGACGACAATGTGGCTGTGTCGACAGCGGGCGTGTCGGCGGCAACGGCCGGGAGCGCCGCCGCGAGTGTGGCTGCCAGGATAAGTGCCAGTTTATTCAACATGTTATATGTATCCTGTGGTGCGAAGCGACGTTGCATAGCGGGCAAGTGGCGCTGAACTGAGGCGGGTGACGTTAACGCTTGGCAACGTGGCTTGAACGACCCCAATCTGCCCCCATATCTGACGTAACAGATCGAAAGGCGGCGCCGAATGCTTCGGGCCGTTTGATCGACGGGTCGCTTCTTCACAAGGGCCGCAAGCGAATGACCAGAATGACCATGCTCTCTAACCCGCTGCTGCTCGGGTTCGAAGAAATCGAGCGGATGATCGAGCGGGCCGGCAAAAGCGCCGGTGGCGGCTATCCGCCCTACAATATCGAACGCATCGCCGGGGATAGATCGCGGCCAGAAGTGTTGCGCATCACGCTTGCCGTCGCCGGCTTCACGCGCGAAGACCTCGATGTGACCCTGGAAGACAGACAACTCATCGTTCGCGGTAAGGCGCAGGACGATAAAGAACGCGATTATCTGTATCGCGGCATTGCGGCCCGTCAGTTCAGCAAGACCTTCCTTCTGGCGGACGGAATTGAAGTGCAGGCGGCCGATTTGCAGAACGGCCTGCTGTCCATCGATCTCGTGCGGCACGAACCGGAGCGGTTTGTGCGGAAGATTGAGATCGGATTGGAGAAAAAGGGGCGGTAGGTGCCGCGCCGCTACAGCCAAGCCGTTTGAATCGTAGGACGATCACTGCTGTTCGGGTGAGACTGCCAAGACGCCGCGCGGGCTATTCCCGCCTAGGCATCGGCGCCCGCCAGCACGTGACGGCCCACCAGCTCTCCTCAAGGAGGATTGTGCGTCATGAATAACACGACCCCGGATAAGAAGACCAAGTCCCGCTCCTCGCGGCCGTCCGCTACCGCTGCTCCGCCCGTGATGAGCGAAATTGAACTCGCGCGACTTGGCGGTGGCGAGGTTGCCTACATCAAGGTGCTGAGCGTCGAGGAAGCGCGGCAGATGTTTCCCGCGATCGAGGGATTGCCGGCCGGAGTGAGGCTGTTCGCGCTGCATGGCGCGGATGGTACGCCGATCGCGCTGACAGACTCGCGGCAGGCTGCACTCAGCCACGCGATGGACGGCGAACTGGCGATTGCCAGCGTGCACTGATCGCGATCTGATTGCATGATATACAAAAGGCCCCGGTGATGACCGGGGCCTTTTCCTTTTGGGTTTTCGCAACTTTCAGCCGCGATAGGACGCGTATTGGCCCTTGGCCTTGAAGCGTTCGAGATAGGCCGGGACGATTGAGGCCACCGAATGCGGATTGGCGATGCCGAGACCGGCGAGCGTACGGGCGTCGCTGGCTGCTTTTTGGCTGACGACGTTGTCGCGCTGAAGAAGACGGATTTGGTCGAGTGTGACGGGACGCAGCGCGTTGGGCAGTGGTGAGGTCGCGATGGCTTGTAGTTTGGCGGCCCAGAACGGCAGCGGGAGATAGAAGCGCTTGCGGCCGGCGTAGCTGAGCGTGCGGTCGAGCAGCTCGCGGAACGACAGAACTTCCGGTCCGCCGAGTTCGTAGATGGTGCCGGGTTTGGCTTTGCCATCGATGGCGGCTTTCACCGCCGCGGCAACGTCGCCAACATAGACGGGCTGAAACTTCGTCTCGCCTCCGCCGATGAGGGGAAGGAACGGTGACATTTGCGCCATCGCGGCGAAGCGGTTGAAGAACTCGTCTTCCGGTCCAAAGACGATGGAGGGGCGCAGGATGATCGCTTCGGGAAATTCTTCCAGCACCGCGCGTTCGCCCTCGGCTTTGGTGCGCGCGTATTTGGCGTTAGACTGGGCATCGGCGCCGATGGCGGAGATGTGAACGAACGTCGTTGCTCCGGCGGCTTTGGCTGCCTTGGCGACAGCGCGGGCGCCCTCGTCGTGGATCTTGTCAAAGGTCTGCTTGCCGGTGGAGGCCAAAACGCCAACCGAATTGATGACGACGCTCGCCCCCTTGACGGCCTCGGCCACGGACGCGGGGTAGCGGAGGTTGGCCTGGACGGCGTGGATCTGGCCGACGGCGCCCATGGGCTGCAGGTAGCCGGCGAGGTCGGGACGGCGCGTTGCAGAGCGGATGCGCCAGCCATCGCGGGCGAGTGCGCGGACAATGTGCCGGCCGACGAATCCCGAGCCGCCGAAAATCGTGACCAGACCAGACGTGCCCGGAACCTGAGCCATTGCGTTTCCTGCCTGTTTTGCCGACGCCACGGGGTCGAGGATGGCCGGCGTTTGGGTCGCTGTGTAGTCGCCGCGGGCGCAATTGACAACGTGACCGGCTGCCACTAAACCCCGGTCTCTTGCCGGATGTTGCCCAGATGGCGGAATTGGTAGACGCACTAGTTTCAGGTACTAGCGCCGCGAGGCGTGGAGGTTCGAGTCCTCTTCTGGGCACCACTTTGGTTTGCGCGCGGCCTCCGTGGTTCTGCGCGCCGGTTCCTAATCTGTATCGCGCCGTCCCTAAGAGGTACGGCGCGTTTTGTCATCGGATCGGTCGCCGGCCGGTTTCGGCGGGAACCTCCGCCCGGAGAATGAGGCCCCGATGAGCGCTCCTATCATCAAGCTGCACAAAGGCGATTTGGCCGCGAACATCGGGTTCGGACCGGCGGTCGCCATCGACACGGAGACGATGGGGCTCAATCCTCACCGGGACCGGCTGTGCGTGGTGCAACTCTCGGCCGGAGACGGGACAGCGCACATCGTGCAAATCTTGAAGGACGGTCCGGAGCCGGTGCGGCTGAAAGCCCTTCTGGCGGATGAAAAAGTTTTGAAGATCTTCCATTTCGCGCGGTTTGACCTGGCCGCACTCTATCAGCACCTCGGTGTCATGACGGCCCCGGTTTACTGCACCAAGATCGCGTCCAAGCTAGCGCGCACCTACACCGACCGGCATGGGCTCAAGGATCTCGCGCATGAGGTTTTGGGAGTCGAACTGTCGAAACAGCAGCAGAGTTCGGACTGGGGGGCGGCAGAGCTGACGCAGCAGCAGCTCGCTTATGCGGCGCATGATGTGCTGCATCTGCATGCCATCAAGGACAAGCTGGATGCCATGCTTGCCCGTGAGGGACGGACGGACTACGCGGCGGCGGCGTTCCGGTTCCTGCCGGTTCGGGCGCGGCTCGACTTGACGGGGTTCGCCGAGGACGATCTCTTCGCCCACTAGTGGGTTGCCAACGGGCTTTTGGCGCTAAAGTACCTGTTCTTATTTGTAATTTTTGTGGTCTCAGGGCGGTATGCCGCGCCGGGCAGCCTTGAGCGCAGTCCCATTCTCACCCAAATTGGCAACGAGTGTGCTGCAAGCCGATTAGGCCGATTTCCATCTTCCTCGCGCGGATGACCCGTTTTCCATGGCGATGACCTTCGACGCCGATAGCAGCCAGGGTCCCCGATCGGGGGGCGGTGGGCGTGCGACCGGATCGGGGATCGTGCTGGCGGCTGACCGGAGCGACAGTTTTCGCCAAGCGCGGCGGCATACTTATGTCGTCAAATTCTTACGGTTGGCGTTGCCGGCATCGGGCGCCGTGATGTGCCTCATCTACATTGGCGCACTCATTGGCTCGGACGGGCTGACAAGCGCGATGCCCGGCGTGGCGATCCCGCGGATCACGCCACAGGATCTCGCCATGCAGAATCCGAACTACGATGGCGTCATGGACGACGGCGGCACGTATCGCGTCGCGGCGGCGCGGGCGCGGCAGAATTTCGATCGCACGGATTTCATCGAACTGGAGTCGATCACCGGCGATCTGTTGGCTAAGGACAAGACGGCGACCAAGCTGACGGCTGTGAGTGGCGTGTTCAATCACAAAGAGAACGTGCTCGAACTGAAAGAGAAGATCGAGATCCGGTCCGATAATGGATTTTCGGCCGACCTGACGAGCGCGGTCGTGCGCACCAAAGAAGGCCGCATCAACAGCGAAGAGCCGGTGCGCGTCGGATTTCCCGCCGGAGGGGTCACGGCGAAACGGCTCGAGATCCGTCAGAAAGAGCGGGAAGTGACTTTCGTGGACGAGGTCGTGGCGCGGCTCGTGCCGCCGGCGAAGCCTGCGACTGCTGCGGCCGCCACGCCCAGTCCGGCGGCACCGGCGCAAGCGCTGCTCGGGAGCGCGGAGGGGCCCGTCGATATCACGGCGGCGCGGCTCGATATTCAAGATATCGACAAGCGGGCGATCTTCACCGGCAACGTGCGCGCGGCGCAGGCGGGCGCGGTGATGCAAACGCCGGAAATGACGGTGTTCTACGATGGCGGTTCGGCTTTGCCGGGGACGGCTGCCGCGGACGGTGCCGCAGGTGGAAAGCTGACACGGATTACCGCGAAGGGGCCGTTCGTGATGACGCGGCCGACGGGCGATCGCGTGACGGGGGATGGCGCGTCTTTCGATGTTGTCGCGGAGACCGGCGTGCTCGAAGGCAATATCGTCATGACGTCCGTGCCGGACCGGCGGGTGACGGCGGATCGTGTTGAGTTGGACCAGGGCCGCGATAGCGCGGTTCTCACGGGTCAAGTCGTGGTTGTGAGCGGCGAGACCGTGTTGCGCGGGCGGCGGCTGGCAATCGATCGCGCCGGCGGGCGCACCTCCTTGACCGCGCCGCCGATGGCCGGCAGCGGACCGGGACGGATCAGCGCGCGGTTCGTGCAAGCAAATGCGGGAACCAAGAAGCCCGAGCCGGCGGCGACGGCGGCGAATGGCGGAGCCAGCATCGCGCAATTCAAAACGTCGCCGGGTGAGCCGCTGGAGGTGGAAGCCGACTCGCTCGATGTCGACGATACGGCCCGCGTCGCGATTTTCCGGGGTGACGTGGTGACGAAGCAAGGCGAAGTGACGATGCGTTCGTCTGAAATTCGCGCCAGCTATACGGGGTCGGCGCGGCTTGCCGATCCGGCAGGGGCGGGCGAGGCGGGGGCTGGCGGTGGCAGCCAACTTAGCCGGATCGATGCGACGGGCGCCGTGGTCGTAAGCACCGGAGACGGGCGCAAGGTGACCGGCAATACGGCGCGGTATGAAGCCAAGAGCAACACCGTGGTGGTTTCGGGGGACGTTGAACTCTCGCAGGCCGGGACCGTGGTGCGCGGCAACCGGCTGGCCATCGATATGGCGACCGGCAAGGCCACCATCGACACGTCGACACCGAAAATTCTGGCCAAGCCGAAAGACGGCTGGTCGAGCGAAGTCGAGGGACGCTCGACCGGTGGGCGGCCGAGCGCTATCTTCTTTCCCGATGAATTGCGCAAGGCGCAGGGCGGCGCGGAGGCGAAGCCGAAGGCGTCTGGCGCCGTTCCGGGGGGCTGGAGTTCCGAAACGCTGGCTCCGGACCGGCGATGAGCTCGGAGCCCCACTTTCAGCAGGATTGCCGTTTGTGAAGATCACGTCGTTGACAGGTCTTTTGAAGCCGCAGGCCCGGGGGCGGCAGCCGCAGGGCGGGCAGCCAGCGTTTTCCGACTCGGCAACGGCCTACGGCCGGCATGACGAGGATGCCGAGGCGGTCGATCCATCGATTGGCGGCGAGGGTTGGCTGACCATCGTCGATGTGAAGAAAGCCTACCGCAAGCGTCAGGTCGTCAAGGGCGTGAGCCTGGCGGTGGGGCGCGGCGAGTCGGTTGGGCTTTTGGGGCCAAATGGGGCGGGCAAGACGACGGTGTTCTATATGATCACCGGTCTGGTGCCGGCGGACGAAGGGCGCATCACCATCGACGGGCGGGACGTGACGCGGCTGCCCATGTATCGCCGGGCGCGGCTGGGGATCGGCTACCTGCCGCAGGAAGCTTCGATTTTCCGTGGGCTGTCCGTGGAAGACAACATCATGGCCGTGCTCGAACTGCATGAGCCGGACCGGCGGCGTCGGAAAGAGCAACTCGATAGCCTCTTGGAGGAATTCCGGATTACGCGGCTGAGGAAGTCGCCGTCCATCGCGCTGTCGGGTGGGGAGCGACGGCGGTGCGAAATCGCCCGGGCGCTGGCGTCGCGGCCATCGTTCATTCTGCTCGACGAGCCGTTCGCGGGCATCGACCCGATCGCGGTCGGCGATATTCAAGAGTTGGTGCGGCACTTGACGGACCGGGGGATTGGCGTCCTCATTACCGATCACAACGTGCGCGAGACACTGAGCCTTATCGACAGGGCTTATATCATTTACGATGGTCAGGTTCTGACAC
>LNFM01004896.1_pt1 | contig 23986 bp, 25 predicted proteins | sample 596031 | NCBI WGS metagenome assembly LNFM01 (sample SAMN04254537, study PRJNA301005) | activated carbon metagenome | isolation source: dual media filters at the Ann Arbor, Michigan drinking water treatment plant | place: USA: Ann Arbor | reverse complement strand
AGCGGCGGCGCCGGCAGCGTCCGGATCGACCGCACCGGGCCCTCGACCGCACCGGCCGTCGCCGGGGCGACGGGCGCCTGGAGCGCCGCCGCCTCGGCGACGGTCACCGCGTCGGGCTCGGCGGACGCCGGGTCGGGCCTGTCGGGCTACGAGTCGCGCCGGTCGACGGACGGCGGCGGCACCTGGTCGGCGGCGGTCCCCGGCGCGTCCGCGGACGTCACCGCCGAGGGTGAGACCCTCCTGCAGTTCCGGGCGGTCGACAACGCCGGCAACGCGGGGCCGTGGAGCACCGCGACGTCCGGCGGCACCGGCTCGGTGCGCCTCGACCGGACCGCCCCCGCGGTGCCGGCCGCCTCGGGCGGGTCGACGAGCTGGGTCAACGCCGCCTCGCGCACCATCACCGCCACCGGCGGTGCGGACGCGGGCTCCGGAGACGCCGGCTTCGAGTGGGCCGCCAGCACCGACGGCGGGTCGTCGTGGGGCGCCCCGCAGGCCGGTGCGAGCACCGTCATCTCGGCCGAGGGCGAGACCCTCGTCCGCTTCCGCGCCGTGGACGCGGTCGGCAACCTCTCGGCCTGGGCGACGTCGCAGACCGTCCGGCTCGACCGCGGCAACCCCACGGTGTCGGCCTCAGGCGCCACCGGAACCTGGACGAACGCCGCCACGATCACGGTCAGCGCCACGAGCGCCGACGCGGTCTCCGCCGTCGCGGCGACCGACCACCGCACCTCCACCGACAACGGCTCCAGCTGGTCGACGCCGGTGGCCGGCGCGTCCGTGGACGTGAGTGCCGAGGGCGTCACCCTCGTGCAGTTCCGGGCGACCGACTCCGCCGGCAACGCGAGCGCCTGGTCCCCGGCGACCGTCGGGAGCGACGGCAGCGTCCGCATCGACCGGACCGCTCCGGGCGTCTCCCAGAGCGGGGCGGACGGCGTGTGGTCGACCGCGGCCTCCCGGGCGGTCTCGTCGTCCTCCTCTGACGCCGCCTCGGGCGTGGCGGGCACCCAGTACCGCACCTCCGACGACCTCGGCTCCACCTGGGGAACGACCACCGCGGACACGTCCACGACAGTCTCCCGCGAGGGCACCACCCTGGTGCAGTTCCGCTCCACCGACGAGGCGGGCAACACCTCGCCCTGGACGACCGCCTCCGCGGGCGGCCCGGGCTCGGTGCGCCTCGACCGCACCTCCCCGGCGGTGTCGGTCTCCGGCGCCAGCGGCGCGTGGACGGCCGCCGCGAGCGTCACGGCGAGCGCCACCGCCACCGACGCCGACTCGGGCACGGCGGGCTACCAGTCGCGCACCTCGGCCGACGGCGGCGCCACCTGGGAGGCCCCGCAGTCCACCGGCTCGGTCACGGTCGCCGGCGAGGGGACGACCCTGGTGCAGTTCCGGGCCACCGACGACGCCGGCAACACCTCCCCGTGGAGCGCGGCGTCGGTGGGGGGTCCCGGATCGATCCGCATCGACCGGACGGTGCCGGTCGTCACGGTGAGCGGCGCCGACGGCTCCTGGACGAACGCCGCCTCGGTCGCCGTGAGCGCGTCAGCCGCGGACTCGGGCGCGGGCGTCGCGGCGCACGAGCACCGCACCTCCACCACCGGGGGCACAACCTGGAGCGCCCCCACGCCGGGCGCGTCGTTGACGCTGACGGCCGAGGGGGAGACCCTCGTGCAGTTCCGCGCCACCGACGGCGCGGGCAACGTCAGCGACTGGACCGCAGCGGCCTCGGGTGGCGCCGGGAGCGTCCGCATCGACCGGGCGCCCCCCGGCTCGCCCCTCATGATCGTCACCCCCGACACGGGCATGGCGGTCAACTCGAGCCGCGGGGCGGTCACCATCGTCACCGCCCCCGCCGTGGGCGACATCCGCTCGGTGCGCGTCGTCATCACGCAGGGGGGCCGCCTGGTGCACGACGGCGCCTTCGGAACGGTGCGCGACGAGGGTCTCGCCGACTCGGCCACCTACACCTACCAGGCCGTCGCCTACGACGCGATCGGCAACGTCTCGCCGGTCAACACCTCGGTCGTCACCACCCCCGACCGCACTCCTCCCAGCCAGCCCGTGGCCCCGGACGCGACCGGCTGGCCGCCGCGCCTGGAGTGGGGCTCTGCCGCAGGCTCCAGCTCCTACCGCGTGCTGCGCGACGGGGTCGATGTGGGTGCCGCGTCGGGCGCGGCCTTCACCGACCCGGGCGCTCGCGACGTCGCGGCGCCGGTGGCGCCCGGGGGCGTGGCCTCCGAGGCGACCGCCGAGGGCGTGCTGCTGCGCTGGATGCCCGTCGCCGACCGGGGCACGCTCTACCGCTACCAGGTGATCGCCACCGACGACGAGGGCAACAGCACGGCGTCCGCCGAGGTGCAGCTGGAGTCGACGGCCGGCGGCGTCGCGTTCGAGGTCGCGCGCAACGGATCCCCGGTCGTCACGACCACCGCAGCGACCGCGTCGGTCGCGCCCTCCGCGGTGGTGAGCGCGCAGGTGCCGCTGCCGCCGGGGGTGCACGAGCTGGCGGTCACCGCCATCGATGCGGCGGGCAACCGCTCCGAGGCGGCGCGGGTGAAGGCCCGGGGTCCCGATCCCGGCCCCACCACGCTCACCGCGCGCGCGTCGACCGCGTTCGCCCGTCCCGGGGAGGAGATCCGCTTCACCGCCAAGGCGCCCGCCGGCGCGCGCGTGCGCTGGACGTTCCCCGACGGCCGCGCCCTCACCGGGCTGCAGGTCAGCCGCACGTTCCGCGCCGGTGCGGTGACGGCCCAGGTCGTCGCCCGCATGCCCGACGGCCTGGAGCTCAGCACCCAGGTGACCGTGATCGTGGATGGCGCCGTCCCCTCGCTGGACGTGAGGATGCTGAGCCGCACGCTGCGCATCGTGCCGAAGGACGCCACCGGCCTCGCCTCGCTCACCGCCCGCATCGGGCGCGGCCCGGCGCGCCCGGTGAAGGGCACGACGCTCCGCATCCCGGAGGGCCGCCATCGTGTCGCGCTGGTCGCGACCGACGCCGCGGGCAACGTGCGCCGAATGACCGTGACGGCGATCGTGGACACGCGCGGGCCGACCGTGAAGGCCCGCGCCAGCACGCGCCCCGGGTCGGCCACGGGCCGCATCGCATGGTCGGTCCGCGACGGGGCCTCGGGCCCGGGCGGCGCCCGCGTGAACGAGGGCCGCCTGCTGGCCCGCAACGGCGCGACGTCGGTCCCGGCCGGTCGGGTGGCCGTGCTGATCGCCACCGACCGCTACGGCAACATCACCCGCCTCACGGCGCCGGTCCCCGCGCCGATCCGCCTGGCCGGCCTGCGGGACCCCGGCCTGCAGGGCAAGAAGGGCGACCGCCTCCTGCCCGGCGGCCCCGCCCTCGTGGGCATGCGCTCGGTGGTCCTCACCGAGGCCCGCGCGCGCCTGGTGTGGGCCGGCGTCCTGCGCGGGGCGCGGGGCTCCGGCCGCTATGACGCGGCGTTCACCAAGGCCGTCACCCGCTTCCAGGCCCAGCGCCGCGTCCGCGAGCCCGCCGGCCGCGGCGTGCTCGGCCCCGTCACCCTGCGGGCGATGGACCGCCTCGCCCTCTGGGGCGGCTGGGGAGCGTCGGCCGGACGGGGGTGACCCGCCCCGGAAGGCGGGCCGGCGCGGTGCCGGGCCGCCGTCCGGGGGAGATCACACCGGGACGCCCGCCCTGCGGAAGCGGAAGTCGTCGGAACGCGCCCGGGTGATGATCCGGCGCCACTGCCACGACCTCAGCAGGGTGCGCACCTCATCCTCGCTCGGCGCGTCGGCGTCGCCGACGATCGTCGGGGAGCCGGCGGTGCGCAGCACGTCCTGCAGCGAGAACCGTCCATCGGGGTGGTCGGCGAGCAGCACGTCGAGGACGTCCTGGCGCTGTTCGATGCTCAGCATGGCCCGGCCTTTCGTCCGTGTGTCCGGGGCCGGGTCCCCGCTGGTGACGAGCCTCCGCCGCCGCGCGCATCCAGGCATCAGTGTCGTCCCCGCCCCCGCTGCGGTCTCTCCGCAGGCGCGCGCCCCGGAGAGGGCCTACGACACCTCGTGGCAGGCGCGGCAGCGCGCCTCGTAGCGCTCGCCCGCACCGATCTCGATCGTCGAGCCGGCCGCCGGGGCGGGCGAGCCGTCGGCCTCGAGGCGCTGGCTGAGCGTCGCCGGCCCACCGCAGCACAGGCACACCGCCTGGAGCTTGTCGATGAACTCGGCTCGCGAGAGCAGCGTCTGGATCACGGGCCACGGCCGACGGCGGTAGTCCATGTCGAGCCCGCTGCAGACCACGCGCACGCCCCGTCCGGCCATGTCGTCGACCACGTCGAGGATGCCGTCCGGGAAGAACTGGATCTCGTCCAGCCCGAGCACCTCGACGTCGAGCTCGCGGATCCACTCCAGGTCGCTCGAGCGGTGGGCGGTCATGCGCCGCCCCGCGTGCGTGACGAGCTCGTCGCCGTCGTGACGCGTGTCGGAGGCGGGGCGGACGAGCTCCACGCGCTGGTTGGCGATGGCCGCGCGCGTCAGCCGGCGCAGGAGCTCCTCCGACTTGCCCGAGAACATCGGGCCGCAGACGACCTCCACCCAACCACCTGTGCGCGGGATGGTCTGCATCATCATGCGCCCCATCCTACGGGCGGCCTCGGCCGCACCCGGCCCGGGGCGTCCTCAGGCGGTCGTGCCGGGCTCGTCCGGGTCGGCGGCCCGATCGTCGCGCCCGCGGCAGGCCCCGGCCCGGCACGGCCGCAGCGTCCGGGCCAGGAGCGCCGCCGCCAGCGCCAGGACGAGCACGCCCGCGACGAACGCGAGGGGGTTCGGGAAGCGACGGAAGCGCACGCGGTCCCCGCGCAGCACGATGACGCCGACCGGCCGGGTCGAGCCGCCACCACCGCCACCCGCTCCCTCGCCGTGGCCGTCGGGGGAGGGCCCACCCCCGCCGCCGAAGCCGAAGCGCGCACGGGCGACCGGGATGACCGTCACCCCGTCACCCGTGACAGGGGCTCCGAAGACGGCGCCCGCGCCGACGCTGTCGCCGATGGAGGCGGCGAGCCGGTCGAGCAGTCCTGCGGGATCGGTCGCGGGGTGGTCGGGCATGGCTCCTCCTGGGTCGGGCGGGACCGGCGCGAGGCGCCCCTGGTCCGGGCGACGCGCGACACCGAGCCTCCCGCACCGCCCAGGCGGCCGAATCAGGTACGGCCCGTCACGGGCTGCGGCCTTCTGCGGACCGCGCCGGGGACCTCAGGAGCGGTCGCGCGAGCGGCCGGTGAGGAACCAGGCCAGGGCGCCGGCGAGAGCGAGGACCGTCAGGAGCAACACGGTGAGCTGGAAGGCGACCAATCTGGTCCTCCGTCGTAGGGGTGCGGGGTCCGCTCGCGCGGACCGCCGGGTGGGAGATGCGCCCCGCTCAATCGAGCACCGGGTCGGGGCGGTCCACCACCGCGGCCTCGCCGGGCATCGCCTCGAGGGCCGCCTGGAGCGACAGCCGCGGCGCCCCCGTCAGGGCGCCGCCATGAGAGGAACGGAAGACCCACCCCTCGGCGTCCCACTCATAACCGAGACCCTCGTAGTGGGCGATGATCTCGTCGAGGCGCGGCATGACGGGCCGTTTACCCGCGACGACCCGCCGTCAATCCCGGCGGCGGCGGCTGGGGATCGGGCCCCGTCCCGTGCGGGGTAGCGGGGCCACCCGGCGGGTACCGGAAGTGCACGCACGTCGCACCCACGACCGCGCCACGACGCGAAGAGGAGAGCCCCATGCAGGTACCTCGCAAGCAGGTCCTCACGTTCCTGGAGAGCCGCGGCAAGGGCGGACAGGCGGCCGCGGCCGGCTCGGGGCTGCCCGAGGTGGTGGACACCGAGCGCGACGCCGAGCTGCTGCGCAGCGTCGGCGCCGACCCGACCGAACTGGCCGCCACCTCCGAGGGCGGGGAGCCGGACCTCTAGCGCCTCCGGGGCCTGCCGGCCTCCGGTCGGACCCTCGTACCGGGTGTCCGATGGGCGGCCGGATGGGAAGGTAGTCCGCGTGGATCCCTTCGCCGCCCTCTCCCCGGCCGAGCGCGCGCTGCTCGTCCCGGCGCCGCTGCGCGACCGCGTGGTGCCGATGGCGGCGACGCTGACCCAGGAGCGCTTCTCGGATCCGGCCTGGATCTTCGAGCGCAAGCTCGACGGCATCCGGTGCATCGCGATCGGCGACGGGGAGGGGGTGCGCCTGCTCTCGCGCAACGCCCTCAGCCTCGATGGCCGGTTCCCGGAGATCGCCGCGGCGCTCGTGGGGGCGGTCGGGGCGTCGTTCGTGCTCGACGGCGAGATCGTCGCCTTCGACGGGTCGCAGACGAGCTTCTCGACCCTGCAGCAGCGGGGCGGGCGGCGGCCCGTGGAGGCGTTCCTCTATCTCTTCGACCTCCTGTACCTCGACGGGCGCGACGCCACCGCGCTCCCGCTGCGGGCGCGCAAGGGGTTGCTGCGCCGCGCCGTCGCGGCCGCGGGACCGATCCGGATCACGCCGCACCGCAACACCGAGGGCGAGGCCCTCTACCGCCGCGCCTGCGCGGCCGGCTGGGAGGGCGTGATCGCCAAGCGGGCCGATTCGCCGTACGTGCACGGACGCTCCCGCGACTGGCTGAAGTTCAAACGCACGGCCGAGCAGGAGATGGTGATCGGCGGCTTCACGGCGCCGAGGGGCAGCCGCACCGATCTCGGCGCCCTGCTGGTCGGGCACATGGAGGACGGCCGGCTGCGCTACGCGGGCAAGGTCGGCACCGGGTTCACGCGGGCGACCCTGGGCGACCTCGCGGGGCGGCTGGCGCCGTTGCGCCGCGGGGATCCGCCCTTCGCCGACGTCCCCCGCTTCCGCGACGCGACCTGGGTGGAGCCGCATCTGGTGGCGCAGATCGGCTTCGCCGAGTGGACGCGCGACGGGCGCCTGCGCCACCCCCGGTTCCTCGGCCTGCGTGACGACAAGGCCCCGGAGGAGGTTGTGCGCGAGTGAGCGAGAGCATCCGTGCCGGCCGCAGGACCATTCCGATCAGCCATCCCGACCGGGTCGTGTTCCCGGAGGCGGGCCTGACCAAGCTCGGCCTGGCGCGCCACTACGCCGACGTCTCCGAGGTCATGGTGCCGCACGTCCGCGGGCGGCCGCTCGCGCTGCAGAGCTTCCCCCGGGGCATCGCGGGTGAGGGCTTCTTCCTGAAGAACGCGCCACGGCACTTCCCGGACTGGATCACGACCGTCGATGTGCCCAAGCGCGAGGGCGGCTCGGTGCGCCACGTGGTCGCCGACGACGCGGCCACGCTCGTCTACCTCGCCGGGCAGAACGTCGTGACGCCGCACGTCTGGACGAGCCGGGCCGACGACCTCGAGCGGCCCGACCGGCTGATCTTCGACCTCGACCCCTCGCGCGACCGCTTCGACGAGGTGCGCGCGGCGGCGCGGCGCCTCGGCGCCCTGCTGCACGGCATCGGACTGGCGCCCTTCGCCATGACCACGGGCTCGCGCGGGCTGCACGTGGTGGTGCCCCTGCGCCGCACGGCCGCCTTCGGCGCGGTGCAGGAGTTCGCCCGCGATGTGGCGGCGGCCCTCGTCGAGGAGGACCCCGACACCCTCACGGTCGCGTTCCACCGGGAGGAGCGGGGGGAGCGCATCTACATCGACGTCAACCGCACGCGCTACGGCCAGCACGCCGTGGCGCCCTACGCCGTGCGGCCGCTCCCGCGGGCGCCGGTCGCCACCCCGCTGCGCTGGGAGGAGCTGGGCGACCCCGCCCTCGACCCGCAGGGCTGGACGATCGCCACGATCGGGGCGCGCCTGGCGGACATCGGCGACCCCTGGCGCGACATCTCACGGCACGCCCGTGCGATCGGCCCGGCGACGCGCGCCCTGCGGGGCCGGGGCTGAAGTACGGCCCCGCACGGGGCACGAACTCGGCGTGAGGCCGGCTCAGGCTCAGACCCCGGGCGCCGCGGCGATCCGGCCGTCGTCCACGGCGGCCGCCAGCGCGGCGTGGTCGCCCGCGTTGCGGGCTGCGTAGGCCTCGGCGAACGCCGCGATGGCGCGGTCGAAGACCCTCCCCTTGCCCATGTAGGCGGCGATGGCCACGCGGTCGCCGGAGCGGGCGTGCGCCCGGGCCAGCGTCCACCCGCAGAGCTCCGCGTACAGGCGCAGGCCCTCCGGCCGCAGCCGCTCCACCTCCACGGACCCCTTCCAGTCCCGGAACTGGCGGACGTAGAAGTCGCGCTCGCGTCCGTCCGGGCCGGCCTGGCGGATCCAGCCGAGGAAGACGTCGCCCGCCGCCTGCATCAGGCGCTGCCCGGCCACCACGCGGTGGCCACCGTTGCGGTACTCGCTCCGCCCGAGGTGGCGCTCGAGCACGGAGGGCGGTGCCTCCTTGACCTGCAGGAAGAGGGGATCGTGCTGGTCGCGGCCCACCAGCAGGGCGATCCAGGCGCCCGTGCCCACGCTGCCGACGCCCACGACCCGCCGGGCCAGGTCGACCATGCGGTAGCTCTCGACCAGGCGGCGCCGGTCGGTGGCCAGGGTGCGCCGGTACTCGCGCAGCAGGCCGCGGGCCCAGCGCTGGAAGTCCTCCGCAGCCATCGGCCCGAGTAGATCGGCGACGGGCGTCGTGAGGGGCGGGTCGGCCACGATCCGCCGCTCGCCGTCGACCTCCCGCGTGAAGCGCCGCATGGCGCTCGCGCTGTCACGCGTGCGCGCCTTGGCCATCCACCGCTCGGCGTGGCGGGCCATCCTCCGCTCGGCCGCCGAGGAGCCGGCATCGGGGCGGTGCCCCGTCAGCAGTTGCTCGACGTCGGGGCTCGCGTAGAACACCCCGAGGTTCCCCATGCTCGCGAACTCGGTCATGGCGGTGCGGTAGCGCTCCACCCCGGCGAGGACGGCGGCCTCGCGCTCGGCCGCGCCGAACCCGCTCTCACGCCCGGCCACGACGAAGCTCGCCGCCAGCCGCTTGAGATCCCACTCGAACGGCCCGGGCAGGGTCTCGTCGAAGTCGTTGATGTCGAACACCAGGCGACGTTCGGGGGTGCCGAACACGCCGAAGTTCGACAGGTGCGCGTCGCCGCAGAGCTGGACGCGCAGCCCGGAGGAGGGCGTGCGGGCGAGGTCCTCCGCCATCACGGCCGCGGCGCCGCGGAAGAAGCTGAAGGGGGAGGCCAGCATCCTCCCGTACCGGATCGGAATCAGCTCGGCGATGCGGTTGGCGGCCTGCTCCTCGAGGACGTCGACCGGGTCGGGTCGCCCGGTCGCCGAGGGGAGCTCCGCATGGAGACTGCGCGGCGTCTGCTGTCGCGCCGCCCTTCCGCGGCTCACGCGCTCCTCGGGCGACGGATGCGCCATGCGGGAGGCCGGCCCGCGTCCGGCTCGGCGTGTGGTCATGGGCGTCCTCTCCTCGGGTGATCGCAACGGTCTGCGGCGATCCCCTGCCCGACCGTCGCGATGGGGGTGCGTGGGCGCGAGGCACGCTGGGGGCAGCCTACGGCCCGGGGCCGGCCGGCGGGCGCAGCACCGTGCTCCGGCCCCTCAGGGAGCGGGGCGCGCGTCCGTGTCGGGAGGCGGGTCGCGACGTGCGTCGATGTCCTGCTGCACGCGGCCGTCCTCCACGGCGGCGGCGATCGTGCCGGCCAGCGCGGCGATGCCGAGCGGCACGACGACCGCCGGGCGCCAGTCGTCCGCGAGGACGGCCAGGCCGATCCCCGGCACGAGTCCCGCGACCGCGGCCGCGGGCAGCACCCTCGTGAGGCGCCGGGTGAGCCGGCTGCCGCCGGTCGGATCGTCCGACGGTGTCGTGCGGGGAGGTGGGGCGCCCATCAGTCGCTCACGGGTGCGCCGCGCGTCGCGGTCATGTCGCGGATCGTCACCCGGAGGTGATGCCCGGATCCTCGCGGCGGGCATCGCGCGGCGTTCTCGCGGAACCGAGGGGCGCCCGGGTGGACGGTGAGATCCCGGGGCGGCCGATGACGTGTGTCGGGCACGTCGGGAGGGGTAGTGAAGGGTCATGGAGTTCCGCACCCGTGCCGCCGCAGACGACCCGCGCGCGAGTGGTCGCAGGACCGATCGCGTCGGCATGGTGGCTGTCGTGACGGTGGCGATCCCGGCCGGCACGATGGTCTGGGGGGCCGTGACCGCGGGGGAGGGTGGAGGCCGCCGCCGATGGGCTGGTCTGATCACCTGTCGGGCCCTCACGAAAACCTCACCAGGTGTGAAGGGGCTCACCCACCCGGTGCCCGTCGGGCTCATGACCACCTATGGGTGAGAGGGTGCGCATCCGTATGACCGTCCTCGCCGTCCTCGTTCTCGCCGTCCCGTCGTCCGCGTCGGCGCGCGAAGCCCTGGCGCCCGGCCTCGTGCACGAACGGCTGGTCCGCCCGGGCCCCGTGATCGTCCACGTGCTGCGCCTCGACCGCTATCCGGCCCGCCGCGCGGCGCCCGACGGCGCGCTCTTCCGCGTGGACGCGGTCGCTGCGGGGCCGCTGGCGTCCGGGCGCGAGCGCCTGTCGTCCATCGTCGCCTCGCGCTCCGGCGCGGGCGCGGTGGCCGGGATCAACGGCGACTACTTCAGCTGGGCGGGCGTGCCGACCGGGCTGCTGCTCGACGAGACGGGGCTCGTCCGCGACCCCGCGGGGTTCCGCTCATCGGCCGTCCTGGGCGCGGACGGCGCCCTCCACGTCGCGCAGCTCGGTCTCGCCGGCACCGCCGTGGAGATCGCGCCCGACGGCCGCGCCGTGGGCATCGCCGCCGCCATCACCGCCGTCAACCGCCTGCCGCGGCAGGGGGGCGGCGAGACGATCCTCTACACGCCCCGCTTCGGGGCCGCGAGCCCGCCATCGCCCGGAGTGGGATCGCTGGTCCTGGCGCCGCTGGATCCCGCGGCCCCGCTCATCGGGCCGGTCGGCGCGCGCGTGCTCGCGGTCGGCGGCCAGGGCGGCGTGTCGCTCGCGGGACGGCTCGTGCTGAGCCTCGGCGGCGGGCGCGCCGCGCGTCTGGCGGCGACCCTCGCCCCCGGTGACGTCGTCCGCCTGGACCTCGGAGTGCCGGGCCTGCCGGCCGACGCCGCGACGGGCATCGGCGGAGGACCCGCGCTCGTCGTGGACGGGCGGCCGGTCGCCGCGCGGGAGGGGTTCACGCAGGCCCAGGTCACGGGGCGCACCGCACGCAGCGCCGTCGGCCAGACGGCCGACGGCACCCTTCTGATGGTCAGCGTCGAGGACGGCCGCTCGGGCCCGAGCCGTGGGGTGACCACCGCGGAACTCGCGCGGCTGATGGCGGACCTCGGCGCGCGCACCGCGATGGGCCTCGACAGCGGCGGCAGCGCGGGGATCTCCGTTCGCGGCACGACGCCGGCGACCGTCGGGCCGGCCGGCGAGCGGGCGATCGCCACCGCTCTCGTCGTCAGCTACCGGGGCGTGCAGCTGCCGCCGCTCGGGCGGGTCTCGCCGAACGGGGACGGCGTCGATGAGCGTCTCGGGCCGGTCTACCGGCTCACCGGGCGCTCCGCCGTGCGGGGCGACCTGCTGGGCCCCCGGGGGCGCAGGGTCGCGCGGCTGGGGGCGGGGTGGCGGGACGCCGGTGCCCACCGGCTGGCGGTGCCCGTCCGCGGGCTGCGCGACGGCCGCTACCGGGTGCGGGTCGTCGCCCGGGGCGAGGGCGACCGCCGGGCGTCGCGGATGATCAGGAGCGTGGTGGTCGACAGGACGCTCGGCCACCTGCGGGCGGGCGGCCGGCCCGGCGCGATGGCCGTCTCGTTCCGCCTCTCGCGACCGGCGCGGGTGAGCGTGCGCGTCCGGGTGGCGGGCGGATGGAGGACGGCGGTGAGCGGGCGGCGGCTGGGCCCGGGGGCGCGCGGCGTGCGTGTCGCGGCCCCTCCGGGACGTCGCGCGGTGCAGGTGGTGGCACGATCGTCGATGGGCACCTCCGTGCGGGAGGCGCCGGTGCGGGTGAGGGCGCGATGAGGCGGGCGCTGATCATGGCCGCCGCTGCGGCGGGCCTGTTCGCGGCGGCCCCGGCGGCCGGCGCGGCCGTCCTCGGCGTCCAGGACGACCGCCTGACGAGCGGGCCGGTGGAGGCCGTCCCGGAGAGGGCGGCGCTCATCCGTGCGACGGGCGCGAAGATCACGCGCATCGACGTCCTGTGGTCGCTGGTCGCCCCGACGCGCCCGCAGCGGCCCGCCGACCCCGACGATCCCGCCTACCGCTGGGAGCGGACCGACGCGACCCTGCGGGCGATCGCCGACCTCGGCGTCACCCCGATCGTCGCCGCGTACAGCGCCCCCGCGTGGGCGGCCGGCGGTCGCGGCATCCCCCCGGGGACCGAGGTGAACCCGAACGCGCCCTCCCCGGCCCTGTACGCGTCCTTCATGCGGGCGCTCGCGCAGCGCTACTCGGGCGCGCACCGCCCGCCCGGGGCGGCCGGGCCGCTGCCGCGCGTCCGGCACTTCGAGATCTGGAACGAGCCGAACCTGGCCGCCTTCCTCTCGCCCCAGGTCGCCGGCGGCAGGCGGGTCGCCGTGACGCGCTACGTCGACATGCTCCGCCGGGCCCACCGCGAGGTGAAGGCGGTGAGCCCCCGCGCGATCGTCATCGCGGGCGCCGGAGGCCCGCGCAGCTCCACCGACGCACGCGGCACGGGTGCCCTGGCCTGGGCGCAGACGCTCGCGCGCAGCGGCGCACCCTTCGACGCCTACTCCCAGCACATCTACCCGGCCGCCGCGCCCCTGCAGCCCACCGCGGCCTTCCCGGCATGGGCCACGCTGCCCCAGCTCTTCGCGGCCCTCGACGCCGTGCCACGGAGGCGGGGGCTGCCGGTCTACCTGACGGAGATCGGCTACACCACCGCCCGCACGCAGTTCCGCGACGTCCGCGTGACCCAGGCTCAACAGGCGCGGTACCTGCGGCAGATCGTCTCCCTCCCGGCCGTGCGCTCGGGCCGGGTCCGCGCCCTGATCTGGTTCAACCTCCAGGACAACCCCAACTGGCCCGCCGGGCTCCGCGACCTGCGGGGGCGCACGAAGCCGTCCCACGCCGCCTTCGTCGCGCGCGCCCGGGCCTCCCGGCTGACGCCCGACCTGCGCGTCGAGCCGCCCGTCACGCTGAGCCGCGGTCAGCTGCTGATCAACCAGCGCATCTCGCAGGCCGCCGTCCGCCGCCTGAACGCCGTGGCCGCACGGCTGGACGCGGGCCTGACGCGCGACGACCTGCGGCCGGGCGGCATCGGCCCCACCGCCTTCGCGGCGGGCGTCCAGGTGGCCGTGGGGCCCTCGGGGCCCGCCGCGCCCCCTCCGCCCCGGACGCAGGCCGCCGAGGCCCCTCCCGCCCCGGCCCGCCGCGCCGGGGCCGCCGCACGGGTGCGCCTCAGCGCCGCCCAGCTGCTCATCAACCAGCGCATCTCCCAGGCGGCGGTCCGGCGAGCGAACGGCCTGGAGGCCCGCCGCCGCTCCGGGCTCACCGGCGGCGACCTGCGTCCCGGTGCGATCGACGCGAGCCGCCTCGTGGGGGGCATCGGGATCGCCTCCGCGACGGCGCCCGCCGTCGCGCCCGCGCCGACGGCCACCGTGGTCGCCGCCGCCCGTCGCGGCGATGCGCGGGACGTGGCTCTGAGCGCCGCCCAGCTGAGCATCAACCAGCGGATCGCCCAGGCCGGCGTGCGCCGGGCCAACGCCCTGGCGGGCGATCTCGCCGCCGGGCTGGTGGGTGACGACTTCCGCCCCGGCTCGATCTCGGCCCTCAGCCTGGCGCCCGGGCTCGTGTCGCCGCCCGGCGGCTGACGCCCGCGCGCGGCCGGCACGGCGGGCTACGGAGGCCGGTTCCGCGATCTCCCCGATAGCGCGCGGTCCGCGCCGCGCTTCACTGTCCCCATGGCGGCGACCTCCCATGGCGATCGGCGGCGTCCCGCGCTCCTCGCCCGCATCTCGGCGATCCTCGTGACCGGCGGCGCGCTCGGCATGCTCGGGGGCCTCGCAGGCCCCGGCTGGCTCTTCGTCGGCGGCCTCGGCGCCGCCGGCCTCGGCGCCGTCCTGCTGAAGTTCGGCGAGCCCGCCGACTGGTGGCCGGGCCTGCTGATCCGGGGGTCCTGACCGCCGCCGGCCCTCGCGGGCGTGCGACACTGCCACGCCCCGCGAGCGAGTGAAGGACGACGGCCACGAACCCGGCAGACGACAGAACCAGCTTCTCCGACCTCGGCCTCGGCCCCGAGTTGCTGGGCGCGCTCGCCGTGCTCGGCTACGAGGAGCCGACCCCGATCCAGGCGCAGACCATCCCGCCGCTGCTGGAGGGCAGGGACCTGCTGGGGGAGGCGGCCACCGGCACGGGCAAGACCGCCGCGTTCGCCCTGCCGCTGCTGCAGCGGATCTCGGGTGAGGGTGAGCGCGGGGTGCCGCGGGCGCTCGTGCTGGTGCCCACGCGCGAGCTGGCGATGCAGGTCTCCGAGGCGATCCACCGCTACGGACGCGGCCTCGGAGCGCGGGTGGTGCCGGTGTTCGGCGGCCAGCCGATCGGCCGTCAGCTGCGCGCCCTCGAGCAGGGCGCCGACGTCGTCGTCGCGACGCCGGGCCGCGCGCTCGACCACCTCTCGCGCGGGACCCTGCACCTGGAGCGCCTCGCGGTTGTGGTGCTCGACGAGGCCGACGAGATGCTGGACATGGGCTTCGCCGAGGACATCGACACGATCCTCGCCGGCACCCCCGACGAGGCCCAGACCGTCCTCTTCTCCGCGACGATGCCCGCGCGCATCGGCGCGATCGCGCGCCGCCACCTCACCGACCCCGTGCGGATCCGCATCGCCCGCGAGCAGGCCGCCGCCGGCGAGGCGCCGCTGGTGCGCCAGAGCGCCTACGTCCTCGCCCGGGCCCACAAGCCGGCCGCGCTCGCGCGCGTGCTCGACGTGGAGTCGCCGGCCGCCGCCATCGTCTTCTGCCGCACCCGGATCGAGGTCGATCAGCTCGCCGACACCCTCAACGGGCGCGGCTACAGCGCGGAGGCGCTGCACGGCGGGATGACCCAGGAGCAGCGCGACCGGGTGATGGGGCGCCTGCGGGCCGGGACCTCGGACCTCCTGATCGCGACCGACGTCGCCGCGCGCGGGCTCGACATCGACCAGCTCACCCACGTCGTCAACTACGACGTGCCCTCGGCCCCCGAGTCGTACGTCCACCGCATCGGGCGCGTCGGCCGCGCCGGCCGCGAGGGCGTGGCCATCACGCTCGCCGAGCCGCGCGAGCACCGGATGCTGAAGAACATCGAGCGCCTCACGGGGCAGAGGATCCAGATCCTGAAGGTGCCGACGGTCGCCGACCTGCGGGCGCGGCGCCTCGAGATGGTGCAGGCCACGGTGCGCGAGGCGATCCTGCAGGACGGAGACCTCGACGGCTTCCGCGTGGTGGTCGAGACGCTGACCGACGAGTTCGACGTGATGGAGGTGGCGCTCGCCGCGATGAAGGTGGCGCATTCGGCCCTGGGCGGCGCCGCCGAGGACGACGAGCAGGACATCCCGGAAGCCGCCCCGCGCGACGACCGCCCCTCGCGCGACCGGGGCGACGCGACGGGCCGGGGCAAGCCGCGACCGCGCGAGCGCAGGGGAGGGGGCGAGACGACGCGGCTGTTCATCGGCGCGGGCCGCAGCTCGGGCGTGCGGCCGGCCGACCTGGTCGGAGCGGTGGCGGGCGAGACCCGACTCACCGGCCGCGACGTCGGGGCGATCGAGATCTTCGACCGCTTCTCGCTGGTCGAGGTGCCCGCCGCCGCCGCCGACGAGGTGATCGCCGCCCTCAAGGCCACCACGATCAAGGGCAAGAAGGCCCGGGTGAAGCGGGAGGGGTGAGCGGCGTGCGTCGATGGTCCGTGGGCGTGCTGATGGCGACGGCCGTGGCGGCGGGCGCCGGGTGCGGGGGCGCGCAGGAGGAACCCCCGGCGCTGCCCGAGCAGACCGGCGTCGTGCGCGAGTTCCGCGTCGCGTACACGGCAGGGGACGCGACGCGCCAGATCCGGTACTGGATGCTGGAGGAGGAGGGGGGCGGCAGGCGGGCGCGGGTGCGCTGGGAGGCCGGCGACGTCCCCGAGACGAGCTCGCGCCTCGCGCCGTCCGGCGGGCGGCTCGAGACGACGTCCCAGATGCTCTTCAGGTCCGCCGATGAGCCGGAGGGGGTGATCGTCGCCTCGGGCCCCGACCCCGTGCCCCTGTCGATCGCCGGAACCGCCTTCAGCTTCGAGTTCCATCGTGAGCTCGTGCGGGTCGGCGAGGCCCTGGAGGTCGAGGGCTCGGAGGCGGGCGGCTGCTCCGACTACGCGGCGCCCCTCGTGACCCACGCGACCGGGATCCTGGACTCCGTCGCCGCCCGGGAGCAGGCGACGGTCTCGACGACCGACGGTTCGCCGTCGGCCGTGACGATCCGGCTGTGCGGTGCGCAGCGTGAGCTGCGACGCGTGTCGGCGCCCGCCTTCCGCATCACGATGGACCAGGCGGGGACCTCCTCGCAGCCCGCCCAGGAGTGGGACCTGACCCTCGTGCGCCGGCGGCCGGCCACCGAGCGCCTCGTCGCGGAGACCTTCGACCTGACCCGCGCGTACCCCGAGGCGCGGGTCGATCCCCGGCCGGGAGGCGTCGGGCCCCCACCCTGACGGCCGGACGGGGCGCCGTCAGTCGGGCGAGGCCTCGTCGAGCAGGCGCCGCGCGGCCTCCTCGGCGCCCCGCCGGGCCTCGAGCGCGGCGTGCAGCGAGGCGTCGGCCGCGCCGAGCGCAGAGCGGGCGGCCTTCGCCTCCCGGGTACGGGCGGCCAGGTCGCGTTTCACGCCGGCGAGCTCCTCCTGCAGGCGGTCGCGCTCGGCGGTGAGGCGCAGCACGTCGGCCTCGGCGGCGCCGGCGCCCCGGCGTGCCGCGTCGCGTCCGGCGGTGGCGGTCTCCTCCGCGGCCCGCGCGGCGTCGAGCGCCTCGGTCGCGGCCTGCAGGGCCACGGCCTGCGCGGCCTCGCGCTCGCGCCGTGCCGTCTCGTCGGCCGAGCGCGCCGCGCGCCGCGCGCGGGCGTCGGCGATCTCGTCCACCGGGGCCGGCGACGACGGAGGGGGCGGAGCGGGGGAGGCGGGCGCGGGGCCGAAGGAGAACGGACCGCCCTGGTCGTCGGGGCCCGGGTCCTCCACCAGACACCCCCGGCGCAGGTCGTCGGCCCGGGCGGGCGACCGGGCGGCGAAGCGCAGCGCGGCGTGCACCGGCGGTCCGCCCGGGAAGGCGCCGACCGCCTCGGCTTCGGCCTGCTCGGCCTCGCGCAGCGCGGCGGCGTCGGCCGTGCCCGCGACCATCCGGCGCTGGACCGAGGCGAGGAGATCCTCGGCGGCGATCAGCGCCTCCAGCCGCGGCGCGTCGTCGCGGGCGAGACGGTTCAGCTCGGCCGCCAGCCGGCTCGGGCGGCGAAGCGCGCGCACGGCGTCGGCCTCGGACCGCAGCCCCTCGGCGCGGAGCTCCTTCACCAGGCCGTCGCGCGCCTTGGTGAACATCGCCGGCGGGCCGGCGTAGAGGGCGTCGATGCGGCCGTCGAGGTCCTCCATCAGGCCAGGTCGGGCTCGGCCGGGTGGTTCTCGTCGCGCGCGGCATCGACGTGCGCGAAACCCTCGGGGCCGGCCGCGACGGGCTCGCCGCAGCGGCGGCACGGCGGCGTGCCGAGGGCCGCCCAGTCGGGCACCGGCCGGTGGTCGGAGTCGAGGTCGCACGAGGCGACCAGGCGCGCCTTGTGGATCAGGCTCCCGGCCGTCCTGCCGCGGACGAGCCGCTCACCGCACTCCGCGCACCTCAACCGGGCGAGCACCTCCGCCGGCATCCCGCCCATGGACCCACCTCCGCTCGACCACGCATTGTGATCCCGACGCTATCGCGCCCCGTGCCGGCGGGTCCGTGGTCGCCCTCGGCCCCGGAACGCGACCCGGACCGCGTGCGGAGGGTCTCGGTACCGTGAACGGGCCAGCGCCAACCTCGGCGACATCGCGGCGGCCTCGCAGCAGGTGGCCGCGGCCTCCGACGAGACCGGGCGCTCCTCCCTCGAGGTCGCCCGCCTGGCCGAGGCCGTAAAGGGCATCGCCGACGGGCTGGAGGAGCGGGAGGCCTCCGCCTGAGGACCGTCTCCGGCCCGCCCGCTCTCAACTACCGCAGCCGGCTGCCGATCCACCTGCTGACGACGACCGCTCGTGCCGATGACACCCGCCCCGAGGACGCCATGATCACCACGGTCACGATCGACCTCGACGCGCCCGGCGCCCGGGAGGCCTGAGATGGCGACGAGCGCATCGACCGGCCCGGCGGAACTGGTGGGCCGCACGTGGCCGGAGGCCGTCGCGACGGACGCCACGGCCGCGGCCTACGCGCAGGCCCTGTCCGGGCTCGACCCGGGCGTCGTGGCGGAGGTGATCGCCTCGCTGGGCGCGAAGGGCAGGAGCGCGCCGCCGCCGGACATCCTCGCCACGGTCGTCGCCTCCCGTCAGGAGATCTCCGCGACGCTGGCGCCCGCCGCGGTCTCCGCGGCGTCCGGCGGGACGCGGGCGCGGCCCCTCGCGGCGGCCCTCGTGGCCGGGGGCTGCCTCGGGCTCGCCGCGCTCGCGACGCGGGCCGACTGGATGCGGATCGCCGAGGACGGCCGGCGGATCGACGTCGCCGGCGTGGACATGGGGGGCGGTCCGGTCGTGGCCTCCGCCGGGCCGCTGGCGCTCCTCGCCGCCGCCCTCGGCGCGTTCTGGCTCTGGCGCCGGCGCCCTGCGGCGCAGTCGCGTCTGTTCCTGGCCCTGCTGGCGGCGATCGCCGTGGCGGCGGTCGCGGGAGCCATGACGGGCGTCATGCGGGTGAGCGAGGTGCGGAACCGTCTGGTCTTCGACGTCGGCGCGGGGGAGGGCGGGGTCGTCCTCGCGGGCGCGCGGAGCCTCGTCACCGTCTCCACGGGCCCCGCGGCCTGGGCCGCCCTGGCGCTGTCGCTCGCCGCCGTCGCCGCGGCCACCTACGGCCTGATCGCCCACCGGGGCGCCTGACGCGCCGCCCGGGCCCGCGCGCGCCACGGGGGGGCGGGCGCCCCGGGGATCGGTGACGAACGGCCGTGCCGCCGGGGCGGTACGGTGGGTCGGCCGGCAGACACGCGCCCGCCTCCGGCGTGCGCAGCATCCCGCCCGAGGAGGCGACATGTCCGTTCACATGACCCCTGACGAGATCGCGACGCTGCTGGAGGTGGAGGCCCACGTCATCGAGCACGCCGCCGACGAGACCGGCGTGCCCGTCTACCAGGGGCGCATCGACCGCGTGCTCCTCACCGAGGCGCTGGTCGCCGCCGACCACCACCTCGCGCCGGTCGCCCGCGAGCGGCTGGTCAAGGCAGGGGAGATCTCCCCGGCCTGAGCGGGGCTCAGATCCGCCCGACCGCCCGCGGCGCGTGCTCGGCGCGCTCGCGGATGCCCAGCAGCATGCGGCGGTCCATGGTCGAGCCGATCGGCTCCAGGAGGGCCGGGCCGTACGCGAGCCGGGTCCTCAGGTCGTCGGAGGTCGCGCAGCGGTAGCGGCTGATCACCCGGGTGAGGCCCGGCGCGGTCTCCTCCACGAGGAACAGCCAGCTGCCGGCCACCCAGGGGCGCCCGGCCGAGCGCGCCTCCTCGTCCGGCGCGCCGTAGGCGACCAGGTGCCGGCCGGGTTCCATCGACACGACCCGCAGCGGCGGCACCGCCGGATGCAGCACGAGGTCGTCCCCCTCGCACAGCTCCCACTCGGGGTGGACCCGTTCGGCGTCGCGCAGGGCGCACCCGGCCAGGTTCTCGAGCCACGAGTAGCTGTAGAAGCCGCCGCGGTCCGCGCCGATCTGGGCGACCCAGGGCCAGACCCGCCGCGCCGGGGCGGCCACCTCGACGGCGTGCGTCCAGCCCCACCGCGGCTCCGGGACGAGGTCGTCGCCGGGGTGGTGGCGCTCCACCACCTCCCGTCCGGCGCCCCAGTGGCCCCGGTGGGCGCGCTGCATGGGCGTCAGCATCGACACGCCCATGCGCCCGGCGCCGCCGAGGCCGGCCAGGACGTCGCGCCAGTCGTTGCGCCGCAGGCGCTGCTCGGCGCGGGCGGCGAGGTTGCGCAACTGCGCGGTCTGCATCAGGTGGTGGACCGGCTTGACCCAGCCGGCGCGCAGGCGGGAGGAAGCCGGGGACGCCACCCGTGCCCGCACGTGGAGGCGGGTGGCGCCGCCATCGAGCGGCTCGAGGGCGAACGCCCACGTCGCGTGCCAGTGGCGCCCGGGTCGCGCGGCGTGGAAGGGGCGCTGATGCCCGGCGTCGGCGTCCCAGAGGCCGCCCAGCACGAGAGCCCTGCCCTCCTCGATGGCGAGGACCTCGAAGCCCGTGTCGCCGCTCGGCGTGGCGGGCAGCAGGTCGCCGACCGCGAGCGCCGCCAGGTCCGGGTGCAGCTCGCGCGCGCTCCGGGCCCCCCCGTTGTCGACGATGTCGATCGAGTACCAGCCCGCCCGGCCGCGCCCCATCTGGACCAGCCACGGCCAGACCCGCTCCGGGGGGGCGGCGATCGTCACCGCGTGGGTCATCTGGTCGGCGGCGTCCGGCAGCAGGTCGTCTCCGGGCAGGGCCCGCTCGCGGGCGCCGAGCTCCTTCTCGAGCGCGCTGAGGAGCGTGCGCCGGACCAGGCGGGAGCCGGGGCCGATGAGCCGGAAGTAGCGGCGGAAGCGCCGCCACGCGTCGGCGTCGGTCGCCGCGACGCGCACCTCCACGCTGATGACCGAGCCGCCGCCGAGGCCCGGCGCGACCCGCAGGGCCCAGGCCACCTTCGCCTGTCCGGGGCCGTCGTAGGCGGCGAAGGCACGGGCGTCCGGGACGTACACGAAGGGGATGGACCGCCTCCAGACGGCGCCCACCGCGCCGGCGACCACCTCGCGGGGAGGGTCGTCGACCAGGATCCCGAAGCCGGGCTGCCCGGGCGTGGAGACCAGGTCGTCGATGCGCAGGCGCACGTCGGAGGCCTCGCCCCGCAGGCGGTCCGGCAGGGTGCGCAGCGCGAAGAGGGCGCGGATGAGCGCCGATCCGCCGAGATCCCCGTGCCGTACGCGCTCCCAGGCGGCGTCGGGGGCGACATCGACCTCCACGGCGTCGATCTCCACCAGTCCGGGGTCGGGCAGCAGCCGGTCGAGGGCGGTCACGGAGTCCCTCCTTCGGTCGTGGTGGCGGCGGGCGCGGCGCCGGCCGGGTCCTCGACCGAGGGCGGAGAGCCGCCATCGCGCGGGCCGCGGGCGCCGAGCACGATCATGACCGTGCCGGCGATCAGCATCACTCCGCCGGCCACGAGCAGGCCGACGGCGATCGGCAGCAGCACGTCGACGCGGATGCCGAGTCCCACGTCGGCGACCACGCCGCGGGCCGCGGCGGCATCCATGACCACGAGCGTCCAGCGCCCGCCGCGCACGTCCCACTCGAGCGTCTGCACGGTTGCGCCCGTGCCGCGCGCGACCCAGAAGGCCTGGCCGGCCGGGGGCGCGGGCGTGCGCCTGCCGGTCACCAGCGCGTACTCGACGCGGAACGGATCGAGCTCGACCTCGCGTACCTCGCTGCGCGCCACGCCGGCCAGGTAGGCCTCGACCTCCGCCCGCGGGCCGATGCCCACGAAGAGGGGGCCGCGCCCGGCCGGCGCCGCCGCCGTGACGCGGACGCGCGCGAGGTCGCCGAGATCACCTGCCCACCCGGCGTCGTCCGGGGCGGCGCCCAGATCGACCTCGGCCGAGGTGATCGCGTAACCCGGGGTCCGGAAGGTCTCGGGGTCGCTCGAGTAGTAGCCGTCGTCGTCGCGCAGCGTCGAGTGGGCCCACAGCAGGCCGCCGCCGCCCACGGCCAGCCCGAGCCCCATCAGGGCGAGCAGGCAGCCGACGACCAGCAGGACGATCCGCCCTCCGCTCATGGTCCCCGAACGCGGCGTGTGAGTGGTCATGCCATCAGGCTAGACCTCCGCCCCCGGGCCCCGTCAACGGCCGCGGCCCGGTGCGACGGTGCGGGTTCACCACAGGCCGTCGCCGCCGCGCCCCCGATGGCGCGGGCGAGCGCGATGGGGGAGCATCGTGTCGCACCGCCGCCCCGACGACGGAGGATCCCGTGCCCGCGCCGTATCGATCGATCGCCTGCTGCATCTCGGCCGACCCCGCATCGGATGACGTCATCGCCGAGGCGTCCGCCCTGCGGGAGGCCTCGCCGGGCGACCTGCACCTGGTGACCGTGGTCGGCCCGGCGCACACCTCGCTCGCGGGGCCGTTCTCCTACTACTCGGATCCCCCCGGGGTGCTCGAGGACCGTGCCGCCGAGTGGCTCGCGGAGCGCGTGACGCGTACGCCCGGGGCGATCCCCGTGGTGCTCGACGGCTTCCCGCCGAGAGCCGTCTGCCGGTGGGCCGCCGAGAACGGGATCGACCTCATCGTGGCCGCGGCGCACCGGGGGTTCGTCGAGCGCACGCTCCTCGGGGGATTCGCGGCCTACGTCGCCTACCACGCCCCCTGCCCGGTGCTGCTGGTGCGCCCGCCCGTCGCCGAGGAGGGCGCCGGCTCCGGCTGACGGCCGTGTACGCCGCTCCGCGAGCGGTGCGGCGTACTACCGAGTCCGTGCTCAGAGCGCGCCCCGATGTCGCCGCGCGTGGGCGGGGCGAGTGTCGGAGGGGACACGTCAGAGGAGGCGGAGATGCCCACCCGGGGGGCCCGGCCCACACGCGGCCTGCGCGCGGTGAACGTGCGCGATGCCATGACAACGCCCATCGTCACCTGCATGCCGGACGTCCCGATCGAGGAGGTCGCGGAGCTGATGGCGCACAACCGGATCCACAGCGTCGTCGTGCTGCAGCCGCCGGCGGCCGACGCCGCGCCGGCGCACCGTCGCTGGGGCGTCCTGTCGGATCTCGACCTGGTCACCGCGGTGCCCTGGGGCGCCGGGCTGCCGGCGTGCGAGGCGGGCTCGGTGGCGGCCTCCCCGCAGGTCGTGATCCGCTCCGACGAGACGCTCGCCGCCGCGGCCCGGCTGATGGCCGAGTACCGGACGGCCCACCTGCTCGTGACCGAGGAGGGCGCCGACGAGCCGGTCGGCATCCTGTCGGCCCTCGACGTGGCGCGCGCTCTGGCCGCCGGCGCCGAGGGGCACGAGCCGGCTCCGCCCTCGACGCGGGCGGCGGTGAGCCCGGGGGACCGGCTCGTGATCGCCCCCCACCGGCAGGGCGAGCGGCCGCGCGACGCCGAGGTGCTCGAGGCACGCGGTGCCGGCGGAGGGCCGCCCTATCTCGTGCGCTGGGAGGACACCGGCCGTGTCTCGCTCCACTACCCGGGCTCCGACTCGGCCGTCGAGCACATCACCGCGGAATGAGAGGAGCGATGACGATGTCGGATGCCGGACTGGTCGTCCGGACCGGGCGCTGCACGGAGTGCGGCGCGAGGCCCGAGACACCCGAGGGGGCGGCGACGGCGGACGTCGCCGAGCCGATCACCCACTGCGAGTGGTGCGGCGCCGAGTACCCCGTGCCCCCGGATCGATGACGGCGCTGCGGGGAAACCGCGTCGGCCGTGCGGGCGGGCGCCGATGCCGGCCCCACCCGGCGGCGCGACGATCGGCGTGTCGACAGCAGGAGGGGGTGTGGAGATGATCGTTCTGATGGGCCTCTACCCGACGGGTGGCATCGCTCACGTCATGCGCTTGTTCGGCAGGGCTCCGCGGGAGGCGTCGCGATGACCGCCCCCGCCCCGACCGCCCTGGAGGTCTCCGAGATGCGCGCGCTGGTCGTCGGACGCGAGGTGCCCGCCGTGGCACAGCGCCTGGCGGACATCGCGGACCGCATCGCGGCCGGCGGGTCGCTCGACGAGGACGATCGCGCCCTCGTCACCCGCCTCCGGCACGAGTACGGCCACGAGCTGGCCGAGCTCGTCGATCCCGAGGGCTGAGCCTGAATCCGGCGGAGATCGTGGATGCGGGGCGTGAGAGCCCCGCGTCAGGGGGGATTCGGCGTCGCACCGCCAGGGTGACCCCTGCGGTCG
>LNFM01000173.1_pt1 | contig 23987 bp, 25 predicted proteins | sample 596031 | NCBI WGS metagenome assembly LNFM01 (sample SAMN04254537, study PRJNA301005) | activated carbon metagenome | isolation source: dual media filters at the Ann Arbor, Michigan drinking water treatment plant | place: USA: Ann Arbor | reverse complement strand
CAGCTCCAGGGGTACCAGGTGGGGAAGCAACTGTGGACGGGGCGCAGTATAGCAAAACGTTCAATCAACGACCCTATTATTCAACAGGCCCATGCTGACCGTAGCATAAGGGTGCGGAAACGGTCAAACCCGATGGGCCTGGTCCGCTTTGACTTTCGCATCAGTGGCCACTATTCTAAGCGTCGCTTCAGCAGGTCTGAAGTTGGCAGAGAGCTGGGTAAAGGAGGATATATGCAGAAGGGAGAGCGGCAGGTCTGTGGGCAAATCCAGAAGATTATTTCATTAGGAATACTGCTCTGTGGTGGGTGGCTGGTAAGTGGGTGTGTTGTATTAGAGGAAAAATACAACGCAGAAAAAGCGCGAAGCCTGAATTTTCAGCGCCTTCTCACGCAGGAAGAGAAACGGACAGCAGAGCTGGACAGTGAAGTCAGGCACGTCAAGGCCGAACTGTCTGAATTTGAGGCGAAAAATCGTGAACTGTCAGCCCAAGTGCAAATGGCACGTGAGCAGATGGGGCGTCTTCAAGAGGAGGCAGAAGCAATCAGGGAAGCGACGTTGCTGGAACGAAAAGCCCTAGAGGATATGCAGCGAAAGGGCCAGCCTCCTCAAGCCAAACCCAAAAAAGCCGAACTGCCGAAAGCTGTTTCCGGCGGTCGCAGCAGTGGTCATCTTTCAGACAAAGGCATGGCGGCTGTGACTGAGCCGGCTTCTCCGATGAAGGTCACACCGGGGATGGTGCATGTGGTCAAAGCGGGGGAAACGCTCTATAGCATTGGCAGGCGGTATGGCGTTGAGGTCGAGAAGTTGAAGAAGTCGAATAAACTGCCGGATGACATCGTCGAGATCGGACAGAAGCTCCTGGTGGGGGCAGAGTAAGCGGACGACATGCGGGCAGCGACCTATTCACTCACTCTGGATGAGTTTCGCTCCTACGCAAAGCAGGGCAATCTCATTCCGTTATTCCGTGAAATCTTGGCGGACTATGATACGCCGGTTTCGGCCTTTGCCAAAATTGATCACGGGCCCTCGGCCTATTTACTGGAGAGTATTCAAGGGGGAGAAAAGTGGGCCAGATATTCCTTTCTTGGAAGCGGGTCTCCGCTCGTCATCTACGAGGATCGTGGCGATCTTTGTGTGAAGAAGGGGTCGGATTGCCGGCGAATCCCTAGCCGAGGGGCGCCACTGGACCGTCTGCGGGAAATCATGGAGACATACCGCCCTGTAACGGTTCCGGATCTGCCTCCTTTTGTCGGTGGAGCTGTTGGGTACCTCGGCTACGACATGGTGCAGACGTTCGAGGATCTTCCCTCTCGCAAGAAGGAGCACCTCGATGTTCCGGACTTTGCATTTTTATTGACCGAGACGCTGCTCATCTTCGACAACGTCTCGCAGAAGATCAAGATTGTTGCCAATGCACAGGTGAAATCCCAGTCGGATCGAGACATTCGTTCGGCCTATCGTGAGGCGACAGGCAGGATTGAAGCGATGATTGCCAGAATCCGTCGACCGCTTCGACCCGTCAAGCCGAGGCGTCGGCGAACTCCGATTCGCTTCACGGTCAACATGAGCAAGGCAGACTTTGAGAAGATCGTGTCTCGTGCGCAGGACTACATCAAGGCTGGCGATATCTTTCAGTGTGTCTTGTCGCAACGATGGGAAACAAATCTCCAGGCTCCCCCGTTTCAACTCTATCGGGCCCTGCGCCTCGTCAATCCGTCACCCTATATGTATTACATCCGAATTGCCGGGGTTGAACTGGTCGGCTCGTCTCCAGAAATTCTTGTACGGTGTGAGGACGGTTTGGTCTCGGTGCGCCCGATTGCTGGCACCAGACGGCGTGGCGCAACGATGGATGAGGATGTGGAATTGGAGCGCCGGCTTCTTGCCGATGCCAAGGAACGGGCTGAGCACATTATGCTGGTGGATCTCGGGCGCAACGATGTCGGTCGTGTGGCTGAACAGGGATCCGTCCACGTCGAGTCGTTGATGAATGTCGAACGGTACTCGCACGTCATGCATATGGTTTCGAATGTCACAGGCAAGCTGTGCCCGGACAAGACGGTGTATGATGTGCTGAAGGCGTGCTTTCCCGCCGGTACCGTGTCCGGCGCACCGAAAATCAGGGCGATGGAAATTATCGAGGAGCTTGAGCCGACCAGACGCGGGCCCTATGCCGGCGCCGTCGGTTACATCAGTTTTTCAGGGAATATGGACATGTGCATCAATATCCGTACGGTTGTGGTTTCGCGCCGTCGAGCCTTCATCCAGGCCGGGGCGGGCATCGTCGCCGACTCGAACCCGGAACATGAGCATGAAGAAACCTGCAACAAATCTCGCGCCATGATGAAGGCGATCGAACTGGCGGAACAGGGGCTGGAATAGAAACGCCCTCAGCTTTCAGCAGTCAGCTGTCGGCTCGGGCTGTCTAGACGATCGAGAATCTAAATCAGATGAACTACATGCTGAAAGCTGAAAGCTAATAGCCAGTTTCAACCATGCTACTCGTCATCGATAACTACGACTCCTTCACCTACAACCTCGTTCAGTATCTTGGAGAATTAGGTGAAGATGTGCAGGTCTATCGAAATGACAAGATTACGCTCAACCAGATTGAGGAATTACATCCGAGCCGTCTTGTGATTTCACCGGGACCGTGCACACCAAGGGAGGCCGGTATTTCAGTCGACGCCATCCGTCGGTTTGGGGGGAAGCTACCCATTCTCGGTGTCTGTTTGGGGCATCAGTCGATGGCTGTTGCCTACGGAGGGGAAGTCGTCCGCGCTCCCCGGTTGATGCATGGGAAGACGTCGCAGATCAAGCACGACGGCAAGACCATCTTTCAGTCGTTACCCAACCCCTTTGAAGCGACGCGCTATCATTCCCTGATCGTCAATCGAGGCAATCTCCCGGAATGTTGTGAGATTTCCGCTGAAACGGCCGAGGGCGAGATTATGGGAATCCGCCATAAGACACTGGGCGTCGAAGGGGTCCAATTCCATCCGGAATCGATTCTGACGACCGTCGGGAAAGATCTGCTCCGAAACTTTTTGAAGCTCTAGTCCATTCCTGCTCTGTGTACTCATGATCAAAGACGTGCTCGCCAAATTAGCCGATCGAACCGATCTTTCTGTGCAAGAGGCCGAAACGGTCATGCTGGAGATTATGGACGGAGCTGCATCCGTGGCTCAGATGGCGGCCTATCTTATGGGACTCAGACAAAAAGGTGAAACGGTCGCTGAAATTGTCGGGTCGGTACGCGCCATGCGGGAACGAGCGATCCGAATCAGGGTCGGGTCGTCGATCGTTGTTGATACCTGCGGAACAGGTGGGGATGGGGCCGACACGTTCAATATTTCCACGACCGCTGCATTCGTGGTCGCCGGGGCCGGCATTACCGTGGCGAAGCACGGGAATCGCTCCGTGTCCTCCAGATCGGGCAGTGCGGATGTGCTGAGCATGCTCGGTGTGAAGATCGACCTCGAGCCGAGCCGCGTGGCCGATTGTATCGACGAAGTGGGTATCGGGTTCTTGTTTGCGCCGCTCTATCACGGCGCGATGAAACAGTGCGCCGGGGTCCGACAGGAAATGGGAATCCGGACCATTCTGAACGTACTTGGCCCGCTGGCGAATCCGGCTAGTGCCACGCATCAAGTGCTGGGGGTCTATGATGCGAAGTGGACGGATATCCTCGGGCGTGTTCTCATGGAGCTAGGATCGCAGCATTGTTTCGTGATTCATGGTCTGGATGGCCTGGACGAGATCACCTTGTCGGACCGGACGAGAGTCGCCGAGGGGAAAAGTGGTGTTGTGTCGAGTTATTTTATCGCGCCGGAGGAGTTCGAGGTTCGGCGTGCGGCGCGGAAAGAATTCGTCGGCGGCTCGCCGGAGGAAAATGCACGGATGACGAAAGAGATTCTACAGGGCCGGAAGGGCCCGAGACGGGATATCGTGTGCCTGAACGCCGCACCTGCTATGGTCGTAGGCCAAAAAGCGAAAACGCTCAAGGACGGATTCCGCCTTGCGCAACAAGCGATCGATTCTGGAGCCGCCTCCGAAAAGCTGGATCGGCTGATTGCATTCACCAAGAAGGCGTGAGTGACTCATGATTCTCGATCGTATTCTTGAGCGCAAGCGAGCTGAACTCAGGCACAAACAGAGCCGTTCCTATCTGGCCGACCTCAAGGCGGCGATTCGGGATGCCCCGCCGGTTCTTGGGTTTGCCGTCACTCTGGATGCCACACGGTCTCCCACCACCCCGGCCTTGATCGCGGAAATCAAGAAAGCGTCGCCGAGCCTGGGGCTTTTACGAGAAGACTTTTCGGACAAGTTTGATTATCTAGGGCTTGCGCGCACATACCAGGAGCATGGGGCAGCGGCCCTGTCCGTCTTGACCGACAAGGACTTTTTTCAGGGCGACCTTCGGTATCTTGCAGAGATCAAGCGCGCACTCCCGATCCCGGCGCTCAATAAGGAATTCATGGTCGGCGACGTGCAGTTCTATGAAGCGCGGGCTCATGGGGCCGATGCGGTGTTGCTGATTGTGGCCGCCTTGGAGCGGCGCCAACTCATAGATTTCTACGCCTTGGCCACTGAACTCGGGATGGACAGCCTATTTGAGACTCATCATGAGCGGGAGTTGGATACGGTTCTGGAGTGGATTCCTACTGCGAGGATGATTGGGATCAACAATCGGGATCTGAACACGTTCACGACCGACCTCAATGTGACGTTTCGCCTGGCGAAAAGAATTCCTACCGACAAGCTGATCATTAGCGAAAGTGGAATTCACGATCGCGATGCTGTGATAAGGCTGACCGAGGCTGGAGTTCACGCCATGTTGATCGGAGAGTCACTCATTCGTGCCGAGCACACAGCTGACAAAGTCCGGGAGTTGCTCGGCCTCGCCTCGCCCAATTCGCAGCCTGAGTAGATCATTTGCCATGAAAATCAAAATTTGCGGGATCACCAATACGGAAGATGCAGGAGTCGCGGTGGCAGCGGGGGCAGATGCATTGGGGTTTGTCATGTACCGCAAAAGCCCACGTTGGGTAGAGCCGACAGTAGCGAGATCCATCATAGCCGGTCTTCCGCCGTTTGTGTTCCCGGTGGGGGTGTTTGTCAACGAAGAGGCCGAGAGGGTCCGAGCACTTATGGACGAATGTGGCTTTGCTTTGGCTCAACTCCACGGCGATGAATCAGCTCTCTATTGTCAGAACCTCGGCCGTCCTGCTCTGAAAGCTCTTCGGCTGAAGGACCGGGGAACATTTCTCGCCCTGGCCGAATTCCAAGGGCGGGCCAACGTGCGAGGGGTTCTCATCGATGCGTTTTCGGACCAGGCCTATGGCGGCACGGGGCAAACGGTCGATTGGATGTTGGCTCAGGAGGCGGCTCGCTTGATACCCATCATTTTGGCAGGAGGACTCACGCCGACTAATGTGGCTGAGGCAATTGCTCAGGTACGTCCCTACGGAGTCGATGTGAGCAGTGGGGTGGAGCAGAGCCCCGGCAAGAAAGATCCGAACAAGGTGAAGGCGTTTATTCAAGCGGCCAGGCTTGTTCCTGTCGAATAAGCACGACTATACTGCTGTCGATTTATTCAGGAGGATACGTTCACATGTCGATGCTCCCAGATAGCCATGGCCGATTCGGACCCTACGGGGGTCGCTATGTGCCGGAAACCCTCATGCCGGCGCTCCTCGAATTGGAAGCGGAGTATGTCAAAGCGAAGAAGGACCGTCGATTTCAAGCAGGCCTGGCCTACTACCTCAAGCAGTACGTCGGGCGTCCGACCAGTCTCTACCGCGCCGACCGGTTGATCAAGAAACTGGGTGGCGCCAAGATCTATCTGAAGCGGGAAGACCTGTGCCATACCGGTGCCCACAAGATTAACAACGCCATCGGGCAAGTGCTGTTGGCCATGCGCATGAAAAAGCGGCGAATCATTGCCGAAACCGGCGCCGGCCAGCATGGGGTGGCCACCGCGACGGCAGCTGCGATGTTCGGGTTGGAATGTGAAGTCTACATGGGCACAGAGGATATGCAACGCCAGGCATTGAATGTCTTCCGCATGCGGTTACTCGGTGCGAAAGTAACTGGTGTCGATGCAGGCAGCCGAACACTCAAAGATGCCATTAGCGAAGCCATGCGCGATTGGACGACGAACGTGCGGACGACCCATTACATTCTGGGGTCAGTGTTAGGCGCGCATCCCTATCCCATGATGATCCGCGATTTCCAGGCGATTATTGGAAAAGAGGCACGGAAACAGATTCTGGCGGCGGAGGGGAAGTTGCCGGATTATCTCGTGGCTTGCGTTGGGGGCGGGAGCAATTCCATCGGGCTGTTTCATGCATTCCTCCGCGACCCCAAGGTCAAGATGGTGGGCGTGGAAGCTGGAGGGAGTGGGATTGTGAGCGGCAAACATGCCGCGCGGTTCTCAGGCGGCAAGCCAGGAGTTCTGCAAGGCACCATGACGTACCTGCTTCAGGACGAGAATGGTCAAATCAATCTGACCCATTCCGTCTCGGCCGGTCTGGATTATGCGGCGGTTGGGCCGGAACACAGTCTCTATCATGACCAAGGTCGGATCGAGTACACCTATGCGACAGATACTGAGGCGATGACCGCCTTTGATCTGCTGGCGCGTGAAGAAGGGATCGTTCCGGCGTTGGAAAGTGCGCATGCCATCGCGCATGTCATCAAGCTGGCCCCGAAGTTGAAAAAGTCACAGGTGATTATTGCGAATCTGTCCGGCCGCGGGGATAAAGACGTCCAGCAAGTGGCGAGGATGCGAGGGGTGGAGTTATGAGTGGGCGGCTAGAAACCACGTTTCAACGATTGCGTGACAAGAGAGAGAAAGCGCTCATTGCCTATCTCATGGCTGGGGACCCTGGATTGGCTGAAACAGAACAGCTGGTCCTGGCCTTAGAACAGGCAGGCGCCGATATCATTGAATTGGGTGTGCCCTTCTCCGACCCGATTGCGGATGGACCCGTGATTCAGCAGGCAGCAGAGCGAGCATTGAAGAGCGGTACGTCATTGCGCAAGATTTTAGATTCCGTGAAGTCCCTCAGGCAGCGCACACAGGTCCCGATCGTCTTGATGCTGTACTACAACTCCATCCACGCCATGGGGTGTAAAGAGTTTTGCAATGCGGCGAAGACAGCCGGCGTCGATGGGTTGATTGTGCCTGATATGCCGCCGGACGAATCGGGGCCGCTCAAAGGCCCGGCGGATGCAGCTGGATTACCGCTCATCTTCTTGCTTGCCCCGACCAGTACGACCGATCGGCGCAAGTTGGTGGCCAAGGAGTCACATGGGTTTGTTTACTATGTGTCGCTGACGGGTATCACGGGGGCAAAACTCAGCAACGTCGGCGACGTTCAAGATAATGTCAAGAAGCTCCGGAAGGTCTCCACCTCTCCGGTGGCTGTCGGTTTCGGCGTGGCGACCCCGGAGGATGCGGCGCGGGTCTCGAAGATAGCGGACGGAGTCATCGTCGGCAGCGCCATCGTCAAACGCATCGCCTCTCACCAACAAGATCCCGCTATGGTCGGGCACGTCGCCGAGTTTGTTCGGTCGTTGAAAGCCGCAATGGCGCCAGCCTAGCCAACTACCAGGGGGTTAGGCCATTGAACCGAAGATGACAGTGGATGCACATAACAAAATCTGACCCCAGGTTCTCTGTACGCCCAATTTAGCCGAAAGCGGGCGATGGCCCAACGAAAATACCAAACCTTCGTCAGTGAGGGGATCGTTCAGGGTTCACCCTGAGAGCATCTTTAGGGCCAAGTGCTGCTCGGGAGTGAGCGGTTCGTCGAACGGCTGGCGCCTGAGCTGCGAGACAAGCGCCGCTTGAAAGAGATTCCCCGGCGACAACGGTTTGCCGCCAGGCTGGCGCTGGGCCAACTCTTTGCAGCCAGGACTCGGACGGACCGTACGCGACGTAATGAGGTGATTCGACGGGCCCATCTCGACCACGGGTACAGTCTGTCTGAAATCGGCCGTGCCGTGGGCTTGCACTATGCGACGATCAGCCGCATTGCGAATCCCTGAGACCGTGATTGATCCGCACAGCCAGGCCTGACCCTCTCTCTTTCTCTTCTTGTGTGTTCTCAGGAATTCGTCTGAACCACGAGAAAGGATCTGCGTAAAGGCTTGGGACCGGCCTACAGGGTTATTCGCGATCTGGTCCTATTGAGCGAGGAGGCCCGTCTCGATGCGCCTGACGGTCGACTTGTAGGTCTCCCCGATCATGGTGCATCTTGCGTGGATTCTTTTTGGCCTTGTGGCGGCTTCCCCGACGATGCTGACGATCGGCCTGAAGGTTCTGTCGATCATGCCCGAGCTCCTGACCATCGTGGCGCAGGTGTCGCTGATCTTGATGAACTTGTCCGGCATTGGCCGGGGCTCGTTCCTCTTGTCGAAGTTGCGGCCCGTCTCGACGAAGCACGTCTTTGTCCCGCCGGAGATGCTGACGGTCCGTCCGGTTATCCTGTGTGTTGCGAGGGAGGTCGCGGTGCTCATCACCCAACTCGCGATGATCTCCACGAAGATCCGGCTTGTTTTGCGGTATCTCGCGCCATGGGTGTCGGGGTTCCGGGGCTCCCTTACTAAATTCCATCTCGGGGAAGACGGCCTGGGCTGAGATCGATCCGCTAGTGAGCAGCGCCATCGCCATACTCACCTGCATGACTTTTCGGTACCTCATGGTCGCTCCCTCTCATTGGATCGTGACCTGCTCCTTGATGTGTTCCAAATTTTAGTAACTATAACGATTGCCTTCTGGCTTGTCATGGTCGGTGACAGAGTCAAATGGATGGGGCAGTAAGGCCAATACTAAGTGCGGGAATTCTTATCTAAGCGTTTTGTCGTTGGTAGAGTGGTGGGAATCAGCGCTTGGTCTGGGGAGGCATGTACTTGATCATCTCGTCGGCGAGTTCTTTTGCGATTTCTTTCAGACTCGGCTTAATGAACATATAGCTGTTTGAACGTTCATGGCGCGCTTTCCAGACCGTGGTACCGGTTGTGGCGTCGATCAGACGGAGGCTGAGTCCCACTCGCCCGACATTATCTCCTTCCTTTCGTACATATTCCCAGGAGTTGACGCGTACCACCAAGAAGGAGTCCACGCTGAGCGCTTTCCCGAGCTTGATGGCGGAATCCTTATCGGATTGGCCGGTCATCTCCAAGCGGGAGAAGTAAAACACGAGCGAGTCGAACGCTTCTTTCGAGGCTTGGAAGATATCGGTCACGTTTTCGGGCGAGACGACCCGTTCGATATTTCCCTGTCGATTCAGGGCGACCGCCAAGACTTCTTGAATGTCTTCCCGGGCGCTGTCGTATTGGCTGGCCATCGGCGGTAATACGGCGATGGTCTGCGGTCGAAACACTTTAGCACCTGGACCTTCCCACACTTCCTGTAATCCGCTGCAGCCTCCGAGCACCGCAACGAGTGTCATCATGGATATGATGTGGACAGATGATCGAGACAGCATAGGCCTAGTATACCATTAGAATGTGAATGAAATAGAAGCGGAAACCAGGGCACCCTTTTCCCGGAAGTCATACCCTCCTCCGGCATCGGCACGAAAATTAAACCATCGGATGCCCAGCCCTGCCGTGGGGACAAAGGGGGTGGATGCATCCTGCATGTTCTTGAAGGTCCCGATCCTAAACGACAGAAATTCCGACAAGATCGTTTGTTCGAGTCCTAAGCTCAAGAGCTGGCTCTTCACTCCCGGGACGAAGGTCTTGTTCGAGGTCGCATCTACGTCGGCCGACAGCGTGAGAGAAGAGTATGGATTGATTGCGAAGCCGAATCGGACCTGTGGCTCCAGCTTTAACTCGCCTCCACCGGCGGCATCGAAGGTCGGCTTGTTGATGTCCTTGGCGACGACGGCAAATCGAATCCACGAAGATGGGCGATAGATGGCTCCGAGGTCAATGCCATAGGTCGTTGAGATGTTCGGCTTGCCGAAATGGTCGGTCGTACTGACACCGCTTCCCCCAGTGAGGTCCGTAGAACCGTTGTACGCAGCACCCTGGATGACCTTTGCCGTGATGCCGATTGAGAAGGTTTTGTCGGAAAAGGCATAGGCATAGGAAAAGGCCAGCTGCCTGGCTTCGAGACCACGAAGCGCCATCTGGCCAGTCACTGTGATCGGCGCCCCTGGGGTTACCGTAACGGGTGTCGAGACGAACCCACCACCGGTTGCGACGTCAGAGACATTGAATCCAAACGCATGTTCACCAAGGTGCCCTTTGACATACAGACCGGCTGATCCGTTGACTGAGACAGTGGCACCTGGTCGATTGATGCGGTCGGCGATATCCCGAGCCCTCGCCTGATTCTCGGCAGACGGATTGCTGCCGTCGAAGTTTTCCAGGTCATGAAGAGCATCACCTATACCGCGGCGATCGATTGCCAATCCTCCCCCCTGCATGCGGATATCCACAGTCTGGGTCATGGCTAAGCCGGCGGGGTTCCAGTAGGTAGCGAGTGCATTGGTCGTGACGGCGACTCCAGCGCCTCCCATCCCCATCGCGCGAGGCCCCACGATCACAAATTCAGCTGCCAAACCGTAGGACGGCCACGCTGAGGCCACCAGCAAAATGGCCATTCGGAGCCATGGCGAACAGCGCATGTCAGATCCTCGAATCAATCAGCGGTCTTGCGAGTCTAGAGAAGGAATGGTTCTTCGTCAAGAAATCCCGGTCTGTTCACCCGTCGGGACGGTGCGCAGCTGAAGCGGTGCAAGGGATCACGAAACGATTTGTCCATCCCGCATATGAATAATGCGGTCGGATTGGGCGGAGAGTTTGTCGTTATGGGTCACGATCACGAACGTGGTTCCACGTGTTTTGTTCAAGCTGCGCATCAATCCAAACAATCCGTCCCCGCTGCGTGTGTCTAGGTTGCCGGTTGGCTCATCGGCCAAGACCAAGTCAGGCTTCTGCATTAACGCACGTGCCATGGCAACACGCTGTTGCTCGCCGCCCGAGAGTTCTCCTGGTTTGTGATGCAGGCGATCCCTCAATCCGACTTCCGTGAGGAGGGCTGTCGCGTCGGCCTTGACGGAAGCGGGCTCGCGACGCTGCACGAGGGCCGGCATGCAGGCATTTTCCAACGCGGTGAACTCGGCAAGGAGATGATGAAATTGAAACACAAACCCGATCCGCCGATTCCGGAACTCCGCTTGTTGAGGGTCCGTCATTCGAAAGAGGTCCTGTCCATCAAATGTGACCGTCCCGCTGGTCGGTTTATCGAGGGTCCCGATAATGTGGAGCAACGTGCTCTTGCCGGCTCCTGAGGCTCCTACGATCGCCACCAGCTCGCCGCGCTGAATTTCAAGGTTAACCTCCTTGAGGACTGGCAGTTCATAGGACCCCATCGAGAAGGATTTATGGAGATTGGTGACTTTAATCATGTTCAGTGATGAGTGGTGAGGACTGAGGACTGAGGCTCGGAATATTACGATGGGAAGTACGACTCAGTTCTCGGCCCTCAATTCTCAGTCCTACGAATCTATTCATACCGTAAGGCGGCGACCGGTTCCAGCTTCGCGGCCTGATTGGCCGGGTAGACGGTCGCCAAAAAGCTGATCAGGATGGCGGATCCGGCCACAAGGAGCACGTCCTCGGCCAGCACATGAACTGGGATGCTCGAGATGTAGTACACACTTGGGTCGAACGTCCAAAACGTTTGAATCAGCCAGAGAAAGGCATAGCCCAATGGAATGCCGATGCCGGTTCCCGCAAATCCGATGATCAATCCGTTCAGCATGAAAATGCGTCGGATACTGCGTTTCGTCGCACCCATGGCTTTGAGGATAGCAATTTCTTTCTGCTTCTCCGTCACGATCATCGTCAAGGTGCTGACGATGTTGAAGGAGGCCACGATCGTGATCAAGACAAGCAGGAGAAACATCATCGTCTTCTCCAGCTTCAGGGCTGAGAAAAGGTTGCGATTCATCTGCATCCAATCTCTGGCTCCATGGCTGAATCCCAGCTCCTGTTCGATTGTGTGGGCGATCTCTCCGGCGCGAAACACGTCCGTGACCTTGACTTCGATTCCGCTCACGCTCGAGCCTAGGTTGAAAAATTTCTGTGCCTCGCTGAGTTCGATATAGGCAAACGACGAATCGTATTCAAACATGCCTGAATGGAATAGTGCGACTACGGCGAACGTTCGGATTTTTGGCACCATCCCCATCGCGCTGATCGGGCCGACGGGAGAGACCACATTGACCGTATCGCCGACAAACACTCCCAGTCTGAGCGCCAGCTCTTTGCCGAGAATGATGCCAGGTTTTTCAACGGGGCGGAGATCGCCTTGAGTGTCGTCGGCCGGGGCCTGCATCACTTTCACCGGGGTGAGCAGGTCGAGCAGCTGTCCCGCTGTGATGTTCTTAGCGAGTTCGGTGACATTGGCTTCTCGTTTCGGGTCGATCCCCCGCAGGACAATCCCTTGTACCCCACTCTGCGCGGTAAGGAGCACCTGGCGGAACACAAATGGCGTGGCTGCAATGACGTCGGGGACCGTCTGGATCTTGTCGGTCAGACGGTCATAGTCGGTCATGTGCTCTTTCATTCGTTCTTGGACGATGATATGGGCCGTCGTCCCGAGAATCTTGCTCTGAATGTCTTCCCGGAAGCCGGTCATGATGCCGACTGTCCCGATCAGTGCCGCCACTCCCAGCGTAATCCCAGCCACTGACACAAAGGTATTCAGCGAGATGGTCCGATTACGACGCTTGGCGCGCAGGTAGCGGAGTCCGACGAAGATTTCATAGGGAAGGGTCACTAGGATTTCTCTGGTCTGAGCTGGGGGAAGAGAACGACATCGCGGATGGATGCTTGATCGGTGAACAACATGATCAGTCGATCGATCCCGATCCCTTCTCCGGCGGTCGGTGGCATCCCGAATTCAAGGGCGCGGAGGAAGTCCTCGTCGACGAGATGGGCCTCTTCATCGCCCGCCTCCCGCTGAGCCGCCTGGCCTTCAAACCGTTCACGTTGGTCCAGCGGATCGTTCAACTCGGAAAAGGCATTCGCAATTTCTCGCCCGGCAATGTAGAGCTCGAATCGGTCTGTCAGGGATGGATCCGTATCCTTCCGCCTGGCGAGCGGAGAAATTTCGATCGGGTAGTCTGTGATAAAAGTGGGCTGTTGGAGGTTGGGCTCCACGGTTTCCTCAAAAATTTCGTTCACGATCGTACACAACGAGGCCTTCGGATCCACCGGGACGTTGAGCCGTTTGGCGGCCGCCAATGCCTGTTCTCGATCATGGAGGACCGATGGGTCGAGGTGATTCACCTCTTGGATGGCTTGGTGGTACGACCACCGACGCCACGGAGGCGTGAGGACGATCTCATGCCCTTGGTAGGAAATGACCGTTTTGCCAAGGATTTGTTGAGCCAGGCTCGAGACCAGTTCTTCAGTGAGAGCAATTAGGTCGTGATAATCCGCGTACGAGACGTAGAACTCCAGCATTGTGAATTCAGGGTTGTGGATCGTCGAGATGCCTTCATTCCGGAAGTTGCGATTGATCTCAAATACGCGTGAGAATCCGCCGACGATCAGGCGCTTCAAATACAGTTCGGGCGCGATACGCAGATAGAGATCGACGCTGAGCGCATTGTGGTGTGTCACGAAGGGTTTGGCCGCCGCTCCTCCGGGAATGGGATGCATCATGGGCGTTTCGACCTCAAGAAACCCTCGCTCGATGAGAAAGGTTCTGATGCCGGCGATGATGCGGCTCCTGGTCGAAAAGATCTGATGGATCTGAGGATTAGCGATCAGATCGACATAGCGCTGCCGATACCGGGTTTCGACATCCGTTAAGCCGTGCCACTTTTCTGGGAGCGGGCGAAGCGCTTTACTGAGAAACGTCACGTGATGGACCTCGACTGTGAACTCATTCGTCTTGGTGCGGAACAACGTTCCCGTCACGCCGATCCAGTCGCCGAGATCGAGCTGCTCGACGACGGTGTAGGCTTGTTCGGAGAGAAGATCTTTTTTAAGGTACACCTGGAGGCGATCGGACCCATCTTGCAGGACGGCAAATCCGGCCTTCCCGAAACGGCGCAGGGCGACGACTCGTCCCGCGAGTGTGCACGCGACCTTTTCCTGCTCTAACGTTTCCTTGAGCTTCTCGCCATGCAGCGTGAGTAATTGTCCGGCCCGATCCTTAACCTCAAAGCGACTGCCGTATGGAGCGACGCCGGCCTCTCGAAGGAGCTCGAGTTTCTTGATCCGCTGTTGCCGCTGTTCGTTCAGTTCGTCCATAATGAGTCTATCTCGTCTGTCTAGTTCCTCTGGTCTGTTCCGTCCGTCGGCACCAAATAGACCAGACGGACCGAACACCAGATGGACCGACTTTACAGGTCGTCGTCCAGTCCGCCGACCAGTGAGAGTTGATCACTTCCCTTCCCCAGTTTCTTCTTCAAAAAGGCCTCGATGAACCCATCGAGGTCCCCGTCCATGACGGCTGAGACGTTACTGAGCTGATGACCTGTCCGGTGGTCTTTAACCATTTGATAGGGCTGGAACACGTACGACCGAATTTGGCTGCCCCATGCAATGTCCTTCTTCTCGCCGACGATGGCGTTGAACTCCGCTTCCTTTTTCTTCTGTTCCAACTCAAAGAGGCGCGCTTTTAAGATTTTCATCGCCCCATTTCGATTCTGCAGCTGGGAGCGTTCGTTCTGACATTGCACGACGATGCCGGACGGCAAGTGCGTAATCCGGATGGCGGTTTCCACTTTATTGACATTCTGTCCTCCGGCGCCGCCTGCCCGAAAGGTATCGATCCGGAGGTCCTTGTCTTCAATCTCGACGTCGATGTCCTCGCTCAGTTCAGGATATACGAAGACGGACGCGAACGACGTATGCCGCCGCTTGTTGGAGTCAAACGGGGAAATGCGCACTAAGCGATGGACCCCAGCTTCCGCCTTCAGATATCCATAGGCATAGGGGCCCGTGATCGAGATCGTCACACTCTTGATGCCCGCCTCGTCGCCGGGCAACAGGTCTAGTGTGTCCACCTTGAACTTCTTGTGTTCCGCCCACCGCACGTACATGCGAAGGAGCATCTGTGCCCAACCCTGCGATTCCGTGCCACCGGCACCGGGATGAATCGCTACGATGGCATTATTGGGGTCCAGCTCTCCTGACAGGAGAAGCTCGACACGCAGTGTGGCGAGGCGCGGTTCTAACTGATTCAGCTCACTCGCCAGCTCGGTCTCCAGAGCCGCGTCGCCGCTTTCGTGGGCCAGCTCAAGCAGCGCATCCACATCACCCATTTTGGTCTCGATGTCGCGCCATTGTTGCAGCTCACGCTCGATTGTCGCCTTTTTCCGGCTCACCGCAGCGGCGGCACGGGCATCGTTCCAGAAGTGAGGCTGGCCCATCTGCGCTTCCAGCTCTTGCAAGTCGGCCGTCATATGAGCGAAGTCAAAGATGCCCCCGTAGTTCAGAGACTTGTTCAGCAAGAGAGCGAACACGAACTGCCACGTCCTCTATCATGCCACGATCCTCCTTCTTCGGTCATGCCGGCGTGATAGCCGTCATGACTGGTTCCTTCGTGCGGAAATAGCTGAACAGACACAAAAGCGCGCAGATTATAACACAGGCGTGGGCAAACACATCGCCGTAATGGCTGTAAAACGTGCGGGCTTGTCTGGTCGGGATCATCGCGTACGAGGCCTGCTCGCTGAAAAGTGGTGTCGTGTCGATGATCTGTCCAAATGGATCGATGAACCCGGAAATCCCGGTGTTCGCCGCTCGCGCGAAGGCCAAATGATTTTCGACTGAGCGAAAGACAACCATGGCAAAGTGCTGGGCGGGGGCCGAGGACGGTCCAAACCAGCCGTCATTCGTGATCGTCACCAGAAATTCCGCGCCGTTTGCTGCGAACTGACGGACCAAATCCGGGAAGATGACCTCATAGCAGATCGCCACCCCAAACTTGACGGGTCGGGAACCGGACGAACGTTCCGTGCTCCATGATTTCGGGCTGAACGAAAGAGTTGTCGGTCCCGGCCCTGATTCGAAATCGCCGATGCCTTCGACGAGTTTGTCGAGGAAGAACAGGAGTGACGATTTGAGGGGGATGTATTCTCCGAACGGGACGAGATGGTGTTTGTCATAACGGCCGAGGACCATGCCGTCTGTCCCCAGCAGATACGCGCTGTTCAACAGGTAGGGGCGGCGATCAGGGTAAAATCTCAAGGCCGGGCTGCCGAGGAGGATCGGCGCCTGCGCACGTTCCGCCCACGCGATCAGCTGCAACTGATACTCTTTCTCCCGCTCCAAAATAAACGGTGTAGCTGCCTCGGGCCACACGACCAAGTCGGCACTGGTTCCCAGTTGGGCCGTGAGGCGGTCCAACGTCCGCATTGTTTCGTCGCGGAAGGACGCATCCCACTTCACCGCTTGATCGATGTTCGGTTGAACGACACCGACGGTAATGAAGGTTTTCGGGTTTTGCCGATCTCTATCGCTCAGGACCGCCGAACTATAGAACCACGATAGTAGCATGCAGGCTGCCGCAGTCGTGAGGAGTTCCCACGGGAGCTTGACCGGGTGACATCCACGGAAAAACGGCATGATCCACATGATTAGCTCGGCGAAGGCCACATTCACCAGGACAATGAGGAAGGAGATGCCATACACACCTGTGTGGTCTGCTACCTGAATCAGGTCTAGTTCGCGATATTGCGAATAGCCGAGGAGACACCATGGAAGGCCGGAGAGCAGGTAGGTACGGAACAACTCGAGTGCAACCCAGAAGCAGGGTGCAAAGAAAATCCCATAGCGTGGGATGAGCTCACGCAACCAGACGACGGCGAGGCTATAGAGTCCGACGTAGAGCCCGAGATAGCTGGTCAGCAGCAGCAAAATTGCGTAACTGACGGGTTCGGGAACCTTGCCATAGGTCGTCATGGCGGTGACGACCCAGGCCATGATGCCGGTGAATCCGACAAGACCGCTTAGCCAGCCGATCCAAAAGGCTCGCCGTCTGGAACATTGATCGAGTGCGAGATGGAGGGGAATCAGGACGATCCAGGCCAGCAATCCGAGGTCAAACTTCGGAAAACAGAAAGGCAAGAGCAGTCCGCTCGCACAGGCAAAGAGGATCTGACGCGAACGAACGTGCTCCATCGTGCTGTACCTTATCCAAAAGATTCCATGACTTGCAAGGGAATGCTCGAACTATCAGCGACTTGGGAAGGTCGCCGCGTGCTTTTCTCCGATAGAAGAGGTATTCTAGTTGATATGGAGCGCCGTCGGCATCGTCGAGTCCCGGTTCACGTGAAGAGCCTGCTTCAGGAGAACTCGCACGAGGTAGAGGGGGAGGCCGTCGATCTGTCACTCGGCGGCGCGCGGATTGAAAGCGCCCTTGTCGTTAAACCAGGAAGACAGATCGCCGTCAAGCTGATTGTTCCAGGAGATGACACATCGATCCTGATCGAGCACGCTCAGGTGCAATGGGCGGTCGATCGAACATTCGGGGTTCGGTTTGTTGATCTACCGGAGCATGAGTTGGATGAATTGGAACAGTTGATTGAAGAAAGTGTTGCGCTTGATGAAGGGAGAGAGATATGAAATCCATGAGGACTGAGACAGAGACGCAGCCCGATGACTCGCGATTCTGGATCGGTGGCGAAGCGACCGTCGGGTCCCAAGCCCGCCGCCATATCCGCCGCCAAGCCGGGTCACCGACCTCTCTGCTCGGCGTCATTCTTGGGTTGACCTTCTTTGGTGGCCTCGCCTTGGGCAGCTCATTCGGTCTCATCTGTCGAAACAAAGTCAAGTAGCGCTTCTGCCGACAGTCTGTTCTCTACCATTGGTTTTATTTGGCCACCAGAACCGGGGGCGATCTGGTCGGCCTGAACACTTAGGCACGCAACTGATACATGCACAAGGCAGCTTCTAAAGGCAGCATTCCTGACTGCCCAATCACCGATGGCAAGAGTATCGGTTAGTTGAGATCGCGGATCATTTTGGCATGCAGCATGCGATTGCATGCGATTGTAAGGTGTGAGGCCGAAGCGGGTGGAAGCGTAACCTTCCCTGTCAAGGAGATACTTTGGTGCAGAGGCGGGCTTATGTGACTAGCGGTGGACCGACTCCCGGAGGCTCCTTCAGCGATCTGAAGGAGGTCTTTAGTCCCACCGCTGAAAAATAAATTGAAGGGTGATTGCGTCTTAGCTTTTCAGCGGAAACCAGTTGAACAGTTTGGAGACGTACAGGTTTCCTTCTTCCTGAAACTATAATGAGACTCGTATGAGGCAGGCCTATCCTAGGACAGCTTCGTTCCGAGGTGCCTTCTAAAGAGAAGCAAGCTGTACTTACACAGTAACCGTATGGGGCGGATGCCATAGTGGAGAAATCCAAAGCCATGTGGCAGAGGCAAGAGCTGTTGGTCGAGGCGACAAGGAGCAAAGGTAGCGTGCACATAGCGGAAGTAGTAGGGGTGGAGCTTATCCCGTAATCGTTCTCGGACAAGCCATCGAAACTGGTCAATCGACCGTTGATCGCGGGCGACTGGGTCGCGGTCATCAAAAAGCTGCAAGCGCGTAAGCTCCACAAGCTGATCGATGACTGGTTGGGCGCGGACTTCGCCGAGGATTTCTTGTGGAAGAGGCGTACCGAGAAGCTTGTGTGTCAAGCATAAACTAAACTGAACCATCCGCTCACCGCCCAGTTCTTTCGCTTGGCTCAGCACCCCTGTCAAATCAAGATCTGGATACGCGCGCAACAGGGCGGCCATATCACAGAGCTTCGCCAGCTGAAAATAGCGACTTCCGGCGTCCTTGCTAATCTGGACAGCAAGCATCAGGAGGGTATCTTCAGGCGACAGCGTGGGTACCTTTGTGCCCAGCAGGACGGTATGGTGACGACGTTCCCATATGGGTTCGAACTGGAGGGGCGAAGGAAACTCCCGTGAGGTCATCCGCTGATGCAAATCGACCGCGACCCTCCCGCTGCTATCGACATAGGCCGACTCCCATTCAAATGCGTGCATGAGGCGATAGCCGCTGGTGCTGAGGAGGCACTGCGCCCGCTCATAGTCGCGCTCGTGGACTAAGATATCCAGATCAGTAAAGTCTCGCAGGGCAAGGTTCCCATAGATGGAAAAAGTTAAGGCCGGCCCCTTGTAGGGCAGAGCGGGAATGGTGTGGGCCTCAAGTAACGTCAGAAGTTTGAGGAGTTCGTCCGTCAGGAAAAGGTTGCGGGCGGCGTTGGTGCGGGATTGGTGCCGGAGCTGCTCCAGAATAGTCTGCGGTACGTCGGTCAGGGCAATTGCATGCAGGTTGCGAGACAAGAGCGGCAGGACTCCATGCCGGCCAGCGGTCTGGAGCAGATATTCCCAGTTGAGTTCGGTGTGAAGCAGGCTCCTGATCCGCTCGGCTCTTGCCGTAGCAATGGAGATGTCGGCGCAGCAGAGTAGGAGTTCGACTTCGGAGCGCATGGTGGTTTCTAAGGCGCGCTCGCCTGCACAAGACCTTCCTGCTGCAACTCGTCCACAAAGGCCAACAGCAGGGGCATGGCCTCCTCATCCGTGATGGCATAGTCGCCCTGCAACGCCTGGCCGATTTCCTGCGCGCTCCGGCTCTGTTGCAACAGTTCCCAGATGCGGGTCCCGGTTTCATTCAACGTATAGTAGCGTTTCGTGTCGAGATGCAGCAGAACCGCTTCGGTGTCATCGAGCCGCGTGAACACCAGGCTGGGATGGGGATGCAGAACAGTCTCAGGCGCGAGCATGGGAGGCCTCCTCAGTGGGTGCGATAGATCGTCGCGACGGTGGTTCCAGGATAGGAACAAGCTGTGGCACTTTCTGATAGTGCAACAGACAGTGGGTGCAGAGAAACTGCTCCGTCTCCGTGGGAGCATGGGTGGTGAGCCGCTCCAGTTTTTCCAGGTTGAGTTGAGCGACCTTAGCGATCAGGCATCGATGGGCCTCAACAAAACTCACCCTGTGTAAATCCGCCAACACATCCGTCTCAGGCGTGCCTCCGCGATAATTCGAGAGCGTGCAGCAGGCCGTCAGGTAGCCACGGTAATCGATGTTAAATTCCTGCATCTGCAGCTGCGGGCATTGGGCAAATCTCGCTGCAGTATAATGGTCGCCGGCCAGAACGATGGGCATCGTCAACATCTGCTGCAAGGCGGCGATCTCCGTCTCCACCTCTCTCCGTTCACGGGCGCTCAGCACCAGATTGGTGGCGAGGGCATCGGGGGTAGGCTGACAATGTCCATAGCCAAGCGCCGCACAGCCCAGGCGCCCGGCCAGGATGGCCATGGCTTCTAGTTCGGTACGATTCGCACGGGTGACCACCATGTTGAGCTGGAAGGGAACGCCATGCACATGACAGAGGCTGATCGCCTGCATCAGGCGGCGAAACGATCCAGGCTGACGTCGCAGGGTATCGTGTGTGGTCTCACTGGCGCCATCGAGGCTAAACGAGACAGTCTCAAGCGCACTCTTCCAGGCCTGGATCTTCGAGAACGTTTGGGGAAAGTTCCAGCCATTGGTGACAAATGTGACGCGATACCCGTGGGTGGCTACCAGCTCGATGATCTCGGCAAACTGCGGGTGAAGCGTCGGCTCTCCTCCGGTGAAAGCCACGAGGCTGACTGGCTGGTACGCCTGCACCTCCGTCAGCACCTTGTCCACGATCGTCATAGGCAGGTAGTCGTGCGGCCCGTCCTCGGACCGGATGCAGTGCACGCAGCTGAAGTTACAGCGGTTAGTCAGCTCGAAAATGAGTTTGACACCTGACAGGGTCGCTGTCCCAGGCACCAGTGGTATGGCCCGTCGATCCACTAGTCTCCTCCTACGCGCATGGCGCTGGCTGTTGTACCTCTTCCAGGAGCCGTGCGATGTACCGCGGGTTGCGTGCCAGGTCCTGACCGGCCAGAAGTTGATAGTGCTGAGTTTGGCGTACCAGTCGAGCGAGGAGGTCCAGATGGCTTGGCGCCATTTGGGGTTCCACCGTCACCAGGGCACTCTGCTGAATCAGCCGGAAGAGCGCCTCCGCTTTTCCGATGGGGACCAGCTGGCTCTGGGGAGCGGATACGATAGTTGGAAAAAGCAGCAGATGCGGGACGCAGGTGGACCGGACCTGTGCGGGATACAGCGTCCGCATGTCGAGGCGCTGTTTGAGGTCATCGGGCCAGGGGCTTGGTTGCCAGTGCCCCACCGTGTCCGGGAAGGTGCGTCTGGCTTCGGGCGCGAGACACAACTCTCGCCGCAGGGGCATGGCTTCCACGCTGTCGCGACAATCCCTGAGCAGGATCGCATCGTCGGCTAGATAGTGCCACCCTTCTTGGACAAGGCCGAGCGTCAGGGTGGATTTCCCGCTTCCGCTGTTTCCGACCAAGAGACAGCCAACGCCGTCCTGGGCCACACATGCGGCGTGCTCGGAATAGAACCCTTGATAGCGCAGTAAGAGCAGCACGCTATGGAGGAGGAGATCCATGGGGAGCGCAGGCGGGACTTGCCCATCAGGGGACGAGAGTGTGCCGAGACCAGCGCGTGAGGCGGGATCGAGACGAACGACGTATGCACCATTGCGCACATAGACCTGCGAGTCCGCTTGCCAGACCTGCAAGCCATGCTGCTGTGCCACACAGCTGGCATGAGTGGGAATGGAGAGTGGTGGTGCGTGAGTAAGAAAGGTTAGGCGGACGTGGCACTCCGGAGGGACCGTCGGGCAAGCCTCCAGCCCGAAGTAGGCACTCAGCAGCTGGAGCTGCTCCCCCACCGTCGTCTCATCACAGTCTATCCCGAGCCAGGTGCCGTGCAGGTTGTAATACATGGAGTCCACGGCATCGCCAAATGGCATCGGCCCATTCCTAATCTGCGCGAGAGTCCCTTGCTGGTTATGGTCGAAACGATCCAAAAAAGGCTGCGGTCACGGCCGGCAGCGTGGCATGACGTGTCAGGACCGGCCGCACGAACGGCTTCTTCTGTATCTGTTCATTCCCAGATTGGTCTACGTGACTGTCTTGGCGTGGTTGGGCATCTTCGATCGAGATCCTGGTATCCATCTGAACCTCCTTCTTTGGTGAACATTGTCCGTAGGGAATGTGTAGACAGCGGTAAACGCAGGCCGTGGGTTGCCCTTCTCGCCGAAGGGTTGGCCTGCCAGCTCAACCCAACAATGGCCTTCAAGAGCCTCGCCTCGCTTGGCCGCGCCAAAATGGATGGTAACGGGAGCGCCCCATTGGCGCAAAAAGTGAAAAAGCACCAGCGACTGCTTCATACAGTTGGGTCTGATCATACCGATGCGCTGATGGAGGAGACCCCTGATAAGAAACAGCAGACGCTCCGGCTTCAGAGGCGGGAGCAGCGTCGGCAGTATGTTCGCTCCAAAGAGGGCGACTAGGGCAGGTAGCGTCAGCACCCGCTGCAAAATGGGGAGGGCCATCAGCAGGCCTGCGCTCGACATCAGCAGCCAGAGCTCGCGCAGGCGGAGCGCAGAGACTTTGCCAAGGATCGCCTGCAACCGTGCCAGCATACCTGCCTTCTCTTCACGGTCATACCTCGACATGGCCGAGGCATTGATCATCAGTCCCCAACGGGAGGGAGCTGATCGCGTAACGGGCTCGATCATAGACCCCCGTCGAAGAGCATGTCAAAACGCCTTACTTAGGAACACGGTATTTCCCGTCGATGTAGTTCATCATCCTCCAAACGACTGGTTAGGTCTCCGCCTCCTCTCGCCATGACCTCAATGTTGCGACGGGTCAAACGTAAATTGAAACGGCTCAGCAGTAGGGCGCTCGTCGAGCTGCGTCAGTTGGGTCTGGCCCTTGGGTAACACATAAACCTTGGCAATCCGATGTGCGGGGGCGTTGGGACCCTTCGTCGTGGCAATCGCGACATTCTGGCTCAATTGCTTTTGTCCAGCGGCATCTGGCTCAAGTGGATCGTGATCCGTTCGTTCATGCCGGAATAGACGGAGATAGGAATGCCGGTGCGCTGGCCGATGTCAGAAAAGATGGCGGCGAGCGACGCCTCGTTGGCGTCCAGCGAGAGCTCACGCTCGGTCACCGTCAGGCGATAGGTACCAGTGGCCAGGAACGAGTTGGCCTGTGGCGGCGTCGATTCCGCCGTGGCAAGGCCGGTGAGCAATATCCCTCCCAGGATCAGTCCCATGACAGGCACGGTTCTCCTTTGCAAAAAGCCGCATGATCACTTCTCTGCTCGTCTCGACGTGTATCCTGTTCACCGTGAGCGTGGAGCTGGCCCCACATCGCTCACGTCACTCTTGGCGCATGCCCAGCACATCCACAAAGAATGAAAAAGGCTTTCTCTCCTTCAAACAGATGCTGAAATGGACATCGACAAATTCGCTCCGACTCAGGGTGCCGTCTGTGTACCCATGCCTCTTGAGGACCGTTACGGTAGAGCCGACGCCTCCAGGGCCTCCGTCCGCATTCTGGAGCAGATTGCCATTCGATAAGGTTTTGACCTGCACGGCCAGGTCAGACAGAGGCGGACTACTGGTCTTGTTCGTGAGCCATGCATCAAAACTGAATGTCCCCACAAACCCTGAGGGACAGCCGGTGGGATCATCTGTCGTCCGATAGGTGGAAAGGACCGGCACCAAGGTGACGAGGTCATTCACGAGGTTCGTGTTCGTGATCTTCGTCACGAACGCATCCGAGCTCCCTCTGAGAGCGGGCTGGCTCGCATGAAGCGTGGGAAAGTCCAAGGAGCCAGTGAAGCCGGTCACATAGGCCTGGCCGCTCCCGTCCACCGCGATGCCAGACCCGTAGTCGAAAACACTGCCGCCCAGGTAGGTGGAGTAGGCCAGGGCGCCCAGGGCTGTGAATTTGGTCACGAAGGCATCGTCGAAGCCTCGGAGAGTGGGCTGGCTTGCATGAAGCGTGGGAAAGTCCAAGGAGCCAGTGAAGCCGGTCACATAGGCCTGGCCGCTCCCGTCCACCGCGATGCCAGACCCGTAGTC
>LNFM01004895.1_pt1 | contig 23989 bp, 16 predicted proteins | sample 596031 | NCBI WGS metagenome assembly LNFM01 (sample SAMN04254537, study PRJNA301005) | activated carbon metagenome | isolation source: dual media filters at the Ann Arbor, Michigan drinking water treatment plant | place: USA: Ann Arbor | reverse complement strand
TCGATACGCTGCGCTTCGAGACCCACTACCTGCTGCCGGCGCAGTGGGCGAGCGTGGGGCAGGAGTGCTGGACGGGCACGGGGAACCCCAGCGCGTCGGCGCGCAAGGCGTTCGCGGACCTGCGCCACTCGGGGACGACGAGCGACCAGCCGCTGTCGTTCCACCTCGATGACCTCGGGCTGACGCACACGAACGATCACCTGCTCGGCGAGCAGAGCGATCACACCGTGGTGCTGCCGAGCAGCCGCGTCGCGCTGCTCGATCACCTGCTCGCGCTGCGGAGCCCGGCGAGCAACGCCCACGGCGGCCTGCCGTACTCGCAGCTGAACTTCACCAAGTATCCGCTGCGAGCCGAGGACGCGATGTTCGTCGCCGGGCAGGGCTTCGAGACGATGACCCGCATCGTCGACTACGACGGGCGGCTGTTCTCGGTCGCCGAGCACCGCGTGCGCGGGCTGATGGGCTTCGATCTCATGGTCGGCGCGCGGGCGGCCAAGGCCCAGGTCGTGCCCACGGGGCCGAACGTCACCGGCGTCTCGCAGGGCAACAACGAGGTGCACCTCGTCGACACGCGGTGGATCCGGCACACCTACCAGGGCACGGCGGCGCGCCTGGCCCACGTGCTGGTCTACGTGCCCGCGTTCGTCACGGCGCCCGCGGCCGACGACATGCCGGGCGGCGTGAACGCGGCGCGCACGATCGGCGTGCCGTTGTGCGAGCACCTGCTGCTCGACGCCGCGTTGGTGTGGGATCAGATCCACCCCGCGCATCCGAGCGCCCCGACGCCGCGCAAGACCTACGCGATCCTCTCGGCCGCGGGGCTCACCGCGGAGAAGACGGTGGTGCGGATGCGGCACCACTTCGGCTCGCGCGCGAACGCGGGCCGGGTCTCGGCGGTCGCGCCCGCGATACCGCCGCCCGCGGTGCCGCCCGCGCCCGACACGTTGGTCACGATCAACGTCCACCCGCAGGCGGGTCGCGCGACCGGTGGCAACCCGATGCAGCTCTACCTCGTGTTCGGGCCGCTGTTCCCGGCCCCGCCGGTGAATCCCCACCCGCCCGCGCCGCGGCCCTACGATTTCGAGGCCGGCACGACCCCCGCCCTCGATCGCATCGACAACGCCAGCGAGGTGCAGTTCACGCTCGCCCACGAGCTCGGGCACTCGATGGGCCTGCCCGACGAATACGTCGAGCGGGTGCGCGCCGGTGCGACCACCAACGGTACCCTCGCGCGCTTCGACTCGCGCCCGCGGCCGTACAACCTCGACGGCATCTCGATGATGCGCGGCAATCATACGCCGCGGCTGCGCTATGCGTGGCAGCGGGTCCGGAACCTCGCGCGGCTCGCCCAATCACTGCCGGCGACGCATTGGTCGCGCGCCGAGGCGCCGTTCCGCGCCCAGTACGTCGCGGGGTCCCGCACGCTGAACTATGCGCTGCCCACCGACGTCCCCCAGTTCGGCGCCGATCCCGAGCCGTGGACGCCGATCAACGGCCGCGTGGGCCGCAGCGAGGTGAATCTCTACATGGCCGGGGACGACGAGTCGACCCGCGGTCCGATCGTCACCGCCTCGGGGATCCTCGCCAACGCCTTCGACGGTGTGCTGGTGGTGTCGCCCAAGTTCTGGTTCACCTTCGATGCGTCGATCGCCGCGCTCTCGGATCGCTGGGAAGTCATGTATGACAATTTCGGTCGCGAGTACTATCAGACCGATCTGTGCCCGAAATTCTTCGTCGCGGGCCCCGGTGGCGCGACGCGAATGCAGCGGGTGGTCGTGATCCTGCAGCCACGATTCGAGTACGGCGCCAACCCGAGCACCCGATTCGACAACAACCTCGAGACCCTGGCCAACGCCGACATCGAGGTACGGGTGAAGACGGGCGCGCGCTCGCTGGTCACCGGCAGCCCCGACGTGCTGACGATCCGCGAGGGCGACGTCGGCCACTTCTTGATGCGCTACGCGTTGAGCCCCACCGCCGCGGTGTTCAACGCCCGCAACAACGCGGCGATCACCGCGGCCGATCTGGCGCCGCTCAACACCTTCGTGGCGACCACGCTGGGCCGCGGCGCGGGGACGGTGACGCCGGTATGACGCTGCCTGCGAGCTATTCGACCGAGTATGCGGGGGCGGCCCGGGCATCGCGGGTCGCCGTGACGCCGCGCATCTATCGGTACGCCGAGCGGCTGGTGCCCGCGGACCGACGCGCGATTCCACCGTCGCCCCAGGCGGTGCTGATGGCCGCGGGCGAGCTGGCGTGGGGCATCGCCTACGCGGATCGCCTGCTGGTCGTCGATCACGCCGGGACGCGCGAGTACCCGGCGGGGCGCGGCCAGTGGATCGCCGCGCTCGATGCCGACGGCGTGCGCCTGGGCAATCGGGTCTGGGCGCCGGGCGCGGGCGCGCCCGCGGAGCTCGGACCCATGGGGATCTTCGACGAGGGCTGCGTGCAGACCGTCGCGTCGTGGCGAGACGGCGTCTGGATCACCGTCGCGCAGCGGCGGGCGTCCTTCTCCCCCAACCAGGTGATGGTGCGCGTGCGCGGCAACGGCCCGCGGTACCACGATCCGACCGCGCCGCGGTGGGCGTTCGACTGGCCCGGCGAGGGCACCGCGGCGGTGGCCGACGACGGCACGGTCGTGCTCGCGGGCATCGATCGATCGCTGCACGTCCTCGAGCACCCGCGCGACCCGGCGGAGCGCGAGCCGATCGTGCGCGCGCAGTTCGAGCTGCCGCACGAGCCCTACGCGATCTCGGTGATCGACGGCGTCTTCGTCGTGCTGAGCGCGATCGAGGCGGCGCCACCCGATCCCCTGGCGCGCATCGGTCGACTGCACGGCCGCGGCCTGCATCGCTTCGCCGCGGGCTGGCGCACCGAGGTCCGCGCGTTCGATCGCGATCTCCAGGTGCAGTGGTCCGTCGAGCTCGACTTCGCCGCGCTGCAGCCCGCGATCGACGGCGGGTCGGGGCGCGTGGTGATCGCGGGGCGCGGCCTCGCCGGCCTCGAGCAGGGGGTCGTGCGATGGCGGCTCGCGACCGCGCAGGAGGCCCTCGCGACGGCGTTCGTGGACGGCTCGCTCGCCGTCGGCGTTGGCGCGCACCTGGTGATCGTGGATCCGGACGGTCGCACCGCGCAGACGATCGCGGTCCCCGAGGCGCACACGGTGGTGACGCCGCCGGCGATCGGGCCCGACGGATCGCTGGCGTTCGGCACCGACGCGCACACCTACGTGGTGCCGGGGCTGGATGCCTGAGCTCGGGCGCCGCGGATTCGGCGTCGGCGTGGGCGCGATGCTGCTGGCGTGCGAGCGCACGCGGGCGCCGACCGACGCTGGTGAGGGCGCGGGCGCGGGGCCCTCGTCGACGCCGGCCAAGGTGGGCCCGCTGCGGCGCGTCGCTGCCCTCGATTCGGCCCTCGGCGCTCCCTTGCAGCTCGTGCCCCGCGGCGACGCGGTGATGGTGGTCCTGCGCGGCGGCTTCGCGATCGTGGACGGCTCGGGCGAACACGCGACGCCGCTGGATTCCATCGCCGAGCGCCGCGCCGTCGCCACCGCGACCGGTTGGTGCGTGGGCTCGCTGCACGTCGGCGCCCGCGGCGAGCCGGGCGCGTCGCTGCGCGGGGCGGGCAGCCTGGACGAGCCCGGCGCGCGGCAGCTCGCGCTGCGCGTCGAGGGCGACGACTGGATCACCGCGGCGATGGTGCAGGGCAATGATCGCGCGCCGGCGCTGGTGGTCACGCGGCGCTCGCCCGAGGGCGGCCCGCGGTGGAGCTTCGCGCAGCCCGGTCGCGCCGCCGCGGCGATCGACGAGTCCGGTGCGCTCGCGCTGGTCACGTTCGACGGTCGCCTGCGGGTGCTCGGGGATCCGAGCGCCGGCCAGGATGGACCCCGCGTGCTCGTCGACGCCGCGATCGATCCGCCCGGCTACGCGATCACCTTCGATCGCCGCGGCCTGTGCGTGCTCGCGGCGATCCGCGACGACGCGCACCGCGAAGGTGGCGATCGCATCGCGGCGCCCGTCGACTGGCGACCGGCGCTGGCGTGGTCGACCGAAGTACTCGAGCTGTCGCGCGACGGTGTGGAGCGCGCGCGGGCGACCGTGGCCTTCGCTGGCCTGCAGGCGCCGGTGCGGCTGGCCGATGGCGCCGTCGCGGTGGTCGGCATGGGCGCGGCCCGCATCGTGGACGGCGCGGTGACCTGGACCCGCAGCTCGGCGGCGCGGATGCACGCGTGCGCGGCCGCGGACGAGCTCGTCCTCGGATGCGGCGACGTGGTCGAGCGCGTCGGACCCGGCGGAGACATGCGCGGCCGCGACGTGCTCGGCGGTGAGTCGGTCGCGTGCGCGCCGGCGGTCGACGGCGAGGGCCGGGTATGGATCGCGACGACGCGCGCGCTGTGGCGGATCGGGTAGCTCGGGGGGGCCCGGGGGACGCACGCGAGCTGGTATCGTCGTGCCCATGTCGGTCCTGGCTCGCCTCGTCCTGACGTCCGCGCTCGTTCCCCCGCTGCTCGCGTGCAAGCCCGCGCCGTCCCAGTCCGCGTTCGAGGGGCTGCCGCTGCCGCCGGGCGATGACGTCGCCGCCCCTGCGCCGCGTCCGCTCCCGCCACCGCCGCCCGCGGCGATCTACGGCCACGTGCGGGTGCCGTCGCCGAGCAAGCTGCTCGCGGAGCTCCGCAATGTCGTGCCGCTGGTGCAGCGCCCGGCGCTCGACGAGGCGGTGCTGCGCAACGTGCTGCGGATGCAGATGGGCGAGAAGGCGGCGATCGCCGATCACCTCGATCTCTCGCGGCCGATGGGCTGCGTGGTCGCGAGCCCGAAGCGCGCGAAGCTCCCGGTCGCGTGCGCCGTCGGCTATGTCGGCGGGCTGTCGGCGCTGCTCGAGGATCTCGGGCCCGAGGGCCGGATGTCCGTGGCCGACGACCACGCGCACTACCAGTTCGGGAGCGATCAGGTGTTCCTCGCGGCGATGGGCGACCACGTCGCGGTCGCCCTCGCGCCCGAGCTCATCGCCGACACGCGCGCGCAGCTGCAGCGCGAGATCATCGACGCGCCGGCGGGCGGCGAGGAGGTCGTGGCGGTCGTGCACCCGGCGGTGATCTTCGACGACGCCCGCGCCGAGATCGACGACTTCATCGCGAAGATCGCGACGACCCCATCGGTCGCCGTCAATCCGGGCTACGCGGAGCTGCAGCGCAGGCAGTGGCTCAGCTACGCCGAGCTCGAGCACATCACGCTGTGGGCCGATCTCGCCGACGGTGGCGTGCGCCTCGGCTATCGCGGCACGGCGCTCCCGGGCACCGCGACCGAGAAGGGCTACCGCGCCGGCGCCGAGCTCGGTCTCGACGCCGAGCTGATGGGGGCGCTGCCCGCCGACTCCCTCGCGGTGTTCGGGGTGGCGATGTCCTTCGCGTCGCTCGTCGACGATCCGAACGTCGCGGCGTACATGGACGCCCTCGGCGCAGCGGGGGCAGACGCCGCGGAGCTCGCCCGCCGCTCGCGCGAGGGCATGCTCGCGTGGACGGAGCTCGGCACCGGCCACGCGGCGGTCGCTCTGCTGCACGAGCGCGGGACCAAGGGCGCGATGGTGATGGCGTATCGGATCAAGCCCGGCATCGACGCGGTGCCCAAGGTCCGCGCCCTCATGCAGGGCATCTACGGTGGTCCGGGAGTGAACGGTCTGTTCGAACTCCGGCTGCGCGAAGGGGCGTTCCGCGAGGGGAAGGCGCGCGGCGATCTCTACGTGCTGACGGCGACCGCGAAGACCCTCGCGCAGCCGGGCATGTCCGCATTCTTCGGCAAGCTCGGCCCCGACCCGAGCCTGCAGGCCGCCTACGTGCAGCGTGGCGACGTCCTCTACCTCGCGATGTCGGCGGGCAAGGGGGCCGACCGCGCGCTGCGACGCGCGCTCGCCGTGCGCCCGGGTGCGGGTGTCGGTGCAAGACCCGAGGCTCGCGCTCTGCTCGACGCCCATCGTTCGGATCACGTCATGCTGGGCGTCGACGTGGCCGCGGTCGCGAAGTGGCTGGTAGCGATCGGCGCGATCGAGCCGCCGGCGTTCCCGATGCCACAGGGCTTGGACGGCGCGCAGCTCAGCTGGCGCAGCGGCGCCGAGCGCCAGCGCGAGGTCGAGGTCGCGGCGTCACCGGCGTTGGTCCAGGCGATCGTGCAGCTCGCGACGAAGTGACGCCGGAGCGCCCGCGTCGGTCGGGGCCCCGGCCGTCCCCGCGTCGAACCGCTCGAGCGCCGGGTTTGGAGGGAAATCGGGCGAGGTTGCGACGGTCGACGGCCTCGTGGCGTCTCCTCCTGGTCCATGACCCGTCGGCTCCGCGTCGCATGCGCTCTTCTCCTCTTTCCCTCGATGTCCTGTGGCGGGAGGGCGGCCGAAGCGGTGCGTCCGGACGTCCCGACGGCGGCGGAGGCGATCGGAGAGATCCCGTGCGATGCGGACAAGAAGGCGACCGCGCCCTTGGTGGTCGACTGGAGTTCGCAGCAACGGCTCGATCTCGGGGTCGCGATGAAGCGAGGGACGGTCGCCCTGCGCTACGCGTGCGACGAGGTGCAGCTGATCTCGGACTGCCGCATCCCGGGCGAGTACGCGTTCGTCGGCGTGTCCCGCAAGGAAGAGGTGGTGAGCGTCTCGTCGTCGGACGAGTTGAAGGCGAGCCTGCCCGTCGGAGCGGTGAAGCTGGCGGCGGAAGTCGGCGGCGAGGGGAAGCTCGACCTGGCCATGGTGCTGGTGGGCAAGGCCTCGTCGGGATGGACGGCGCTCACCCGGGCCGAGCTGCCGTCGGGATGCGAGTCGGCGACGCACGTGGTGCGGGCCGCGACGCTCGGTGCGTTCTCCTTGGCGCGCGGAAGCGAGGGCCGCATGGCGACCGCGGCGGAGGCGTTCGGCGCGGGGGTCGGCGCGAGCTCCCGCAGCGCGAAGAACCTCCTGGTTCGGGACGGAGACCTCGAGTCGTGCCTCGCGTCGACGCGCGACGCGATCACTGCGCCCGAGGGCTGCGATGCGACCATTCGTCTCGAGTTGGAGCCGGTGGTCGAGTCCGCGACCGCGCCCCAGGGGCCGCCTGCGGTGGCCGTGATCGCATGCCCGCAGGGCGCCGCGCCGTCCGAGGGAGGGTGCAAGCCCGTGTCTGGAGCCCACATCTGCAAGCCCGACGACGAGGCGGATTGCACGGCTCAGTGCGACGCCGGAAACCTGGAGAGCTGCTACCACTTGGGGCGGCTGCGCGTCGACTGGACCCCGAGTGGACTCGGCGGTGCGAAGCAGGACGCCGCGCGGCCCTTGCTGAAGCGAGCATGCGACGGTGGCGTGGTCGAGTCGTGCGTGGCGCTGGGCGAGGTGCTGATCGGAGAGGCGAGCGGGGGCGGACTGGCACAGAAGCGATCCGCGATCCAAGCGGCGGGCGCCCTGTGGAGTGCGGCTTGCGATGCTGGCAGCGGCCGTGGCTGTGGGCACCGGGCGTTTCAGTTCTCCGCGGACGGTCCGATGCCCGACGCCGCCGCCCACCTGCCGCTCGCCCAGCGGGCGTGTGATCTGGGCGACGGGCCGGGCTGTGCCTTGCTGGCGAACGCTCGGATCCAAGGGTTCGGCACCTCACAGGACAGGGTCGCCGGCTACGCCGTGCTCGAGCGGGCGTGCCGAGCCGCGAATGCTCAGGCCTGCCGCCGCCTGGCGGTGGTGCGCTACGCGGGCAGCGATCCGTCGATCTCGCCGACGATCTCGGGCCTGCGCGTCGACAAGGCAGAAGGGATCCGGTTCGGACGACGAGCCTGCGGGCTCGAGCCGGACGCCTGCGGCATCGACGGCACGATCGCCCTCGTCGACGCCGCCCTCGCGAAGGCGTTTCGGGCCGACATGTGCCGCGCGGGCCACCAGCCACTGTGTGGCTGATGGCGCAGGGCCGAGGATCCGAACCTCGCGGCGTACATGGTGACGTCTTCAGCCGTGGCGGTAGGCCCAGGTGTGGCCGCCCGAGTCGCCCTCGGACACGAAGACGAAGATGCCGTCGATCGCGTCGTAGACCAGGGCATGGAAGGTCTGGGTGCCCGGCGCGCCGCCCTGCATCGCCGTCGACGTCCACGCGCCGGTGGCGGGATCGAACGCGTAGAACGTGCTGTCGGCCACGCCTCCGCCGATGATGTGGTTCACCGGGTCGTAGTCGTAGCCGGGCTCGACGTGGGGCGATCCGGTGCCAGAGGTCGCGACGAGCTCGACGCTCGAGGCCGCCGGCGTCTCGCGATCGAGGTGCAGCGCGACGACCTGGCCGCCCGTGCCGCGCAGCACGTAGTAGAACGTGTCGTCGGGCGGGAAGTAGGTCATGTGATTGGCGTAGCCCACGTCGATGTCGCCGATCCCGGGGATGTCGTCGGCGCCGATGCTCGCGATCATGGTGCGGCCGACCGGATCGTAGATCGACAGGCCGCTCGGCCCGAACGTGACGAAGTGGCCGGTCGTCGGATCGTACTCGGCGCCGGCGAGGCCGACCGACGCGGTGCTCGGGTCACCGCTGAACTCCCACGCGTCGAGCTCGGGCACGAAGTGGGCGATGGGCCCGCTGATGTCGTTGCCTGCGCCCGAGCAGTAGCCGCCGGTGAACGAGCGCCCCAGCAGGATCATCTCGTCGAGCTCGGGCGCGAAGGCGACGAGATCGTAGGTGTGGGCCGACACCGGCCGCGGGAACGGACCCGACGCGCCCGAGATCCACGCGCCGAGGGCCGCATCGACGTTGTCGGGGGTCATCGCGCTGCACGGTGTGGGCTCGTACAACGAGGTCCACGCCGGGGTGCCCGCGAGATCGAGCGCGTGGATCGAGTCGTTCATCGTCGTCGCGTGACCGCCCCCGAACGACAGCACGCGGTGGCCGTTGGGATCGAACGTCATGCCGCCGTACCCGAACACACCGAGGCACAGGTAGTCCTCTTCGCCGTCGGGTGGCGTGCACGTGAACGGGCCGAGATCCATCACCTCGCCGGGCTGCAGGTCGTCGAACAGCGGGTTCGCGTCGGGCTGTGGCGGATCGTCGGTGTCGACGCCGGTGCTCGCGGTGGTGTCGACGTCGCCGGTCGCGTCTGCGGTGGTGGTCGCGGTGGTGGTCGCGGTCGCGGTGGTCGTCGCGCTGCCCTGCGTCGTCGCTGGGCCGGACTCTGCGTCGGTCGAGGGCTCGGTGTCGAGGCCGGTGTCCCCCGCGGCAGGATTCGCGCCGCAGGCCAGCGCGATCGCGGGGAGCCAGGCCAGTCGTCTCGTCGAGGGCAGCAGGTCGAGGGCGAGCATCGCGACGGGGAACAGCAAGCGGCGGGCCAGCCCGCCGGCGGCGAAACCATGGGATCACGGCCGACATGGTGGCGGGGTTGGCAGTGTGAGGGCGGGGTCCTGCGGCCTCGGATCACTCGTCCTTCGATCAGAAGATGCACGCCCGCCGGCTCTTGGGCGCCGCGCCCCGACCCACCTTCACCCCGCGATCGCGACCGGCCGCTCCACCACGTCGCTCCCCACCGGATCCGGCGCGCCCATCCGCCGCAACCACCGGAAGTGCGATCGCACCGCCGCCCACAGCGACCGCGTGCACGTGTACCGCACCCCGAACTCGGCGCAGCACGCCTCCACGAGCGGCGCCAGCTCGCGGTAGTGCACGTGGCACACCCGCGGAACCAGGTGGTGCACGGCCTGGAAGTTGAGGCCGCCGACGTACCAGGTGAGCGCGCGGTTGTCGGGCGCGAAGTCGACGGTCGTCGCGAGCTGGTGCCTCGCGAAGTCCAGCTCGAGCTTCGCGGTGCCCGTGGTGCCGTGCGGCGGCAGCTGGAGGAACTGCGCCTCTTCGACGCAGTGCGCGAGCTGGAACACCAGCGACAGCACGAAGCCGCAGCTCGCGTACATCACGGCGTAGAAGGCCAGGCCCAGCGGCCAGCCGAGCACGGCGACCGGCAGTACCAGCGCCCACAGCAGGTGGACGACCTTGCCGCCGACGAAGATCGCGAGGTCGATGCCCTTGGGCCGGGCGATCGGGGTGTCGCCGATCGTGCCGCGCAGCAGGTCGCGATAGTCGTCCCACCAGAACCACTTGAGGTTGAGCATCGCGTAGAGCACCGGCATGTACAGGTGCTGCGCGCGGTGGAAGCCGTGGTGCGGCTGGCCCGGGGCCATGCGGGCGAGCGGACGCAGCTCGATGTCCTCGTCGGCGCCGAGCATGTTCGGGTACGTGTGGTGGGCGATGCCGTGCTTGTGGTGCCAGACGTGCGAGCTGGCCCCGAGCAGGTCGAGCACCGCCGCCATCGCGCGGTTCACCGCCGGGTTGCGCGAGTAGGCCCGGTGGCCGCCGTCGTGCTGCACGCTCATGCCCAGGCCCGCCATCGCCAGGCCCGCGAGCAGGCCGCCGGCGAGCACGATCGCGATCGACGTCGTCGCCAGGCCGATCGCGAGCCCGAGGCCGAGCGCCGCGAAGAGCACGATCGTCTTGCGATGGATGGCGCGGAATCCCGCGGCCTCGCGGCCGGGCTCGGCGAGGTGGGCATCGATGCGGCGGCGCAACTCGAGCCAGAACGGGCTGCGGGTGTCGAAGCGAACGCGCGGGTCCTTCACGGGGGTGGAGTCGAGCACCGCGAAGCGGGGACGGGAAGCGCGGAGTTCGGCCGCGACACAACGAAGACAGAGCCGAGGTGCGCGCGTCGCGGGCGTGCGGCTTCTCGCGTTCGGCGTCGTGTCGGCGAGGACGCGGTCAGAGCCGCGCGAGCGCGAGGGTCCGCCGCACCGCAGGTCCGCCGCAGCGCTCGGCGCGGTCGAGCGCGGCGAGGATGCGGTCGGCCGACGCGTGGTGCACCGCCGACACGAGCGGCCCGATCGCGGGGTGCACCTCGTCGAGCTCGCCGACCACGACGCCGCCGATCCGCGCCAGCAGGCCCCACGCGGCCCGGTTGTCGATCGGGCGCAGGACCGTGGTCGCGAACACGTGGCGGTGGCCTTCGGCGAGCAGCCGGAGCACCACGCGCAGGGCCAGCGCGGCCGCGCCGGCGCGCATGCGCACGCCCGGGCGCACCGCGAGCTGATCGAAGTACGCGACGCGCTCGTGCTCGACGCTCGCCGGATCGAGGCCGCGCCAGCGCACCTGCAGCCGGCGACGCCACAGATCCGAGGCGCGCACCGCTGCGTCGCGGGCCGCGATCGCGAAGCCCACCGGTTCGCCGGCGTGCTCGAGGATCTCGACGACGCCGAACTCGATCATCGCGGCGTACTCCGGCTCGCTCGCCCCGAGCAGGAACCCGCCTGCGCCGGGATCCTCGCGCTGCACGCGGAGCGCGTGCTTGATCCCGAGCATCGCGTCGAGGTCGCCCTGCGTCGCCGCTCGCAGGCGCTCGGTCACGCAGTCTCCGAGCGTGGAGGTGCGGGCACGATGCGGGGCCCCCGGAGCTGATCGAGGATCCCGCGCAGGATCGATCGACGCGCCGAGGGATCGTCGCGCGCCTCCCGGCGCAGCAGGTACCACGGCAGCGAGGGATCCGCGTGGTGCGTCGCGTGCTCGTTGAAGCCCAGCAACCACCACGACACGATCGCCGGCGCGGCGAGGGAGCGCACGTTGGCCCCCGTGGGTCGACCGTACCCGGTGTCGTAGTGATAGATGTAGACGAGCAGCGAGTAGACCCACGCGAACGCGAGCATCGGCCAGCCGAACAGGCGCGCCCAGACGTCGGCGCCCGCCGTCGCGGCGACGCCGAGGTGCAGGGCGACCGCGGCGGCCAGGGCCGCGATCGCGGTCCAGCGATCGCGCTCGCGCCAGCCCGCGAACGCCGGCGACACCCGCCGCGCGGTCGACAGCGGCAGCACCAGGAACAGCACCACCGACACCAGCGAGTGGACGAAGAACCCGCCGGCGAACACGGCGACGTACCACAGCACGCGGCAACGAAATCGCGTCAGCGCGCCGGCGTCCGCCGCGATCACGAAGGTGTCGAGCGCGGAGGTGCGCTCGTCGAGGCGATTGCACGCGTGGTGGAAGCGATGGATCTTCCGATAGACCCCCAGCGGCAGGAGCAGGGGCAGCAGCGCGAGCTGACCGAGGACGTCGTTGCGGAGGGGTCGACCGGGCAGCAGCTTGCGATGCACCGCCTCGTGCCCGACGAAGTACACGCGATGCAGCCAGCAGCCCTGCGCCAGCGCGATCCCGACGCGCAGCGTCCACTGCGACGGGTCGATTGCGAGGGATGCCCAGCCGAGGCCGATCGAGATGCCGACGGTCTCGAGCAGTAGACGGGCCGTGCGGCTGGCGTGGAGCGCCTCGGGGCGGGAGGTCACGGCCTCGCATCCTACCGCGGAGCTCGGGCGCGATCGTGTTCGTCCGACCGCTCGCAACCCCGCCCGCTCGCCCGAGGTGGGGGCGACGGGCAACACGAGCCGCGCGTTCGACTGCCGGCCCTGTCGTTCGGATCGCACGATGGGCAGCGTCCGCGCGATCCTGTTCCTCGCCCGTCGCTGGCGGACGTCGCCTCGACCTTGGTACCCTCGAAGCGCGTGCGCATTGGCCTGAGTCTGTCGCTGTCGTTGGTCGCCTGTGCCGGTGGCCAGGGCAGTCGCGCGGACGACACCGAGGACACCGAGTCGTCGGTCGGTGACTCGAGCAGCACCGCGGTCACCGACCCGACCGCGCCGAGCACCACGCTCTCCGACGCGGAGACGCAGGGCACGGTGTCGAGCCTGACCAACGCGGACGACGGAGAGGGTGGCGGGCCGGTCGAGTGCGGCAACGGGACGCTCGAGTTCGGCGAGGAGTGCGACGACGGGAACGTCGAGGACGCCGACGGCTGCAACGCCGACTGCACGCCCTCGGGCTCGGTGCTGTGGGAGCAGACCGTCGGCAGCGGGCTCGGTGCCGTCGACGACGGCTTCGACGTGGCCGCCGACGACGAGGGCAACTTCACGGTGGTGGGCTACGCTGCGGTCGCGGGCGGCACCGTCGACGGCTGGATCCGCCGCTACAGCCCCATGGGCGGCGCGTACTGGACGCTCGCGCACGCGGGCGCGGGCGCGGGCGACGACACGCTGTGGGGCGTCGAGATCGCCGACGACGACAGCGTGTACGTGGCCGGTCGCGAGAGCGCGGCGGACATGACCAACAACGGGCTGCTGCGCAAGGTCGACACGTTCGGCGCCGATCTCTGGGTCAGCTCGTTCGACGCGCCGTCGTCCAACGGCGACACCGTCGTGCAGGCGCTCGCCCTCGATGGCGAGGGCGCGGTGATCGTGGCCGGCTACTACGGCACCGACGCCGCGGGTTCGGAGCTCATGCTGCGCAAGTACATGCCGGACGGCACCGCGGTGTGGACCCGCAGCTACGGCGGTGCGGCGGGCGGCAACGATGCGGCCTACGGCGTCGCCGCGACCACCGGTGGTGACCTCTACGTCGTCGGCTACGAGAGCGTCGTCGCCGAGGGCACCAACATGTGGCTCGGCAAGTACGACACCGACGGCAACCTCCTGTGGTCGCGCGGGGCCAACGGCACGGCCAGCCTCGACGATTACTTCATCGGCGTCGTGGTCGACGGGGACGACAACGCGTACGTCTGCGGCTACGCCGGCGACGTGAACTTCCCGTGGCAGATCGTCCTTCGCCGCTACGACGCCGACGGCAACATCGACTGGACCGAGCACTACCTCGGCGAGACGATGGAGGGCGCGCACTGCTCCGGCCTCGCGCGTGCCCCGAGCGGCGACCTGGTGCTCGCGGGCGGCGAGATCCAGGCGACGGTCCGTGCCGCGCTGGTGCGCCGCTACTCGGCCGAGGGCGCGCTTCGGTGGTCGCGCACCTATCCCGGCGGCGCGGCCGGCCCCGACTACGGGCGCGGCGTCCACGTGGGCGACGACGAGACCATCTACGTCGCCGGGAGCCTCGACGTCGGCGCCGACCTCCGCGACCTCTGGGTCGCGCGCCTCAGCCCGTGACGGCCGACCGGCCGAATGCGGCGTGGGCGATTGCGCTGGTCATCGCCGCGCGACCCGGACTAGCCTCGCTGGATGGATTGGATGCGGTCGATCGCGGCGGCCGGGCTCGTGTCGGTGGGATGCTTCTCACCCACGGACGAGGACGCCGGGGGCGAGTACATGGACGAGGACTTCCCGCCGTGGACCTGCGACACCGAGGGCACGACGACCGGCTGCGGCTCGAGCACCGGCGACTCGTCGGCGGCGCAGTGCCAGGGCCCCGCGGATTGTCCGTCCGGCGTGTGCGCGGCCGACTTCGCGGGCGACATCGGCCGCTTCGAGTGCCAGGCGGCGTGCATCGAGCCGCTCGACGATGCGCGGTGGTGCATCGATGCCAGCGCGTGCTGCGATGCGCAGGCGATCTGCGATCGCGGCTACTGCATCGCGCCCGAGGGCGCGGACACGACCGGGCTCGACACCACCGGCGCCGACACGGGCACGACGGACACCGGCACGGCTGACACCGGCACGACCGGCGACGCCGGCACGACCGGCGCCTGAGGCCCGACACGAAGGCGGCGGGGCTGCGTCTCGCAACCCCGCCGCGGTGGGCAACCTCGGGTCTGTTCCGGTTCCGATGTGGCGGGCGCGTGGTGGCGCCCGACAAGTGGTGACGTCACGGCGTGGGGTGACACCGCGATGGGTTGCGTGACGATGGTGCCCATCGCGATGGGGGTCGACGGGTCGCCGTCGGCCCTCGAGGGGCGAGGTTCCGCCCCTTACACGCGGTCTTCTGGACCGCTCCCGAGTCGCAGAGCGAGGGGACGTACGGCGGGCACACGCTCGGCTGGTGCCCGTCACGCCGCAGGATCGCGGCGGTCCCCGATGGTTCTAGGAGGTCCCCCCTCTCCGCGAGGTGCTCCCCGCGGGCAAAGTTGACGAACGGCCCGATGTCGATGCTCGGGAAGTGCGTTGGTTCTGCTTCATGCGACGACCTCCTGTGCCGGGGACCGAAGGATTGCCACTGTCGATCATAGCATCGAAGAACCGGGTGCCCAACCATCTGCGTGCCGATGACGTGACGGCGACGTGCTGGCGACGTGCGGCCGAGCTGGATCCCCGGGGCCTCGTTGACGGGCCGAAGCGGCTGGGGTAGGGGCCTAATCGTGGGCGTGAACGAGGACGCGAGGGGCGAGGGCGCAGGGATTCCCGACACGGCGTGGGTGGCGGCCCACCCCGAGCGCTACGGACTCGAGCTGTCCGCGCGCGGCGCGACCGAGGGTGGTGCGCGCCTCGGCGGCGTCGCGCTGGCCGAGATCGCCCAGGCCGCGGGCACGCCGACCTACGTCTACGACGCCGAGGGCATCCGTCAGCGTCTGGCGCGCGTGCGGTCCGCGTTGGGCTCCGGCAAGGGCGGCGTGCCCGATCCGCTGGTCTGCTTCGCGGTGAAGGCGAACTCGGCGCTGGCGGTGCTGCGCGTCCTCGCGCGGGAGGGCGCGGGCGCCGACATCGTCTCGGGCGGCGAGCTGCGCCGCGCACTCGAGGCCGGCATCTCGCCGCAGCGCATCCTCTTCTCCGGGGTCGGCAAGACGGACGACGAGATCGACGCCGCGATCGCGGCGGGGATCCGTTCGATCAACGTCGAGTCGTCGGAGGAACTCCAGCGGATCATGGCGCGCGCGGGCGCGGCCAACAAGAGCGTGCCGGTGAGCCTGCGCCTCAACCCCGACGTCGATCCCGAGACGCACCCCTACCTCGCGACCGGCCTGCGCCAGTCGAAGTTCGGCATCCCGATGGTCCAGGCGATGGAGCTGGCGATGCGGGCCCATCGCCACCCGAACCTGCGGCTGGTCGGGCTGGCGTGCCACATCGGCTCGCAGATCGTCGATGCCGCGCCGTACCGCGAGAGCGTGATGCACATGCGGCGGACGATCGGCGCCCTGCGTGACGCCGGCGTCGCGCTCGCGCAGCTCGATCTCGGCGGCGGGCTCGGGGTCGCGTACCGCCCCGGCGAGGCGGAGATCGACGTCGCTGCCTGGGGCCGCGCGGTGCGGATCGAGACGGATGACCTCGGCCTGCAGATCGTCGTCGAGCCCGGCCGTTGGCTGGTGGCCGAGTGCGGCGTGCTGCTCACGCGGGTGATCGGGCGCAAGCGTGGCGAGGGCAACGCGTTCATCATCGTCGACGCTGCGATGAACGATCTGCTGCGGCCCGCGCTGTACGAGGCCTATCACCCGATCGTGCCCGCGCGCAGCGTCGATCCCGAGGCGCCGCTCACGATCGTCGACGTGGTCGGCCCGGTCTGCGAGTCGGGCGACTTCCTCGCGCTCGGCCGCGCGATGCCGGCGGTCGAGCCCGGCGAGCTGCTGATGGTCCTCGACGCCGGCGCCTACGGCATGGTGATGGCGAGCACGTACAACACCCGGCCGCTGCCCGCCGAGGTGCTGGTCGACGAGGGGCGCTTCGCGGTGACCCGGCCGCGCCGCAGCATCGACGCCCTGCTCGGCGACGAGGCGATTCCGGCATGGCTGCGATGAGCCGCCCGCGGCGGCGCCGGTAGGCCCGCGCTACTCGGCCCAGGCCGGCGTCACGTAGAGCTCGCCGCCCTTCATCACCAGCGTCGGACGCAGCACCGTCGCGATGTCGGCGAGCGGATCGGCCTCGACCACCACAAGATCGGCGAGCATGCCGGGGGCGATGCGGCCGACGTCGCGGCGGCCGAGGAGCGCGGCGGCCGTGGCGGTGCCCGCGGTGAGGGCGGCCATCGGCGTCATCCCGGCGCGGACCATCTCGACGAACTCGCCGCCGTTGGTCCCGTGCGCGAAGACCCCCGCGTCGCTGCCGAGGGCGATCGTCACCCCGCTGCGCACGGCCAGCGCGAAGCTGTCGCGCATCTTCGGGGCGATCGCGCGGGCCTTCGCCGCCGACTCGGCCGAGATGGTGCCGGCCTCGGCCATCGCCTCGACCGCGCGGGCGGCCGACAGCGTCGGCACCAGCACGGTGCCCGCCCGCTTCATCATGGCGAGGGTCGGCGCGTCGAGGACGCTGCCGTGCTCGATGCTGTGCACGCCCGCGCGCACCGCCGCGCGGATCCCCGCGTTTCCGTGGGCGTGCGCGGCGACCTTGCGATCGGCCCGCGTCGCCTCCTGGACCGCGGCGACCAGCTCGGCGTCGGTCATCTGCGGGTTGCCGACGCCGTCGCCCTGCGAGAGCACGCCCCCGGTCGCGCAGACCTTGATCACGTCGGCGCCGTGCTTGATCTGGAGGCGCACCGCCTTGCGCACCTCGTCCGGCCCGTCGGCGGTGCCGAACTCGGGGCCGGTGCGCTCGGCGAAGACGTCCGGGTGCAGGCCGTTGCCGCCGTCACAGTGACCTCCGGTGATGCCGACGGCGAAGTTCGCGACGACCATGCGCGGGCCCGGGACGTCGCCGCGGACGATCGCGTCGCGCAGGGATCGATCGGCGAACGAGCCGCCGACGTTGCGGACGGTGGTGAAGCCGGCCTCGAGCGTGCGCCGGGCGTTCGCCGCGGCCTGCAGCGCGACGTCGGCCTCGCTGCTGCGCACGCGCTCGGCCACCGCCGCGTCGTGGTTGCGTTGCGGCGACGCGCCGAGGTGGACGTGCGCGTCGATGAAGCCCGGCAGCAGCGTGCGCCCGGCCAGATCGATGCTGCGCGCGCCCGCGGGGATCGGCATGTCCGCGCCGATCTCCGCGATGCGATCGCCGATGATCACGACGTCGAGATCGGATCGCGGCGCGGCGCCGGTGCCGTCGATGATCCGGGCGTTGCGCAGCACGATCGTCCTCGGCGCAACCGGCTCGCCGTTGCGGGGCGACGTCGGGCTCGAGATCGCGGCGAGCCCGACCACTGCTGCGTCCACGGTGTCCGCCGTCGCATCGGCGGGCGGCGGGACGGGCCCGCCGCGGGGCTGCGCGCAGCCGAGCACCAAGGTGGCGAGCAGGACCGTCGATCGCACGGCCGCACGATACGCGATGTGCCGCGTCAGCGGCGGTCGCGGCGGCGGGCGATGCGGCTCGGGCCGAGGTTGCCAGCGTCCTGGCGCGCGAGCAGGCGACGGGCCCCCTCGCGCATCGTCGCGCCCTGCGACAGGCTGAAGCCGACCTCCTGCCCACGGCGGCAGCTGCACATGATGTTGTCGGCCCGCGAGGCGTGGCGCAGGCCGAACAGGTGGCCGAGCTCGTGGGCGAAGGTCGTGGTCGGAGCCTCGCGCGTCACCACGAGGTACTCGCGACCGCGCAGCCCGGGCGCCAAGCCGCGGTAGCGCCAGTGCAGGCCGCGGACGCGACGGGCGCGGCGGCCCTGCTCGTCGAGGGCCTCGATCGCGAACACGTGGACGGTGCCGTCGTGCGGCGCGTGACCGGCGAGGGCGCGACGGGTCTTCCAGTGGGTGACCTCGCTCCAGCCAGCGGGCATCCGCCGCACGGCGACGACGTCGACCTCGATGCCGAACGGCGACAGCTCCTCGTTGGCGCGGGTCACCCACTCCTGGACCACGCGGTTGGAGGCGACCGAGGCGCCGCTGTCGGTGGCCAGGTGGAACGTCACCGGGATGCGCATCGCGGCCGCGGCCCGGGGGCGGACCCACTCCTGCGTGTCGCGGCGCAGGTCGGGGACCTTGCGACCGCCGCCGGCCCACGCCGAGGACGACGCCAACATCAGGACCGCTCCCATCAGGAAGCCGAGCGTCGAACTAAAGCGCGCGGCCGAGCGATGCACGATGAACTCCCATCTTCGAGTGTGCCAGGCGTACGAACACAAGCAAGTTCCCAGATCGGCCCGACGCGGCGCTTCGGTGGCACGGTTCGGCCGCATGCAGCGCGGTCGGCTCCATACTCGCGGAGGGTTGGGCGCACGCGAGGTTCGGCGAGCGGGTGGTGCGAGGCGCCGCGTCGGGCTAGCCTGGGCGTCACGATGCTGGAGCTGTTCCGAAATGCCGCGGGGACCCGTGCGGATGTCGACTTCTTGCCCGCCCCCGACGCGCGCGCGTGGCTGGCGGAGGGCCTCGGCGAGTGGAGCGCACGACTCGGTGCGTCGACCGACGAGCCCGCGGGCAAGCCGCGATGGTTGACCAAGCCGCCGGTCGAGAAGCCGCAGGATCTCGACGCGCTCTTCGAGCACATCTGCATGGTCCAGGCCGAGGTCGGTCAGCGCGACGTCGAGTTCGCGCTGGTCGAGCTCGAGCCCGGCGGCGCGGCGAAGCAGCTCCCCGGCTTCACGCCCATGGGCGATCCAGAGGGCCAGCTGCTGCACACGTTCTCGCGCGGTGGTGACCTCGCGATCGTGGTGGTGCCCGCGCTGATGCGGGTGCCGGCGCTCGTGCACGCCAGCGTCGCCCGCGAGCTGGCGCGCATCGCGATCCACCGCGCCGGTGGTCATCTGGCCGAGCCCGCCGACATGGAGGCCGACTGCGAGCTCGCGGCGGTCGCCCTGGGGATGGGCATCTGGGTGGCGAACGGCGCGTACGTCTACGAGAAGGCCTGCTGCGGGGGCGGCTGCGGCATCGATCTGAAGCAGGTGCGCGCGGGCCTCTCGATGCCCGAGGCGGTCTTCGCCCTCGCGCTCGACGCCCGTCGCCGGCAGCTCGCCCCGAAGCTCGCGACCAAGCACCTGGAGACGACGCAGCGGGCCGCGTTCAAGGCGGCGGTCGCCTGTGTGGCCAAGACCCCGGACCTGCTCGTGCTCGCCGAGCCGCCGGCCGACTCGGGCCGGGCCGGCCACGCGCTGCCGGCCCGATCCGGCGGAGTGTGACGCGCGTGCTTGCACGGACCGCCCCGATCTCCCCATGGTTTCCAGGTGGGTCCCGTGTCGTCACTGCTCTTCGCCCTCGCGGTCCTCGAGCCGAGTGAGCCCCGCGAGATCGCGTGGCCCGGGCCCGACGGCGCCGCGCTGCCCGAGGCCGGCGGCACGATCGCCGTCGAGCGCTGCGACGGCACGCGCACGGTCGTGCGCACCGAGCCGACCGGCTGCGCGCGGTGGAAGATCGAGTGGAGCGTGGGCGGCAAGATCTGGGGCGTGAGCTCCGCGAGCGGCCAGGCGGCGGTCGTGAAGGAGCGCGAGCGCCTCCTCGGTTACGCGCGGCAGAGCGCGCGCCTTTTCGACGTGCCGTTGGACGCGCGGTGGAGCTCGCCGACCGCGCCGCTGTGCGACGCGTGCGATCCGATGAAGTCCGACGAGCCCGCCGGCGTGCCGGCGCCCGAGACCCCCGGCCCCGACGCCGCGACGCAGACGGCGTGGCTCGACGCCCGCGTGGCGCTCTCGCGGTTCGAGACCAACGTGCTCGACGTCCACGCCCAGCGCGTCCGCGACATCGCGCGGCTCGCCCACGAGCCGGCGACCGCGCGCCTCGCCAAGGCCTACGCGAAGCAGCTCGACGCGGCGGTCGTCGACGCGGTGCACCTGCAGCTGGCCCTCGACAATGCCGCGGTGTTCCGCTCGATCTCCGAGATCACCCACGTGCAGCGCTCGATCGAGTCGCGAGCCAAGGCGCTCGAGGCCGCGGCCGCGGCCCTCACCGCGGTGGTCGCCAAGGCGGCGGCCAAGGTCCACGCCGGCCGCTACGCCGACGAGTCGATCACCGACGTCAACCGCCCGCAGCTCGTCGTCGCGTTCAACGGCGACAAGGTCACCGCGACGCTGGTCGTGGGCGAGGCCGAGTCGCAGTGGTTCGAGGGCAACGTCGCCCTCGACGGCGCGATCGTCGGTCGGTCCCTGGTCGCGCCCGAGGGCACCGCGCTCACCTGCAACGGCCACACGCTCGAGTGCGGGTACGTCTGGGCGCCCGCGATGCTGCGCTTCGCCGATCGCGAGGCCCCGCGGGGCAAGCAGCACCTCGTCGAGCTGTGGTTCCAGCAGTCGAAGTGGGTCCACGCCAAGCCCTTCGCCCGCTGACGCGGACGCCAGGACCGCTACGGCACCACGACGCGCAGCAGCGTGTAGTGGAAGTTCTCGTACACGGTCTCGACGTCGCGGCGCAGATCGACCGGCAGGTGGCTCGCGAGGCGGTTCGCGTGCTGCACGGTGGTCACGAACCACAGCGTGACGCCCTTGCCGCGTGACTCCTCGACCAGCTCGCCGAGCGAGCTGCGGTCGGGGTCCTTCATCACCCACAGATCGCCCTTCGCGAAGAAGGTCTCGCCGCGGTAGTAGAACCACCAGCTCACGAGGCGATCGTTGGGGCCGCGGCCGTCGAAGTACGCCCGCATCGCCGAGCGCTGCGACCAGCTCTCGGAGGCGCCGGGGATGTAGCGCCCGATGATCCAGCTGCGCGTCAGCACGCCGGCGAGCACGAACGCGACCAGGCAGTAGCGCCGGGGGACCAGCGGCCAGGCGAGCAGGGCGAGCGCGAACGGAGCGCAGGTCGCCGCGAGGGTGCCGACGTCCGGCGCGCCTTCGGTCCACATGCCGGTGTACAGGTACGTCGTCAGGTGGGCGAGCCACGTCGGCGTGTGCATCGCGTCGCGGATGACGACGGCCACGATCGCCAGCCCGGCCACGACGGTGCCCCACGTGACCAGGGTGCGATCGCGGGCCTCGGCCGCGCGATCGAGCCAGAGCGCCACGACCAGCGCCGCGGGCGGCAGGCACGGCAGGATGTAGTGGTAGTACTTGGTCGTGCTGTAGCTGATCGCGAACAACGACACCGCCAGCCACAGGGTCGCGAAGCGCTGCAGCTCGACGCCGGTGTCGGTGCTCGGCCGCGCGAACGAGCGAACGCCGAAGATCGCGGCGACCGGCACCAGGCCCGACCACGGCAGGCCCGCGAGGCCCAGGGTCTCGACGTAGTACGCGAAGCCGCCGACGGCCTGCTTCTGCTCGCCGGTCGCGAAGCGGCGCAGGTTGTTGTCGATGATGAGCTCGCTGACCCAGCGCTCGCCGCGGTAGAGCGCCATCGCGTGGTGCCACGGGAAGCACGCGAGCACGAACAGCAGGATCCCCGTGGGCAGGCCGCAGCGCAGGAGCAGATCCCAGCGCCCGGAGGCGGCGAGGTGCACCAGCACGATCACGCCGATGATGCCGGGCCCGATGAAGCCCTTGGCCATCAGCGACAGGCCGGCGCACACGTAGAGGATGCCCATCAGCGCCTGGCTGCGCCTAGTCCATCGCAGGCTGCGCACGACGACGACCGCGAGCAGCACCCAGTACAGCGCCATCTGCTGCTGGATCGCGCGCAGGCCCTCGGCGCGCCGGGCGATCTTGCCGAAGTACCGCCATGTCAGCGGATCGAACGCGTGCTGGTGGATCACGGCCAGCGGCGCGACGACGCCGACCGCGAGCACGACCAGGAACAGCAGGTACGCGCGATCCCACGGCACGCGTCGCCAGCGGCTGCCGCGGGTCCGAAGCGCGCGCTCGGGCTGCAGCCACGCCAGCGCCCACGCGCACGCGGCCGCCACGACCGGCGCGACGAAGATCATGTCGGTCAGCGCCTGCCGGGTGACGATCGCGTACTGCGGCATCGTGGCGACGATCGCCCCCGCGAGCACGCCGGCGCGCGGCGAGGCGAGCCGCCACGCGGTCGCGCCGAGCACCAATGCCGCGCCCCAGCCGGCGAGCATGCTCGGCAGTCGCAGCGCGAGCTCGGGCAGGGGCGAGCGCACGAGCTCCGACGGATCGGCCGAGGTGCCGACGCCGAGGATCTTCATCGCGAGCGCCATCAGCCAGAACGACAGCACCGGCTTGCTGGCGAAGCTCTTCTCGGCCTCGCCGTCGGGGCCGCCGTTGCCGGGCTGCCACCACAGATCCATCGGGTCGCTGCGCACGACGATCTGCCGCGCGACCTCGCCGTAGTGCGTCTCCCACGGATCCCACGGACCGGCCGCGGCGATCGTCCCCAGATCGATCCCGACGACGACGACGGCGACGAGCAGGGCCCACAGCAGCGGTGAGGCCAGGGCCCTCTGCAAGGCGGACTCCGAGGGTCCAGGCGTGGTCCGCGGCGAGCTCAAATCGCGTCCGCTTTATAGCAGTCTGCCCGCGTCCGTGGGCGTGGGCGTGGCGTGCCCGCCGGCGGACGCCGCGGCGGTGTACGCTGCTCGGGCCGTGAAGCCCTCCGTCTCGATCCTGACCCCCGACCGCCGCAGGGAGTCGCCCGTCGCGATGGACGCCTCGTGGGTGCGCGCCGCGGCCACGCGCCTGGCGGGGCTCGTCGTGCGCACGCCCGTGCTGCGGATCCCCGCCCTCGACGCGATGGCGGGCTGCGAGCTGTGGCTGAAGGCCGAGAACCTCCAGCGCATCGGGGCCTTCAAGGCCCGCGGGGCGCTGCACGCGGTCGGGCACCTCGATCCGAGCCGACGCGCGGCCGGCCTCATCACTTACAGCTCGGGCAACCACGCCCAGGCCGTCGCCCTCGCGGCGCGGCACTTCGGCGTGCGCGCGACGATCGCGATGCCGACGGACGCGCCCCCGATCAAGGTCGCCGGGGTGCGGGAGCTGGGGGCCGAGGTCGTGCTCGCCGGGACCACCTCGGCGGAGCGCCGCGCCGCCGCGCTGGAGATCGAGGCCCGCACCGGCGGGGTGATCGTCCCGCCGTTCGACGACGCGCACGTGATCGCGGGGCAGGGCACCGCGACGCTCGAGCTCGTCGACGAGGTCCGCGTGCGCACCGAGGGCGGCACGCTCGACGCGATCGTGGTGCCGACCGGCGGCGGTGGACTCGTCGCTGGCGCTGCGCTGGTGTGCGGCGACGGGCCGACCGCGGTCTACAGCGTCGAGCCCCACGGCTGCGACGCGATGGCGCAGAGCCTCGAGGCGGGCGTCCGCGTCTCCGTCGAGCCGGGGCCGACGCTGGCCGACGGCCTCAAGCCGGTGCAGGTGGGCGAGCTGAACTTCGCGATCGCAAAGCGGTACCTCGCGGGGGCGCTGCGCGTCGACGATCGCGAGCTCGCCGACGCCCTGGTCGCGCTGCTCGTGCACGGCAAGGTGCTCGTCGAGCCCTCCGGCGCCGCGGGCCTCGCTGCCGCGCTGCGCGGGCTGCCGGGCGGGCCGCGACGCGTCGGCGTGATCCTGTCGGGCGGCAACGTCGAGCCGTCGTTGGTGGCGGGGTTGCTGACGCGGGGT
>LNFM01004893.1_pt1 | contig 23992 bp, 18 predicted proteins | sample 596031 | NCBI WGS metagenome assembly LNFM01 (sample SAMN04254537, study PRJNA301005) | activated carbon metagenome | isolation source: dual media filters at the Ann Arbor, Michigan drinking water treatment plant | place: USA: Ann Arbor | reverse complement strand
CCGCCCGGGTACGCGACAGCAAACGTTGCCGCCGAATGTCGTCTGATTCGAGCCCGTGGTGTTCTGCCACGAGCAGAAGGTGGGGCTGCCGGGCGAGTTGGCGTTGTATCCGCTGCCCTGTGCGTACACGCCTGACGCCGCCGTCCAGCAATAAGGCGTCGTCGCGCGATAGCCGGCCGGGCAGGCCGGGTTGTTGAAGAAGTTGACGGTGTTCGCCGCGATCGAGAAAGAGGCGACGCTCGTGGATACGCAATCGAGGTTGGTGGCCGCCGGGTTGATGAAGTAGCCGACGATGTCCGCGACCAGGTGCGTCTGCGCGAAGGTGTACACCGACATCTCGCTCGCCGCCGCCCCCTGGTCCAGCTTGACCACCGAGAGATTGCCCCGGATGTCACCCGCGACATAGTTGACCGTCGCCGCCAGCGGCTGGCTTGCCTGGAAGGGGTACGCGGTGATGTAGCCGGCCGTGCTGGGGGTGACGACGATGAAATTGATCATGGCGGCGGCGAACGAGCCAGCGGCACCGACGTTGCAGTTGGTCGCGGCGCCGCCCTGGAACGCGTAATCGGTGACGTCGGTGATGTCGAAGTCGCGCGTGCTGTTGGCCGGGATCACGCCGCCGGCGACCCGGGTGTCGATGATGCGGCAAGGCGTGACGGGCACGAACACCAGGTCGGTGGCGGCGTCACCCAGCGCGTCCGGCGTCGGATTGGCCGCCATGGCCTGGTTGTATTCCAGCGTCGTGGGCTGGCGGGAGAGCAGGCGTTCGCTCATCTCGTCGAAGGTGCGGGCCTGTGCCGCCGCCGAAAGGGCCGCAAGGTCGGCCCCGGCGAAGGTGGAGGCCATCTGGCCCGCCCAGTCCATGGGTTCGACGCCATAGACCTCCTGCACGTGCGGCGCCCATTTCCTGACGATCTCGTAGACCTGTTGTCCGCGCGGTGTCTTCGCCGTCGGCGCGGCGGCCTGCGCGGCGCCGGCCGCCAGCAGCAGGCCAACCGTGATTGCAGTGAACTTCTTCCCCATGGCACGCGTCTCCTGTTCGTAGGGTGACCTGCTGAGCCCCGGGCGGGGCGATGCGCCGGCGGGCCTGGATCGCGTCGCTGGCGCGCCCATGGTCGATCTCCCCCGGGGCGTCCGCAACCCCGGCGCCCGGGGGTGGCGGCACTTGCTCCGCGAGTCAGCCGCGGTATCCTCGGGCTTCCAGGGGCCTGGCGTCGGCCACGTCGTGCCCCGTCACCAGGAGATCCCGCCATGAAGCTCCGCACCCTGTTCCTGTCCTGCCTGCTGGCCCTGCCCCTGGCCGCACAGGCGCGCATCGCCGAAGAGACCGAAACCGCCTCGATTGCCCAGCGTGCCGACGCCGAGGCCAGGAAGATCACCGACGCCGAGGCCTTCATCGACGAAATCGACGACACCATCGCCATGGCGCGCGACGGCACCTACGGCCGCCTCAAGAAGGGCTCGCTGGCCCAGGCCGAGAGCGCGCGCAACAAGATCGCCCGCCTGCTCGAGGGCCACGAGAACGCGATGGAACTGCAGCCCGAGGAACGCATCGAGCTCTACAACGCGCAGGAAACCATCGTCGCCATGGTCCGCAACGACGACAAGGGCCGCATGGTCTGCAAGAAGGAGATCCGCCTCGGCTCGCGCATGCCGACCACCGAGTGCCTGACCGTCGCCCAGCGCGAGGAAAAGGCCCGCAGCGCCCGCGCCGGCACCAACGACACCATGCGCACCGTTTGCATTCCGGGCGAGGGCAATCCCTGCGTGCGTTGAGCCGCCGCACCTGCTGAACCACAGGCCGCCGCTCCGGCGGGGCCGTCCTTCCAGGGCCCGGCAGGGCGGTGCGATCAACCGCCCGGCATGCCGCCGCTGGCCAGCGGCAGGCCGGCCTTTTGCCAGGCCTCGATGCCGCCGCGGTACCAGAGCACGTTGGTGTAGCCCAGCCGCGTCGCGCGCAGGGCGGCGTTGTAGCTCATCCAGCACTGGACGGACTGGCAGTAGAAGACCATCGGCCGGTCCTTCCGCCCTTGGGTGACCTGCTGCAGGTACTGGCCGAATTCGCGCTGCACCCCGTCGTCGAAACTGCCTCCCTGGGAGGCCGGCACCACCGGCAGTGCGTTGGGCAGTCGCTGCGGCCCGCCGAGCACGTCGAACACCAGGGTGCCGCTGGCCGGGTCGCGCAGCAGTTGCGCCAGTTCCGCCGTGGTCACCAACCGGCCGCCCGGCAGTTGGTTCGGCGTCGGCCCGTGCAGGCCTCCGGACTTGAGCGAGGTCGTCGCCGCCACGCCCATGTCCTGGCGCTCGGCCTGCGCCTGCCGGGCCAGCGCGTCGTCCGCCGGCGCTGCCGGTGTGAACGACGTGCCCGGCGCGGTACCCGCGGGTGCCGCGGGCGGCGCATAGGGTTGCGGCTGCGGTTGCCGCGGCTGCGGCTGTTGCTGCGGCGGCGTACCGCCGAAGCTGTCCTGCGCGGCGCCGGGCGCGGCCATCGCCAGGCCGGCCAGGGCCAGGGCGATGCAACGCGAGACGGAAAGTGCGGGCCGGGTCTTCATTCGATGCGGTCCATGGCCTCGGCGTCGACGCCAAGGTCCGTCGAAGGGTTGAGGTTGGGGTCGTTGCTCTGCAGGTAGGTCCCGTCCTGCGTGCGCCAGGCGTGGTCGTAGCGGTTGTCGAGCTGCACTTCGTTGCCGCTGACGGGGTCGGCGTAGCGGTCGACGTTGTTGATGCCGTCGATGGTGCGCCGGTGCATCGCATCGCTGCTGTCGTTTCTGCGCTCCCAGCCGGCCTGCTGGATGTCGGCGACGGTGCGCTGGGTGTCGGCGATGATCGCGCCGCGCTCGCGCTGCCCCTGCAGTCCCTGCGCGGCGAGCTGCTGGTTGTGCCGGTCCATCCGCGCCTGCCACTGCGGGTCCGGCTGCACCGATCGGGCGAAGTGGGTGAGCAGGTCGAGGTCGAGCTGGCCCGCCGGCGCCCGCGTCGCGACCGGCGAGCCGGCCAGCCCGCCCAGGAACCGGCGCACTTCGCCGGGCATCACGCCCGCCATCGTCGTTTCGTTGAACAGCACCACGGCGGCGACCGCCTCGCGCGTTTCGCCGCCCGGGCCGGCGTAGGCGATCAGCAGTTCACCGCCTTCCTTCCAGTAGCGGGTCTGGCCGTCGGAGGCCGGCGGCGGCGACACCACCAGGTCATTGCGCGCGCGGTAGTCGAGCAGCCGGGCGCCGGGCCGGTTCCGCTGGACCCAGGACTGCAGGTAGGCGCGCACGTCGGTGATCGGCCAGCGCGGGCATCGGCCGCCGGGCAGGTCCATGCCCAGGTTGTCCCAGGTCCAGGCTTCGGCCGGCAGCAGCGCGATGGCACGCTGGCCATCCGGCGATTGCGCATGCCACTGGTAGCTGGGGCTGGCGCCGCACGGTGCCTGGGCGTTCCAGACCACGCCGCCGCTGGCCTGCCACCCGGCGGGAACCTCGACCCAGAGGGCCGGCATGGGCTTCTCGAAGCCGGACGGGTCGACCACCGGCAGGCGCTGGAAGCCCGCGTCGGAAGCCGCGGCGGGTGCCGGTGCCGGGGTGCTTCCGGCAACCATCGCGGCCGGTGCCATCGCGGTCGCCGTTGGCGGCGCATACGGATCCGGCGGTGCCGATTGGGCTTGGCCTTCGGCGCTGGCTTGCCCGCCTTGCGCGGGCCCGGCCGGGGCCTGGCCTTCCGGCGCAGGTCCGCGGCTGCAGGCCGCCAGCCCGGTGGCCAGCAGGCAGATGATCGGGAGACGTCGGAGCGGGGACGTGCGCATGGTGGACCCTCCTGTTTCAGGAGTAGGCGCAGTGCGGGGCCGGATCGGCTCACCGCCCTCGCCGGATCAGTCGTCGGCCGACAGCGCGTCGAACAGCCAGGCCCGCGTGGCCTGCCAGTGCCGCTTCACGGTGGCGGGCGAGGTGCCCAGGGCCTCGGCCGTTTCCTCGATGCCCAACCCACCGAAATAGCGCAGCTCCACCAGCCGGGCCTTGTCGGGGTCGATCTGGGCCAGTCGCGTCAGGGCCTCGTCCAAGGCCACCACGTCCAGGTCGCGCCGGTCGTCCGGCAGGTCCAGGCCGGTGAGCGTGACGCGCTGGCCGCCGTCGCGCTTGGCGGCGTTGCGGCGCCGGGCGTGGTCGACGAGGATCTCGCGCATCACCCGCGCCGCCATCCGCACGAAGTGCGCGCGGTCCTGCCAGCCGATGCGGTCCAGGCCGGACAGCCGGAGGTAGGCTTCGTTCACCAGGGCGGTGGGCTGCAGCGTGTGGTCGCCGCGTTCGCCCCGGAGCTGGCGGTCGGCCAGGGCGTGCAGTTCCGGGTAGACGATGGCCACCAGCCGGTCGCGGGCGTCGGGGTCGCCGCCGCGCCATGCCGCCAACAGGGAAGTGACGTCTCCGGCCATGGCCGCGAGTCTAGCAGCGCGCCGGCTGAGCCGATCCGCGCCCTGCCTGCGCCTTCTGCTAGTGTCCGGCCGGTGGGCGGCCAGGGGAGAGGCATGAAGACGTCGCTTGAGATCCAGGTGCTGCAGCTGTTCGAGCAGGCATTGGAACAGCCGGTGGACCAGCGCGAGGCCTGGCTGGAGGCGCAGCCGGTTTCGCCCGCCGTCGCCGAACGCGCCCGGCGCCTGCTGCGCGCCGAGCAGGCCGCGGGCGACTTCATGGAGGCCACCGCGGTCGCGCCGGAAGCGGTTCCCCCGGAGTTCCCCAAGGTCGGCGAACGGCTGGGCAACTACGAGCTGCTCAAGCCGCTGGAAGCCGGCGGCATGGGGGTCGTCTACCTCGGCCGGCGCGCCGACGATGTCTACGACCAGCAGGTGGCGATCAAGCTGGTGCGGCCGGTGCACCTGCTGGCCGCCGCGGAGTTCCGGCGCAAGCTGATCACCCGCTTCGAGGACGAGCGCTCGATCCTGGCGCGCATGAGCCACCCCAACGTCGCCCGCATCCTCGACGGTGGCAGCACCGCGGGCGGCATTCCCTACCTGGTCATGGAGTACGTCGACGGCGTTTCGCTCACCGACTACTGCAAGGCGAACGCGCTGGACGTGCCGGCCCGGCTGCGCTTGTTCTGCAAGGTTTGCGACGGCGTGCAGGAAGCACACCGGCACCTGATCGTGCACCGCGACCTCAAGCCCGACAACATCCTGGTCGGCGCCAACGGCGAACCGCGGCTGCTGGATTTCGGCATCGCCAAGATCCTGGAGCAGGAGCCGCGCCCGGCGGACGGCAACACCTCGCTGACCGCGATGACGCCCGCCTATGCCAGCCCCGAGCAGGTGCGCCAGGAGGCGCTCACCACCAGTTCCGATGTCTATTCGCTCGGCGTGGTGCTGTACCAGCTGATCGCCGGCGTCCGCCCCTACGAGTTGGGTGGCCTGCGGCCTGGCGAAGCCGAGCACGTGGTCTGCGACACCTTGCCCGAGCCGATGCGCAAGATGCTGGACAAGGCGGCGCTGCCGGACGAAGAACGCAGGCGGCGGCGCGCGCAGATCGGCCAGGACGTCGAGCGCATCGTCGCCAAGGCGATGCACAAGGAAGCCGGCCGGCGCTACGGTTCCGCGCAGGAGCTGGCCGATGACATCCGGCGCTACCTGTCGGGGCAGCCGGTGCAGGCGCACCCGGACTCCGCGGGTTACCGCCTGGGCAAGTTCCTGCGGCGCCACAAGGTGGGCGCCGCGCTGGGCTCCACGGCGCTGGTGGCGGTGCTGGTGGCCAGTGGCATCGCCGCCTGGCAGGCGCGCGAGGCAACGCGCGCGGCCGAGGACACCCAGGCCGTAAACGCGTTCCTGCTGGACGTGCTCGGCAGCTCCGATCCCTACAACGCCGGCACCGAGATCACCCTGAGCCAGGCCGTGGACCAGGCGTCCGCCCAGGTGGGCGAGCGCTTCGCCGGTCGTCCCGACCTGTCGTCGCGCATCCGCTTCTCGCTCGGCTACAGCATGCTCAGCCGCTATCGCCTGGACCTCGCGGAACGCGAACTGCTGCTGGCGCTGGACGAGTCGCGGCGGGCCTTCGGCGACGACGCCGTGGAGACCCAGCGCGTGCGCGAGGCCGTGGCCCAGCTGCGCAAGGACCAGCAGCGCACCGAGGAGGCGGAGACCTTGCTGAAAGAGGTGATCGGCGGCCTGGAGCGTGCCGGGCAGCAAGCCGACCCGCTTTACTTCGTGACGGTGAACAACCTGGGCCAGCTCTACCTCGACGCCGAGGACTACCCGCGCGCGCGCGAACAATTCGAACGCGCCAGGGCGCTGCTGGACGCGGGTGCGCGGGTGCCCGACCAGCCCTCGGCGCCAGCGCTGCTCACCGGCAACCTGGCCTACGTGGCGCACGGCCTGGGCGAACTGGAGGCCTCCGATGGCCTCTACCGCGAAGCGCGCACGCAGATGCAGGCGGTATTCCCGGACGGTGGCCCGGAGCTGGCCGTGCTGGTCAACAACCACGCCTACGTGCTGGACGACCTGGGCCGCAAGGACGAAGCCTACGCGATGAAGAAGGAGTCGCTGGCCATGCGCCGCGCGGCCTTCAAGGGCGACCACCCGATGATCGTGGGGTCCGCCTACAGCCTGGCCATGGACGCGCTGCGCCGGGAGGAGTTCGCCTATGCCGAATCGCTGGCGCGCGACGCGGCGGCCATGGCCGACCGCCTGGGCGCCGTGGAGATGGGGATCATGGCGCGCGTGGCCCTGGCCGGCACGATGATCCAGACCCGTGACTTCACGGCCGCGGGTGAACACGCGGCCCAGGCCCGCGAGCGCCTGGCCTCGCTGCCGGCGCCCGAGGCCTATCTGGTGGCCAACGTGGACAAGGTGATCAGCGAGCTCTGCAAGCGGCCGCGGACGCCCGCCGTGGCCGCCTGCGCGGGCATCGAACCCACCGAGCCGGCCCTTCCCTGACCGGGCCGGCCCGGCGCGTCAGGCGCCGGCGCGCCGGCGCGTGAAGCGCCGCGTGAACGTCTCCATCGCCGCGAACGCTGCCGGGATCACCACCAGGCTCAGCAGGGTCGAGGTGATCAGGCCGCCGATCACGGCCACCGCCATCGGCTGGCGGAAGGACGCATCGGCGCCCAGGCCCAGGGCGATCGGCAGCATGCCGGCGGTCATCGCGATGGTGGTCATGATCACCGGGCGCGCGCGCTTGCGGCAGGCGTCCACCAGCGCGTCGTGCATGTCCATGCCCTTCTCGTCCTCGGCGATCACGGCGTAGTCCACCAGCAGGATCGAGTTCTTGGTGGCGATGCCGATCAGCATCAGCAAGCCGATCAGCGCCGGCAGCGACAGCAGGGTGCCGGTGAGCAGCATCAGCCCGAAGGCGCCGCCGGCCGACAGCGGCACCGCCATCAGGATGATCAGCGGGTGGCTGGCGTGGTTGAACAGCAGCAACAGCACCGCGTACACGCAGAACAGGCCGGCCGCCATTGCCAGCGCGAAGCCGACGAACAGTTCGACGAAGATCTCCGAATCGCCGGTGTTCTGCACCTGCACGCCGGGCGGAAGCCGCTGCAGCGACGGCAGCTGCTCCACCTCGGCCATCACTTCGCCCAGCGGGCGGCCGTTGAGCTCGGCGGTGAAGGTGATGTTGCGCTGGCGGCCGAAGCGGTTGACCTGCGAAGGCCCGGTGCCGGTGCGGATCTCGGCCACGGCCGACAGCGGCACCGTGCCGCCCTTGGCGCTGGGCACGCGCAGCAGCGACAGCAGCGCTTCGTCCGACAGGTTTTCCTCGGCCAGGCGCACGCGGATCGGCACCTGGCGGTCGGGCAGGTTGAGCTTGGCCAGGCGCTGGCGGAAGTCGCCGCTGGTGGCGATGCGCGCCGCTTCGGCGATGTCCACCGTGGACACGCCCAGATCGGCGGCGCGCCGTGCGTCGGGCACGATCACCAGCTCGGGGCGCAGCAGCGAGGCGGTGGAGCTGACCGTGCCCAGGCCGGGCAGCGAGCGCAGGTCGCGCTCGAACTCGCCGGCCGCCTGGTAGAGCCGCACCGGGTCGTCGCCGCTGAGCACCAGCATCAGCTGCTCGCCGGGCTCGCTGCTGAGGAAGCGCTGGCGCACGCCGGGCAGCTGCTCCAGGCGCTTGCGCACTTCGCGCTCGAGCTCCTTCTGCGTGCGCTCGCGCTCGCCCTCGGGGCCCCAGTCGAGCACCATCGTCACCTTGCGCACTTCGCTGATGCCGTTGACCGCCGGGTCGCCCAGGTCGAGCACGCCGCCGACGGTGGCGTAGGCCTGGCGCAGCTCGGGCAGGTCGCTGATCAGGGCGCGGGCGCGTTCGCTCATCGCCGCGGTCTGGTCCAGGCGCGCGCCGGGCGGCAGCTCCAGGCTGAGGTTGCTGCGGCCGAGGTCGGAGCCCGGGATGAAGGTCGCCGGTATCAGCGGCACCAGCGCCAGCGAGCCGATGAACATCGCCAGCGCCAGCGCCAGCGTGGTGAAGCGGTTGGCCAACGCCCATTCCACCAGGCGCAGGTAGCGCGTCATCAGCGCCGATTCCTTCTCGACGTGCGGCTTGGGCTTGAGCTGGTAGGCCGCCATCATCGGCGTCAGCAGCCGCGCGACCATCAGCGAGAAGATCACGGCGGTGGCCGCCGTCCAGCCGAACTCCAGGAAGAACTTGCCGGCGATGCCGGGCATGAAGGCCACCGGGATGAACACCGCCGCCAGCGTGGCCGAGGTCGCGATCACGGCCAGGCCGATCTCGTCGGCGGCCTCGGTGGCGGCGACCTTGGGTGGCTTGCCCATCGCCAGGTGGCGGTCGATGTTCTCGACCTCGACGATGGCATCGTCCACCAGGATGCCCACCACCACCGCCAGCGCCAGCAGCGTGATCATGTTCAGGCTGAAGCCCAGGATCCAGATCACGCCGAAGGTCGGGATGATCGACAGCGGCAGCGCCAGCGCCGAAATCCACGTCGCGCGCCAGTCGCGCAGGAACCACCACACCACCAGCACGGCCAGCGCCGCGCCCTCCCACAGCATGGCCATGGAAGAGCTGAAGGACGCGCGGATCTCGTCGATGGCGGTGCTGACGAGCTTGAACTCGATCCGCGGGTTCGCCGCCTTGAGCTCGGCGATGGCCTTCTCGATGCCTTCGCCCACCGCGATCTCGCTCGAACCGCGGGTGCGGCTGATGCCGAAGCTCACCACCGGTTCGCCGTCGATCATCGCCAGCTGGCGGCGCTCGGCTTGGCCGTCGGTGATCGTCGCCAGCGCCGACAGCGGCAGCTGGGTGCCGTCGGACAGCACGATCGGGAACTGCTCGAGCGTCTGCGCGCTGTCCACCGTGCCGACCGCGCGGATGGCCTGCTCGCTGCTGCCCTGGGTGGCGCGGCCGCCGGAGCGTTCGAGCTGCGAGCGCGCCAGCTGCGCCGACACGTCGCCGGCGGTGAGGCCGTAAGCGGCCAGCACGCCGGGGCGCAGGTCCACCTGGACCTCGCGGGTGATGCCGCCGCTGCGCACGACGGCGCCCACGCCCTGCACGGAGAACAGTTTCTTGGTGACTTCGTTGTCGACGAACCAGCTCAGCTCGTCTTCACCCAGGCTGTCGGACGAGACCGCGTAGGTGACGAGCGTGCCGCCCACCACTTCAATCTTGGCGACCACCGGCTCCTCGATGTCGCCCGGCAGGTCGCCGCGGATGCGGGTGACGGCGTCGCGCACTTCGTCCAGCGCCTCGTCCAGCGGCTTGCCGATGCGGAACTCGACGAAGGTGGTCGAGGCGCCCTCGGTGACGGTGCTGATGAGCTTGTTGATGCCCGGCAGGCTGGCCACCGAGTCCTCGACCTTGCGGGTCACTTCGGTTTCGAGCTGGCTGGGCGTGGCGCCCGGCAGCGCCACGGTGACGGTGACCCCCGGGTAGGAAACGTCGGGGAAGCGCGACACCGCCAGCTGCCGGAAGCCGAACAGGCCGACCAGCGTGAGCAGGATGAAAAGCAGGATGGCCGGCAGCGGCCGGTTGATGGACCACGCGGAGAAGTTCATCCGGCTCAGCCTTCCGTGGCCGCGACCACGCGCACGCGGTCGCCGTCGGCGAGGAAGCCGGCGCCTTCGACCACGACCTGTTCGTCGCCCTGCAGGCCTTCGCGGACCTGCACCACGCCGCCGTCGCGCACGCCCAGCTCGACGCGGCGCTGGGTGACGATGTCGCCCTCGCCCAGCACGAACACGTAGCGATAACCGTCGCGCTCGACGATGGCCTGGTCCGGCACCGTTCGCGCCGGCAGGTCGCCCAGCACCAGGTCGCCCGGCGCGTACATGCCGGCGCGCAGCGCGCCCGGCATCGGCAGGTCGGCGTAGACCAGGCCGGTGCGGCTGCGCGGGTCGAGCGCGGGCGACACCGCGCGCACCGTGCCGGCGACCGGCGCGCCGTCCGGGCCGCGCAGCGCCACCGTGACGCCCGGCGTGACCCGGATCAGGTCGCGCTCGGGCAATTCGGCGCGCCACTCCAGGCGGCCGTCGCGGATCAGGGTCAGCAGCTCGGCGCCGGCAGCCACCACCTGGCCCGGCTGCACCAGGCGCTGCGAGATCACGCCATCGTCCGGCGCGCGCAGCGTGGCGAAGCCCAGGCGCAGGCGGGCGTTGTCGCGCTGGGCCGCGGCGGCCTGGCGCTGGGCCTGGGCGGTGAGTTCGCCCGAAATGAGCTGGTCGGCCTCGCTGTCGGCGATCAGTTTCTCGCGCTTGAGCTGCCGGCCGCGCTCGGCGTTGGCGCTGGCGACCGCGAGGGCGGCTTCGGCCTGGGCCATCGCGGCCTCGGCCTGGCGCAGCTCCATGTGCAGGCTGCGGTCATCGAGCCGAAGCAACGGCTGGTCCTTCGTGACCACGTCGCCGACTTCAACCAGCACCTCGGCCACGCGCTGGCCCGAGAGCTCGACGCCGAGCGCCATCTGTTCCCACGCCGCGATCGAGCCGGAGGCCGTGACGCGCTGGGGCAGCGACTGCTGCGCCGGCCGGGCGACGCTGACGGTGAGGCTGGGCGTGGCGTCCGGCACCGGTGGCTCCTGGGCGCAGGCGCCCAGCAGCAGGGTCGAGGCCAGGAGCAGGGCCGGGAGGCGCGATCGGGTCATGGGAAAGGCCGACGATGACGAAGACGCGCATTGTCGCAGAGGCGGCCGCCGACGCGCGGGCTGGAAGCCGCGCCGGTTGGCCACGCTTAAGCCGCCCGCGCCGCTGTCCTTTTGGGTAGCCTGTTGACGTTCCTACCGGGGCCTTCCTTGGAGTCCGAATGACCACCTCCCTGCCCGCCGAATCCGGGGCGCCCGCCCTCGCCAAGCGCCTGGCCGCGCTGGACAACGACACCGCGCTCAAGCGCCTGGAGCGCGCCGCGCCCGCCGAGGTGGCCGACCTGCTGGCACGCATGCCGCCCGCGCGGGCCAACAGCCTGCTGGCCGACATGGACGACGCCCGCCGCACCAGCGTGATGGCCGCGGCGCCGGCCGGCACCGACTGGGGCGACGGCCAGCGCTATGCGGAAGGCACGGTGGGTCGCCTGCTCGAGGACCCGCCCGCCGTGTTCCGCACCGGCACGCCCGTGGCCGAGGCCATCGAGTCGCTGCGCGAGGTCGTGAAGACGCGGATGGTCACCTACCTTTGGGTGGTGGATGCCCAGCAGCGCCTGCTGGGCGTGGTGGCCTTCCGCGAGCTGCTGTACGCCGAGCGAGCGCGCAGCCTCGACGAGGTGATGATCCGCTCGCCGTTCTGCCTGCGCCCCAAGACCACGCTGGTCGATGCGATGCGCGAGGTCGTGACGCGCCACTACCCGGTCTACCCGGTATGCGAGGACGACGGTCGCCTGGTCGGCCAGGTGCGTGGCCAGGTGCTGTTCGAACAGCAGGCCTTCGAGATCTCGGCCCAGGCCGGCGCCATGGTCGGCGTCGAGAAGGAGGAGCGGCTGGCGACGCCGCTGTTGCGTGCATTCCGGTTCCGGAACCCGTGGCTGCTGGTGAACCTGCTGACGGTGTTCATCGCGGCCGGCGTGGTGGGCTACTTCGAGGACACGATCAACCGCGTGGTGGTGCTGGCGATGTTCCTGCCGGTGCTGGGCGGGCAGAGCGGCAACCTGGGCTGCCAGGCGCTGGCGGTGATGCTGCGCGGCATGACGCTCGGGGAACTGCGCGGCCTGGGCGTGGCCAAGCTGGTGATGAAGGAAGGCACGCTGGGCCTGCTCAACGGCGCGGTCACCGGCGCGCTCGCGGGCGCGGCGATGTACTGGGTGGTGGCCCGCGACGGCGGCAGCGACGCGCTGCTGCTGGGCCTGATCACGCTTGGCGCGATGTCGCTGAGCTGCATGGTGGCAGGCCTGGCCGGTTCGATGATCCCGCTGGTGCTCAAGCGGCTGGGCGCCGATCCGGCGACCGCCTCGAGCATCTTCCTCACCACGCTGACGGACGTGGTGAGCATGGGCAGTTTCCTGGGGCTGGTGGCCTGGCTGGTGCTCTGACGCGGGGCGCAGCAATTTTGCTGCACTGCAACGTGCATCGCCCTGGGCACCGCGCCACGATGCAAGCGCTTCCGACGTGGGGGAGGGAGCCGAAAAGCCCGCAGCTGCCTAGCGCTGCGGGCTTTTCTTTTTTCCGCGCCGCTGTAGGAGGGACTTCAGTCCCGATGCTTTTCGCCGAAAAGCATCGGGACTGAAGTCCCTGCTACAGGGGTGGCGTGACAGAATCGCAGCATGACGTTCACGCAAGACCTCGACGCCGAACTGGCCGCACACCTCGAGCGCGCGATGGCGCGCCTGGCCGAGCGCGCGCCCGAGGCGATGGCGGATCCGCGCCAGCGCGAACGCCTCGCGCGGCTCGCGCTGTGCAGCGACTTCGCGGTGGACACCCTGTGCCGCCAGCCCGCGCTGGCGATGTCGCTGGACGCGCCGATGGCGCCGCCGCCGGAGCTCGCCCCCGGTGCCGACGCCGACTGGGGCGGGCAGCTGCGGCGCTGGCGGACGGCCGAGTCCACGCGCCTGGTCTGGCGCGACCTGCATGGCTTCGATGACGTCGACGCCACCCTGGCCGGCAGCAGCCGCATCGCCGACCTGGCGCTGCAGCGCGGGGTCGCGGCGTTGTCGGCTTCGCTGGCCGAACGCCACGGCGTGGTGCGCAACGCCGCCGGCGAGGCGCAGTCGCTGGTGGTGTTCGGCCTCGGCAAGCTGGGCGGCGGCGAACTCAACTTCAGCTCGGACGTGGACCTGGTCTATGCCTTCCCCGAGCACGGCGAGAGCGACGGCGCGCGTGCGCTCGACGCCGAGGCCTGGTTCACGCGGCTCGGGCAGCGCCTGGCGCAGCTGCTGGGCGACGTCACCGCCGAAGGGTTTTGCCATCGCGTGGACCTGCGCCTGCGCCCGTTCGGCGCCAGTGGCCGGCTGGCGCTCAGCTTCGGTGCGATGGAGCAGTACTACCAGCGCGAGGGCCGCGACTGGGAGCGTTACGCCTGGATCAAGGCGCGCCCGGTGGCCGGCGACCTCGCGGCCGGCGAGCGCCTGCTGGCGACGCTGCGGCCCTTCGTCTACCGCCGCTACCTCGACTACAGCGCGCTCGACGGCCTGCGCGAGATGAAGGCGCTGATCAGCGCCGAAGTGCAAAGGCGCGAACTGGCCGAGGACCTGAAGCTCGGCCCCGGCGGCATCCGCGAAGTCGAGTTCCTGGTGCAGGCCCTGCAGCTGATCCGCGCGGGCCGCGAGCCGGCGCTGCGCGGGCGCTCCCTGCTGCCGGCGCTGGCGGCGATGGCCGAGGCCGGCCACGTGAAGCCTGCGACCGCCGAGCGTCTCGCCGCCGCGTACCGCGGCCTGCGCCGGCTGGAGAACCGCGTGCAGATGCTGGGCGACCAGCAGGTGCATGCGCTGCCCGAGGACCCGCTGTCGCGCCGGCGCATCGCGCTTGCGCTCGATTACCGCGACGAGGCGGCCATGCTCGACGCGCTCGATGGCCACCGCGGCGTGATCGCCGAGGAGTTCGCGGGATTGCTTGAGGCGCGTGGCCGCCGCCGGGCGCCGGCCAACGCACTGGTGCAGTACTGGCGTGCGCTGCCCGACGGTGGCTCGCCCGAGGCGCTGGCCGATGCCGGCTTCGTCGACCCCGAGGCACAGGACGCGGCGCTGCGCGACTTCGCGCGCACGCCGGCGGTGCGCGCACTGTCCAGCCGCGGCCGGCAACGCCTGGACAACGTGATGCCGGCGCTGCTGGGCGCCGCGGCCCGCAGCGAGGCGCCGGATGCCTCGCTGCCGCGCGGCCTGGCGCTGCTGCAGTCGATCACGCGCCGCACCAGCTACCTCGCGCTGCTCGAGGAGCAGCCGGCCGCGCTGGCGCGCCTGGCCGACGTCACCGCGCGCAGCGCGCTGCTGTCCGAGCGCCTGGCCGCGCATCCGCTGCTGCTCGACGAACTGCTGGACTCGCGCGCCGCCGGCCCCGTGCCGGACGAAGCCCAGATCGCCGAACTGGTCGCCGCGGCGCGCGCCGCCTTCCCGCCCGGCGACACCGAGGCGGCGCTGACCGCGCTCAACGAACTGCGCCAGGCCATCGGCTTCCGGCTGGCGCTGGCGACGCTGGGCCTGCGCCTGCCGCCGCCGGACGCGGCGCGCCGGCTGGCTGCGCTGGCCGCCGAGCTGCTGGCCGCCACGCTGCATCTTGCCGAGACCGACATCATCGCCGCCCACGGCCGCGTGCCGGGCGCGGGGCTGGCGGTACTGGGCTACGGCAGCCTGGGCGGGCAGGAGTTGGGCTTCAGCTCCGACCTCGACCTGGTCTTCCTGCACGACGCGGCGGTGGACGCCAGCTCCGACGGCGCCCGGCCGCTGGACGCCGGCCGCTACTTCGCGCGCCTCGCGCAGCGGCTGGTGAGCCTGCTCGGCACCGTCACCGCCGCGGGGAAGCTCTACGAAGTCGATGTGCGGCTGCGACCGGATGGCGCCAAGGGCATGCTGGTCTCCGGCCTCGACAGTTTCGCCGACTACCAGCGGCAGCGGGCCTGGACCTGGGAGCGCCAGGCGCTGGTGCGCGCGCGGGCGATCACGGGCGCGGCGTCGGTGGGCGCGGCCTTCGAACAAATCCGCCGCGACACCCTGGCCCAGCCACGCGAGCCCGGCGGGCTTTGCGAGGACGTGGTCGCGATGCGCCGCCGCATGCGCGCCGAACTCGACCGCAGCAACGCGCTGCGCTTCGACCTCAAGCAGGGCGAGGGCGGCCTGGTCGACCTGGAATTCCTGGTACAGGCGCGGGTGCTGCAGTTCGCGCACGCGCACCCGGTGCTGTGCGAGCCGCGCGACACGCCGACCTTGCTGCGCGCCCTCGCGGAAGTCGGCGCGCTGCCCACGCCTCACCTTGAGCCGCTGCTGTCGGCGCACGCCCTGATGCTGGACATGGGCCTGGACTGCACCCTCGACCTCCGCCCCCGCCTAGTCGCCCCGGACGACGCCCTCCACGCCGCACGCGCGGCGGTTACCTTGGCCTGTCGCGAACTGGGGCTGGTTTTTTAGCCACGGATGAACACGGATTTATCCGTGAGCCTCTGTGCTCAGCCGTGTTCATCCGTGGCCAAAAAATCCCTGACGATCGCCGCGACCCGCGGCGTCTCGCGCAAGGGCTCGCAGGCAGCGTCGTGGGGAAGCTTGCCCAGCGGCTGGATGCGGCCGCGGGCGAGCAGGTCGTCGAGGTAGCGCTTGATGCGGCCGGTGGCGCGCCCCGGTTCGGCGACATACACCGGCGCGGCGGTGGCGCAGGCTTCCGAGACCATGTTCACCGAGTCGGGCGATACCACGATGCGATCGGCGCAGCCCAGTGCGCCGGCATAGGGGTTCGGGCCGTCGCTGGCGTCGAACCAGCGCAGGCCGGGCGTGTCGGCCCAGTAGGTGCGCGAGAGCATCGCCAGCCGCGCCGGCGTGCGTCGCGAGCCGACTACCAGCAGGCTGCCGCCGCCAACGGCCAGCCAGTGCTCCAGCTTGGCCGCCATCACTTCGAAGGCGCCGCGATCGAAGCGAACGGCCGCGGTCGGGCCGCCCAGCAGCACCACGGTGCGCGGCGAAGGCAGCGCGGCGAACGCGGGGAAGGCTGAGCGCCCGGCCGCCAGCCAGGCGTCGTCGACGGCATGGAGGCTGCCGCACAGCGTGACCACGTTCGGGCCGCGCAGGCCGTCGTGTTCGGGCGCGACCACCAGGTCCCAGTGCGCTGGATCCAGGCGCGGATCCAGCAGCTGGATCACCCGGCTGCCGCGCGCCCGCAGCAGGCGCGTGGCCAGCGCCGGGCGGCGGCCGCAGCCGAGCACCCAGGCCGGAGGTGCGTCCAGCAGGGAACGGAAGTCGTCGCCAAACGCCGCGTCGGCGCCGGGCAAGCGCCGTGGCGCGAACCACGACCACGGCGCGCGGGCGGCGAGCGCCAGCTCCTTCGCCATTGGATCCAGCGCACTTGCCAGCGCCAGCGCCTGCAGGCGGTGGCCGGCGGCGCCGTCGTGCAGGAAGCGGGGGATCGGGTCGAACGGCATGGCCGAAGCCTAGCCGGAAAACCGGCGGCACCGCGAATCGCGATGCCGCCGGCGGGTCGGGCTCAGTCGCCGACGAAGCGGGTGCCGAAGTTGATGTTGGCACTGTCCACCAGGCGCGTGTTGCCGCTCAGGCCCATCACGATCGTGATCGGGCGGCGGAAGACGCGCCGCGCCTGCGCCGGGGTCAGGCCCCACTGCTCCACCAGGCTACGCTGGCTGAGCACGCCGCCGATGCACATGCGGGTGCCGGATTCGTACTGCACTTCGAACTCGTTGGGCTGGAGCGTGCCGAAGCGGTTCACCGAGGTCAGCGACAGGCTCAGCGAGCCGCCGAAGGGCGCGCCGGTCGCCGGGTTGATCAAGGCCGGGTCGTCGAGCACGTCGCTTTCGAAGCGGTAGGTAGGCGTGAGGCGGAACGCGTACTGGGCCGGCGCGCCCGTGTAGTTGGCCAGGCTGTAGGACACGATTGGCGTCTGCCAGTGGCAGAGCAGGGTCTCGGCGCTGCGGCCGGGCAGGGTGATGCTGGCCAGGTCCGGGGCGTTGATGGGCGTCGGCGCGGGCGCGGGCGCCAGCTCGATGCAGTTCTCCAGCGCGGGTTCGCCGGCGACCGGCGAGCAGTTGTCGGTCAGGGTCATGTTGATCGAGACCAGGCCGAGCCACTTCACGGGCTTGCCGAAGGTGTCGGGGTCGCCGACCTCCTCGATGGTCAGCGCGGCGGGGGCGATGGCGCCGGCCTTGGCCGGCTTGGCTTCGCGGGCGATGGCCTGCTGGCCGGCGGCCAGTGATTCAGCCAGCGGCGGGGAGCGGAACGTGTCGGCTTCCGGGGGCGGGGCGGCCAGCGCCAAGGCGGGGGCAAGCAGCGCGGCGTACAGGGCGGTGCGGGTCATGCGGTCTCTCCGTGGGCGGACTCGCGCGCCGGGCGGCGCGGCGAGGGGGCGGCGGTGTTGCCTGCTCCCAGACCTGAAAACGTAATTGGGCGCCGGGCCGGGGCAAACGCGCGGCCGGGCCGCATTCGGCGCAACGATACGTTGCGTGGGTCCGGCTATGTTGCAGCAGCGGGATGACTACACTCCCCTCACTTGCCGGCGACCACGCTGGCGGCCCACCCCGGAGACCCCGCAATGACCTTCCAGCGCCTTGCCCTTGCCAGCCTGCTCGCCGTCGCCGCCTTCGGTGCCCAGGCCGCCGACAAGTACGACATCGACCCGACCCATACCCAGGTCGAGTTCACCTACAGCCACATGGGCTTCTCGAACATCACCGGCCGCTTCGACACGGTGCAGGGCGAGTTCCTGTTCGACCCGGCCAACCCGACCCAGTCCAGCGTCAACATCACCATCCCGGTCGAAAGCATCAGCACGGGCGTGGACAAGCTCGACGAGCACCTGCTCAAGGCCGATTTCTTCGACGCCGCCACCTACCCGACCGCCACCTTCAAGAGCACCGGCGTCACCGCCGCGGGCGAGGGCGCGCTGAAGGTCGCCGGCGACCTCACCATCCACGGCGTCACCCGCCCGGTGGTGCTGGACGTGACCATCAACAAGATCGGCGAACACCCGATGCGCAAGGTGCCGGCGGCCGGCTTCGACGCCACCACCACCATCCTGCGCAGCGACTACGGCGTCGGCGGCTACGTGCCGGTGGTCGGCGACGAAGTCCGCATCGACATCACCGTCGAAGCCACCCTCGCCAAGTAACCCACGGAACCCCTGTACGAGGGGCTTCAGTCCCCAAGCTGCTCGCCGGAAAGCTTCGGGACTGAATTCCCTCCTACAGAGCCGGGCGGACGGGTGTAAAATCGCGGCCTGCCTACGAGGATCCCCCGCCATGTCGCGAACCGACACCGCTACCGGCCGTGCCGCGGCCAACACCGAGCGCCGCTACGAGGTTCGCCGCGCCGAGCTGCCGCTGTCCTGCCCGACGCCGGCCATGGCCCTGTGGAATTCGCATCCCCGCGTCTACCTGCCGGTCGAAGAGAACGGCAGCGCCACCTGCCCGTACTGCGGCGCCGTCTACGCCCTGAAGGACTGACCCGGGCGCCCCCTTGCGCCGCCTGACCGTCGTCCAGCTGCTGCCGGCGCTGCATAGCGGCGGCGTCGAGCGTTCCACCCTCGAGATCGCCGCGGCCCTGGTCGCGGCCGGGCATCGTTCGATCGTCGTCTCGGCCGGCGGTCGCCTGGTCGAACGGCTGGTCGCCGGCGGCAGCGAGCACATTGCGCTGCCCATTGGCCGCAAGTCGCCGTCGGTCTTCCGGGCCGCCTTCGCGTTGCGCCGCACGCTGGCCGCGCTGAAGCCCGACATCGTCCACGCGCGCTCGCGCCTGCCGGCCTGGCTGGGCCGCTTCGCACTGCGCGGGCTGCCCGAACCGCGGCCGCGCTTTGTCACCACCGTGCACGGCATGAATTCGCCCGGCCGCTACAGCGGCGTGATGCGATCGGGCGACGCAGTCATCTGCGTTTCCGGGACCGTGCGTGCGTACGTGCTGCGGCACTGGCCCGACACCGATCCCGCGCGCCTACGCGTGGTGCCGCGCGGCGTAGACCCCGAGGATTTCCCGCGCGGCTACGCACCCGACGCCGCCTGGCGCGAGGCGTGGGCCAAGCAGTGCCCCGCGCTGCAGGGCGGGCGCGTGCTGCTGATGCCCGGGCGCGGCACGCGGCTCAAGGGCCACGCCGAGGCCATCGAACTGCTGGCCTTGCTGCGCGCCGAAGGCCACGACCTGCGCCTGTGGCTGCTGGGCGCCGACGAGCCGGGCCGCGAGGCCTACCTCGGCGAGCTGCGTGCGCTGGCCGCCGCGCGCGGCGTCGCCGACGCCGTGGTGGCCAGTCCGCCGCGCCACGACGTGCGCGAGGCCTATGCGGTGGCCGACCTGGTGCTGCAGCTCTCGACCAAGCCGGAAGCCTTCGGCCGCACCGTGGTCGAAGCGCTTTCGATCGGCCGGCCGGTGCTGGGCTGGGACCACGGCGGCGTCGGCGAGCTGCTGCGCACGCTGTATCCGGCGGGCGCCGTGGCGCCGGGTGACCGCGTGGCGCTGGCGCAGGCCGCGCGCGCCTTGCTTGCCGCGCCGCCGCCGATGCCGGTTACCATCCCCCACACTTTGGCGGCGATGCAGTCCGCCACCCTGGAACTCTATGACCAGCTCGTCGCCGACTGAAAACAGCCTGCGCTGGGCCCCGTGGTGGGTGCTGGCGTTCGTGGCGCTGTGGCCGCTGCACGGCCCGGCTGAACTCGTGCTGTCGCTGGGCGCGCTGGCGACGCTGGCGGTGCTGGCGATGTCGCGTTTCCGCGGCGGCATGTCCCTGCTCAGCCACGAGGCCTGGGCGCTGACCAGCGTGCTGTTCTGCGCCTACTGGGTCCCCGAGCTGGTGTCGTCCATCGACGCCGTGGACGCCGGCCGCGCGCTGCGCGAGTCGCTGGTGGACCTGCGCTATCTGCCCTTCCTGTGGCTGGTGGCGATGGCCGTGGCCGATGAGCGCGGCCGGCGGCTGACCTTCGGCGGCATCGCCGTGATCGCGTCGCTTTGGGTGGCCGACGGCCTGGTGCAGGCGACCACCGGCTGGAGCCTCGGCGGCCCGGCCACGGCCGACCGCCTCAGCGGCGTGTTCGGCGCCGAGAACCTGAAGCTAGGCCTGGTGCTGGCGAGCCTGGCGCCGTTCCCGCTGGCGGCGGCCTCGCAGCGCTTCGGCCTGGTCGGCTGGCTGCTGATGGCCGCGGCGCTGGTGGTGGTGGTGCTGCTGGCCGGCGCGCGCGCGTCCTGGCTCACGCTGGGGCTGGTGCTGGTGTTCAGCGGCTGGCGCCTGCTGGGCAGCAAGCGCGCGATGCTCGTGCTCGGACTCGGCGGCGCGCTGCTGTTCGCGCTGTCGATGACGCTTTCGGACAAGCTGCAGGAGCGCGTCGAGCGCACCGAGGCCGCGCTCAACGGCGGCACCAAGGGCCTGGACCATGCGCTGTCGGGCCGGCTGCCGATCTGGCAGGCCGCCTGGAACATGGCGCTGGCGCACCCGGTCAATGGCGTCGGCGTGCGCGGCTTCCGCCAGGCCTATCCCGAGCATGCGGTCGAGGGTGACCCTTGGCTGCAGGATGCCGAGCACGGCGCCGGCTACCACGCGCACCAGATCGTGCTGGAGGTCCTCAGCGAAACCGGCCTCGTTGGCCTGCTGCTGTGGCTGGGTGGCGTGGCGCTGGCGTGGCGCGCCTGGCGGTTCGCCACGTCGGAGGCGCGCGCGCGGGCCCACGCCCCGGCACTCGCGCTGATGGTCACCGTGTTCCCGCTCAATACCCACCTGGCTTTCTATTCAACCTTCTGGGGCGGGCTGACCTTGCTGCTGGCCGCGCTGTACGCCGGCAGCCTGCTGGCCACCCCAAACCGCGCCGCCGGCTGAGGCCGTGATGCGCTGCTGGCTGCCGGGCGCGACGCTGCAGGCCTTGGCCTGGGCCGTGGCGCGGCTGCCGCAGCGGCTGCTGCTGGCGCTGGGGCGCGTGCTGGCCTGGGTGCTTTGGCCACTGCTGCGTTCGCGGCGGCGCATTGCCCGCAAGAACATCGCGCTGTGTTTTCCGGACCGCGATGCCCGTGCGCAGCGCCAGCTCGCCGATGCCAGCGTCACCAACACCGTGGTCGGCCTGCTGGAGATGATGCGTGCCTGGCATGCGCCCGCAGCCAGGCTGCGGGGCCTGTACCGGGTCGAAGGCATGGCGCACCTGCAGGCCGCGCTGGCCAGCGGGCGCGGCGTGCTGTTGGTGACGGCGCACTTCACCGCCTACGAGCTCGCGCTGCGCCTGCTCGGCGATGCGCTGGGGCGGCCGGTGCGGCTGATGGCGCGCGACCACAACCATCCCTGCCTGCAGGCCTGGATCGAAGCATCGCGGCGGCGCGTATCGGGGCCGACGCTGCCCAAGAAGCGCGGCCGCGAGCCGCTGCTGGCCGCCCTGCGCGCGGGCGACGCGGTGGGCTACCTGGGCGACCAGGACTTCAGCTACCGGCACGTGTTCGTGCCTTTCTTCGGCGTGCCGGCGGCGACCCTGGCCGCGTTGCCCGACCTGGTGCAGGCCAGTGGCGCCACGGCGCTGCCGCTCTGGTGCCGGCGCGGGGACGAAGGGCGGTACGTGCTGCAGGTCGGGCCGGCCTGGCCGGGTTGGCCCACGGGGGATGCCCAGCGCGACGCGGCGCGCTACATGGCGGAGCTGGAGCAGGCCGTGCGCCAGGCGCCGGCGCAGTACCTCTGGGCCCACCGCCGCTTCAAGACGCGGCCGTCCGGCGAGGCGCCGCTGTACTGATCAGTCGTAGCGGCGCACGCCGCCGCCGGGCTGGCGCTTGAAGCGCTGGTGCAGCCACAGATACTGCTCGGGGCAGCGGCGTATCATTCCTTCCAGCGCGGCCATCACGCGCGCGGTGTCGGCGGTGGCGTCGCGCGACGGGAACGCCTCGATCGCCGGCATCACTTCGATGCGGTAGCGGCCATCCGGCAGGCGCTCGTGGAACAGCGGCAGCACCGCCGCGCCCGACAAACGCGCCAGCTGGTGCGTCGAGGTCAGGCTCCAGGCCGGCTGGCCGAAGAAAGGCACGAACACGCTGTCGCCGCGCCGCGTCTCCTGGTCGGGCGCGAACCACAGCAGGCCGCCCTGTTTCAGGTGGCGGATGACCGGCCGCAGCTCGTCGCGCGCGAACATCGCCACCGCGTGCCGCAGCCGGCCGCGGCGAACGGCCCATTCCATCGGCGGCTGCTCGTGCGGGCGGTACATGCCGGCCAGCGGGATGTGCTGGCACAGCAGCCGCATGCTGATCTCGAGCGTGGTGAAGTGGGCCGAGACCAGGATCACGCCGCGGCCGCCGGCGCGCGCGGCCTCGAGGTGTTCCAGCCCGGTGAGCTCGCACTCGGCCGGCGCCGGCAGCCGGCCCCACCAGGCGCGCAGGAACTCGAACACGCCCAAGCCGAGGGCGCGGAAATTGCGGCGCAGCAGGGCCTCGCGCTCGTCGGCGGACCGTTCCGGGAAGCAAAGCGCGAGGTTGGTGGCCGCCGCCCGCCGGCGCGCGCCGAGCAGGCGGTACAGCACCGCGCCCAGCGGCGGGCCCAAGGCGCGATGCACGCGCAGCGGCGCCCGCGCCAGCGCCCAGCCGAAGCCGATCAGCAGCCAGGTCGGCCAGTGGCGCGGGGACAGCGGCGGGGAGGGCTCGGCCATGGGCCGCATTCTAGCCGCTGGCGGCGCAGGCCCGGCGGGCTCGGGTATCCTTCCGCGCATGCCACTCACCCTTGGGCAGCGCGTGCTGTTGGGCCTGTATTCGCTGGTCCTGCACCTGGCGTTCCCCGTCACCCTCTACCACCTGGTCTGGCGCGGCATGCGCCAGCGCGAGTACCTGCGCCGCTGGACCGAACGCTACGGCTGGATCGAGGACAAGCTCGACCTGCACGACACGCTGTGGGTGCACGCCGTCTCCGTGGGCGAAGTGCTGGCGGCACGGCCGCTGGTGGACGCGCTGCTGGCCAGGCACCCGGAGCGCCCGCTGCTGGTCACCACCATCACCCCGACCGGCTCCGAGCGCGTGCGCGCGATCTGGGGCGACCGCGTCCACCACGTCTACCTGCCCTACGACCTGCGCGCCATGGTGCGCCGTTTCCTGGACCGCGCGCGCCCGGCGCTGGCGGTGATCGTCGAGACCGAGATCTGGCTGAACCTCTACGTCGAGTGCGGTCGCCGCGGCATCCCGCTGGTGATGGTGAACGCGCGGCTGTCGCAGCGTTCGCTGCGCGGCTACCTGCCGGTGCAGGGACTGGCGAAGCTGGCGATGCGCGCCGTGCGGCTGGTCGCGGCGCAGTCCTCGGCCGATGCGACGCGGCTGGCGCGCATCGGCGCCGACCCGGCGCGGATCCATGTCGCCGGCAACCTCAAGTACGACCTGGCCATTCCCGCGGGCCTGGACGCGCAGGCCGCGACCTGGCGCGCGGCCTGGGGCGCCGCGCGCCCGGTGTGGATCGCCGCCAGCACCCATCCGCCCGAGGAGGCCGCCGTGGTCGCGCTGCACCAGCGCGTGCTCGCGGCGCATCCGGACGCGCTGCTGCTGTGGGCGCCGCGCCATCCCGAACGCTTCGGCCCGGTGGCGCAGGCGCTGGCCGAGGCCGGGCTGGCGGTGGCGACGCGGCGCGGCGAGGGCTTGCCCGGGCCGGCGCACCAGGTGTTCGTGATCGACACGCTGGGCGAGCTGCTGGGCTTCTTCGCCGCCGCTGACGTGGCCTTCGTGGCCGGCAGCCTGTGCGACGTGGGCGGGCACAACGTGCTCGAGCCGGCCGCGCTGGGCGTGCCCAGCGTGGTGGGCCCGCACACCTTCAACTTCGCCGAAGCCACCCGCCGCCTGCGCGACGCGGGCGCGCTGGTGCAGGCCGCGGATGCGGCCGCGCTGGGCAAGGAAGTGTTGGCGCTGCTGGCGAATCCGGCGCGGCGCGCCGCGATGGGCGAGGCCGGGCGGCAGCAGGTCGGGGCACACGCCGGTGCGCTTGGCCGGACCCTGGACCTGCTCGAGGATGTGTTGGCGGGCCGGCGCGCCTAGGC
>LNFM01001737.1_pt1 | contig 23994 bp, 25 predicted proteins | sample 596031 | NCBI WGS metagenome assembly LNFM01 (sample SAMN04254537, study PRJNA301005) | activated carbon metagenome | isolation source: dual media filters at the Ann Arbor, Michigan drinking water treatment plant | place: USA: Ann Arbor | reverse complement strand
CGGCCTGATGAAGGCGGTCGACAAGTTCGAGTACCGCCGCGGCTACAAGTTCTCGACCTACGCCACGTGGTGGATCCGGCAGGCGATCACGCGCTCGATCGCCGACCAGGCGCGCACCATCCGCATCCCCGTGCACATGATCGAGACGATCAACAAGCTGGTGCGCACCTCGCGCCAGATGCTGCACGAGATCGGCCGCGAGCCGACGCCGGAGGAGCTGGCCGAGAAGCTCGGCATGCCGCTGGAGAAGGTGCGCAAGGTCCTGAAGATCGCCAAGGAGCCGATCAGCCTCGAAACGCCGATCGGCGACGAGGAGGATTCGCATCTCGGCGATTTCATCGAGGACAAGAACGCCGTGATCCCGCTCGACGCGGCGATCCAGTCCAACCTGCGCGAGACCACGACCAAGGTGCTGGCCACGCTGACCGCCCGCGAGGAGCGCGTGCTGCGCATGCGCTTCGGCATCGGCATGAACACCGACCACACGCTGGAAGAGGTCGGTCAGCAGTTCTCGGTCACCCGCGAGCGCATCCGCCAGATCGAGGCCAAGGCGCTGCGCAAGCTGAAGCATCCCAGCCGCAGCCGCCTGCTGCGCAGCTTCCTCGACCAGGGCTGAGCTCTCAGCCAGCGCGACGATCCGGACGGCGCCCCTCGCGGGCGCCGTTCCTGTTTATGGCGTCCGAAAACCGCGAGACTCACCGGACCGCCGGGCGGATGATACCGCCATGGACCTCGACGACGACGCCTGCTACCGCGCCATCCAGGTGCGCGACCGTCGCTTCGACGGCCGGCTGTTCATCGCGGTACGCACCACCGGGATCTACTGCCGGCCGATCTGCCCGGCACGCACGCCCAAGCGCGAGAATTCCCGCTTCTACGCCACGGCCGCCGCGGCGCAGGAAGCCGGCTACCGGCCCTGCCTGCGCTGCCGGCCTGAATCCTGCCCCGACCTGGCCTTCTGGCGCGGCACGTCCAACACGGTCTCGCGCGCCCTCGATCTGATCGAAGGTGGCGCGCTCGATACCGGCGACGTCGACAGCCTTGCCGAACGGCTCGGCATGGGCGAGCGCCAGTTGCGCCGCCTGTTCAAGCAGCATATCGGCGCCGCGCCGATCTCGGTGGCCCAGACGCGGCGTCTGCTGCTGGCCAAAAAGCTGATCCACGAGACGCGGCTGCCGATGATCGAGGTGGCGATGGCCGCCGGCTTCGGCAGCGTGCGGCGCTTCAACGAGACCTTCCAGCGCCTCTATCACCGCCCGCCCCGCGAACTGCGGCGCGGCAGCGCGCCCGAAGTATCGGCGGGCGCGGCCGGCGAGATCTCTCTGCGCCTGCCCTATCGCGAGCCCTACGATTGGCCGGCGATGCTGGCGGCGCTCGCGGCACAAGCGATCCCTTGCATCGAGACGGTCGATGGCGACAGCTACAGGCGAACCATCGCGCTCGACGGCGCGCGGGGCACGATCCATGTCGCCCCGGGCGACGGCGCCTTCGCCCAGGTGATCGTGCGTTTCTCGCGCCTGCGCAGCCTGCCCTCGATCATCGCCCGCGTCCGTCGTGTCTTCGACTTCGCGGCCGACCCCGTCGTGATTGGCGCCCAGCTCGCCGAGGACCCGTTGCTGGCACCGCTGGTCAAGCGCCGACCCGGCCTGCGCGTGCCGGGCGCATGGGATGGCTTCGAGCTCGCCGTACGCACGGCGCTGCCTGACCGGCGCGCGCTGGCCGCGTTGCTGGCGGGTCACGACACGTTTCCCGAACCTGGCGAGCTGGCCGCCAGACAAAGCCTGCCGCCGGGCATTCTCGCGCTCGCGCGCGCCTTCGCCGACGGTCGGCTCGAGGACACCGAGGCGATCGAGGCGCATGGCGTGCCCCCGGCGCTCGCGCAGTACGTCGCCGCCTGGCACCGACGCGAGCCCGACGCCTTCCATGCCGGCGATGTCGAGCTGGCACGCGCGATCGTGGCGCGCGGCGGTGATCCGCGCGACCTCGCGGCCCGCGCCGAACGCTGGCGGCCCTGGCGCGCCTATGCCGTGGCCCATCTGCTCCCCACCAACATCGAGGCCAACCATGCCCGCCGCGCAGCCTGACCGCCTGACCGTCAGCCCTTTTCCGACGCCGATCGGCGAGGCGCTCCTGGTGACCGACGCGCAAGGCAGCCTGCGCACCCTGGACTTCCGCGACTACGAGCCGCGCATGCGCCGCCTGCTGCGTCTGCAATACGGCAAGGAGATCGCGCTCGACGAAGGGCCGGCGCCCAAGAAACTGCTGCGCACGCTGACCGCGTACTTCGACGGCGATATCGGCGCGCTCGATGACGTCGCCTGCGAGATGGCGGGCACGCCGTTCCAGCGTTCGGTATGGAAGGCGTTGCGCAAGATCCCGGGCGGCAAGACCACGAGCTACGGTGCGCTGGCGCGGCGCATCGGCAGGCCGGCGGCGATGCGCGCGGTCGGCGCGGCGAACGGCGCCAATCCCATCGCCATCGTCGTGCCCTGCCATCGCGTCATCGGCACCGATGGCTCGCTCACCGGCTATGGCGGCGGCCTCGACCGCAAGCGCTGGCTGCTCAAGCACGAAGGCGCGCTCGACGCCTGACGTCTCAGGTCGTTGGCGCCTTGCGCCAACTGTCCGGGATCGGATCGCCGTCGGCCAGCTTGTATCCCGCGCCGCCGTCGCTCATGCCGAGATTGTTGATTGCCCATTCGCCGACCCCGTACCAGATGTGCGGCCCGGGACAGTTGGAGCGCTGATTGATCTGCTTCGACGGCACCGAGCCCTGCCGCAGCTCCGACTTGAAGGGATTGCGGCCATACAAACGCGTGTCGGAGACGTAGCCCTGGCGATGCGCGAAGACGAAATCGAGATCCCACTCGTCCCTGAGATAGCGCACGAGTCCGCGGCCGGCGTCGATCTGCGCCTTGGGCGGGATATGGCGGCCGTAGTCGCCGGGCTTGTGATAAACGCCCTTGTCAGTCGGGAAGTTGCCGGCGAACTCGATGGCGATACCGACATCGTTGAAGCCGTTGGACGCCCACAGCATCGCGTCGGCTGGATGCAGCTGCATGATCGTGCCATCGGGCAGCACGGCGAAGTGCGCATTGGTGTTCATGTAGTTCGCCACCTGGCTACCGCGAGACACGGCCATCTGATGCAGGATGACCGAGTCGATCATGCGCTTCTCCCGGGCGTTGCCCTTGCGCAACACGACGGGCGTCTTGGCGGTGACATCGACGATCGTGGGGGGAAGGAACATCGATGTCATGTCGGCCTCCGCTGATCAAAGGCGCGGAGTGTCTGCCTGCAGATGCGCGGTGCCAAATCGCGACATCGTGAGGCTTCACATCGAGTGCGCGGAACGAGATGCTCTTGCGTTGCCCGCGCGAAAAGGCTTCCTTGCGCCGGCTCGCAACGAGGGTCCCCGATGCTCACGATCTACGGCGTCTATCGCTCACGCGCCTCGCGCAACATCTGGCTGCTCGACGAGCTGGGCGTGCCCTTCCGACTGGTGCCGGTGATCCAGCACTATCGCCAATCGAGCGGCCCGACCTTGCTGCATACCCGTTCACCCGACTTTCTGAAGATCAATCCGAACGGCCACGTGCCGACGATGGACGACGACGGCCTCGTGCTGCACGAGTCGCTGGCGATCAACCTCTACCTCGCACGCAAGCATGACGGTCCGCTCGCCGCGGCGAACCTGGCCGAGGACGGCCAGATCGGCATGTGGGCCCTGTGGGCGGCGACCGAGATCGAGCCCTACTCCATCCAGGTGCTCTACCATCGCGTCGGCAATCCCACTGGGCCGAGGGACGAGGCTGTGGCACAGGCCGCGATCGCCGCGTTGCGCGGCCCCTTCGCCGTGCTTGACCGCCACCTCGCCGCGCATGGCGGCTACGCCGTGGGCAACCGCTTCACCGTCGCCGACATCAACCTCGCGGAGTGCGTGCGCTACGCCAGTGTCGCGCCCGAGCTGTTCGACGCGGCGCCGGCGGCGAAGGCCTGGCTCGCCACCTGCCAGTCGCGGCCGGCCTTTCGCGCGATGTGGGCCAAGCGCGACGCCGAGCCGGCGTAGGCTAAGCCGCTACGAGGCGCTCGCGCACATAAGGGATGTGCTCGCGGCCCCAGTAGAGATCGCCATCGTCGAACAGGAAGCTCGGCACGCCGAACACGCCGGCGGCTTCCGCCTCGCGCTGCGATCGCAGCAGCTCGGCACGCCCCTCGCCGCCGAGCCACATCGCGAAGCCAGCGACATCGGCGCCGCAGTCGCGAAGAGTCTCGGTCACGACATCAGGGTTCTCGATATCGAGCTCTCGCTTCCAGAAGCGTTCGTAGACGACGTCGATGTAGCGCGCCTCGATCTTCTCACTCTGCCGCTTGGCCCACAGCAAGCCGACATGCGCCAACGATGAATCGAAGATCTTGCGCGTACCGCGGATCACCAGGCCGCGCCGGTTGGCCTCGCGTCGGCAATCCATGTAGCTGTACTTCACGCGTCGCCACTGATGGGCGTTGCGGCTCTCCTCGAGCACGTCGCCCGAGCCATCGACCTTGGCGCTGCCGAGATAGGCCGGGATGTCGAGCGTGTAGGGCAGCCACTCGATCGTGGCCCCGGTCTCGCGCGCGAGGTCGCGCGCCGGGTCCTTGGCGAGAAAGGCGTAAGGACTCTTGAAGTCGATGTAGAAGCGGATGCGCGCGGCCATTCGATCAGTCTAGTACCGCAGCGCGCCGTCGCGCATCACCGCGATATAGTGGCAGACCGCGGCGGCGAGCACGAAGCCGTGCCAGATGGCGTTGTGATAAGGCAGCCGATGCCACAGGTGGAACACCACGCCCAGGCTGTAGAGCCCGCCGCCGACGAGCAGCAGCACCAGGCTGGCGCCCGACAGCGCCTCGACCACCGGTCCCATCGCCGGCAGGATCGCCCAGCCCAGGGCCAGGTAGAGCGCGATCGACAGGCGCTCGAAGCGGCCCGGCAGCGCGAGCTTCAAGATCACGCCGCCGATCGCCACCACCCATACAGCGCTCAGCAGCACCGCGCCCCACAAGCCGCCGATGGCGATCGCGGCGAAGGGCGTGTAGCTGCCAGCGATCATCAGGAAGATCGCGGCGTGATCGAAGCGCCGCAGGATCGCCTTGGCGCGCGGCGAGGAAACCAGATTGTACGCCGCCGAGAAGCCGAAGCCGGCGACGACGCCGAAGACATAGAGACCGAGCGCCGCGAGCTGGGCCGCGCCGCCCGGCACCGCTACCGCCAGGAGCACGACGCCAGCGACTACCGCGCAACCTACCGCGGCGATGTGGACGATGGCGTCGGCGATGCGTTCGCCACGTGTGTAGACCGGAAAAGCGAGACTCATACGCAGGCACCCGAGCTTGCGCGTCAATCGGCGCGACCCTACTTTAGCACTGTCGGAAAAGGCATGCATGCCCGTGTGGTTCAGCCGGGCGTCTTCGCGGCCCGCGGAGATCCTGTCGGGCGCCGCCACTGGCGCCCCGTCCCGCGACTGTAGTCGGCGCATCCCGCGCCGACAAACAGTAGGGTCATGAATATGCGACAGCTCATCTCACTGGTCACGCTCGGCGTCGACGATCTCGCGCGCTCGCGCCGCTTTTACGTCGATGGCTTCGGCTGGAAGCCGGTCTTCGAGGCGCCGCACATCATCTTCTACCAGATGAACGGTCTTGTCTTCTCGACATGGCTCAGAACGGCGCTCGACGAAGAAGCGCAGCGCAGCTCGCCGGTGAAGTCGGCGGGCTTCACACTGGCGCATAGCGTCGAGAGTCGCGGCCAGGTGCAGCCCATCCTCGATCATCTCGCGAAGTACGGCGGGCGGATTCTCAGGCCGGCCTCCGAACCGCCGCATGGCGGCATGCGCGGGCTGATCGCCGACCCCGACGAGCATGCCTGGGAGATCGCCTGGAATCCGGCCTGGCCGATCGACGCGCAGGGCCGGGTGCGCTTCGGCACCTGAGCCGGTATGCTCGACCTCTAGGAGGTCGGCATGCAGTTCGGTCTGTTCGGCGGGGCGCGCACCCAGCGGCGTGATGATGGTTCGGGCGACAGCCAGGCCTACGACGACTTCATCAACTACGTCGTCGAGGCCGAGCGGCTGGGCTTCCGCAGCGTCTTCCTCGTCGAGCACCATTTCACCGGCATAGGCCAGCTCTCGGCGTCGTTGACCCTGCTGGCCTATCTCGCCGCGCGCACGCGCACCATCCGCCTGGGCACCGCCGTCGTCGTGCTGCCCTGGCACAACCCGGTGCTGCTGGCGGAGCAGGCGGCGACGCTCGACCTGCTGTCAGGCGGCCGGCTCGATCTCGGCGTCGGCAAGGGCTACCGCGCCTCGGAGTTCGCGGGCTTCCGTATCGCCATGGACGAGGCGACCGAGCGCTTCGACGAGGCGATCGAGGTGATCCGCGAGGCATGGGCCAGCCCCGGCCGTTTCTCGCATCGCGGCAAGCGCTGGTCCTTCGACGACATCGTCGTCGAGCCGGCGCCGCTGCAGCGCCCGCATCCGCCGCTGTGGCTCGCCGCCGGCAGCCCGGATTCGATCCGCCGCGCCGCGCGCGAGGGCTACAATCTGCTGCTCGACCAGCTGGGCTCGGTGGCCCTGACCATCGAACGCGTCGCCCTCTTCCGCGAGGAGTGCGCGCGCATCGGCCGGCCCTATGATCCCTCGATGGTCGGCGCCACCCGTGCGCTGCAGATCGTACGCAACGACGCCGAGCGCACCGCCGCCTACGAGACCCGCGCGCGCGTCGTGCGCACCATCGGCGACCTCGCACGCGGCGGCGGCAAGCTGGTGGCACCCGAGCAGGACGACGCACCGCTGCTGGGCACGCCCCACGAGATCGCCGCGCGCCTGCGCACGCTACGGGATGGCGGCGTCGGCAACGTGCTGCTGGTTGACCCCGGCGCCAACGTCACGTCGCTGCGCGCCTTCGCGGCGGAGATCATGCCGTCGCTGACCGAGGAGCGTGCGGCAGCGGAATAGTAGTCTTCGTCATTCCGAGCGCAGCGAGGAATCTCCCGCGGACCGCTCTTCTGTTTCGAGGAGCTTCCTCGCTGCGCTCGGAATGACGGTCAGCCGACCTTCTCCACGACGCGGCCCAGCCGCTCCAGCGTCCGCAGCACCATCTTCTGATCGAGCCCCGGCCATTGCACACGCAGCAGCAGGTGGTTGGTGCCGGTGGCCTCGCCATACTGGCCAATCCTGTCGACCACCTCGTCAGACGAGCCGATGATGAAGCGGTCGGCGGCGAACTTGTCGAAGTCCTGGCGAATGCGGTCCGCCGGCACGAAGCCGCTGGCGCCACCCCAGCTGGCATAGGCCTGATACTTGAAGAACAACGGCTCGCGTACCTCGTCGAAGCTGCCGACATGGCATTCGCGGATCACCGGGAATTCGCTCGCCGGCGGCAAGCCCTCGGTCGCGCGCGTCTCACGGAACAGCTTGGCCAGGCGGCCGACCGAGGACTGACTGACCAGTGGCGAGGGCATCCAGGCATCGGCGAGCTTGGCCGCGCGCTTCACCGGCACCTCGACGTCGCCCGCCATCCAGATCGGCGGTCCACCCGGCCGCTTGGGCCGCACGCTGGACTGCACGCCGCTGATCGCATGGAAGCGTCCCTTGTGCTCGACCACGGGATCGCGCCACATCTTGCGGATCACCTCGACACCCTCGATGAAGCGCGGCACGCGCTCCTTGAACGGCACGCCGATCGAGTCGAACTCCTCCTGCCGATAGCCCAGCCCGAGGCCGATGATCGCCTTGCCGCCGGTCAGCCAGTCGAGCGTCGCTGTCTCCTCCGCCACCACGACGGGATTGAGCAACGGCAACAGCAGCAGGCCGGGTCCGACCTCCATGCCCTCGGCATCGGCGGCGAGCCGCGACAGCAGCGGCATGGCCTGGAACATCTGCAGCGGCTTGGAGACGAAATGCTGGCCGACCATTAGCGACTTGAGGCCACTGGCGCGCGCCACCCTCACCTGCTCGATCAGGTTCGCCAGCTCCGGCCCGAGGTCGGCACCTTCGCGCCACTGCGTGGCCATGTAGAGGCCGAGCTTCATGGGTGATCCTTCCGATTAACCGACTGCTCGGGCATCACTCTGCGGGCGCCGCCGGCAGTCGCGCAAGTCGCGGGCATGTCCCGGGCGATTGATCCGCGCTATGCTGCGCTCGACCCTTTACGGCGTACCGGAATGGGAGGAACCATGCTTCGCAGGATGTCCGCGGCGCTCGCCGCCGGCTTGATCGGCGCCGTGTTGCTGGCCGCCGGCGCCGAGGCGCAGACCGTTGTCTGCAAGTTTGGCCAGAAGGTGTGCGGCAGTCGCTGCTATTCGCCGCTCGAAGGCGAGAGCTGCAACGAGGGTGGCCTCGTCTGCAAGGTCGGCCAGAAGGTCTGCGGCACTCGCTGCTACAACCCGCTCAAGGGCGAGAGCTGCAATATCAAGGCGAAATGAAGCGCGACGGCCGTCAAAAGTCTCGTGTCACCGCTTCAGTCAGCCGCTCGCACTCCGCAAAGACGGGGCCGGCGACAACGACGAACACCAAAGCCTTTTCGGGTACGCAGCGCACGACGATCGTGTGATCGTTGCGGAAGCCAAAGGTCGACCACGTTCCGTTCGAGATGTCGCGGAACCCGTGCGCCGCAATGACCTGGCGCGCGCGCGCCATGCAGGCGGCGTGGTCGAGTGAGGTATCCTTGACGTTCGAATAGATACCCGGTGCGGCCAGCGCCGGCACGGCCAGCGTCGCCAAGCCCAGGATGAGAACCATGGCGTTGCGCAGCTTCATGTGTTCCTCCCCCAAACCGCACGAGCCTACCAGACGACGCCGACTTTAGCCCTCGAACGTCGGTAGCGCACCTCCCACCAGCGGCACGAAGCGCACCGGCATGATCGGTTCGCGGGTGAAGCCGTCCGCGGTACGCACGACGCGCTCGACGATCTGGTTGACCGGATCGTCGCCCACCGGCACCAGCATGATGCCGCCGATGGCGAGCTGATCGATCAACGCTGTCGGCATGTCGCCGGCGGCGGCGGTGACAATGATGCGGTCGAACGGCGCCTGCGGCGGCCAGCCTTTGGTGCCGTCGCCGACATGGTAGACGACGTTGTGGATGCGCAGATCGAGCAGGCGCTTCTCGGCGTCCTTGGCCAGCACCTTGTAGCGCTCGATGGTGTAGAGCCGGCGGCAGAGTTTCGCCAGGATCGCGGCCTGGTAACCGGAGCCTGTGCCGATCTCCAGCACCTTCATGCGCGGGCCGACGTCGAGCGCCTGGGTCATGGCGGCGACCACCAGCGGCTGGCTGATGGTCTGCCCGAAGCCGATCGGCAGGGCCATGTTGTCGTAGGCGCGCTCGACGAAGGTCGGGGAGACGAACACCTCGCGCGGCGTCGCTGTCATCACCGCCAGCACGCGCTCGTCGTCGATGCCGCCGCGCCGCAATTCGGCGATCAGGCGTTGCTTGGCGACGGTGGTCATGCCGCTATCGTGGCGGGCTTCTCAGCCGCGCGCCAGAGCGTCGCGCAGGCGGCGGCGCATCGTTTCATGGGTCAGGTCGAGGTGCAGCGGCGTCACCGAAATGCGGCCGGCGCGCAGGGCGGCGGCGTCGGTGCCCGCCGGCGGCTCCATCTCCTCCGGCGCGTAGCCGACCCAGTAGTACTTGCCGCCCCTGAGGTCGTTGCGCTCGTCGATGAAGCCGCCGAAGCCCAGATGGCCTTGCCGAGTCGTCTCGACGCCGGTGACGGAGGCGGCGACGACGTCGGGGAAGTTGATATTGACGAAGGCTTCCTTCGACCACTCGACCGATAGCACATCGCGAATGATGCCCGGCCCGTGATGCACGCCGGTCGCCCACTTCAACGGGTGGCCGCGGGTATAGGCTTGGCTGAGCGCGATCGAGCGCACGCCCAGCAGGCAGCCCTCCATCGCACCGGCGATGGTGCCGGAATAGGTCACGTCGTCGGCGATATTGGCGCCGTGATTGACACCCGACAGCACCAGCGCGGGCGGTTCATCGGCCAGCAGGTGTTTGATCGCGAACAGCACGCAATCGGTCGGCGTCCCCTCGATGGCGAACTTGCGTTCGCTGAGCTCGCGGAGGCGCAGCGGCCGACTGAGCGACAGCGAGTGGCCCACGCCGCTCTGGTTCATTTCAGGGGCGACGATCCAGACATCGTCGCTGAGCGCCCGCGCGATCTCGGTCAGCGCCTCCAGGCCGGCCGCGTTGACGCCATCGTCGTTGGTGACGAGGATCCGCGCACCAGCGGGATCGAGCGGCGGATAGCTCATGCTCGAACTCTTCCCTTCTCCCCGCGAAGGTCAGGGGCCGCGGACGGCCCCGAGGGATGCCTTCGCGGGGAGAAGGACAGAACGATGCCCATCATGCGGGCCTCAGCGTGTCGACGCCGCCCATGTAAGGCCGCAGCGCGTCGGGCACCGTGACGCTGCCGTCCTGGTTCTGGAAGTTCTCGAGGATCGCGACCAGGGTGCGGCCGACCGCGAGGCCCGAGCCGTTGAGTGTGTGCACGAAGCGGTTGCCCTTGCCGTCCTTCGGACGATAGCGCGCGCCCATGCGGCGGGCCTGGAAATCGCCCGTGTTGGAGCAGCTCGAGATCTCGCGATAGCGACCCTGCCCCGGCAGCCAGACCTCGATGTCGTAGGTCTTGCGCGCGCCGAAGCCCATGTCGCCGGCGCACAGCGTGACCACGCGGTGCGGCAGGTCGAGCTTCTTCAGCACCGACTGTGCGCAATCGGTCATGCGCTCGTGCTCGTCCTCGGATCGCTCAGGCGTCGTGATCGACACCAGCTCGACCTTGAGGAACTGGTGCTGGCGGATCATGCCGCGCGTATCCTTGCCGGCCGCGCCCGCCTCCGAGCGGAAGCACGGCGTCAGCGCCGTGAAGCGTAGCGGCAGCTCCTTCTCGTCGAAGATAGTATCGGCCGCGAGGTTGGTCAGCGGCACCTCGGCGGTCGGGATCAGCCAGTAGCCGTTCTCGGTACGGAACATGTCGTCCGCCGATTTCGGCAGGTTGTTGGTGCCGTACACCGCGGCATCGCGCACCAGCAGCGGCGGCGCGATCTCGGTGTAGCCGTTCTCGCTGGTCTGCAGGTCGAGCATGAACTGGCCGATCGCGCGCTCCAGCCGCGCCAGCTGCGCGCGCAGCACCACGAAGCGCGCGCCGCTCAGCTTGGCGGCGGCGGCGAAGTCCATGCCGAGCGGTTCGCCGATCGCGACATGGTCCTTGGCCTCGAACGCGAAGTTGCGCGGCGCGCCCGACTGGCGGGCCTGCACGGGCACGTTGTCATGCTCGTCCTTGCCGTCGGGCGTCTGGTCCGACGGCAGGTTGGGCAGGCCCGACAACAGGTCGTTGAGCTCTTTCTCCGCCGCCGACGCGGCGGCCTCGGCGGCCTTCTGGGTGACGTCGAGGGCAGCGACCTCGGCCATCAAGGCGTCGGCCGGCTCGCCCTTGCCGCGCGCGACTCCGATCTGTTTCGACAGCGTCTTGCGGCGGGCCTGCGCCTGCTCGCTCTCGGTGATCGCGGCGCGGCGGCGCGCGTCGATCTCCAGCACGGTGGCGCCGTGCGGCGGCAGATGGCGGCGGGCGAGCCCGGCGTCGAAGGCGGCCGGGTTGTCGCGAATCACTCGGATGTCATGCATGGCGATGGCCAGGAGAGGCGGAGGAAAACGAAGGGATCAGGCGCCTGTTGTGCGGGTGGCGCCGTGCCCGGTCAAGTCAGGGGCCCGGTCACGTCGAGGACGAAGGGCCCGGACTCGATCGTTCGGCCTCGGCTTTTTCGTCCGCCTTTTCCTCGGCCGCCTCGGCCTTGGTGCGCTTCTTCTCGATCGACATGCCGATCAGGATGGAGATCTCGTAGAAGATGATCAGCGGCACGGCGAGCGCGATCTGGCTGACCACGTCGGGCGGCGTCAGCACCGCGGCGACGATGAAGGCGATAACGATGGCGTAGCGCCGCTTGGCCTTGAGGCCCGCGGTGGTGACGATGCCGACACGCACCAGCAGGGTGAGCAGCACCGGCACTTCGAAGGCGAAGCCGAAGGCGAAGACCAGCTGCAGCACGCGTTCGAGATAATCGGACGCGCGCAACGTCGCCTCGATGCCCTCCGGCTTGTACATCGCCAGCATGAAATTGATCACATAGGGCATCACCAGGTAGTACATGACCGCGCAGCCGGCGTAGAACATGAACGGCGTGGCGATCAGGAAGGGGCGGAACGCCGCCTTCTCGTGGCGATAGAGGCCTGGTGCGACGAAGGCCCAGAGCTGTGTGGCGATCAGCGGGAAGCCGATGATCAGCGACAGGAAGGCCGACATCTTCACGGTGACGAAGAAGAACTCGAAGATATCGAGCACGACCACCTTGTAACCATCCGACGTCGCCGGCTGGATCAGGAAGGTGAAAATCGGCTTGGCGAAATAGAAGCAGACGATGAAGACCAGCATGAAGCCGGCGATCGCGTAGACCAGCCGCTTGCGCAACTCGATCAGGTGATCGAGCAGCGGCATCGGCTTGTCGTCTTCGGGTCCGTCGATCGTGGTCACGCGGGTTGGTCCGTGGCGGCGGTGCCGCCGGTGAGAAGTTTAGCCGACCGCGACCTTGGCCGGCGGAGGGCCGGGCTCGTTGGCGGCTTTCGGCGTTGCGGCAGCGACCTGTGGCTCGGGCGTCTGCGGCCCGGGCGTTGGGGCGGACTGCTCGACCGTGATCGGGTCGGCCACGGCCGAAGGCTCAAGCGCCGGCGTCGGATCGGCGATCGGTTCCGGCGCGGCCGGCGGCGCCAGCTCGGCCGTCTCGACCGGCGGCGGCGCCTGGGCGTCCGAGGTCGAGGCGTCGATCGCCGCCTTGGCCTTGGCCATCTCGGCTTCCGCCTCGGCGATGCCGGCGTCGACCTGACCCTTGATCTCCTTCATCGGGTCGATGCCAGGCAGGTCGAGCACGGCGTTGCTGTCGATGGTCTTTTTGACCTCGTCGAGATCGGCCTGCTTGACCATGTCGTCGACGTGACCGCGAAACTCGCTGGCAAGACCGCGCGCCGTGGCCACCCAGCGGCCGACGGTGCGCAGCATACCCGGCAGCTCCTTCGGACCAATGAGGAGCAGCGCGACGACAGCGATAATCAGCAGTTCGGGACTGTCGATTCCCAACATAGCGCAGGGGCCCCGACTCGATCAGCCGGCGGTCAGGTCTTGGCCTGCTGGCTCGACGAGGGCGAGGCCGACGCGGCGGCGGCCGTCGTGGCACCTTGCCCGATCGTCTTGGCGTCATCGCCTGGCGCCGCCGGCGCGGTCGTCGCCTTGTTCGGGTCGGCGGCGGCGTTGTCGCCCGAGACACCCTTCTTGAAGGCGCTCAGGCCCTTGCCGAAATCGCCCATGAGCTGCGAGATCTTGCCGCGGCCGCCGAACAACAACAGGATGATCGCCAGAACGATCAGCCAATGCCAAATGCTGAAGCTTCCCATTGCACGCCTCCTCCGGGCGATCACGGGCATCCGAGCCCGCAAGCTTGATCGGGTTATTGCACCTTAGGGCTTTACGCCGCAACCGGCCGGCTCGAATCGTCCCTGCGGCCGGTTGACCATACGTTCCCTATGTAGTGTCGCCCACCGCGAAGACGAAGGCCTGTTGCGCGTCGAGCGACACCGCGAGCTCGGTACCCTCCTCGGGCAGAAACTGCCCCGGCACCCGGGCGTGCCAGTGGCTGTGCTCCTCGTTCCCCGCCGCGGCGGCGTCGTGGCGATGGGTCGGGTCGGTGTTGAGGCACAGATGCACCCAGCTGGTACGTCCCAGCAGCCGCGCCGCCAGCACCCGCGCCTTGACCGCCCCCTGGGTCGGCCCGGCGCCCGGGCCGGCGGCGACCCCGGCCAGCCTGAGCGCCTCGGGCCGGATCAGCACGTGGACCCCCTGGCCCTCGGCGAAGCCATCGGCCAGCAACGGGCCGAACGGGGTCTCGACCCGGCCGCCGCGGGTCACGCCGTCGATCCGGTTCACGTCGCCCAGGAACTCCGCGACGAATTCCGTGGCGGGCCGGGTGTAGACATCGCGCGGCCGGCCGACCTGCACGATCCGGCCGGCCCGCATCACAGCGATGCGGTCGGCCATGAACATGGCCTCCTCGGGGTCGTGGGTGACGACCAGCGCCGTCATGCGATCCGCCTTCAAGAGGTGCAGCGCCTCGTCGCGCACCACGCCGCGCAGGCGCGCATCGAGGCCGGAGAAAGGCTCGTCCATGAGCACGATGCCCGGTGCCGGCGCGATAGCCCGCGCCAACGCCGCGCGCTGCTGCTGGCCGCCGGAGAGCTGATGCGGCCACGCCTTGGCGTACCCCTCCAGGTGCAGGCGGCGCAGCAGCGCCTCCACCCGCTGGCCACGTTCGGCGGCCGGCAAGCGACGCAGGCCGAAGCCGACATTGGCGCCGATATCGAGATGCGGGAACAAAGCGAGGTCCTGAAACACCAGCCCGACCCCACGCGCCTCCGGCGGCGCCTCGCGGCCCGGCTCGGCGACCACCTGGTTGCCGACCACTATGCGACCGGCCTGCAGCCTCTCCAGCCCGGCGACCAGGCGCAGCACGGTGGTCTTGCCGCAGCCCGAGGGGCCCAGCAGGCAGACCACCTCGCCAGGCTCGACGCGCAGCGACACGCCGTCGACCGCCCGGCGATCGTCATAGGCGTGGCTGAGATCCTGGATATCCAGCGCGGAGCCGGTCAGACGCATGCAAGGTTCATAGCCGCAGTTGCAACTGCGTGCCAGTGGCACCTAACGCAGGCCGTAGCGCGCCATTTCCTCGGCTATATCCGCCTGAAGCGCCTTGGCGGCGGCGAAATCCGCCGCTGCGCCCGCTGAGTCACCCTTGCGTTGGCGCGCCGTGGCGCGGCCAAAGAGAGATGTAGCGACATCCTGTGCCGTCGCGAGGACGGCATCGTAGTCGGCGATCGCCGCATCGTTGCGACCGGCCAGCAGATGCACGAAGCCGCGATTGTCCAGCGTGTCCCAGTCGCCGGGCCGCAGGCGCAGCGATTCATCGCAATCCTTGATCGCCTGCTCCAGGCGCCCCAGCCTGACCCTGTACCAGCAACGGCTCGACAGGCCGGCGGCATGATTGGGCTGAAGCCCGAGCAGCCGATCGAGATCGGCGATGGCAGGCTCGAAGTCTTCGGTCAGGCCAAGTGACAACGCACGGCCGTAGAGCGCACTCACGTTCGACGCGTCACGGCGAAGCACCTCGTCATAGTCACCGCGGGCATTCGTGTACGCGCGCATGCTTCGGTACGCATCCGCCCGCTCCAGCCGCGACAGCAGATGGTCGGGATCGAGCTTAAGCGCGGCGCTGAAACTTTCGATCGCCAGCGAAGTCGAATCCCGCGCGGCAAGAATGCGCCCGTGGAGAAGATAGGTCCTGGCATGCGTGCTGTTGAGGAAGCGGGCTTCCTCAATGTCGTCCAGCGCTTCACTGCGTTGGTTGTTGAGATAGAGGGTATACGCGCGATCGGTCAGGATCTCGGTATCCAGCGGACTGAGCTCGATCGCCTTGCCATGGTCGACGAGCGCCTTGTCGTACTGACTGATGCTGGCATGGACGAGTGCACGGCTGTTGTAGGTCTTGGCATTCGCCGGATCCAGGCGCACCGCCTCCGCGAAATCGGCCAGCGCTTTGTCGGTCTGTCCGGTGTTGGCGTAGGCAAACGCTCGGCTGATCAGCCCGTCGACGAAGTCGGGTTTCAGCCGGATCGCCTGGTCGTAGTCCGCGATCGCGCCCTCTTCCTGCCGCAGCTCCAGTCGTGTCAGACCGCGCTGACGAAACGCATCGGCGGATGACGGATCGAGCCTGATCGCCTCGTCCAGATCCTTGATCGCCAGCTCGAACTCACCCCTGAGCCGGTTCACCATCCCGCGACCGGCATGGGCGCTCGCGTCGGACGGCTTCTGGCGGATCGCTGCGTCGAAATCGGCGATGGCACGCTCGAGTTGATCCTTGTCCCGATAGGCGATCGCGCGTCGTTTCAGGAGCTCGACGTCTGCCGGCGTCCGGCCCAGCAGATCGGTGACTTCGCGGATCGTCCGGTCGAGCGGCCCGTTATCGCCGCGTACGCCAAAGCCGGCCAGGTGCGCGGCGACGCCTTCATCCTGCTGCGCCGCCTGGGCGATGTCGGCGTCCGCGCCGGCCTCGTCGCCCTTCTCCCGGCGTGCCACGCCGCGCACATAGAACGCCACCGCATTGCCGCTGCGGATCCGCAGAGCCTGATTGGCATCACGGATCGCGACATCGAACCGGCCAGCCTTCAGATGCACCAGCGCACGCCGCGCGAACGATTCCGACCAAGCCGGCTCGAGGCGCGCCACCTCGTTCATGTCGCGCAAGGCGTCATCGAGCCTGCCGGCGCGCACATGGATGCCGGCCCGGTTGAACAGGCCACTGACGAAATCGGGAGCGACGCGCAGAGCCTGGTCGAAATCGCGCAGCGCGCGGTCGAGATCGCCCTTGCGCTGATAGGCCGTGCCGCGATCGTTCAGCGCCGCAAGGTTGCGCGCATCGAGCACGATCGCGCGGTCATAGCTGGCGATCGCCTGGTCGAGATCGCCCTTCATCAGATAAGCGCGCCCTCGGTCGGCAAACGCCTTGACCCGGGACGGAGCGAGCCGGATGGCCTGGTCGAAATCCTGGATCGCCAGGTCGTACCGCCGCGCGTCGCTATGGGCGACGCCACGGTTGTTGAACGTGACCGCATCATCGGGCACCAGGCGCAAGGCCGCGCTGAAGTCCTCGATCGCACGTGCCGTGTTGCCGCGATCCAGATAGACCGTACCGCGATTGCCGAAGGCGGCCGCGTGATCCGGCTTGAGCTGGATCGCCCGGTCGAAATCGGCGATCGCCTTGTCGTACTGGCGCAGGCGGTGGTGCGCGATGCCTCGGTTGTTGAGTGCACCCGGAAAGGCCGGCACCAGCCTGATCGCCTCATCGTAGTCGCGCACAGCCGCGGCGAAGTCGTTCCTCTCGGAGTGCACGTTGCCGCGGCCGTAGAAGGCCTCGGCGTAGCTCGGCTTAAGCCTGATCGCCTCGCCATACTCGCGCATCGCCTCGTCGAAGCGACGAGTCGCCTCGTGGAGAGCCGCGCGCAGCAAATAGCCATAGGGATCGCCGGGCTGAAGCTTGATGGCCTCGTTGTAGTCGCGCAGCGCCTCGTCGTAGCGGCGCAACTTGACGTACGCCTGCCCGCGGTTGGTCAGGAACCCGGCCTGGGTCACCGGGCCACCGCGACCGGCGCGGATGACGATCGAGCAGTTCTCGATGGCGACGGCCGGCTCGCGCGAGGCGCAAAGCCGATCCGGGCTCTGTCCATACGCCGGACAGGCCATGGCCACGACGACCCCGAGGCCGATCAGGCCAACCGTTCCGTTGCGCATGAAGTTCCCCCGACGGCGCCATTGCACCCCAGGGCGGGCAGCCCGTCAAGCAACGCGGCCTATCGCGCGCCGTAGCGCGCCATCTCCCCGGCGATGTCCGCCCGGATGGCTGTGGCGGCCGCGATGTCCGCCGCGCCGCCCGCCATATCGCCGGCACGCTGGCGGGCGATGCCGCGGCCGTAGAGCGAAGTCGCGAGCTTGCTATCGACGCGCAGCGCGGCGTCATAGTCGGCGATGGCGGCGTCATGGCGGCCCGCCTTCAAGTGCACCAGCCCTCGACTGTCCAGGATGGCGGCCTCACCAGGCTTCAGCCGAAGCGCCTCGTCGCAATCCGTCAGCGCCATCTCAAGCTGCCCGACGATGGCCCGCACCCAGCACCGGGAATTCCATGGATTCGCATCCGTCGGCGCGAGGCGGATGGCCCGCGTCAAATCCTCGATCGCGCTGTCGTACCGACCCAGCGCTTCGAAGCATGCGGCCCGCCCGGCCAGCGCACCCGCGTCATCGCCACCCAGCCGGAGCACCTCGTCGTAGTCGGCGATGGCCGCGGAATAGTCACGCATCTGCTGGCGAAGCGTGGCGCGTGTCAGCCGCGGCGCGACGTCGGCGAAGGCGAGGCGGACAGCCTCATCGAGGTCGCGCATGGCCTCGGCATGCCGCCCCAACCGTGCCAGGACCACGCCACGGTGGTGATGACCACGATAGTCTTGTGGCCTCAATCGGATCACTTCGGCGAAGTCTGCTATCGCCCGGTCGTATCGCTCGGCGGTGCCATGGACCCGGCCGCGGGCATCGAAAAAGTCGGCATCGGACGCGTCGAGGCGGATCGCCTGGTCGAGATCCGCGACCGCCGCATTGAGATCGTTGGCGCCCTCATGCGCCCGGGCGCGATTGTAGAAGGCCTTGGCCTGGTTGCGCGGCACGGCGCGTTGCGCCTCGATGGCGGCCGTGCAGGCGTTGATCCGCGAAATGATGGGCGTCGCGTCGTTGGAACAGATCCGCCACTGCTCCGTGGCGTCTTGTGCGAGGACGGGCAGGCTCAGCGACGCCGCGATCACCATTAAGGCGGCGCGGCGCATGACACGGATCAGTCGGCGGCTTTGACGGGCGTGTCTTCGCCGGCCTCGAGCGGCTCGGCTGGCCCGTCGTCGCCCTCGTCGGTGAGCGGCAGGTCGGGCTCCTCGGGGCGATAGATGCTGGGCTGCGCGCGCGGATCCAGCAGCCCGGCGGCCTTGAGCTCGTCCATGCCCGGGAGATCCTCGAGGGCGGCCAGCCCGAAATGCTCGAGGAAGAATTCGGTCGTGCCCCAGGTCACCGGCTTGCCTGGCGCGCGCCGGCGGCCCATCGGCCGGATCCAGTTCTGCTCGAAGAGGAAATCCAGCGTGCCCTTGCTCAGCCCCACGCCGCGGATCTGCTCGATCTCGGCCCGCGTCACGGGCTGGTGATAGGCGATGATCGCCAGGGTCTCGACCGCGGCGCGCGAGAGCTTGCGTGTCACCTGGGTCTCGATGCGCAGCTTCTGCGCCAGATCAGGGGCGGTGCGGAAGACGAATCCGCCGGCGATGCGCACGAGATTCACGCCACGGCCGGCATACATCTCGGCGAGCTCGGCCAGGATCGAATCGATGTCGGCGTCATCGGGCAGGCGCTCGGCCAGGGTCGAGGCGTCGAGCGGCTGGGCCGAGGCGAAGAGCAGGGCCTCGATCAGGCGCATGTTCTGGGCGTGTGGATCGGCGACGATCTCGGGTGCCGTGGTTTCTGTCGCGATTGCCTCGGTCGCGGGCGTTTCCTGATGGTCGGTCATGTCGGGGGAGCCTCTTCACCGGCGCGCCGGCGCAGCATCAGGGGGCCGAACGACTCGGTCTGGCGCAATTGCAAGACGCCGTCCTTGGCGAGCTGCAGCGTGGCGACGAAGGTCGCGGCGACGGCGGAGCGGCGTTTCAGCGGATCGGTGAGGCCCGGCGGCAGGAAGGCCGACAGCGAGGCCCAGTCGATGGCGATGCCCAGCATCCGCTCCAGCCGCTCCAGCGCCTCCTCTACCGAGAAGAACTGCATGGCGCGGATATGATAGGCGTCGGCGTTCTTGGGCCGCTGCTGATCGCCGTAGGCCTTGAGCAGCTCGTAGAGCTGCACGTCCCACTTCGCCTTGCGCACGATCAGCGCGCCCTCGGGCTTACCGCGCCCGAAGGTATCGACGCCCAGCCGGGGATGCGCCATCAGCCGCGCGCCAGCCTGCTGCATCGCCTCGAGCCGTCGCAGCTGCCATTGCAGCGCGTCGGCCATCTGCTCGCCGGTCGGCTCCTCGTCCTGCGGCGGCTCGGGCAGCATCAGGCGCGACTTCAGATAGGCGAGCCACGCGGCCATCACGAGATAGTCGGCCGCCAGTTCCAGCCGCAGGCGGCGCGCCTGCTGCACGAACACCAAATACTGGTCGACCAGCGCCACCATGGAGATGCGCCGCAAATCGACTTTCTGATCGCGCGCCAAGGTCAAGAGGACGTCGAGCGGGCCCTCGTATCCCTCGAGATCAAGGATCAGCTCACCTTCGCCCGGCGCCAACACATCGGGCGCGCCCTGGTCGAAATCGCTAGAGGTGGGGACGTCGTCGTTCATCAGCTACTACCAATAGTCCAAAAATGACTAATCCTGCGAGTCGAATCCGCCGCGACTTATCCCCACGCTTTAGAGATTATCATTATAATTCAAAGAATTAGGCGACGGGCCGATCGAGCAGCTCGGCCAGCCGCCGGCGATACAGCTCAAGGTCATCGCGGCCCGCCCCGTCGCGGCGAGCCCGGGCCAGGGCCGAGCCTCTGGCGACGCGCGCCGCGGCACGCGGCGTCAGGGCACCCACGACCGAGGCGATCTCGCGCATCTGCTCGAGCTCGCCATTGCAGTGCAGGACCACGTCGCAACCGGCGTCGAGCGATTGGCGCGCGCGCTCGGCGTAGCTTCCGCCCAGCGCCTTCATCGACAAGTCGTCGGAGATCAGCACGCCATCGAAACCGATATGGCCGCGAATGATATCGCCCACGACTCGCGCCGATGTGGTGGCGGGCTGATTGCTCGACAAGGCGCGGTACAGCACATGCGCCGTCATCGCCCAGGGCAGATCGGCAAGCGCCCGGAACGGCGCGAAATCGGTCCGCTCCAGCTCGCCGCGCGGGGTCTCGACCATCGGCAACTCGTGATGGCTGTCGGCGCGCGCGCGACCGTGACCGGGTAGGTGCTTCATGACGGGAATGACGCCGCCAGCGAGCAGCCCGTCAGCCTGGGCGCGGCCCAGCGCCACGACCGCCTGCACGGTGTCGGCGAAGGCGCGATCGCCGATCACGCCATGCGCGCCGGGGACCGGTAGATCGAGCACCGGGGCGCAGTCGACGTCGATGCCCAGCGGCGCAAGATCGGCGGCGAGCAGTCGGCCGTTGAGCCGGCTGGCCATCATCGCCGCCGCCGGATCGCTGGCGTAGAGCTCACCGAAAACCGAGGCGGGCGGTGCCCGTCGCCAGTGCGGTGGCTTCAGGCGCTGCACGCGCCCGCCCTCCTGGTCGATCAGCACCGGCGCATCGTCGCGGCCCACCACATCGCGCAATGAGTCGACGAGGCGGCGCACCTGGTCGGGTGTCTCGACGTTACGCGCGAACAGAATGAAGCCCAGCGGATCGCTGTCGCGGAAGAACCCACGTTCATCGGCGCTCAGCGCCGTTCCGGCGCAGCCGAAGACCACCGCGCGGGGAACGGTCACCGGCGCTACCGCGCCGGCGGGATGATCACGCAGTCGACGTTGCGCGACTTGAGCCGATCGCAGGCTGATTTCGCCTGCTTGTCGTCGAGCGGTCCGGCCTGAACGCGGACCCAGCCGGCTTTCTCGCCACGGTCGATGCGCACGGGCTGCATCGAGAGCTGCCCGAGCACGTCGGCGTGCGATTTCTGCAACCGCGCCCAGATCGCCCGCGCGGCGTCCTCTGAGCGGTCGGCGGCCAGTTGCACGCGATAGCCGCCCGCCGCGGCGACCGGCGGCTCCAGCGTGTCGATGAGCTTGGTGAGCGAACCAGCGCCGGTGTCCTTCACGACCGGCTGAGTGGCCGCATCGGGCTTGGCAGGTGGCGCGGGCGGCGCCGCGGCCGTCGTCGGCGGCGCGGCGGGCGGCTGGGTGGCCGTCGGCGCCGGCTGCAGCGGAACCGGCGCGGCGGTTGGCGGCGGGGCCGCCGCGACGGGCGCGCGGGGCGGCATGGTGGGCACAGTCGGTGGCGGCAGCAACCGCTCGGTCTGTGGCGGCACGGCCTTGGGATCGACGCGGGTATAGACGTCCTTGTCCTGGTTGGGCACCTGCATGCCCTTGGGGTCGTCGGGCCGCACCTTGGCCGGACCCGGTGGAGTCGGGATCACCGGCGTCAGCCCGGTACCACCGCGCTCGATATCCTGCTTGTGGGCCCAGTAGACAACGCCGCCAAAGCTCGCCACGGCGGCGATGCTGATCATCACTGTCAGCAGCAGGCCCTTACGGCGCCCGGCAGCGATGAGCATCGACGGGGTCGAAGCCGCCGCCGCCGCGGAACGGGCGGCGAGATCGTCCATGGAGATCGACCGCAAGGGGGGGCGATCAGCGGTCGGACCTTGTGCCGGCGATGGATGGTAGACAACGGGCCCGCTTGCCGGCAGCGGGTCTTTTTGAAACATCAACGCATCTCCTCGGCGGGGGTGACGCCGAATACTTTCAACCCCGATTGTATCACGAATCCAACCGCTTGTACCAATGCCATACGCGCCAGCGTCAGCTCGGAATCGGACTCAACGATGAACCGCAAACCGGCTTCGTCCCGACCCCGGGTCCAGTGGGCATGAAACTGGGAGGCCAGGTCGTAGAGATAGAAGGCAAGCCGGTGCGGCTCGTGCATCTGGGCGGCCGCCTCGACCTGCCGGGGCCACTGCACCAGGGTCTTGATCAGGGCCAGCTCGCCCGGGTCGGTCAGCCGGGCCAGGGGGGCGACAGCCAACGCGGCGGCATCGGGCACCGGCAGATTGGCCTGCGCCGCCTGCCGGAACACCGAGCGAGTCCGGGCATGGGCGTACTGCACGTACCAGACCGGGTTGTCGCGCGATTGTTCGGTGGCCTTCACCAGGTCGAAGTCGAACGCGGCGTCGTTGCGCCGCGTCAGCATGGTGAAGCGCACGACGTCGGGGCCGACCTCGTCCAGCAGGTCGCGCAGGGTGATGAAGGTGCCGGCGCGCTTGGACATGCGCACCAACTCGCCATTCTTCAAGACACGCACGAGTTGGCAGAGCTTGATGTCGAGCGCGCCCTTGCCTGACGTGATCGCCTTCACCGCCGCCTGCATGCGCTTGACGTAGCCGCCATGGTCGGCGCCCCACACGTCGATCATGTCAGCGCAGCCACGCAGGTACTTGTCGTAGTGATAGGCGATGTCGTTGGCGAAGTACGTCCACGAACCGTCGGATTTCTTGAGCGGCCGATCGGTGTCGTCGCCGAACTGCGCGGCCCGGAACAACGTCTGCTCGCGCTCCTCCCAGTCGTCGGGCTTCTGACCTTTCGGCGGCTCGAGCGTGCCCTGATAGATCAGGCCCTGCTTCGTCAACGCATCGAACGCCGCTTGCACCGCGCCGCTGTCGACAAGGGAACGCTCCGACGTGAAGACGTCCATATGCACGCCCAGCGTATCGAGATCGGTGCGAATATCGGCCATCATCTCGTCGATGGCGAATTGGCGCATCGGCGCCAGCCATTCGCTCTCGGGCAGGTTCGTCCATTTCGCGCCATCACGTTGCGCGAGCTTGGCGCCGACCTCCTTCAGATATTCGCCCGGATAGAGCCCCTCCGGAATCTCGCCGATCTCCTGCCCCAGCGCCTCGCGATAGCGCAAGAACGTCGAGCGCCCCAACGTGTCGACCTGGGCGCCGGCATCGTTGATGTAGTACTCCTTGGTGACCGCGTAGCCCGCCTTGCGCAGCAGGTTGGCCAGCGCGTCGCCAACCACCGCGCCACGCGCGTGCGCGACATGCAGCGGTCCAGTCGGGTTGGCCGAGACATACTCGACGTTGACCTTCTCGCCCTTGCCCAAGTCGGAATTACCGTAGGCCGCGCCGGCCTTCAGCAGCTCGCTCAGACGCGCGAACCAGAAGTCGTCGGCCAATCGGATGTTGATGAAGCCCGGCCCGGCCACCGCCACCTCGGTGACACCCGACATCGCACGCAGCCGCCCGGCCAGCGCATCGGCGATGTCGCGCGGCTTCTTGCGCGCGCCTTTGGCCAGCACCATCGCCGCGTTGGTCGCGACATCGCCATGCGTGGCGTCGCGCGGCGGCTCGGCGGTCACGGCGGAAAGATCGAGGCCGGCCGGCAGCTCGCCAGCGGCTTCCATGGCACGAAGCGCGCCGACGATCTCCTCGGCGATATGACGGAACAGGTTCATGGACTCAGGAGAAGCGGTTGCGGAAATGGACGGATCGGCCGTGATAACACGCTCAGGTGTACCGGGCGATTTTCTTTCCTTCTCCCCGCGAAGGCGGGGAGAAGGAAAGAAAATCGCCCGGTACACCTGAGCGTGTTA
>LNFM01004891.1_pt1 | contig 24007 bp, 15 predicted proteins | sample 596031 | NCBI WGS metagenome assembly LNFM01 (sample SAMN04254537, study PRJNA301005) | activated carbon metagenome | isolation source: dual media filters at the Ann Arbor, Michigan drinking water treatment plant | place: USA: Ann Arbor | reverse complement strand
GCGACGGTCTCTCGGTGATTCAAGCGTTGCGCTCGGCTGGCATTCGGGTGCCGGTGCTGATCCTGTCGGCGCTCGGCGAGGTCGACGATCGGGTCAAGGGATTGAAGGCTGGTGGCGACGACTACCTGACCAAACCGTTCGCCTTGACGGAGCTGTTGGCTCGGATCGAGGCGTTGGGGCGTCGTGTGTCCCCCGACGAGCCGGCGACCCGGTATGCCGTTGGAGATCTCGTGCTCGACAGGTTGAGCCATAAAGTCGCGCGCGCCGGAGAGCAGATCGCTCTGCAACCACGTGAGTTCCGTCTGCTCGAGTATCTGATGCGCAATGCGGGCCAAGTCGTCACGCGCACGATGCTACTCGAGAACGTGTGGGACTATCATTTCGACCCGCAGACCAACGTGATCGATGTCCACGTCTCCCGTCTCAGGGGCAAGATCGACAAGGGTTTCGAGAAACCACTGCTACATACGGTTCGCGGCGCCGGCTACATGATACGTGATGGGACCGGGTAAGCTCCTGCAGTCCACCGTCTTCCGGCGAACGCTGACGGTTGTGCTTTTGCTCGCCGGCGTGGCGGCGGCCGTAACGGGGCTCGTCGGCTGGAACGCCAATGGCATTCTGACCCGGGCCTCTGAGCACGCGGTGGAATACGATGCCGTCGAACTCAAAGCTGAGCTTGTGGGGCGAGGCTTTGACGCGCTGGCTCAAATGGTCGCCGACAAGAGCCGTGGTGGAGGGGGCGGGGTCTACTACTTGGCCGATGCCGGCGGCAGTTTCAGGGCTGGAAACCTCACCCGGCTACCGACATGGGTCGGAACGCCGGGGAGAGGTGTGTTCACGTATTCCCGTGCAATCGAGCCGACGGCGCGCCGAGCGGCGGGTCTCCTGATCGAGATCGACGGACATCCGCGGCTCGTGGTCGGCCGGGATATCGAGGACCAGCGAGCCCTGCTACTCGCGATTTACCGGAGCATAGGCCTCGGAACCGGCTTGCTGCTGCTGGTCGGACTCTGCGGCAGCGTTCTCATCAGTCGGCATATCCAATCGCGGATCGATGCCATGAGCCGGGCAAGCGCGGGCATTATGTCGGGAGACCTTACAGGTCGCATCCCGGTGGGAACCTCGGGCGATGAACTCGATCGGCTGGCGCGGCAGCTGAATGAGATGCTCGGCCGAATCGAACAGCTCATGGCCGGGCTGCGGGAGGTTTCCGACAACATTGCCCATGATCTAAAGACCCCACTCAACCGGCTACGCAACCTTGCAGAGTCGGCACTCGCCGATGGCCGAGGTTCTGAGGCATGGCGCAGCGGCCTCGAACATGTGATCGACGAGGCAGATGAGATCATCAAAACCTTCAACGCGCTGCTGCTCATCGCGCGCCTCGAGGCCGGGAGCACGGCCGATGGGTTTGCGATGCTCGATCTGTCTCGGATAGCTATCGATGTGGCAGAACTCTACGAGCCGGTCGCCGAGGAGGCCGGGTTTCGGCTGGCTTGCACAGCTGATCCAAATCTTGCCGTTCTGGGCAACCAGCAGTTGCTCGGGCAGGCGCTGGCCAATCTCATCGACAACGCCTTGAAATACTCCACCACCGCCCGGGGCGCGCGGGAGATCTCCATCGCCGCTCGTCGCGATGGAGCAATGGCATGTCTGGTGGTCGCCGACCGCGGGCCCGGCATTCCCCCGGAAAATCGTGAGCGTGCGCTCAGGCGGTTCGTGCGCCTCGAGCCGAGCCGATCGTTGCCAGGCACGGGGCTCGGCCTCAGCCTCGTTGCGGCCGTCGCGCGTTTGCATCGGGGCACAGTGACGCTGGAGGACAACGCTCCGGGGCTTCGTGTGGTGATTGCGCTGCCACTCGCGCTGGCGGGGCGGGACGTGGCAGACTTGGGAAGGGATTAGACGACCGAGTTGGAGACCATGCGCGGATGACGAGCAGCGATAGCGAGCGCCGCCCCCTTTGCGAGCGGCTTGTCGAAGCGCCACATCCGCTGGCCGACGGCCAGGCCGCCAGACTACTCGGCGATCTTGTCGCCGAGAGCGGCGGCGCGGAGAGCCATGCCCGTTTGGTCACGTTGCTCGAGCTCCATGCTGTGCGCGAGCTTTTGTTGGGGGTCTTGAGCTGCTCGCCCTACCTCAGGGGGTTGCTGCAGCGCGATCCGGATCGTCTCGTCCGAATTCTCGACAGCGCGCCAGAAGACCTGCTCGCGGGTCTCGTCGATCGGTTGCCTGATCGCGTCGCGGGTGCGCCGAGCCTCACGGAGGCCATGCGCCATCTGCGAGAGTTCAAGAACGAGGCGGCTTTGCTCTTGGCGCTCGCCGATTTGGGCGGAGTGTGGCCCGCCATGCGCGTGACGGCGGGTCTCACGGCCGCAGCCGACGCGGCCGTTGCAGCCAGCATCCGCTTTCTGTTCCGGCAAGCCACCCTGCGAGGGGACTGGCAAGCCGCGGATACCGAGCGACCCGAGGTCGGCTCGGGCTACATGGTCCTTGCGATGGGCAAGCACGGCGCGGGTGAGCTCAACTACTCGAGCGATATTGATCTCATCGTCTTCTACGAGCCGGCATTGGCCCGGTTGAAGCCCGGTATGGAGCCTTCGGCATTCTTCGTCCGCATGACCAGAGACCTCGTGAAGCTCATGCAGGAGCGGACTGCGCATGGGTATGTTTTTCGGACCGATCTTCGGCTCCGGCCCGATCCTGGCGCAACGCAGGTCGCGATCTCATCGGATGCTGCGCTCAACTATTATGAGAGTTTCGGACAGAACTGGGAGCGCGCCGCGCTGATCAAGGCGCGCGCCATTGCTGGCGACGTGGTGGCCGGCCGGTCGTTTCTGGCTGAGTTGGCCCCGTTCATCTGGCGCAAGTATCTCGATTTCGCCGCCATCGCCGATATTCATGCGATGAAGCGGCAGATCAATGCTTTCAAAGGTTTCGGTAACATCGGGGTCGCTGGCCACAACATCAAGCTGGGGCGTGGGGGCATTCGCGAGATCGAGTTCTTCGTCCAGACGCAGCAGCTTATCGCCGGCGGGCGGCAAACTGTTCTGCGCGTGCCGACGACGCTAGGCGCACTGGACAGGCTCGCCGAGCGAGGCTGGATCAGACAGGAAGTCGTGGGGGATCTCGCCGAGGCGTACACATATCTGCGCCGGATCGAGCATCGACTGCAGATGATCGCCGACGAGCAGACCCAGACTCTGCCTTCGGCGCCCGCCGACCTCGAGCGGCTTGCGCGGTTTTCCGGCTATGCGACGACGGGGGCCTTCGCGCATGCGCTTGTCGATCGGCTCGAGCGAGTTCAGGCGCATTATGCGGCGCTCTTCGAGACGACGCCGGAGCTTACGTCTGCCGGTGCCAATATGGTGTTCGCCGGGGAGTCCGACGATCCCGGTACGATCGAGACACTGACTCGCATGGGGTTCGGGCGCCCGGGTGATGCCATAGCTGCGGTGCGTGGCTGGCATCATGGGCGATACCCGGCTGTTCGTACGGCCCGTGCACGCGAATTGTTGACCGAGGTGCAACCCTTGCTGATCGAGGCCCTCGGACGCACGGCCGATCCGGATGGAGCGCTAGCCAGTTTTGATCGATTTCTCGCCGAGTTGCCTTCGGGCGTGCAGCTTTTCTCGTTGCTCCGGGCCAATCCCAGCCTTCTCAGGCTGGTTGCCGACATCATGGGAACAGCCCCTCGTCTCGCGCGCATCCTGAGCCGACGCCGTCGCGTGCTAGATGCTGTGCTCGATCCGGGCTTCTTTGGGAGTCTGCCAGACGTCGACGCGTTGAAGCGGATCGTCGAGGATGCGATCGGGGCCGAGGCTGACCTTCAGGAAGCGCTGGATCGGGCGCGCATCATTGGAAGCGAACAGGCATTTCTGATTGGCGTTCGCGTCCTTTCCGGAACGATCTCGGCCGGTCAGGCAGGCGGTGCTTATGCCGACCTTGCCGGACGCCTCATTCAGGCCCTCGCAGATAGGGTCGAGGCCGAGTTGGTGCGCTCTCATGGTCGCGTTCCCGGTGGGGGCGCTGCGGTGATTGCAATGGGCAAGCTCGGCGGGCGCGAGATGACGGCCGGCTCGGATCTCAATCTCATCGTGATCTACGACTTCGACCCCGACGCAGTCCAATCCGACGGAGAGCGGCCGCTCGCTCCCAGCCAATACTATGCCCGCTTCACCCAGCGTCTCATCTCTGCTCTTTCGGTGCCGACATCGGAGGGGACGCTCTACGAGGTGGATATGCGGCTCAGGCCTTCGGGGCAGAAAGGGCCGGTCGCGACGCAATTGTCGAGATTCGTCGAATATCAGAAGAGCGAAGCGTGGACATGGGAGCACATGGCACTTACGCGAGCCCGTGTCGTGAGCGGGCCGCCAGAGCTTGTCACCAAGGTCGAGCACGCCATCCGCGATGTCCTCGTTCGGCCTCGGGACCGGACGAAGATCGCTCGCGATGTCCGCGAGATGCGGGCGTTGATCGCGAAGGAGAAAGGCACAAATAATCTTTGGGACATGAAGCAGGTCCGGGGTGGACTCGTGGACCTCGAATTTATCGCACAGCACTTGCAATTGGTGCACGCGGCCGAGGCGCCGGACATTCTCGACCAAACGACGATCAAGGTTTTCGGTCAATTGGCGGAGAAAGGCCTGCTCAATCCGGCGTCGGCAGATATCCTGATTCCAGCTGCTGGTCTCATACACAACCTGACTCAGGTCACGCGCCTGACTCTCGACGGACCATTCGATCCGGCAAAGGCACCGGATGGCTTGAAAGGGCTCTTGGCGCGGGTCGGCGATGCGCCGGATTTTGAGCGACTTGAAGCGTCTCTCGCCGAGGCCACGGTCGAGGTGGCGCGGCTATTCGACGAGCTTGTGGTCTAAAATCGCGCTGCCAGCGACGGAAGTCGGCTCCAGCCCCGTTTCCAGGAGCATCGCCTCCAATCGGCGTCGTCGTGGCGCCCTGGAACGAGGAGCTTGAGATGTCCAAGAAAAAGATTGCGATCGTCGCTGCTGGCGTTCTTGTCGTGGCCGGTGCGGTCGCGGCCGTGTCGGCCCAGGGTCACAGAGGGGGGTGGCACCACGGGAGCGGCCATGGTGACAGCATGATGCAGGGCGATGGGGATGACGGTCGCGGGATGCGTGGCCGTTTTGGCCGTGCGCTGACCAAGGACGAGTTCGACAGCCGGATGCGTGAGCGATTCGGGCGCCTGGACAAGAATGGCGACAGTGTCGTGGACACGGCGGAGATGGAAGCCGCCGTCAACGATCGCATGTCGCGTCGCTCTGACGGACGACGTGGTCGGGGGGAGGGCGCAATGGGCGGCGACGTGATGCGCGCCTTCGACGGCAACCGAGATGGCAAGGTCACCGTGGAGGAGGCCCGTGCCGAATTCGGCCGGCGGTTTGCCGAGGCCGATCTCAACTCGGATGGCAAGATCGATGACGCTGACCTGCCTCCGATGATGCGCGGCCGCAATGCTCTTGAGGGTGGCGCGCCCGGAATGGGCTCCCGTGGAAAACACGGCATGATGCGTGGGCTCAGTTTCCTCATGCAGGCAGACGCCAATAAAGACGGCGCGGTGACGCGGGACGAGGTCAATGCTATGGCCGACCGCGAGCATGCCCGCTTCGATCGCAACAAGGACGGCACGGTCGATCAAGCTGATCGCGAGGCATTGCGCAAGGAGATTGCCGACTACGCCGTCAAGCGCATGGCGCACCATCTCGGTGCCGGCGCCGATGGAAAGCTCACTCGGGAGCAGTTCCAGGCCAAGGCAGCCGAGCGCTTTGCGCGTATGGACTACAACAGTGATGGAACCATCTCGCGCGATGAGAGGCCGGGCGGCGGACACGGTCATCGTGGATTGCGTCACGGCGGCAGTCACCACGAAGGCATGAGCTTCGGGCGCGGCCGCCATCACATGGACGGAGAAGGGATGATGGAGCCAGGCCAGCCGCGTGGACAGAATCCGTCAGGGCTGCCGCCCACCAAAAACTGAGCGTTTCCGAACGTGGTGGTAGCTCCGTCGCTCCGGATCGGGCAAGCTCGACGCATCGGCCGTGAAGGGCCCATGAGATGAGGACAGCGTTGGCACGGACCGGCGATCCACCGCAGGCCGCGGACGCACAGGCGGGCGAGGACGGGCGGCTGTTGGCCCGTCTTGCTGCAGGAGACGGCGCGGCGTTTCGTGTGGTCGTCGACCGTCATCTGCCGCTGGTGCTCGGTGTAGCGCGACGAGTCCTCAGGGACGAGGCCGAGGCCGAGGATGTAGCGCAAGAGGCCATGTTGCGGCTCTGGCGGAATGCGTCGGGACTGGAACTCGGTCCCGGTGGGTTCAAGCCCTGGCTTCGCCGCGTGGCGACGAACCTGTGCATCGATCGCGTTCGGGCTGGCCGCCATTTGTCGGTGGTCGAGGACGTCCCCGAGCAGATCGATCCTCCCCGGCAGCTCGACAACTTGTCTGACCGCGATCTATCGCAGCGCGTCGACGCTGCGCTCAGGGCGCTACCGGATCGTCAGCGACTGGCTCTTACCTTGTTTCACTTCGAGGGATTGAGCCAGAGCGAGGTCGGAGCCACGTTAGGGATATCGGACGAGGCCGTCGAATCGCTGCTGGCGCGTGCCCGGCGCGCGCTGAAGGCGACTTTGAAGGACGAATGGCGGGATCTCTTGCCGGGCGATGATGGCTCGGTCTGACGTCCATGACGATGGAGGCAAGACGCTCGCGTCTTGGGATAGGATGAACGGGAAAGACAAAACGCTGACGCTCGATCGCTTCGAGAGCCTCCTCGACGCGTATGGTGGCGAGCTTTCCCGGTGGCCGGATGGCCTTGGGCACGCTGCCGTAGCCCTCATTGAGACATCCGATCAGGCACGGGCGCTGTACGCCGAAGCCGAGGCGCTGGAACGGTTGCTGGCGAAAGGGTCGATGCCCGAGCCCGAGCCCGAGCGGATTGCGCTACTCGCGTCTCGCATCGTGGCAGCTGGTTCCGATGTGTCCACCAAGCTGCAAAGCGACGTGGGAGCCGGTGCACGCATCATAAGGTTGCCGTCCGGTCGCCGCAGCGGTGCAGGGCGGCCATCCGACGCAGACCTGCAGCCTCGCATTGCTGCATCCTTGGCGCCTCGCCGTTCTGAAGCTCCGTGGCGCACTATGGCAGCGCTGGCGGCATCTCTGGCGTTCGGAGTGGTCATCGGATTGAGCGATCTGGTGCCGGCAGCTGTCGTGAATGTCGGGTCCTTTATCGACGCCGGGAGCGATTCTGAGATCGTGCTGTCGGGCTTGCAGCTGGATGGTCTGAGCGTGCTCGACGAGGACCAGATATGACCGATACCGGTGCAAACGGGACCGGCAAATCCGAGTCGCTGCAACGGCGTTGGCCGCGCTGGAAGAGCGCTCTGCTCGTGGTCTCTCTGGCGCTAAATCTGCTGATCCTCGGCATGGTGGCTGCAGTCGGCATCCGGCATGGCTTCCAGCCTCCTCGGGGAGCTTCCCAGGCAACGGTGGTGAATTTTGCGCGAACGCTTCCTGGAGATCGCAAGCGTGAAATATGGGAATCGGTGAGGTCCGAGCGCAGGGCTTTACGGCCCTATTGGCGGATTCTACGCAAGGCTCGCGCCGAGGTCAGGGATGCGCTCACGGCGGAGCCCTTCGATCTCGCCCGCTACAGGAAGGCTCATGACGATCTGCTCGAAGCGGAAGTGAAGGTGCGCAAGGCTGCACACTCGCTCTACGAGCTGGTCGCGACCCGGCTGACTTCGGACGAGCGACGCGCTTTCGCGCAGTGGCAGCAAATGGCCGAGCGTCCGTGGCGGCGGAGAGCGCAGCATAGACTAGGCGACGCAGAGTCGGCTGACGAGCCTGATGGCGATTTGCCAACCGGCTCTTCTCACGGCGGGAAGCCGACCGAGCCGGCGGTTAAGCCGTAGCGGCATCGGTCGCACTCGGCATGGGCCACACGGTCGCAGAGCGGTCAGTCGAGCGTGCGCGTGACGATCTCGTAGACATCGCGCGAGAGGGGTTTCGATTTGGCGATCCCCTTAAGTGCACGCTCCGAGAGCTTGCGGCGCCCGGACTCGAGCGTCCGCCAACTGCGGAACGCCGTGAGAAGTCGAGCAGCAAGCTGCGGATTGAAGCGGTCGATCTCGAGAATGCGCTCGGCGACGAAGTCATATCCCGCACCATCTGGACGATTGAAGGCCACCGGATTCGATGCGAATGCGCCGATCAAAGTCCGCACCTTGTTTGGGTTCTCGAGCGACATCAGCGGGTGACGGGCCAGTTTTTTCACAGTCGCTAGGGTGCCGGGCTGAGGCGCTGCGGCCTGATAGAGGAACCAGTGGTCGATGACGAGATGGTCCTCGTGCCAGCGATTGTAGAACCGCTCGAACGCCGCTTTGCGCTCCTTGCCGCGTGTCTCGGAGATAGCGGCGAGACCTGCGATTTCGTCTGTCAAGTTCGTCGCTGTCTCGAAATGCCTGTTTGCTCGGGCGACGTCGTCTGCCCCGCCGCGTGCCGTCAACAATGACAAGGCCGCATTGCGCAATGCGCGTCGAGCAATCTGCTCCGGTGTCGGTGCATAGGCTCCCTTGACCGCGAACTCCCCGTACATCGTCTGGAGCTTGCCGCCGAGACGTTGCGCGAGCTTCCGCCGGAGCATCTTTCTCGCCTTGTGAATGGCGTCCGGATCAATGTCCTTGGCGATGACACGCGCGAGGTCGGTCTCACTGGGTAGCGCCAACACCTGGGCACGAAACCCCGGTTCGAGGCGATCGTCGCTCACGATCGCTCCGAGAGCGTCGATGAAAGGGGTCGGATCAGGCGGTGTCTTGTCCTTGCGCAGGGCCGTGACCGTCGCCGTCAACAGGCGCGTGGCGAAGTCCTGGCCTGCCTGCCAGCGATTGAACGTGTCGCTGTCGTGCGACATGAGGAACGCCAGATCTTCGTCGGGGAGATCGATGGTCAGATTTACGGGGGCCGAGAAGCCGCGCAGGAGCGATGGCACGGGCCGTCCCGGCATGTCGACGAAGCGGAATGTTTCCTTGCGTTTGGTGACCTCGAGCACGCCGCCCTCGAGACGGCTGCCGGTGCTTGTCTCGAGAGGCAAGTCGTTGCCGTTCCCGCCGAGAAGACCAAGCCGCAAAGGGATGTGCAGCGGCTTCTTGGTCGGCTGGCCTGGCGTGGGCAACAACACCTGCTCGACCGTGAGCTCAGCGGTATGCTTCGCGGCATTGTACGACAGGTTGCAGACGAGGCTCGGCGTTCCGGCTTGTCCATACCATGTCATGAACTGGCCGAGATCGCGTCCGCTGGCGTCGGCCATGCAGGCGATGAAATCCTCGACGGTGGCCGCCTCGCCGTCGTGGCGCTCGAAGTAGAGGTCCATGCCCTTTCGGAAGAGTGTCTCGCCGAGCAGCGTGTGGAGCATCCGGCAAAGCTCGGCGCCTTTCTCGTAGACTGTCGAGGTGTAGAAGTTGTTGATCTCGATGAAGCGATCCGGGCGAACAGGATGCGCAAGCGGGCCGGCGTCCTCGGGAAACTGGCGCGCCTTGAGCATTCTCACGTCGGAGATGCGCTGGACGGACGGCGAGCGATGATCGGCCGAATAGAGCTGGTCGCGAAAGACCGTCAGGCCTTCCTTCAGGCAGAGTTGGAACCAATCGCGGCAAGTGATGCGGTTTCCGGTCCAATTGTGGAAATACTCGTGCGCGATCACGCGGTCTATATTGAAGAAATCGCTATCGGTGGCGGTTTTGGCGCTGGCCAGAATCAGCCGGTCGTTGAAGACGTTGAGGCCCTTGTTCTCCATCGCGCCCATGTTGAAGTCGGATACGGCGACGATGTTGAAAACGTCGAGATCGTACTCGCGGCCGAAGCGCTCCTCGTCCCACTTCATCGCCCGCTTCAGGCAATCCATAGCCCAAGCGCAACGGTCCTCCTTGCCCGGCTCGACGTAGATTGCCAGATCCACCTTGCGGCCGTTCATGGTCGTGAATGTCGATGTAACGGCGGCGAGCTGACCGCCAACCACGGCGAAGAGGTAAGCAGGCTTCGGGTGAGGATCCTTCCAGACTGCATAGTGGCGCCGTCCGTGGTCCAACGTGCCGCGCTCTACTGGATTGCCGTTGGCCAGGAGTACGGGGGCGGCCTTGGGATCGGCTTCCAGACGAACCGTATAGACCGCCAGAATGTCGGGCCGATCGAGGAAGTACGTGATCCGGCGGAAGCCCTGGGCCTCGCACTGGGTGCAGTATATGCCCTTCGACAAGTAGAGGCCCGACAGTGACTTGTTGGCTGCTGGATCGCAGCGTGTCTCGATCTCCAGGGTGAAGGGCTTGTCGGGTGGCGATGCGATCCTCAGAGTGGAGTCGCTCAGCGAGTACGCTTTGCCCTCGAGACGCTGGCCGTCGAGCACGACGCTATCGAGCGTCAAGCTTTCTCCATCGAGGACCAGGGCCCCACGCCGGCCCGTGCGTGCCATATTGGGGCGGATTCTCAAGCGCGATTTGACACGCGTCTCAGTAGGGTCGAGGGCGATGTCGAGATGCACCGTGTCGATCAGCCAAGCCGAAGGCTTGTAATCCTTGAGGAGGATGGCCTTAGGGGTCTCGGTCTCCATCACGGTGGTCGGTCCTCTTGATCGCGAATGCCTCGCAGCCTTTATGGCGACTGGCTCGCAACGAGACAAGCCGTTCCCGGCCGATCCGAGCTAGATGCAGCACCTGGCCTCGAGCTGCGCCGGCCGACTCGTGATCCACGTGGCGCAGCCCCGGAAAATCGATGAGGAGGGCCGACGCAACTGTCGGAGGACGGAGAGCCGGGCCGCAGGTGAGGCCAATCGGCGACCACACCGTTCTTCGGGACTAGGCGGTGACGGCCCGGACCTGGTGGTCGCTCCAGAAACGCTTTCTCGAGACGACCCAAACCGAGACGTTTGATTTTGCGTGCGCGCGCGTCGTCTCCCGATCCCGGCCGCCGATCCATAGGTGCTATTCGAACTGTGATCCTTGTGATCGCTCGGGTAATCGGTCTCTCGTTGCGCTACCTCTTGGCCCTGGGTCCTGGCATGGACGAGCGCAAGCCGTTGTGAGCGGGCGCTGCGATGCGGCAACCAGCCTCTACTTCGGGTCGAGATTGTGACTGGCCTCTGCTACCTTGTTGGCTGTACCATTTTCAGACTTGAGAGTGTGGCGCAGGATTTGCTCCAGGTAGGTCAGGCCTCGGACGCGGATCACGTTGGAGCAACAAGGCAGGTTCCCCAAGTGTGGGGGGCGGTCGTTCCCGGATCAGCCCTGGTGCTAGATGTTTAGCGTTGCGGGACTGTAGCATGACCGTCGCCTTCGTACTGCAGACCTTCAAGGATCTCGATCAGGTCGAGCGATTGGCGCGAGCGATTGCGAAGGGCGCCCCGGATCGACTTATCGTTGTCAGTCACCGCGGGACCGATCTCGACCGCAAGCGCTTGGACAACTCTGGTGTGTTCGACCGTACCCTCCCGTCACCCGGTGGCCGGGGACGCTTCGGCGTCATTGATGGTTTGATCAGCGCTTTTCGTTGGCTCGAGAAACAGCCGCGCTCTTATGATTGGGTCGTGGTTCTGAGCGGTCAGGATTACCCGATTCGACCCTTGGCCGAGCTTGAGGCCGAGTTAGAGCGAACTGATTGTGATGGGTTTTTCCATCACTTCGAAGCCTTGAACGAGACCGCCGCTCTCGCGCCACCGATGTTTTGGCCGCAGCGAGAGGTCGACGATCGATATTTTTTTGAGTATTCCGTCCTCAAGGATCACTCGACGACTGTCGATCGCGCCCTGCTCAAGGTGCCGCGTCTGCTCAGCGAGTGCACGCGCCGTATTCGGCTTCACAGCAGTTTCGGCGTCATGCTGGGAAAGCGTACAGCGCACCCCCCGTTCTCCCGCGACTTCAAGCTCTACGGTGGCAGCTACTGGATGACCATCAACCGCAAGGCTGTCCGCGCGGTGCTGAGTTTCGTCGACGAGAGGCCCGACATCGTCAACTATTTCCGGGGGGTCATCGTGCCGGAGGAGGCGTTTCTCCAGACGGTTCTCGCCAATGATCCGTCAATACGGCTGAGCGCGCACGAGCAACGGTACATGGAGTTTGACCAGCGCCTCGGTCATCCGCGCGAGTTTGAAATGGGCGACCTGCCCCGGGTGATGGCGAGTGGTTGCTACTTCGCCCGGAAGTTCGACATGCGTCGCGGCCCCGAGGTGCTCGACGCGATCGATGCGTCACTCAAGTCGGCGGACGAAGCAGGCAAGGTTCAGTCGAGCAGTCCGGCGAGTGCCGACGCGGCGCTGCCGCGTGCGTCGTAGTCGGGCCACGCCCGATCCTTGGCAGATACGATTGTCGGTATGATCGGCATGGCGATCTCGATGAAGGGGTCATCGTACCGCAGGCCCCGCTCACTCGGCGCCAAATAGGGGGTGCTCGACATATAGAGGGCCTCAGTATCGTCCTCGAGCGTTAGATAACCGTGCGCGCAACCTTTGGGGATATAGAGTTGCAGTCGATTTTCTGACGTCAGCTCGACACCGAAGCTTCTCCCGAAAGTTGGCGAATCGGGCCTCAGATCTACGATCATGTCGTGGAAAGAGCCCTGAATGCAGCGGAAGATCTTAGTCTCGGCGGCAGGCGGCACCTGATAGTGGAAGCCTCGCAGAGTCCCGCGGGCTTTCGTGTAGGCGTTATTCATCTGTACGAACGACGTCTCGAGCCCGGCCGCGCCAAGCTCCTGTTTACAGAATGCGCGCGCGAAAAAGCCGCGCTCGTCGCCGCGCGGCTCCTGCTCGATGACATACGCGCCGACGATAGGCGTAGGCAGCATCTTCATGTGTGTCTCCAAATAGGCGCTTGCTGCGCACTGCGCCGACTCAGCGTCTACCACATGTACCAGGGCGCCTTGCCCCGGGCCCACAAGTCCTCCAGGTACTGCTTGTCGCGCAGTGTATCCATGGGTTGCCAGAATCCTGGGTGTCGATAGACGGCGAGTTGCCTTTGAGCTGCCAGCCGCTCCATCGGCTCGCGCTCCCAGATCGTAGCGTTGCCCTCGATCAGCTCGCCCACCTTCGGGCTCAGTACGAAGTAACCGCCATTGATCCACCCGCCTTCCCCGTCTGGCTTCTCACGGAGGCTGGTGACAGTGTCACCCTCGGTGATGAGCGCACCGAAGCGTCCTGGTGGTTGCGTTCCGGTTACGGTCGCAAGCTTGCCGTGAGCGCGATGGAAGGCGATCAGAGCCGTGATGTCGATGTCGGCGACGCCATCACCATAGGTCATCAGGAAGGCGTCCTCGTTTTGCACATGCGCAAGCACGCGCTTGAGCCGTCCGCCGGTCATCGTCTTCTGGCCGGTGTCGATCAGCGTCACGCGCCAGTCCTCGGCGCCGTTGGAATGCAGCATTACGTCGTTGCTTGAAAGGTCAACTGTAAAGTCGGCAGCCCGACGATGGTAGTTGAGGAAGTAATCCTTGATGCTGTGCCCCATGTATCCGAGGCAGACGACGAAATCCTTGATGCCGTGCGACGCATAGATCTTCATGATGTGCCAGATGATCGGTCGGCCACCGATCTCCACCATCGGCTTGGGTCGTACCGTGGTCTCCTCGGATAGCCGAGTGCCAAAGCCGCCGGCGAGAATGACTGCTTTCATCTAAGTCGTTCCTTTGCGTCGACATCGTGAAGCCCAGAGCGCTCAAGAGGCTGGATTTTAGCCACTCACTGGGAATGGTGGCCGTAAAATGGGTTTTCTGATCCGCTGCGCTTTTTTTGATACAGCCGTGTTTACGGTCCTCGGATCCTATATTCCAGTAGAACTACCGGATTGTCTCCTGAGATCATCAATAATGGTTTCTTACTCTGATTTTAAGACTCCACGGATCAAGTCTGAGCGGATCATTATGGAACAAAATACTGTGGCCAGTAAAACCTTGTATCGAAATTCCTCGGCTGGTCCGATGGGATGACCGCTCTTTCCGATGGCAATCGCCTCGGGTTGTTTTATGGGCCGAGGTGGCCGGGCCCGACGAGTGCTGCGTACGTGGTCGTGGCGTTGTGTGACAGCGCTCTGGCGACTGTGCCGTGTCTCCGAGGTAACCGTCCGCGAATCCACCTGACGTGGGTGTCCGACTGGCTCGTTGAGATGGCTGCAAAAAGCCAAGTGTACGCCGATGCAGCGGAGTGTCCCTGTATCTTTGTTCGCACGCAACGGGACCTGAGCTTCGAGCCGTGATGATGTTGCGCGTCTAATTCTGCCAATGTGATTCCGGCCGCGTCTCTTGACGCACATAGGTGCCGGGGATGTCCGATCAGTTAGCCAGTCGTGGCGGGCCTACCGGCACGATCGGCTCGGTGGCTGTGGCGCCAAGCTCGACTTGTTTGGCCCGATGGAACAAGAGCACGACGGACGCCTGCCAAATAATCATGGCGAGGTAGGTGGTGCCTCCGATGACCGGCTCGGTCAAGCCATAGGGCAGGAAAAAGAAGAACAGAGCCATCTCGCGGGCGCCGCCGACGCGAACCGCAAGCACCAGCGTCGTCAAGATGCACCAGACAAGTATTAACAGTCCGACTACGCCGCTCCCGAACAGCATCTCGAGATAGAGATTGTGCGCGTGCGCAGCGGCTTGGAAGAGGTCGGGGTGGATCGGTAGTATGTGCTGAGCCGAGGCATAGCCATAGCCGAACAGCCAGGATTTCGGCACCAACTCGAGCACCACCGCCCATATCCTGTTTCGTCCCGTACCGCTCGTTATTTCCTCCGCGTTGCCCGTCCGCGATAAGGCGCCGAAGACTTCCTCGGGGAACAGAAGCACGGGCACCGCTGCAAGCACTCCGAGCGCGAAAAGGCCAACCAGCTTGCGGCCGAAGCTGCCGGTGACCAGGAAATAGACGATACTCGATACTAGGAAGGCGCCCATCGCCATGCGGTTGATGCTGAGCACAAGGCAAAGCCCTGCGGTGACGACCGCTGCCACCGCGATGGCGCGCGATGCACCCGGCTGCCAGATGTAGAAATATAGCGTGAGAAACAGCAGCGCGGCTGCACCGCAACCAGCGCCGTTGGATGCGCCGAATAGCCCCTGCAACCGAATGGTCAGCGCACTCTCGGTGCCAACCCAATCCCGCATGCGGCCGAATTCCGGCACGGCGACGTAGACGACCAGCGACCCGATGCACATGATCAGCCCGCTCCAGACTAAGATCTCGATCATGCGTTCGGGGCCGAATTTCACGCATAGGTAGCAGAGGAAAAGGAAGCTGCCGATCAGCGAGATCGTGGAGACGGCCGCGTGCAAAGGGGCCAGGGCGTATGTCGCGGAGAGGAGCAGAACGCCGTAGAATGCAAGCCAATAGGCCAAACCGTAGAGGTAGAGGTGGCGAACGATCAACTTGAAATATATCAGGCTGAACCCCAGAGCGGCGCCCATCGCCAACAGTTTGAGCGCCACTTGGAAATCGATGCTTTTTTCCGTGATCTCGCGATAGCGAAAGTTGGCGGACAGCACGAAGATGACGGCGGTGGCGAGCACGGCCCCGAAATTGAAGTCGCCGGTCACGCCGCGCGCGAGCGCGAAATAGAGGAACGGCAGCACGGGCGCCACCACCACGATCGCAGCAGCCAGAGGCTCCTCGGCCGCGACCAGTAGGGCGGCCAGAAACAGCACGCCGAGCACGATCGGGAGCCAGAGTGGCAACCGAAAACCAGAGCCTGATGAGTTGGCAGTGATATCGGCCACGGCGACCTGCTTACGCTTGGGCGCGGTCTCGGGGACCAACCGCAACCACGCTGCTCGTTGGGCCTGACTACACGTTGGCGTGGCATCGGCCAAGTACGGCGCCCGATCAAGGTCAATCACCGCCTATTCCCCCGGGCTCCGCAGTCAGGTGACAGAGAATCGCAGTCCGGACAACCTAAGCGAGCATCTAATCGATCAATCAACCTTTGGCGTGAGCATCGGTGGCCGAAGCGGCCATGCGCAAAGGGAGCAACGTTTGTTGGGAACCAAGTGAAGAATCAGCGGTTCCAGCACGCAAAGGCCTCAGGTTTCCGCGAGGGGAAAGCGAGCCACGTTTGGAGCATCAGTCTACGACCTATGCTCGCCTCGCTCTTAACCGTCGCGTCAATCATCTTGCCAAGACCGATGTATGAAGAAAGAATTACCACTAGTAAGATAGCCGGATTGGGGCTTTGGCCATACCCTGAGGGTGAGCTGTTGAGTGGCAGGATGAAACGATGAAGGCTCTTCCAGCAGTGCTCGACGTCGGGAGCCGACAGCCATCGGTTTTTGGTGTGGAATTCTCCGACAGGAGCCTCGAGCAGATAGCGGCGTCGGTGACGGAATCGCTGCCGCCGATGGATGGCGGGCTCCGGCTGATAGCGACGATGAATCTCGACCACGTGGTGACCCTCCGCCGCGACGAGAGCTTCCGCACAGCATATCGGCGGGCAAGTCTCGTGACGGCCGATGGCTTTCCTGTATACCTCTACGCCCGCTGGCGTGGTGCAAAGCTTGCTGGCCGCGTATGCGGGTCGGATCTTTTCCCCATCATCATGGGCAAGCTCCAACCGAGCCGTCATCGCCCATTCCTGGTCGCATCGAGCGAGCGATCGCAGCGGCTTCTGCAGCGCCACTTCGACAAGGCTGGTTTCCGGCCTGACCAGTACGCAGTGGTTGTCCCGCCCTTCGGTTTCGAGCAGGACGTGGCCGCGAGCGAGAGTTTGCTGCAGCACATCGAGGCTCTGCGGCCGACGCACATTTTCATGGGCGTGGGTGCACCGAAATCTGAAATCTGGATGGATCGGAATCGCGATCGCCTGGGCGATGCTTACGGCTTTGCATTCGGTGCCAGCCTAGACTTCTTCGTCGGCACCGCCAAACGCGCACCGAAGGTAGTCCAGAGCGCCGGGTTCGAATGGCTGTGGCGTTTCGCAAGCGAGCCGCGTCGTCTCTTTAGACGCTACTTTATCGACTCTTGGGCGTTCTTCGCAGTGGTCGCAAATGACTTGCGTCACAACGGCAAACCCTTCGCCCGCTAGCGCGGGCAGTCAGGGGTTTTCTCTCCCTGCCGGGCTTCTCGGCGCGAGAGGTATGATCGCGCTTCGCCCACCGAGCGCCCGCTGCAGGCGATCGAGGAGCAGGTAGATGACCGGGGTGGTGTAGAGCGTCAGCACCTGTGAGATCACGAGGCCGCCGATGATGGCGATGCCGAGTGGGCGCCGCATCTCGGCACCGGGTCCCGTCGCAATCGCGAGTGGGATGGCTCCGAAGAGTGCGGCCAGCGTCGTCATCAGGATCGGACGGAACCGCTCGCGCGCCGCGGCACGGATCGCATCGAGCGGCGAGAGCCCGCGCCCCCGCTCGGCCTCGAGGGCGAAATCGACAAGCATGATGCCGTTCTTCTTGACGATGCCGATCAGCAGGATGATGGCGATGAACGCCACCAAAGACAGCTCCATACCGGCGAGCCGCAAGGCGACGAGCGCACCGAGGCCGGCCGACGGCAACGTCGAGATGATGGTCAGCGGATGCGCTAGGCTCTCGTAGAGAATGCCGAGTACGATGTAGATTAGCAATAGCGATGCGAGAATGAGCAACGGCTGCCCGCCTCCTCCCTGGATCGCGGCGCGCGCATCGCCCGCGGGCTCGATCCGCAACGAGTCCGGCGGCTGCATTTCGGCGATCGCCGCCGTAATGCGCTTGTTCGCTTCGTCGAGCGTCAGATCCCCATCGGTATTGTAGCTGAGCGTCACCGCTGGGAACGGTCCTTGATGGTTGACTGCGAGCGGCGCCAGCGTGGGCTGCACCGCGATCACTGACAACAGCGGGATCTGAGCCCCGCCGCGCCCCGGCACGTAGATGCTCGCGAGATCGCTCGGATCGCGCTGCAGGGCGGGATCGGCCTCGAGAATGACGCGGTACTGGTTGCGCGCGTGGTAGAGGATTGCAACTTGGCGCTGGGCGAAGGCGTTGTTCAGCGAGGCACCGATGGCAGCAACGGTGACCCCGAGCCTCGCCGCTGCCTCCTTGTTGATCTTGATGTCGAGTTGGCGTGCGCCCTGCTCGCGGTTGGTGGCAACGTCGACGAGCCCGGGGACGGTTCGCAGCCGGGCCAGGATCTTCGGCGCCCAGTCGTAGAGGTCATCCGCGTTGGTCGACCAGAGCGCGAGTTCGTTCGACGAACGTGATTGTCCTCCTCCGCCGCCTCTGAGGTCCTGCACCGGGTTGATGAAGGCCGAGAGCCCCGGAATCGCATTGAGCGGCCGCCGCAGTCGGTTCGCAAAGTCCGCCGAGGTAACGCCGGGACGCTCGGACTGAGGTTTCAGCGCGATGAACATGCGGGCGGTAGATCCGGCCGTCGAGAAGAACGAGGCACCGACCGACGAACCGACACCCGAGACAGCCGGATCCGCCAGCACCTTTGCAACGGCCTGCTGCTGCAACTCTTTCATCTGCTCGAAGGAGGCATCCGAGGCTCCTTGCATGAAGACGGAAACGAGTCCCGTGTCGTCAGTCGGAAAGAATCCTTTTGGCAGTTTGACGAATAGGTAAGCCGATGCGGCGATTACCGCGGGCAGTGTCATCAGTGTGACCCAGCGGTACTTGAGCGCAACCTCCAGCGACGACTCATAGCTCGACACGAGAGCGTCGAGTCCGCGTTCGACGAATCGGTCGATCCGGCTCGCTCGCGGGTTGGCGCTGCCCCGGATCGTGTGAGCGCAGAGCATCGGCGTCAGCGTCAGCGAGACGACCGTCGATACCGCAATGGCGAACAGCATCGTCATCGCGAACTCGTAGAGGAGCCGTCCCGGCAACCCGCCCATGAAGACCAGTGGCACGAATGCCGCCGCCAGCGAGAGCGAGATCGACACGACCGTGAACCCGATCTCGCGCGCACCGATGAGCGCGGCCTCGAAGGGCGCGAGGCCCTTCTCGAGATTGCGGTACATGTTCTCGATCATCACGATCGCATCGTCGACGACGAAGCCGACCGAGATCGCGAGTGCCATCAGCGTCAGGTTGTTGATCGAGAAGCCCGCGAGGGCCATCGCGGCAAGCGTCCCGGCGATCGAGAGCGGAACAGTGACGCCGGCCGCGATCATTGGAGCCGTGCGTCTGAGAAATACCAGCACGACCAGCATGACCAATATGATCGACAGCGCCAACGTCAGCTGCATGTCGTGTACCGAGGCGCGGATGGTCTGGGTGCGATCCGCGAGGATCGAGATCTCGACGCCGGCGGGTATCCACCGCGCCAACTCCGGGAGCAGGGCTTTCACCCCGTCGACCGTCTCGATTACGTTGCCGTCCGGCTGCTTGGTGATGAACAGCAGCACGGCGGGCTGTTGATTGAAGAGCGCCGCCGAGCGCGCGTTGCGCGAGGCCTGGACGACCTGCGCCACGTCCTTGAGGCGGACCGGCACGCCGTTGACGGTCTTGACGACCAGGCCCTCGTAGTCGGCGACGGTCGCCAATTGCGCGTTCGTCTCGATCGCGATCAGCTCGTTCGGTCCGTCGATCGAGCCGAGCGGCACCAGTTGCGTCGCCGCTGAGATCGCCTGACGCACGCTATCCATGGAGACGCCCAGCGAGGCGAGCTGGGTCGGGTTAACGCGAATGCGGATCGCCGGTTGTTCTGCGCCCGAGACATTGACCTCGCCGACGCCCGGCACCTGCGCGATCCGTTGCACGAGTGTGGTGTCGGCGACGTCATAGACTGCCGACACAGGCACGCTCTTCGACGTCAATGCCAGGATCAGAACCGGCGAGGCGTTCGGGTTCGCCTTGCGAAAAGTTGGAAGCGTCGGCAAGTCGCTCGGGAGATCCGCCGCAGCGGCGTTGATTGCGGCCTGGACGTCCCGAGCAGCCCCGTCGAGGGAGCGGTTGAGGTCGAACTGCAGGCGGATGCGCGTGGAGCCGAGACCCGACGACGAGGTCATGTCGGTGACGCCCGCGATCTCGCCGAGCCGCCGCTCGAGCGGCGAGGCAACCGTCGCGGCCATGACCGCGGGATCGGCACCCGGTCTGCTCGCCGAAACCACCACCATAGGAAATTCTACGGACGGCAAGCTTGCGACCGGCAGCACGCGGAAGCCGACGAAGCCGGCGAGGAGGAGTCCAATCGCCAGCAGCGTCGTCGCTACCGGCCGCTCGATGAAAGGTTTCGAGAAGTTGACGGCCACATGACCGAGCGCGCTTTGAGCAGCGCCTTTCTGACGTGGAGCGGATGTCATCGCTTCACTCCTTCGCCGCGGCGCTGAGGGGAGCGATCGCGACAGTGGAGCCACCGGCGACACCTGCCACCGACGGCAAGGCAAACGCTAACGGATGTCGCGGCAGGTCCACGTCGGCAGGCTCGCCGGCTATGCGCGCCCTGAGCTGCTCGAGGGTCAGGTAAATAACCGGCGTCGTGTAGAGCGTGAGGAGCTGCGAGACGAGCAGTCCGCCGATGATGGTGATGCCGAGCGGGTTTCTGAGCTCTGAGCCGACCCCGCTCTCCACCGCGAGCGGCAGCGCGCCCAGCAGCGCGGCGAGCGTCGTCATCATGATTGGTCGGAAGCGAAGCCGACAGGCTTCCATGATTGCGGCCCGCGGGGAAAGCCCTCTCCCTCGCTCAGCCTCTAGCGCGAAGTCGATCATCAGGATGGCGTTCTTCTTGACGATGCCCATCAGCAGGACGATGCCGATCAGCGCCACCACCGAAAAGTCGAGTCCTGTGACATGCAGCGCCAGTACTGCGCCTATGCCCGCCGACGGGAGGGTCGTCAGGATCGTGAGGGGGTGGATCGCGCTCTCGTAGAGTATGCCGAGCACCAGATAGATGCACACGATGGCCGCCAGGATCAGCCACGGCTGGCCGTCGAGTGCACGCGTGAATTCGGCGGCCTCGCCCGAATATGTACCGGAGATCGAGCTAGGCAGTGCGATGTCGCGCACTGCCGCTTCGATCGCCTCAATGGCGTCCGACAGCGCTGCCCCGGGCGCGAGATTGTACGACACGGTGACGGCCGGGAACTGGTCCTGCCGGGCGACCGACAGCGGCGCCGTCGTCCGCACGATCTTGGCGATCGTCGACAACTGAACTTGCGCGCCCGTCGATGACGGCACCCACACCCGCTCGAGCGCTGCCGGGTCGCGATTGTAAAGTGGTGAGGCCTCGAGCACGACACGGTACTGATTGGCTTGCGCGTAGATGGTCGAGATCTGACGTTGGCCGAAGGCATCGTTGAGGGCGTCGCTCACTTGCGCCATCGAGACGCCGAGCCGGCCCGCCAGCGCTCGGTCGACATCGACCAGTGCCTTGAGCCCGCCGTTCTGCAGGTCCGTCCCGACGTCGACCAGCTTGGGATCGGCCGCGAGTTGCTTTACCAGTAGCTCGGCAACGCGTGCCACTTCGCCTGCGTTTGCCCCGCTGAGGGTGTATTGGTAGAGCGCGCGTGCCGTCCGGGTGGCGATCTGCACCTCCTGCACAGGTCGGAACGTCACGTTGATGCCGCCGACTGACTTCGCGGTCCCCGCCAACCGCGCGATGATTTCGGTCGCGGTCGCATCGCGCTGATTGCGTGGTTTCAGCGTGATCTTGAGATGACCGGCGTTAGGTGTGGCATTGAGCGCACTCACTCCCAGGATCGAGACGACACCAGCGACGTCTGGATCCTTGCCGACGGTGGCTGCGAGCTCGCTCTGCACCCGCACCATCGCCTCGAAGGAGGTCGACGGCGCCGCCTCGAAACTGGCAGTGACGAGGCCCGTGTCCTGCACCGGCAGGAAGCCCTTGGGTACGTTGACGTAGAGCCAGAGCGTCGCAGCCACTGTCGCTGCCGTGACGGCGAGCGTGGAGCGCTCGTGCGCGACGACAAACGCGAGGCTGCGCATGTAGGCATCGACGATGCCGTCGTTGATGCGGGATAGCGCACTGGGCGTAACTTCGACTTTGTCTTTCGGTCGGCGCAGCAACCGCGCGCACAGCATCGGGATCAGCGTCAGTGATACGATCGCCGAGACGACGACTGCGATCGACAGCGTCAGCGCGAACTCGCGGAACATGCGCCCGACGAGGCCGGTCATAAACAGAAGCGGGATGAACACCGCGAGCAGCGACACCGTCAGCGAGATCACTGTGAAGCCGATCTCTGAGGCGCCTTCGATCGCCGCCGTGAAAGGGTCCTCGCCGTCGTCGACATGACGCACGATGTTCTCGATCATCACGATCGCATCGTCGACGATGAATCCCGTGCCAATGGTCAGTGCCATCAGAGAGAGGTTGTCGAGACTGAACCCCCAAAGCCACATCACTGCGAACGTGGCGATGATCGACACTGGTAACCCGATGCCCGCGATCAGCGTCGCTCGTGCCGACTTGAGGAACAGCAGCACGACCAGAACCACTAGCCCGACGGCGAGCACCAGCGTGAACTGCACGTCGTGCACCGAGGCACGGATCGTTTCCGTGCGGTCGTGAACGATCGCGAGCGTCACCCCTTCCGGCATCCCGCGCTCGAGCCGCGGCAGCTCGGCTTTCAGTTTGTCGACGGCGGCGATGACATTGGCGCCCGGTTGGCGCTGCACGTTGATCACGACGGCGGTCTTACCCTGATACCAGCCGCCGACCTTGCTGTTCTCAAGCCCTTCGGTCACCTCCGCGACGTCGGCGAGGCGTACTGGGGCGCCGTTCCGCCAGGCGACAATGACGGCCTGGTATTGCTCTGCACTCGATATCTGGTCGTTGGCGGCGATGGTGTAGGATTGCGTAGCGCCGTCGAGCGAACCCTTGGGACCTGACACGTTTGCCGCGACGACGGCCGATCTCAAGTCTGCCATGGAGAGGCTGTAGCCACCGAGCCGCGCGAGGTCAGCCTGGATGCGAACCGCTGGCTTGACGCCGCCCTCGATCGCGACCCGTCCAACTCCCGATACGGATGCGAGCCGCTGCGCGATGAGGGTGTCGGCGATATCGGAGAGGGTGCGCAGCGAGAGGGTATCCGACGTCAACGCCAGAGTCGCGATCGGCGCGTCGGCCGGGTTCACCTTGGCGAAGGTCGGTGGATAGGGCAGCGTCCGGGGCAACGTCGACGCAGCTGCGTTGATCGCCGATTGCACGTCCTGTCCGGCGGCGTCGATGTCGCGCCCGAGCCGGAATTGGAGCGTAATCTGGCTGATGCCCAGCGACGACGACGACGTCATCACCTCGAGCGAAGAGATCTGGCCGAGCTGACGCTCGAGTGGCGCGGTGACGAGGTTCGCCATCGTCTCGGGGCTTGCACCCGGCAGCTCGGTCGTGACCTGGATGGTCGGGAACTCGACCTGTGGCAGGGAGGCGATGGGCAGCGCCCGGTAGCCGAGCACGCCTGCGAGCACGATCGCGATTGTCAGGAGTAGGGTCGCGACCGGTCGGAGAATGAACGGGGTCGATACGCTCATCGCGTCGCGCCAGTCTGCGCCCTCGGTGCCTCGCTCGTTTGCGGAATCACGTTGGCAGCATTGGCCGGGGGTGCTTCAGTCGCCGGGCGACCCTCGGCCCCCTCGCGCTCACGCCGTCGCTTGCCTCTATCGCCCCCGCCGTCGCCCTTCTCGCCACGCTTTGCGCGCGGCGGCGCCACGAACCCAACCGGCGTCGAGGCCGGCGCGTCGCGAACGATCAGCCGCGCGCCGTCGGCGATGCGGGCGAAGCCGGTGGTGACGACTTGCTCGCCAACCTCGAGACCTTTGACGATCACCGCGAGGGTTTCGGTCGTCAGGCCGGTCTCGACCGGCCGCACTGTGGCCGCACTCTCCGCTCCTACGACCCACACGAACGTCCCCGCCGGACCGCGCTGGACGGAGGCTGTCGGCACGGCCACCACGCCTTGCAGTGTATCGGTACGGATGCGCACGTTGACGAACTGTCCGGGCCACAGCAAACGACGAGTATTCGGGAACTTTGCCTTCATTCTGATGGTGCCGGTCGTGGCATCGATCTGATTGTCGATCACATCCAGCGCGCCGGTCTCG
>LNFM01018018.1_pt1 | contig 24016 bp, 22 predicted proteins | sample 596031 | NCBI WGS metagenome assembly LNFM01 (sample SAMN04254537, study PRJNA301005) | activated carbon metagenome | isolation source: dual media filters at the Ann Arbor, Michigan drinking water treatment plant | place: USA: Ann Arbor | reverse complement strand
AGCAGGTCGACCATCATGGTCGGCACCTGCATGTAAGCCATCAGCCAGCCGAAGGCCCCGGCGCAGCCGATGATGAACAGCACCATGCCGGAGGTCCGGGCGGCGCCGAGACAGGCGGCCTTGAAGGCGCTCCAGGTCATGTGGCGATAGATCAGGCCGGTGACGACGGTGGCGTAGACCACGGCGATCGAGGCGCTCTCCACGGCGGTGAAGACGCCCATCCGGATCCCGGTGAAGATGATGCCGACCAGCAGCAGGCCGGGGATGGCGGCGACCAGCCGCACGGCGATGGTGCGGAAGCCCGGGAAGACCTCGGCCGCATAGCCGCGCTTGCGGGCCACGACATAGGCGGTGACCATCAGGGTCGCGGCCAGCAGCAGGGCGGGGATGATGCCGGCGGCGAACAGGTCGGAGATGGAAACCCCGCCTCCGGCCGCTGCCGAATACAGGATCATATTGTGTGAGGGCGGCACCAGCAGGGCGACCAGGGCCGCCGAGATGGTGACGTTGACGGCGTAGTCGCTGTCATAGCCGCGCTTCTGCATCTGCGGGATCATGGTGCCGCCGACGGCAGAGACGTCGGCGATGGCGCTGCCCGATACGCCGCCGAACAGGGTCGAGCCGCCGCGCACATGGCCGACCATGGAGGAGGCGAGGGCGATCATCCGGTCGGACAGGCCGCCCTTCATCATCAGTTCGCCGGTGAAGATGAACAGGGGAATGGCCAGCAGGGCCACGGAGGTGATGTCCGACCCCATCTGCTGGAACACCACGATGGGCGGCAGGGCCAGATAGAGGACCGTCGCCAGGGTGGCGGCCAGAAGCGAAAAGGCGACCGGAACACCGATGGCCAGAAGCACGAACAGGAGCCCGAAAAGGATGATGTATTCCATGATCAGTCCTCCGCCTGCGCTTCGGCCGCGGGCGCGGGGTAGTCGCCGGTCAGCAGGCGCTCGAGCGCGAACAGCAGGATGAGGGCCCCGCCGAGGCACAGGCCGGCGAATTTCAGGCCCGCGGGCAGAGGCGCTCCGGCCATCACCACGGGCCAGTCATCGACCATCAGGGTTCCGCCCAGGATCATCAGCCCGGCCCCGCCGGCGGCGGCGATCAGGCGGGAGATCGACTTCATCAGCCATTGCTGGGGCCCCGGCATCGCATCCCGGAAGGTCTGGAAGGCGAAATGGCTTTCGCGCCGGACGGCGACCGCGGCCCCGAACATGACGGCGAAACTCATCAGCAGCAGGGCGAGGGGTTCGGTCCAGCCGGGGCTGTCGTTGAGCACATAGCGGGCAAAGACCTGCCAGGCCTGGATCAGGGCCATGGCGACGAGGGCAAGGCCCGCCAGTCCCATCGCCAGGCTGGCCAGGCCGTCGAGCGCGCGCGCGCTTCCGCGTCGTGGTTCAGACATTCAACGCCCTCCCTGAGCGCCGTGAAACTGCGCGGCCGTTCAGGCGACCGCTGCGATCCGTTCGTGGAGCGCGCGCAGGCGCGGCTCGGCGAGATATTTGTCCAGCACCGGCCGGACGGTGGCGGCGAAGGCGGCCTTGTCGACCTCGGCCACCTGCGTTCCGGCTGCGATGACTGTGGCGCGCGCCGTGGCCTCGCGCTCATCCCAGAGGGCGCGCATGACGGGCACGGAACGGCGGGCGACATCGCGGACCAGGTCCTGGTCCGTGGCGCTGAGCCGCTCGAGGCTGGCTTTCGACATCAGCAGGGCGTCGGGCGCGAAGGAATGCTCGGTCTGGCTCCAGAAGCGGGCGACCTCGAACTGGCGGCTCGACTGATAGCTGGGCCAGTTGTTCTCGGCCCCGTCGATCAGATGGGTCTGCAGCGACGAGAAGACGGCGCCGAAGGTCAGGGGCGTCGGGTTGGCCCCCATGGCGCGGATCGAGTCGAGGAAGATGTCCGACTGCGGTGCCCGCATCTTCAGGCCGCGCATCTGCCCCGGCTCGGTGACCGGATAATAGGCCAGGCCGACCAGGCCGCGACCCTCGAAGACGTTGAGCAGTTCCGTGCCGATGGCTCCGTCGACCACGGCCCGCACATGGGCGACCGAGCGGTAGACATAGGGCAGGGCCAGGAGCCGGGTCTCGGGGAAGGCGTTGTTCAGGGCTGCCACGGCGACGCGGCAGATGTCGACGGCCTGGAAGCGGGTCAGGCCGATGGAGTCATCCTCATTGCCCAGCTGCCCGGCCGGGAACTGGCGTATGCCGAGGCGGCCGTCAGTCAGACGACCCAGCTCTTCGCCCATCCATTTGACGGCGGTGACAGTGGGATAGTCGGCGGGGTGGACGTCGACGGCATTGAAAATGGTCTGGCCGTTGGCGACCGGGCGCGGGGCGCAGGACGCCAGGCCGAGGCTGGAGAGGCCCGCGAGACCGAGCGTGCGACGGGTCAGGCTCATGCGATGGCTCCTGTCGCCGGGACCGCCAGACAGTCAATCCGGCCGTCGGGTCCGAAGTCGGCGGAGGCGGACTGGCCGGCGAAGATATCGTGCACCCCGGTGGCCGCGCCCGTCGAGATCAGCTGTCCCGCCTCGAGCCGTCGGCCGCGCCGGTGCAGCAGGTTCAGCAGGAAGGCCAGGGAATCCAGCGGTCCGCCGGGAATGGCCTTCGCGCCGCCGCGCCCGATGACGATGTCATTGATGGACATGGTGCAGGTCAGGCCGGACAGGCGCTCGCGCCAGCCGGCGATTTCGCCGCCGAGGATCAGGCCGGCGTTGTTGCCGAAATCCGACGCCGTGACCGCCGGGCCGTGTTCGTTGATGCCCGGGAAAGGGCTGCCCGCGATCTCGACGCCGATGAAGACGCGCGACACCAGCGGCGCGACCGTTTCGACGGTCCAGCCGCCGCGATCCGGCGCGGTCTCGCCCATCTCCAGCACATATTCCGCCTCGACCGCCGCGAAGCCGCCCTCGATCACGCCGAAGCGGGTCGGGGTGTGGGCCGCCGTCCAGACGTTCCGCGAAAAGATCGGCCCGGCCAGCCGTCCGGCACCGAAGCGCGCATCATGCGGGGCGTTGATCCGGCCCAGCTTCCAGCCCGCGATCCGGTCCGGCCAGGCGGAAATCGCCTCGTCCTGAATGACGTAGGCCGCGACGAGCGATTCGGGCTGCAGGCCCGGATATCCTTTCGCGCGATCGGCGAAGTCGCTGAATTGTCGTGTGCGTGGCTCACGCAGCCTCCCTGTTGCGACAGACATTGCGCAGGAAGGAAACCGGTGTCAATTTGAATCCGGCGAAGCCTTTCCGGCGGCGCCCCGGCTCAAGGTCGCGACGACAGGCGACCGTGCGATAGGATGGAATCATGACCCTGCTCCGCCTCGCCGCCCTCGCGGCCGCCCTCATTCTTCCCGCCGGCCTGGTTTCGCCCGCCGCGGCGCAGGAACCGGCCGCCGCCGTCGCCGAAGCGCCGCTACCGGCGTTCCCGGGGGCACTGGGCTGGGCGGCCCGGACGCCGGGCGGGCGAGGTGGCCAGATCATCCGGGTCACCAATCTGGACGCCTCGGGCCCCGGCTCGCTGCGCGCCGCCATCGAGGCCGAGGGGCCCCGCATCGTGGTGTTCGAGGTCGGCGGGGTCATCGACCTGGGCAGACAGACCCTGGTGCTTCGCCGGGCATCACCCTGATCCGCGGCGGCATCGACATCCGCGGGCACGACGTCATCGTCCAGCACATCCGGATCCGCCCCGGCTCGGCCGGCGGCGAGTGGATGAGCGGCTGGGACGAGGACGGCATCGCCACGGTCGGGGCGTACAATGTCATCATCGACCACTGCAGCCTGACATGGGCGACCGACGAGAACCTGTCGGCCTCGGGCCCGCGCTTCACCGGCTCGACGCCTGAGGAATGGCGGCGCGGCACCAGCCACAACATCACCTTCTCGAACAATCTGAACGGCGAGAGCCTGGCCTATTCCACCCACTCCAAGGGCGAGCATTCCAAGGGGTCGCTGATCCACGACAATGTCACCGGCCTGCTGATCGTCGGCAATCTCTACGCCCACAACTATGAGCGCAGTCCGCTGTTCAAGGGCGGTGTGCACGGGGTGATCGTCAACAACCTGATCTACAATCCCGGCCCGCGCGCCATCCACTACAACCTCGCGCCAGAGGAGTGGGGGACCGTCCCGTTCGAGGTCGGCAAGATGACCGTGATCGGAAACGTCCTGCGCGCGGGCCCGTCGACGCCGACCGAGCATCTGGCCTTCATGATGATCGGCGGGGCCGGAGACGTGGAATACTATGGCCGGGACAACATCGCCGTGGACCAGGTCGGCGAGCCGCTGCGGATGTTCGGCCGGTACACCACCAGCAACGCCCGGATCATCCAGACCCGTCGCCCGCCGGTCTGGTGGGAAGGATTGACGCCGATGCCGGCCGTGGATGTTCAGCGCGCGGTGCTGTCGCAGGTCGGTGCCCGCCCGTGGGATCGCGACATGCGCGATGTGCTGCTGATCGCCGAAGTGGCCGAGGGCCGGGGCGAGATCATCGACCACGAGCGCGAGGTCGGCGGCTATCCGGCGGTGGTCGAGGCGACGCGCAAGCCGTTCAATCCGGACGACTGGGATCTGCGCTTCATGACGCCGCTGCGCGACGAGGTGCTGGACCGTCCGGCCACCCGGCGCGGGACGTGACCGCTGACAGGGCGCGCCGCAGGGTCTAAGGACACCGTTCGACCAGAGAGACACCGCCACCATCAACGACATCGCCCGGCTGGCCGAGGTGTCGAAGAAGACCGTCTCGCGGGTCATCAACAACTCGCCCTTCGTCAAGGAAGAGACCCGCAAACGGGTCGAGGCGGTGATCGCCGAGCACGGCTTTACGCCCGATCCGCAGGCGCGCGGCCTGGCCTTCCGGCGGTCGTTCCTGGTCGGGATGATCTATGACAATCCCAGCCCGAACTATGTCGTCAACATGCAGCAGGGCGTGCTGGACGCGGTGCGCGGCGCGGGCCTGGAGCTGGTCGTTCACCCCTGCAACCGGGCCAATGACTCCTTCCTGACCGACGTTCGCAACTTCATCGTCCGGCAGAAGCTGTTCGGGGTGGTCATGCCGCCTTCGGTGTCCGAGGACGACCGGGTCGTGGCCATCCTGAAGGAGGCGGACTGCCCCTATGTCCGGATCGCCTCGGTATCGCTCGACGAGCCGGCCTGTATGGTCGTCACCCACGACAGCCGTGGCGCGGCCCGGGCGGCGCGGCACCTGGCCGAACTGGGACACAGGCGGATCGCTTTCATTTCCGGGCCTGACACCTTCCGTTCCTCGCACGAGCGAGGACGTGGATTCGCCGAGGGCCTGGCCGAGCATGGACTGGCGCTGGATCCCGCCTACATCCGTCGCGCGGCCTATACGTTCGAATCCGGCGTCGAGGCCGCGACCGAACTGCTGGCCCTGCCGGAGCGCCCGACCGCCATCTTCGCCGGCAATGACGAGATGGCCATCGGGGTGATGAAGGCTGCGCGCGACGCCGGTCTCGATGTGCCCCGCGACCTGTCGATCGTCGGCTTCGACGACCTGCCGATGGCCTCGCGCGTCTGGCCGAACCTGACGACGGTCCGCCTGCCGATCCGCGACATGGGCCGGATGGCCGCCGAGAAACTGACCGCCGGTCTGCGCGGCCTCGATCCCGCCGTCCTGGTCCAGCCGGAAGTCGATCCGTCGCTGGTGGTGCGGGATTCCACGGCGGCGCCGGGGCGCTGATCGCGGGTTCTGAGGCGGGCTTCAGGCGGCCGGGACGCTGAGGAGGCCCCGGATGTAGTCGCGGATCGCTTCATCCGTTGCGTTGGCGAAGAAATATTCCTGGAAGCGTTCGCCGGCGACCGCGGCCTTCAGCAGATCCTGGTCCACGGTCTTCAGGACGGTCAGCATGTCATGGCAGGTGACGGTCTTCAGGTCCTTCAGGATGCCGCGGTTCCTGCGCATGATCTCGGCGCGCTCCCTGGGATAGCCCAGGCCGCGCTCGCCCTCGAACAGCTTGCGATAGACGTCCTGCAGGTTCAGCTCGGCCGCCCAGCCGAAGCCCTTGGCATAGGGCATGGCGATCGCGTTGCCGTCGTTGATCTGGCCGAACAGGAAGGCGTCGGTCGGATCGATGATCAGGCCGCAGGCCACGCCCGGCATGGCGTTGGCGGCCAGCATGGAGCCCATGCCGGTTCCGCAGCCGGTGACCACGAAATCCGCCGCGCCCGAGTTGATCAGGAGACCGGTCAGCAGGCCGTTCATCACATAGGTCAGCGACGCCTTATCGTCGGGCGTGTACATGCCATAGTGGAAGACCTGGTGGCCCAGCGGCACGGCGACCGCGTTGAGAGCGGCGTGGACGATCTCGCTCTTGGCGGCCTGGCTGTTCTCGATGATGAGGGCGATTTTCATGGACTTTTCTCGAGGCTGGAGGATGGGGCGGGCCGCCGACCATCGTTTGCATAAGCTTATGACACCGGTTACCTATCGGTACAATCCGCATCAATCCCGCACGACACAGGCAGGCTGAAAATGAGCGTCTCTTTCGACCTGACGGGCAGGACGGCCATGGTCACCGGGGCCAACACCGGACTCGGCCAGGCCATCGCCGTCGGACTGGCGCAGGCCGGGGCTGACATCATCGCCGTGGGCCGGTCGGCGCCGACGGAAACCGCCGCCATGGTCGCGGAGACGGGGCGGGCGCTGCACGCCATCCCGGCTGACCTTTCGACCATCGCCCCTATCGGTGATGTGGTGGCCAAGGCGTTGGCGGATGTCGGGGCGATGCAATGACAGCCTCGACTTCACCGAAGAGGACTGGGACGCGGTCATCGACACCAATCTGAAGACCGCCTTCTTCCTCAGCCAGGCCGTGGCCCGCACCTGGGCGAGCGCGGGCCGGGGCGGCAAGATCATCAACATCTGTTCGATGTTGAGCTTCCAGGGCGGCATCCGGGTGCCGTCCTATACGGCGTCCAAAAGTGGTCTGGCCGGCCTGACCCGTCTGCTGGCCTGCGAGTGGGCGGCGAAGGGGATCAACGTCAACGCCATCGCGCCGGGCTATTTCTCGACCAACAACACCGAGGCCCTGCGCGCCGACGAGACCCGCAACCGCGACATCCTCGCGCGGATCCCGGCGGGTCGCTGGGGCGATCCGTCGGACATCAGCGGCGCGGCGGTGTTTCTCGCCTCTGACGCAGCAGCCTATGTCCACGGGACGGTCCTGGCCGTCGACGGCGGCTGGCTGGCACGCTGATCAGAGGCTGTTCAGCCAGTCTTCGAGATTGGTGAACCCGTCGCCGTCGCGATCGGCGGCTCCGTCCGCTGCATCGGCGGGGTCCAGACCACGGCTGGCTTCCCAGTCGTCCGGCATGCCGTCGCCGTCGCGGTCTATCCACGGTGACCCCGCGTCCAGGTCCGGCCAGCCGCCGACCTGCGACTGGCTGTCGATGATGCGCCCGGTGCGGGTGCGGACGCCTTCGATGATCCGCGCATCGACGGCGTCGCGGATCCGGCCCGCGCCGACAATGGCCAGGACCCGGACCTCGGCCTCCGCCGCCGTTTCTGTTGCGGCATCCGCCCAGTCCGGCCGGGCCGCCAGCCGGTAGTCCGGGCGGTCCGAATCCTTCACCAGCCTCCACGGATCGACCGGGACGACGCCGTCCATCGCATTGCCCTCGAACCATGCGCGGGCCAGCGGATTGGATTCCTCGAACGCCCAACGCCCGACCGAGTCCGGCCCGGGGATGTAGGCGTTGCCGATGAAGGCGTAGGCCGACCGGCTTTCGGTGTCGGCATTGTAGCCCGCATGGCCCCCGCTCCAGTCGTAGAAGACGTTGGACCGGAACTCGAACCGGGGACCCTCGGGGTCGACCTCGGGCGGATTGTAGTTGCCGGGACGCGGCATCCGCGCCCGGTGCGCGGCCCAGAGATTGTGGTGGAAGGTCATGCGCGCGCCGTGGCCGCCGCGCACCAGCGAGCCGTAGCCGTGCTCGCCCTTGGCGTGGCCCGAGGCGTTCAGCGATTCCGCGATCAGCGACCACTGCACGGTGACATCATAGATGCCGCGCTCGGGCGGGCTGTAACGGCTGCCGACCGACAGCGTCTCGTCGATCGACCAGGAGGCGGAGATGTGGTCGAGGATGATCCGGCGGCCGCGTTCGACCGAAACGGAGTCGGCCTCGGTCCCGCTTTCGTCGCCGAGGCGCGAGCGGATGTGGCGGATCACCACATCGTCGGCGGCCACGACCAGCGGATGGTCGCGCAGGGTAATGCCGCCGCCGGGCGCGGTCTGGCCCGCGATGGTGATGCGGCCGCGCCGGATCGTGAGGGGAGACGCCAGGCGGATCACGCCGCCGATGTCGAAGATGACAGTGCGGGGGCCGTCAGCCTCGACCGCCGCGCGCAGGCTGCCCGGCCCAGCATCGCCGAGATGGGTCACGCGCAACACCCGCCCGCCGCGGCCGCCCAGCGCGAAGCGGCCCGCGCCTTCCGCGCCGGGAAAGGCGAGGACACCGTCCGCGACCTGCGCCGTCGCCGGGTGTGCTTCCCACGACACGCCGATCGCCGTTACCGCAGCAATCGTGGCGGCGAGATGGCGAAGCGGGCTTGCGAAAACACGGATCATCGGGTTAGGCTAAGATGACACCGGTGTCAAACGATTGGGCCAAAGACGCCGGGTCGCAAAAACACATAGACCGGGGCTACCTCGGCGTTCTGTATGCCCATTGGGAGGGAGCATATGTTGCAAGCCATTCAGCCGGGGATGACCCGCACTCTTCGTCGTAGCCTGTTCGCCGGAGCGTCCGGCCTGGCCGTCGCCCTGTCGCTGGGTCTGGGCGTCGGCGCCGCGGCGGCCCAGACCGCGCCGCCCCAGGAAGAAGCGTCCGAGATCGACGAGATCGTCGTCACGGGCTTTCGCGCCAGTCTGACCGCCGGCCTCGACGCCAAACGGCGCGACGCCAACGTCATCGACGTCATCGTCGCCGAGGACATCGCCGACTTCCCCGACCTGAACCTGGCCGAGTCGATCCAGCGCGTCCCGGGCGTCCGTCCGCGGTCTCGGCTCGGACTTCACCCGCACCCGCATCAACGGCATGGAGGCCCAGGCCACCGCCGGCGGCACCGACTCCTCGGGCGGCGCGAACCGCGGTCGTGGCTTCGACTTCAACGTCTTCGCCTCCGAGCTGTTCAGCCGCATCACGGTGCGCAAGACCGCCGCCGCCGAGACGGAAGAGGGCTCGCTGGGTGCCACGGTCGACCTGCAGGCGACCCGGCCGTTCGACTACGACGGCTTCACCATGGCCGCCTCATTCCAGGGCGGCTACAATGACCTGTCGGAGTCCTGGAGCCCGCGAACGGCCTTCCTGATCAGCGACCGGTTCGGTGAGAACGACCAGTTCGGTGCCCTGTTCTCGGTCGCCTACAGCGAGCGTGACTCGCTCGAGGAAGGCTTCAGCTCCGTGCGCTGGGCTCCGGCCGCGGCGCCGGGTGCCACCAACAGCGGCGGCTTCTGCGCCCCTGGCGTGGGCACCTGCGCTACTGGCGTGCCCCGTCCCGCCGCGACGGCGGCAAACATCGCCGCCTACAACCTCGCCAACCAGGCCAACGTCTTCATCCCGCGCCTGCCGCGTTACGGCCGCCTGAGCCATACCCAGGAACGACTTGGCGTCACCGGTGCCTTCCAGTGGCGTCCGGCCGACACCACCACGTTCTCGCTGGATGTCCTCTATTCGAAGCTGGACGCGACCCGTCAGGAGGACTTCCTTGAGTCCCTGTCGTTCAGCCGCAACGCAGCCGCTGGCGGTCAGCCCCAGATCCACGTCCGCGAGGCTGCCGTCGAGAACGGCATGCTGGTCTATGGCCTGTTCGACAACGTCGACATCCGTTCGGAAAGCCGCTTCGACGTCCTGTCGACCGAGTTCCTGCAATGGAGCCTGACGGCCGAGCATGACTTCAGCGATCGCCTGCGCGGCAGCTGGTACTACGGCCGGGCGGAGTCGAATTTCGACAACCCGATCCAGACCACGGTCACGCTCGATCGCTCGAACGTCGCCGGCTATTCCTGGGACTTCCGGGGCAACCCCAACGCCCCGGTTCTCAGCTACGGCTTCGACGTCGCCGACCCGACCCAGTGGGAGTGGCGCCAGACGGGCCTGGCTGTGCCGAGGTCGGAAATCCGCCTCCGGCCCAACAGCGTCGACACCCTGTTCGAGTCCGTTCAGGGCGATATCGAATACGACGCCTCGGACTGGCTCACCTTCAAGGCTGGCATCAACTGGAAGAGCTACGACTCCCGCTCAGCCGAAATGCGCCGGACCGACGAGACGGTCGTTCCCGCCCTGCCGGGCGGCACGACCGTGGCCAACATCTCGAACCTGCTGACCGGCTTCGGCGTGAATCTGGTTCCGGCCGGCACGCCGACCAACTGGGTGCGGCCGGACCTCAACGCCATCGCCTCGCTGTTCAACATCTACTGCAACTGCGACACCGGCGTTGCGGGCGGCGACTTCCGCCTGACGGGCATCACCAACGGCAACGCCCGCGGCAGCAACCGCGTCATCAATGAGGAAGACTTCGCGGTCTATCTGCAGGCTGACTTCAACACCCTGCTGTGGGACATGCCTTTCCGCGGCAACGTCGGGGTGCGCCAGGTCCAGACCGTGCTCAACGCCCAGGGCTACAGCTCGACCGGCGGCGGCACGCTCGTGACCGGTGAAAACGAATACATGGACACCCTGCCGTCCATGAACCTGGCGCTCGAACCGATCCAGGACCTGATCCTGCGCTTCGGTGTCGCCAAGGTCATGGCCCGGCCCCAGATCGGCAACACCTTCGCCGGCACCAACTATCTGGTGCCCGTCACTTCGCTGGCCGCGACCGGCCCGAACTTCACAGCCACGATCGGCAATGTGAAGCTGGAGCCGTTCCGGGCCACCACCTACGACATGAGCGTCGAGTGGTATTTCGCGCCGGAAAGCCTGCTGTCCTTCTCGTATTTCTACAAGGACATCGACAGCTACATCCAGATCCTGCGCCAGGACCTGCCCTATAGCAGCCTGACCACGCTGAACCCCTCGGCCTTCGCGCCGGGGCTCTGCACCGGCGCCTGCTCGGCCAGCACGATCTTCCAGCTGACCGCCGCGGTGAACACCGAAGGTGGCCCGCTGAAAGGCTTCGAGATCAGCTATCAGCAGCCCTTCCGCTTCCTGCCGGGCCGTTCTCCAACCTCGGGGTCCAACTGAACTACACGTTCGTGGAATCGGAGATCGACTACTGCGCCAATGCCCTGTGCACGGCGTTCCAGACCGAGGACCTGGTCAACCTGTCGCCGGTCTCGTGGAACGCCACCCTCTACTATGAAGACGACCGCTTCTCGGCGCGCGTCTCGGCGGCCGCCCGCGACAGCTATACCCAGAACGTGCCCGGCCGGAACGGCAACTCGATCGAAGGCAAACAGGAGACGCTCAACATCGACGCCTCCGCCTCGTACCAGATCAGCGACCAGGTCGAGGTGACGTTTGAAGCCCTGAACCTGACCGACGAGTTCAACCACCAGTTCGTCGGCGACGGGCTCGAGCGCCAGAGCACCTCGGTCTATCACCACACCGGCCGGCAGTATTTCGTCGGCGCCCGCTACCGCTTCTGATCTCTCCTGATCAAGGCGACTTGAACGCCGCCGGTTCTTCGGAACCGGCGGCGTCTTCTTTTGTCAGGCGTGGGGGCCGGCGAGGTCCGTCAGGTCCGCCCAGACACTCTCGGCGGTCGGCGTGCGACCGGCGCCCCGACCCCGCGCGGTAAAGACCCGGCCATCGCCGGTGGTGACCCGCAGGGCGTTCCATTCGTCTTCCAGGTCAGCGAACAGCGGATCGCCGTCGACGCTGCGAAGGGTGACGCCGATCTCGCCCGTGCGGACATCCAGCCTGGCCAGCTGCCGTACCCGGCCGGCCGGCAGCGACACATCGGGGCCGAGCGCATCGCGGGCGACGGCATCCACCGCCGGCCGTCCTTGCAGCGCCTCATGGCTGAGGATGACCAGCTTGGCGGCGGCGTCGAGGCCCGTCAGATCGGCGGACGGGTCCGCCTCGGCAAAGCCGGCCGCGCCCGCCGCCGTCAATGCGTCCGCGAATGGCTGACCGTCGGCAAGCCGGTTGAGGATGAAGTTGCAGGTGCCGTTGAGCACCGCCTCGATCCGCACCACCGCGCCATGATCCCGGGCCCGACGGACCGTCTCGATCAGCGGCGCGCCGCCGCCGACGCTGGCGGAGTAGAGCAGGCGCGCTTCGCCCGCCGCGGCCAGCTCGAGCAGGGCGGACAGGTCGGCGCCGACCGCCTGTTTGTTGGCGCTGACCACGTCGATCCCCCGCGTCAACGCCGCCCGGATCAGGGCGAGCCCGGTGGAGGGGTCCGAGATCGCCTCGACGAGAATGTCCGGCTCACGCGCCAGCAGGGCCGCCGGGTCCGACACCGCCAGGCCCGCGGGGATGTCGGTGTCCCGGACCTTGTCCGGCGCGCGCACCAGAACGCCGACAACCTCGAACCGCCGATCGGCCAGCAGGCGGGGCAGCACACCGCCGCCGACCACGCCGCATCCGGCCAGGGCCACGCGCAGCACACGTTCCTGCCCCAACCGCGTGCGTCCGGGAACCGCCTCGGGTCCCGCGACGATGGTGACCCCGCCGCCGAGCACGGCTTCGCCCGGGGCCGGCCGGTTGGCCACGACGCCGATCGCGTCCAGGGCCCGGGACAGGCGAAGGGTGGCGTCCGCACCGCCGCAGGCCACGGCGACGACCCGTCGACCGCGACGCACCTCGCGATAGACGGCGGAAGCCGCCTCGACCGGATCGGAGCCGTCGAGTTGAAGGAGCGCGACGGGTTCCTCCGTGTACGGAACTGCGGGGTGAATCGCGGCCGGTTGGATGGGTAGAGGCAGGGGCTGGGCGGTCATGATAGCTCCCCTCACGCGGCTTCGGCGGCGAGCGGCAGCGCCACGGCGCCCAGTGCCGCCGACAGATCGGCCAGCAGGTCTTCGGTATGTTCAAGGCCAATGGACAGGCGCAGCAGGCCGTCGGTGATCCCGGCCGTGCGCCGCGCCTCCGGCGTCATGGCGGCATGGGTCATCAGGGCCGGGTGGGCGATCAGGCTTTCGACACCGCCCAGGGACTCGGCCAGGGTGAAGACCTCCAGCTGGTCGACGAAAGCGCGCACGGCGGCGATGTCGTGCAGCTCGAAACTGAGCATGGCCCCGAAGCCCGCCTGCTGGCGCGCCGCGACGGCATGGCCCGGATGCGACGCCAGACCCGGATAGTGGACCGCGCGGACCGCCGGCTGGGCGGCCAGCCATTCGGCCACCCGCTGCGCCGTGGCCTGCTGGCGTTCGATGCGGGCGAACAGGGTGCGCACCCCGCGCAGGGTCAGATACGCATCAAAGGGCGAGCCGGTGACGCCGAGACAGTTGGCCCACCAGGTCAGCTGTTGAAGATCATCCGGATCCTTCGCCACCACGCAGCCGCCGACCACGTCGGAATGGCCATTGATGTATTTGGTCGTCGAATGGATCACCAGGTCGGCACCGAGGGCGAGCGGCTGTTGCAGGGCGGGGGACAGGAAGGTGTTGTCCACCGCCGCCTTGCAGCTGACGGCATGGGCGCGGGCGCAGATGTCGGCTACGTCCACCACGCGCATCAGCGGATTGGACGGCGTCTCGATCAGGATCAGTTTCGGTTTCAGCGCAAAGGCGGCGTCGAGGGCGGCGCGATCGTTCTGGTCGACGAACTGCACGTCGAAATGGCCGCGCTTCGCCCGGGCGCACAGCAGGCGATGGGTGCCGCCATAAAGGTCGTGCGGGGCGATCAGCAGGTCGCCGGGCTCGAGCGAGAACAGGGCCAGATCGACCGCCGCCATGCCGGTCGCTGTCACCACCGCGCCGCAGCCGCCTTCGAGTTTCGCCAGGGTCTCGCCCAGCACATCGCGGGTCGGGTTGCCCGACCGCGTGTAGTCATAGCGCCGCTTACCCTCGAGACCGTCGAAGCTGTAGTTCGACGACAGATAGAGCGGCGGCATCACCGCGCCGTGCGCCGGGTCGCTGTTCACGCCATGACGCGCGGCGGTCGTACAGGGATGGGCTTTGGCGGGGGCGGTCATGCGGCGATCTCGCTGGGCTGGAGGGCGGTGAGGGGATTGAGGACGTCGTGCAGGACGCGGCCGATCAGCTCGCGCTCCTTCAGGAAGGCGTCGTGGCCGAAGATGGAGGGCACCTCGACCAGGCGGCGCAGATTGGGGGCTCCGGCGGCCAGTTCGCGGCTGTCCGCGATCGGCACCAGGGTGTCGGAGCTGAAGCCGACCACGGTCAGGGGGCAGCGCACGGCGCGGGGATCGATGCTGTGCCGGTCCAGCGAGTCCGAGAGGCTGATCCAGCGATCCGCGCTGGTCGCTCCGGCGTAGGCTGCGCCCCTGGCGATCAGATAGTCACAGACCGGCCAGGCGTCGCCGGCCGCCGGGGGCGGGGTCTGGCTGAAGCGCAGGTCGAACTCCTCGGCGGTGCGATAGGTCGTCATGGCCAGCTGGCGGGCGAGGGCGATCCCCTCGGCCTCGCGGCCGCAGTCCCGGGCGAAGGCCAGCAGGCGACGCTGCACCCCGCGCACGGCGGTGGCCGCCGGGTGGGCGCGGTGGGCGGCGGAGATGACGGTCAGCTCGCCGATCCGCTCGGGGTAGAGCGCCGCGAAGGCCAAGCCGATGCAGCCGCCGTAGGAGGCGCCGACGAAGGCGTCGATGCGCTGTGCACCGAGGGCGTCGAGCAGCAGGGCGAGCAGGCGCGCCTGATCGGCCGTGGTGATGGTGATGCCCGGTTCGTCGCGGCCCGGCAGCAGGTCGAGGGCCAGAATGCGAAGCCGGTTCACATCAACGGGCCCGCCGGCCCGGACCACCGACGGCCACCATCGCGTGGCGAACCGGCCGCTGGAGATGCCGCCGGCGACCACGACGAGCGGCGCATGATCGGGTCCGGACAGGCGGCCGACGACCTCCGTTGCGCCCAGGCGCTGGCCGGACTCCAGCCGGAAGTCGTCGGGAATGGCCGCATGGATGTCGCGTCCGGCGGTCTCTTCAGGGGTTTCGATGGACGCCACGGTCCGCTCCGCTTTCGCTCAGCGAAACCGGTGGGGCGAACCAATTCATGCGTGACAGACCCGTGAAGTCAGCCGGTCCCCGGACGTGAGGGGGCCGTCGCTTCACTCATCTCTCGCGGCTTCCGGGGAGGCCTCGCAGGAGTTGGCACCATCTCCGGGACTGGGAAGTCCCGGAAGGTTGCCCCGGCATCAAAGGGCCTATCCCTCCGCCGGTCTTGATGAGTGCCCTTACGGTGGCGAACACTTCCGGCGGCGTCAATCCCCTTTGTTGCGGTGCGAAACGGGGGCCTCTCAGCCCTCGCTCCAGCCCCCCGCCAGCGCCTTGAACAGGGCGATCTGGTAGGTGGTGACAAGGGCGTCCGAGGCCGCCAGCTGGGCGTCCGCGCCGGCCAGGGTGCGCTCGGCGTCCAGCACCGTCAGGAAGCTGTCGGCCCCGGCGTCGAAGCGCAGACGCGACAGCCGGGCGGCCGTCGCGGCCTGATCGCGGGCCGCCTGCAATGCGGCGCGGCGGTCCAATTCGTTGGCGTAGTTGGCCAGGGCCGTCTCGGTTTCCTGCAGGGCGACCAGCACCGTCTGGTCGAAGGTCGCCAGGGCGGCGTCCGACCCGGCCGAGGCCTGTTCGATCCGCGCGCGGGCGGCGAACACATTGGGGAAGGACCAGCTGATCAGCGGGCCGACGTTGAAGCGGACGCTGGAGTCATTGGACAGGTCGCCGGCGTCCAGCGCCGCCGATCCCAGTGAACCGCCGAGGGTGATGCGCGGAAACAGGTCGGCCGTGGCGACGTTCACCCGCGCGGCGGCCGCCGCCAGATTTCGCTCGGCCCGCCGCACGTCGGGACGCCGCGCCAGCAGCTGGGCGCCGTCGCCGATCGGGATCGACCGGGTCAGCTGCGGCGGTCGCTGGCAGGCGCGCGCCGCCTCGCTGGCCTCGGCGGGGGTGCCGCGCTGGGCCCGCAGCGGCGGCAGGCCGGCGCGGCTGGTCTCCAGGGCGGAGCGGGCGCGGGCGGTGTCCAGACCGTTGCCCGAGCCGGCGTCCAGAAGACGCTGGGTCAGGTCGACGCTGTTGGACTGCAACTCGATGGTGCGTTCCGCGACCGCGATCTGGGCGTTGGCCGAACAGGCGTCGGCATAGGCCCGGGCCGTCTCGGCGGCGACGGAGACGCGCACCACATCCAGCGCGGCGGCGGCGGAATCCGCATCGGCGCGGGCGGCGTTGACCGTGCTTCCGACGCGGCCGAACAGGTCGATCTCATAGGCGACGTCGAGGCCGAGGTCGTAGCTCTCGCCCTCGTCCAGCGGCTGGCCGCCGTTGCCGCCGGGGACGGTCGCGGCCGAGGCGCGGCCGTACTGGCCCGCCGCGCTGACGGCGGTGGACGGCAGGCGTCCCACGCGCGCTTCGCCGAGCGCCGCACGGACCCGGCGCAGATTGGCCTCGGCGGCCTCCAGTTCATTGTTCTCGGCCAGGGCCTGACGGATCAGGCCGTCCAGCGTCGGGTCGTCATACAGCCGCCACCAGTCGTCGCGCGCGGCCTCGGCTGTGACGGCGGGGGTGGCGCTGATGAAGGCACCCGACGCGGAGGGGGGAAGGGTCGCGTCAGGTGCCTTCGGCCCGACCGCGCACGACGCCAGCGCAAGGCTGGCGAAGGCGGTTGCGGTCAGGATCCGGGGGTTGGGGAAGGGGGTCATCAGGCGTCTCCCGGACGGGGCGTGGCCGGTGCGGGATCAGCGCCGTGAGGCGGCAGGCCGCCGGTGGTCGGAACGCCCGGTTCCTTCTTCGGCTTGCCGGGAAGGCGAGCCGCCACGCCCCGCATCAGGACGTAGAAGACCGGGGTGAAGATAAGGCCGAAGAAGGTCACCCCCAGCATGCCGGAGAAGACCGCCGTTCCGAGTGACTGGCGCATTTCCGCGCCGGCCCCGGTCGCCAGCATCAGCGGCACGACGCCGAAGATGAAGGCGAAGGAGGTCATCAGGATCGGCCGCAGGCGGGTCTTCGCCGCGCGGACGGCAGCGTCCCAGCGGTTCAGGCCTTCGTCCTCGGCCTGTTTGGCGAACTCCACGATCAGGATGGCGTTCTTGGCCGCGAGGGCGATCAGCACCACCAGTCCGACCTGGACGAGGATGTTGTTGTCCAGCCCACGGATGTTGATCCCGACCATCGCCGCCAGGATGCACATCGGCACGATCAGGACGACGGACAGGGGCAGGGTGAAGGCTTCGTACTGCGCCGCCAGCACCAGGAAGACGAGCACCACGGCCATGATGAAGACGATGGTCGCGCCGCCCGACGACTGCTTCTCCTGCAGCGCCAGTCCGGTCCACTCATAGGAGAAGCCCGGGGGCAGGGTGGCTTCCGCCAGCTGCTCCATGCTCGCGATCGCCTGACCGGACGAGACGCCCGCCGCCGCCTGTCCCTGCAGCTCGGCCGCGGGGAACAGGTTGTAGCGGACGATCCGCGCCGGACCGGAGTCCTCCCGCAGCGTGGCCACCGAACCGATCGGCACCATGGCGCCGGAGGCCGAGCGGGTCTGCAGATTGGCGATGTCGGCGATGTCGTCGCGCGCCGACGGCTCCGCCTGGGCGGTCACCCGGAAGGTCCGGCCCAGGAAGTTGAAGTCGTTGACGTAGGACGAGCCCAGATAGACTCCGAGCGTGTTGAACACGTCGGACGGCTGGACCCCCATCATCAAGGCCTTGTCGCGGTCGACGTCGGCGGCGATGCGGGGCGAACCGGTGTTGTAGGTCGAGAAGACCTGCTCCACCTGATCCGGCGCGCCGGCGGCGGCACCCATCATGGCGAAGGTCGCGCCTTCCAATGGGCGATAGCCCGCGCCGGAGCGGTCCTGCACCATCATCTGGAAGCCGTTGCCGTTGCCCAGACCCTGAACCGCGGGCGGGGCGATGACGAAGATGTTGGCATCCTCGATGCCCATGGTCGCGCCGGTGATGGCGCCCGCCAGGGCCGCGGCGGCCTGTTCGGCGGACTTGCGTTCCTTGAAGGCGTCGAGCCGGATGAAGATGGTCGCGGCGTTGGAACCGAACGAGAAGCTGGAGCCGTCCAGACCGGCGAAGGCGACCATGCCCTCGACACCGTCCGTGCCCTTGATGATCTCTGAGGCGCGCGTCATCACCGCCTCGGTGCGTTCCAGCGAGGCGCCGGGCGGCAGCTGGATGACGCCGATCAGGAAGCCCTGGTCCTGTTCGGGAATGAAGCCCGACGGGGTGTCCAGCAGCCGCCAGGTCGTCAGGCCCAGCAGCGCGACATAGATGACCAGCATGAGGCCGATGGTGCGTACGAGGCGCGCGGTCAGCCGGCCGTATTTGTCAGACAGCCAGTCGAAGCCCTCATTGAACTTCCGCCCGGCATAGCCGCCGTAGTAGGCGACCGTGCCCAGAAGGCCCGGCTTGCGGTGGTTGTCGTGTTCCTTGTGCGGCTTCAGCAGCAGCGCGGCCATGGCCGGCGACAGCGTCAGCGACACGATCAGCGACACCACCGAGGCGGTGGTGATGACGATGGCGAACTCGCGGTAGAAGATGCCCGGAATGCCCGGCACGAACATGGTCGGCACGAACACCGAAACCAGCACCAGACCGATCGAGATCAGGGCACCCGACACCTCCTGCATGGAGCGGTAGGCGGCCTCCTTTGGCGTCAGACCCTCGCGGATGTAGCGCTCCACAATCTCGACCACGACGATGGCGTCATCGACGACGATGCCGACCGCAAGGACGAGGGCGAACAGGCTCAGCGAGTTGATCGAATAACCCAGCGCCAGCTGCACGGCGAAGGTCGCCACCAGCGCCACCGGAATGGCCACGATCGGAATGATCGCCGCCCGCCAGGTCTGCAGGAAGACGATGACCACCAGCACCACGAGGATCACGGCCTCGATCAGGGTGTGCTGCACGGACTCCACCGAGGCCGCGACGAATTCGGTCGGGTTGTAGGCCACAGAGACGTCCATGCCCTGCGGCAGGTCGGCCTTGATGGCCTCGACCTCGGCCAGCACGCGTTCGGCCGTGCCCAGCGCATTGGCGCCGGGTTGCTGGATGATGGCCACGCCGACGCCGCGCTCGCCGTCGAAGAAGCCGCGAATGCCGTAGTCCTGGGCACCGAGTTCGACGCGCGCGATGTCGCGCACGCGGGTGACGCGGCCTTCGGCGTCGGTCTTGATGACGATGTTGGAGAACTGGTCGGGGTCGGACAGCCGGCCCTGCACCTGCACCGGCAGCTGGAAGGCGGCGGCGTTGGTGGCGAAGGGCGGCTGGCCGATGGTGCCGGCGGCGGCCTGGACGTTCTGGGCGCGCAGGGCGGCGACGATATCCGGCCCGGTCAGGCCGCGTGCAGCGGCCTTGCCCGGATCGATCCAGACCCGCATGGCATAGTTGCCGCCGCCGAAGATCTGCACCGCGCCGACGCCTTCGAGGCGCAGCAGCCGGTCGCGCAGCGTCGAGTTGGCGTAGTTGCCGACGTAGTCATTATCCAGCGACTTGTCCGGGGAGGTCATCCCCAGAATCATCAGGAATCCGCTCTCCTGCTTGTTCACGGTCACGCCGATCTGGCGGACCTGTTCCGGCAGACGGGGCTCGGCCAGGGCGACCCGGTTCTGGACCAGCACCTGGGCCGCATCCAGATCGGTGCCGGGCTGGAAGGTCACGGTCACCGACACCGCGCCGTCCGATGTGGACGACGACGAGACGTACAGCATGCCCTCGACGCCGTTGACTTCCTGCTCGATGGGCGCGGCGACGGTCTCGGCCACCGTCTCGGCCGAGGCGCCGGGATAGGCGGTGTTGATGGTGATCGTCGGCGGCGCGATCTCGGGATACTGCGACAGCGGCAGCAGCGGATAGGCGAACACCCCCATCAGGGTGATGAACACCGCGACCACGGCCGCGAAGATCGGCCGGTCGATGAAGAAGCGTGAGATGTTCATGGGCTCAGTCGCCCGAGGACAGGCTGTTGGCGAAGGTCGCGCTGGAGGCCGGGGCGACGGTCGTGACGGGCGCGGTCTGTGCGCGGGCCACAGGGCGGATCTGGCCGTTCGTGGCTGTCACCTTCATGCCCGGCTGCTGGATGCGCTGGACCCCGTTGATGATGACCCGATCCGTCCGCTGCAGGCCCGAGCGGATCACGCGCAGGCCGTCGACCAGCGGTCCCAGCTGCACCGGCCGCGGCGCGACCGAGCCGTCTGCGGCCACGACATAGACGATGCGCCGGGCCTGGTCGGTGGCGACGGCGGCGTCGGGTACCAGCATGGCTTCATAGCTGCCGGATCCGGCCAGCCGGGCCTGTCCGAACATGCCGGGCTTGAGGAAGCCGTCGGCGTTGGGAATGGCCGCCCGCAGCCGGATCACGCCCGAGGCTGTGTCGACAGCGTTGTCGATGAAGTCGAGCGTGCCGGCGCGGGTGAAGTCGGCCTCGTCCTGCAACCGGACCTGGATCGGTGCCGCGCCGCGCCGGGCCTGACGCTGGTATTTCAGCAGCACCGCTTCGGAGCCGTCGAAGACGAAATGGATCGGCGCACTGGACACCACGGTGGTCAGGACATCCGCCGCCGACGATCCACCGGCGACCAGATTGCCGGCGTCGACGCGACGGTCCGAGACCCGTCCGGAGATCGGGGCGGTGACGCGGGTGAATTCGAGATCCAGCTGGCGGGCGCGGACATTGGCATTGGCTGCGGCGATGGCGGCCTGGGCCGTCTGCAGGGCGCCGCGCCGGGTGTCGACCTCGGCCTGGGAGACGGCCTGGGATTCCAGCAGGGTTTCTGACCGCGTCAGTTCGCTCTGCGCCAGGGCCAGCTGGGCCTGGGCCTGTGCCAGCTGGGCCCGGGCCGAGGCCAGGGCGGCCTGGGCGGGACGGGGGTCCAGCGAGAACAGCAGCTGGCCGCGCCGCACATAGTCGCCGTCGCGGAAGTGGACGCCGGAGACATAGCCGCCGACGCGCGCGCGCACCTCGACCGACTGGGTGGCCTCGAACCGGCCAGTGAACTCGTCCCAGTCCTGCACGGCCTGAACCAGCGGCACCGCCACGGTCACCGAGGGCGCGGGCGGTGCCTGGGCCTCGCTCGGTTGTGAGCACCCATAGAGCGCGGCCGTCATCAAGACGGACGCGGCCACGATCTTCGCGGTTCGCATGAACGATCAATCCCTGTCAGGTCGACCGCGGCAATCGGGGAGGAGGCCGGTAGTCAACGTTCGGTGACTTAATGGTGATCGCGCTTTCGCTTGTCAACGGACGATGACAAAGCCATATGGTTCCTGGGGCTGTTCCGGAGATCACGAATTGTTTTGTCACGTCGCGCCCCGGCCCCGGAACGCCGAGGCGACCCGCGCCGCCATTCTGAACGCCGCCCGCGAGCGCTTCGCGCGCGAGAGCTATGACGACGTCGGCATGCGTGACATCGCCGGGGACGTGGGCGTCGATGCGGCCCTGGTGTCCCGCTATTTCGGCTCCAAGGAAGACCTGTTCCTCAAGGTGCTTGATCACTGCGGGGACGGCCCGGACCTGATGGACGGTGATCGCGCCACCTTCGGCGACCGCGTCGCGCGACAGGCCATCTTCGGCAGCGAACATGATGGTCAGCTGGAGCACCTCATGGTGCTGCTGCGCTCCATCGGTTCCGCCAAGGCCAGCGAACTGGTCCGGCGCACGGCGGACGAAAGTTTCTTCGGCCCGTTCGAGGACTGGATCGGCGGGGCCGACGCCGCGGTCCGCGCCCGTCTGGCAGCCGCCTTCATCATGGGTATGGAGGTCAGCCGCGAGATGACGGGCGGACAGACACTGACGCCGGAACAGTGTGAAACCATGCACGCGCGAATGGCGGTCATCCTCCAGGACATCATCGACGGCTGAGGCCGGTCGCGCGGCCGGAGCCGGCTCAGCTGCGCTTTTCGAACTTCCGGATGACGCCCGAGAAGGTCATCAGCACCCGGTCCCCGGCCTGGATCTGGCCGCGCACGAAGATCAGGCTCTTGCCCGCGCGGACCACCTCGCCCGTCGCCTCGACCAGTTCGCCCACCCAGGCGCCGTCGATGAAGGTGGAATCCAGCGACACGGTCACCCCCGACGCCCCCTCCATCTCCTGGTATGCGGTCTGGAACAGGGCGATGTCGGCGAAGGTCATCAGGCAGCCGCCGTGCATCCGGTGGCCGGCGTTCATGTGTTTGGGCTCCGCGCGGAAGGCGCAGCGCATGCCGCCGTCGGGGTCCGGCTTGAAGTAGAACGGCCCGACCACCTGATCGAAGGTGCCGTGCAGGTCGTACATCTGCCAGCCGGCGAATTCGCCCTCTGTCACCGTGACCTTCTGAACCATCGTTCGCACTCCGCCTTACTATCGCTCTCGCAATGCAGCATATAGGCGCGATGAGCGACCCCATCGAATCCGCCATCTTCGAAAAACTGGCGAAGGCCGACCCCAAGGGCATCGGCGGCAAGAGCATTGAACCGGCCGATGTGGCCAAGGAGCTGCAGCCCGAGCAGTGGCAGCGGATGCTGCCGAAGGTGCGGCACTGCGCGCTGGCGCTGATGCGTCAGGGCAAGCTGACCATCACCAAGAAGGGCAAGGCGATCGATCCCAACGCCTTCAAGGGCGTCATCCGCCTGCGTCTGCCGACCGAGGCCGAGACCGCCGCGGCCCTGGCGGCCCTGCCGCCGGTCGTCGAGGACGATGACGACTTCGCCTGATCCGGCTCCCATGGCATCCTGACACCATGATGCGGGCCCTGGCAGTTCTGTGTGCGGTTCTGGCCCTCGCAGCCTGCGCCACGCCCGCCATCCAGCCGCCGCTGACTCCGCCGCCCGGGTTCGCGGGTCCAGCACTCGAGCCCCGGTCTCTGCTGATGGACGACGGCGCCCGTCTGCCGCTGGCGCGCTGGGCACCGGAGGGCGTTGAGCCTTGGGCCGTCATCGTCGGCCTGCACGGTATGAACGATTCACGGGCCTCTTTCCGTCTGGCCGGCCCTTGGTGGGCCGAACGGGGCATCGAGACCTGGGCGATCGACCAGCGCGGCTTTGGCGAGGCCCCGGGGCGCGGCGTCTGGGCAGGTCAGGACCGGATGACCGAGGACCTCCGCACCGCCGTCGCTCTCGCCCGGGCCCGCCATCCGCGCGCGGTCATTGCCGTGGCGGGTGAGAGCATGGGCGGGGCGGTGACCATCGCCGCCTTCGCCTCGGACCGGCCGCCCGACGCCGACCGGGTCATCCTGCTGGCCCCCGCCGTCTGGGGCTGGACCGCGCAGGGGCCGGTCAATACCGCCGGCCTGTGGATCGCCGCCCGCGCCATGGGCGATCGGTCGGTCGATGCGCCCGAGTGGGCGGTGAAGGTTCGTCCCGCCTCGGACAACCGGCTGGAGTTGTTCCGCAACGGGCGCGACCCCAACAGCATCCTGTCGACCCGGATCGACGCCCTGTACGGCCTCGTCGATCTGATGGAGACCACCTCGATGCGGCTGGGCCAGGTGCGGGCACCGACCCTGTTGCTGTACGGGGCCAACGACAATGTGATCATGAAGGACCCCATGCGTCAGGCGCTGGAACGGGCGGGCGAGCGGCCCGGCTTGCGTACCGGCCTCTATCCCGACGGCTGGCACATCCTGAACCGCGACCTGCAGGCCGAGGTCATGTACCGCGATGTCGAGGCCTGGCTGCGCGACACCGCCGCGCCGCTGCCGTCGGGCGCGGGGCCGGTGCTGCCGGGGCTGCGCTAGGGAAGGAGCGGCCAGTGGCCAGTGGTTAGTGGCTGGCCGGCGGTTGGGCGACGGCGCGGTCCGGGCCGCTCTTCCGCCGTCCACGGCGGCGCGCACGCCAATCACCACTAGCCACTGGCCACTCCTCAGTCGCGAAACCGCCATGCTTGCCCTGTTAAGCGTCCCGGCGTATCAGCCGCCCAAACAAAAAATACCCCGGGAGACGCCCAAGTGAGCATGACG
>LNFM01004887.1_pt1 | contig 24017 bp, 21 predicted proteins | sample 596031 | NCBI WGS metagenome assembly LNFM01 (sample SAMN04254537, study PRJNA301005) | activated carbon metagenome | isolation source: dual media filters at the Ann Arbor, Michigan drinking water treatment plant | place: USA: Ann Arbor | reverse complement strand
GGTGTCAGCCCGCGAACTGGTCCTCGCGGTCGACCAGTTCGGGGTCTTCGCCTTCACCAGCCTTCGGGCGGCTCAGGAAGTCGACCTTTTCCGCGATGATCTCGCAGCCGTAGCGGTCGACCCCGGCGGCATCGGTCCATTTGGTGTAGTGGATGCGGCCGTGGACCATCACCTTCATGCCCTTTTCGCAGTTGTCGGCGACCGTCTTGCCGAGTCCGTTGAAGCAGGTGATGCGGTGCCATTCGGTGTCCATCACGCGGTAGCCGTTCTCGTCGCGCTGGACCCGACCTTCGGAGAGGCGCGGGCGCGAGGTGGCGAGGGTGAAGTTGGTGATCTTGGTCCCGCCTTGCGTGGTGCGGACTTCCGGGGACTGACCGATGTTGCCGGCGAGGATGACGATGTTCTGCATGGTAAGCTCCTGTTTCTGGCTGAAGGGACCATCCCTTCGACAAGACCCGAATGAAGCCTGTCGGCTGAGGCTTGCACGGTGGCCCTTGAAGCCACCGGAAACCCCCGAGGGGACGGGGTGGTGCGGGCAGGACGCGGTACGCGGACAACACGGCCCTGCCCCGAGCGGGGTTGTGAGCCAGAGGCCGAACAGGCTTAGGGGATTGTCAGTCGAAGGGAGGTGCCGGAGCGGGGAATACGGGAAGCTGCAGGGCAGAACGGTGACATCCGACCCACGGCAGTGTCAGACCCAGTAGGCCAAAACCCCGGAAAGAGAGATTCCAGATCAACACCGACAAAACCGAAGGCTCGGCCGGTCCGATGGGTGGAGGTGGGTCCTGCGCGATAGGCAGGCCGCGATGATGGCAGGCAAAAGCACCGGCCTGTGAAAACGATAAGGCCGTGTCGCTTGCTGCGATCTGAAGGGCATATTGGTGATGGTAGTTCCGGACCACCCTGACACCATGTGCCGATGTCCCGACTGTGACCGTAGGGGTCGCAATGAGTGTGGGGGGATGGTCGATGCCCCTGCCCGGCTGGCAAGGAGGTGATGCGCGCTCAAAAGGACATCGAACCACAGGACCGGATCGAAAGGCTCAGCGACCGCATGAAAGTGCCCACTGGCGGCGCAATATGTCGGGTCGCGGGAAAGTCGATTGGCAGGGCGGGGCTTTTGGTCAGATCAAGGGCGATTACCTCTATCGCTCATGTGATGGGAAAACAGTGAGTTATAGAAACCAGTTCTATCGCTCATAGTCTAAACCTGCAGACAAATCGATCAAGCGCGGCATGCTACCGCTGATAGCCCCGCCGCTGCTTTTGAGCTGCAAGCCGCATCAGCGAAGTGATCGCCCGGCCCTCGTCCTCATGGCTTTCGATCAGGAATTGGCCACGTGCGCCAATTCTTCCCCACTCCCGTATGAGACAGGCTCGCCCGAACAAGTCGCGCTGAACGCTCAATCGGTAGTAACGCCGCATGTTGAGGGCCAGATCGATACGACGCAGATCAAGCGTCGTCGGGAATATTTCAAGCTGGCAACCTGAATCGAACATGTAGTGATCATACCGGTCAATACCACCATATCAAGTGCAGAACGCGCGCAGACGTGGCGTTCTAAGGCAAACCTCAAGGGTGTCATCCCCGCGAGGGAAACGGCACAACATTCGTCGCTATTGTCGGACGTTGGAAATCCAGCGCGGCAGTCCAAAGCGGGGTCTTGCACCAGACTATTTCGTCGATGCTGCCTTTGCCGGTGCGGGTCAACAGACCGACCCACTCAAGTGGCATCGCGACGGCGCTAAACAGTCCTCCGGCAGGACTACGCCATCCACTGCCTGCACCCGAACCATAGAGTAGGTTTGCCAGATCTGGCAAAGTGAAGCCATCCTGCGGCATGCGGTTCATTGCGTGCAACCACAACTCCCAGTCCCCGCCGGGCGGCTCACCCGAGCGCCTGCCCTCGGAATGGTCAAACCGAAAGAGAAACGCAGGCGCGATGGTGGCATAGGCAGCTTCCGGGTCGTCAGCGAGCGCCATACCCGGCTTTGTCAGTCGCCAACCAGCGCCCATTTTGCGCCCAAGTCGCAAGTATGTGAGAAGGACACGCAAGTACTCCAGTGGCGGCACATCGTATTCATCAAGCACCTTGTTGACGGAATACAACTTTTCAGCCGTCCAGTTCGGGAAATCCATACGCCGCACGACCCAGTCGATGCAGTGCCGATTCCACGCACCTGATTTGGTCAGCCTGATTTCACCATGCTCAACTTGATAGGCCGCGACGGTCTGAAACGCCCGCAGCATCGGAGCGCAGGAAACGACCAGATCGCGGCCGGGGCGAGGATGAAACTTCACAGAATTGGTCATGAGGCGGCCATTAAAATTGACGGGTTTCAACAAAGCAGCGTCGCTGGGTTTCGATTGGTCAGACCACAATGTTGTAAAGCCATCATGGACCAGCACAGATGCGCTCAAATCAGATTTTCATACTCGCGCAGGAAATCGGCTGTCTGCAACAGACCCTGCCCTTCGAGTTTCAGAACCAGTGCCGAAACCGTAAACTTCGGATCTCTCAATCGAACCCGCATATCGCGCAGCGCGCCGATTGCGACGGCATGATCGAGATCCATGGCGTTCGAGATAAAGTCATCAGGCGACATGACTTCGATGCCCCAGCGGTCAAGTATCTCCTGAGGAAAATCTTTGAGGTTATCGGTGACCAGCGTATCGCATCGCGCTGCGATGGCGGCGGCCAATACATGCTCATCGTCCGGATCGGGCAACAAGCCGAGCAGGTCCGAGCCTGGGTTCGGAAGCACCATCGCCTCTGGAAATGCCCGTTCGATAGCGCGGCGCTGACGGCTCGGATCAGCCGAACCTTTGGAGATGGCCAGAATGGCCTTCTCGGTCTCGTCCAGAATGCGCGCAGACCAGTAAGGGAGCTATAGTTGAAAGTTGGTGACGGGGAGATTGGGTGGCATATCAAGGCGTTGTTGACGCGCCGCAGTTCTCGCCGAGAAAAGGATATGCCACATGACGAAGGATACGGTTGTCGCGTTTCGCGCGCCAGAAGGATTTTCGCCCGATCCGTTGACGGATTTGCTGCGCCAGGGTGCACGGGAGTTGATCGCGCAAGCCGTCGAGGCCGAACTGGCCACATTTTTGTCCGCCCATGCCGATCAGACCGACGCCGCTGGCCGCCGCCGTCTGGTCCGGCATGGTCATCTGCCCGAACGCGAGGTGCAGACCGGGATCGGCGCGGTTGCGGTGAAGGTGCCACGGGTCCGGGACCGGGCCCCGGAGGGCGCGCCGCTGCGGTTCACTTCGACAATCCTGCCGCCCTATCTGCGGCGGGCCAAGTCGATCGAGGAGCTGTTGCCGTGGCTTTATCTGAAGGGCATTTCGACCGGCGATTTTTCCGAGGCCCTGGCGGCCCTGCTGGGGCCGGACGCGCCTGGATTGTCGGCAACCACCATAACGCGGCTGAAGGCGGATTGGTGGGACGACTATGAGCGCTGGTCCAAGCGCGACCTGTCGGCGCGGCGCTATGTGTATTTTTGGGCGGACGGCGTCTATTTCACGCCGAGAATGGACGAGGATCGTCAATGTATGCTGGTGATTATCGGGGCGGATGAGTGGGGCAACAAGGATATTCTGGGCCTGATCGACGGCTTTCGCGAAAGCACCCAGAGCTGGCGCGAGTTGTTGCTGGACCTCAAACGCCGCGGGCTTGAGGTCGCGCCAAAGCTGGCGGTGGGGGATGGGGCCATGGGGTTCTGGGCGGCCCTGCACGAGGTTTACGGCAAGACCCGGGGGCAGCGTTGCTGGGTCCACAAGACCGCAAATGTGCTGAACGCGATGCCAAAATCGGTGCAGCCGAAGGCCAAGGCGCATCTGAAAGATATCTGGATGGCCGAGACCAAGGCCGAGGCCAACGCCGCCTTCGATTTCTTCGTCGCGGCTTACGGCGTGAAATACGACCGGGCGGTCAAATGCCTGACCAAGGACCGCGCCGATCTGCTGGCCTTCTACGATTTTCCGGGCGAGCACTGGAAGCACATCAGAACGACGAACCCGATCGAGAGCACCTTCGCCACCGTCCGGCACCGAACCACCCGGACCAAGGGCTGCCTCAGCCGCCAGACAGCCCTGGCGATGACCCACCAGCTGATGCTGTCCGCCAAGAAGAAATGGCGCAAACTCGACGGCCAGAACCGCCTGCCAGAAATCATCGACGGGGTTGAATTCCGCGACGGCATCAAGCACGAAGTCAAAGCCGCCTGATCACGCCGTCACCAACTTTCGGGCATAGCTCCCAGTAAGGTCGAAACAAGCCAGCTTCGGCCAAACTCAGGATGATGTTTCGCTTTAGCCCGCCTCCAAGGACACAAGCATCAATGATGGCGGCGTATCGATTCATCGGGCCGCTCAAATTAGGTCGCCCTCCGCGTCCAGCCCCGCAAGTTCGGACAAAGCATCAGACCGCGTTTGGTCACGTTCGGCCATGTAGGCAAAAAGATCCTCTGCCCTGACACGGCGATGGCGACCGACAGTGGTGAACCGAATGTCGCCCTTCTCGAGTAACTTGATCAGGAAAGGCCGGGAGACATTCAGCATGTCAGCCGCCTCTTGCGTCGTAAGCTCCGCTTCGACCGGAATCATGCGGAAGCCACGCCCGGTTGAGATCAAGCGCAGAATATCAAGCAGAGTATCGGTGAGTGCCGGCATCAGCGTGATGTTGCGCGTCTCTCCACCACCTATGGCAAGCGAAAGGTCGACCGGTTGGCCCTCTGTCACTTGCGAGGCAATGATGTGCCGAAGTTGATCCGCATTGTTGATCTCAACCTTGGTGGGAAGACGGTTCGAGAACCGCTCCTTGTGCAATGCTGCCATTTTGCCCTCCTGCGGCGCCGTTCGGCGTCCATCTCTAGATGGGTGTGACACGCAATCGAAACAAGCGCAATATTCGAATTATTCGAAAAGCTCTGCACGTTGAACTCTTCGATGCTCGGACGCGCTTCGGCCGGCCGAGCGCACAGTGGCGAAATCATTTCTGGTCAGCGATCATCCGCGGGCCAACCATCCTAATCGGCAAACTTTTGTCAGGAACAATGCCCCGCTTGTGCCCACGAACTCGGATGACTTTGCCGCTGGAATAACGCCGCTCGTGCTCGCTCACCCAGTGTTCGGTCGGTGTCGCACGACCTGAGGCGCGGGCCGCTTCGAATTGACGCCGTGCCTCGCGCTCAACGAGGTGCTGCTCACCGCTCGGACCGATGCGGATCGTAACATGGGACCGGAGCGTCTCCGTCATCCAGACCTTGCCGAACTTCCGGGCGGTTTTCGCCTGCTCTGGCGAAAGACTGGGTGTTTCTTCGGACAAAAGATCATCTTCGCGCGCTGCTAATGCAGCGAACAGCATGAAGGCGATGACCATCTCATAACTGACGTGCCCTTTGTGCTCTTCGAGCAAGGCCTGCACATCTTGGATCTGCTCTTCCGTGCCTCCGTTGGCATGCGCCATCAAGACGTTCATCTGCGGCTGCCAAGTTGCGTCGGTGAAGTCCGGGCGACCATCCGACTTTCTGAGAACAAGAGTTGCCAGCGGCTCCAAGAAACTGCGGTCCATCATACCGTTAAAGAGCCGCACGGTCATAACGTCGTCTGACCGGTTGTCGAACAAGAAGCCGCGCTGGGAGAAATGCCTCAGGTCAAGGCCTGCCATAGTGGTCAGGCCTCTGGCGACGCGATCCATCCAGAGTTGTCGGGCGTCATATTCAACCCAGACAAGTTCGCGCGGAAAATCGACGTCGCGAACATAGGCTTCGATCTCTGAATCCTGTCGAGTCTCCCACGGCATGCCCTGAACATCCGTGCGCAAGCTGTCGAGATAGTTTGCGGCGCGGTGGTCGAGCAGGTAAATGCGAGCCCCGCCGAGCTCGCTAAGGATTGCCCGTCGATTGACCCGAGTTTCTTCAGTAGGAACAATGCGGCCAACGAGATCAAATTCATTGCCGGGCCGCCCTGTGTCGAGGAAGCGCCCAAACTGAAAAGCAATCGTTTTATAGAGGATCATCTATGGTCCTAAAGCAGGTACGGGTGGGCGGGCTTAGCTTTCAGGCCCTACTTGCCGCCGCGAATTGTTCCATCGCGGCCTCAAGATTTTCCATGATTTCAGACATCAGAACTTCGGGCTCTGGCAGGTTGTCGAGGTCGGTCATCGTCGCGTCCTTGAGCCAGAAGAGATCAAGGCTCGCCTTGTCGCGCTTTAGCAATTCGTCCCGCGAAAAGGCGCGCCAGCGGCCATCGGGCGTATCTTCCGACCATGTCGCCTTGCGATCATGTCTGGCAGCAGGATTGTAGCAGGTTACGAAATCTTCCAGATGTGCCTCAGACAGCGGCTTCTGTTTCAGCGTGTGATGAACGTTGGTGCGGTAATCATAGAACCAAACAGCCGAAGTCTGCGGGTCAGGGCTGGCGGGCCGGTTGTCGAAAAAAATCACATTGGCCTTCACGCCCTGGGCATAGAAAATGCCCGTCGGCAGCCGCAGGATCGTATGCAACTCTGTGTTCTGCAACAGCTTGCGGCGGATCACCTCTCCGGCCCCGCCTTCGAACAACACGTTGTCGGGCACGACCACCGCGGCGCGACCGGTCGTCTTGAGCATGGCCCGGATGTGCTGGACAAAATTCAGCTGCTTGTTCGATGTCGTTGCCCAGAAATCCTGCCGATTATAGGTCAGATCCTCGGTCTCCTGCTCGCCCTCGGCATTGGTAAAACTCATCGAACTTTTCTTGCCGAAGGGCGGGTTCGCCAGCACGATATCCACCCCCTTGGACGGGGCCGAGATCAGGGCGTCAGTGGGCGAGACAAGGCTTTCGCCCGTCATCTCACCGATCCCATGCAGGAACATGTTCATCAGACACAGGCGCCGGGTGCCGGCAACGATTTCATTCCCGACAAAGGTGTGGTGTTTCAGAAAGGCCTTTTGATCCTTGTCGAGGGCGAAATGCGCGGGGTCAGTCAGATAGTCATGCGCGGCAAGGAAGAAGCCACCCGTCCCACAGGCTGGATCGGCGATTGTCTGGCCGGGTTCGGGCCGCATGCAAGCAACCATAGCCCGGATCAGCGCGCGTGGTGTGAAATACTGGCCTGCGCCGGATTTCGTATCCTCGGCGTTGCGCTCCAGCAGACCCTCATAGATGTCGCCCTTTACATCCGCGCCCAGCATCACCCATTTCGTGCTGTCCACCATGTCGATCAGGCGGAACAGCTTGGCAGGGTCGGTGATCTTGTTCTGCGACTTGGTGAAGATCTGCCCCAGCATGCCCCGCTGTTCGCCGAGTTTGCGCAGCAGAGCAACATAATGCGCCTCTAGATCCGCGCCGCGCCGGGTGGTTAGGCTGGTCCAATCGAATCCCGCTGGGATTCCGATGTCACGACTATAGGGTGGCCGCCCATATTCATCAGCCATCTTCAGGAAGATCAGATAGGTCAGCTGCTCCAGATAATCGCCATAGCCCACGCCATCATCCCGCAGGGTGGTGCAGAAACTCCAGACCTTGGAGACGATGGGGGCGGTGTTCATGCCTTGGCCTTTCGGGTGGGTTTCGCGCGGCCCGCCTTTGCCCGTTCGGCCTTGATGCGGGCCAGAAGGGTGGGGGCGGGTTCGTCGGTGGGGTCTTGTGGCACGAGGGTGCCTGCGAAGGCTTGTTTCAGGATGGACTGGCGCAGGGCTTCGGCGCGCGACAGGGCTGCGTTGATTTCGGCCTCCATCGCATCGGCGGCGGTCAGGCGGGCATCGAGGATGCGGGTGATTTCGGCTTGTTCGGCTAGGGAGCAGACGGGGACGTTGAGGTCCTGCAACTCTTTCGCGCTGATGTTGTTGATGCCGCTGGTCGACTTTGCCTTTTCTTCAATCTGATCGCGGATATGTGGTTCGGTCATTAAATAGGCGAGGTATTGAGGGACCAAAGAGCCAGGAATTGCTCGTAGCCGGATAAGATACCCTGCGAACAGGTAGCCCACATCTTTCGCTGAGATAATGGCAGGCTTTCCGACCGCCGAAAGGCTTCCATTTGAACGCACTGTAAGGATGTCGCCTTCGATAAGCGAATATTGCTCGATTTCGCCTTCGTCAAAATCGGCTGATTTCAAATCTGTGGCGTCGATCCTACCGGAAGTAACGTTCGGAATCCTCAAAACGCCGTGGGCGCCACCGTTGTAATCGCACTTCTTCGACGTGCCGTAAGCTGGTGTGTCAATCATCAGACCAAGGGGGATGGTTGCCCAGCCAAGCAAACCCATGTCCACGGCTTTAGCAGTCATGTCGCGCGGCCGCGAAGGCTTCCCCGGCTTCCGGCCCACCTCACCACCTGCGCGCCATTCGGAGAGGGCGGTTTGCCAGTCGTCGAGGGCGGCTTTGTAGCGGGTTTCGCGTTCTTTTTGGATGCGGGCCAGCAGGGCCTTTGGCGGTTCCAGTTTGTCTGGGTTCTGGGCGCGCCAAGCGGCGGTCAGGCGGCCCTCGAATGCGGATTTCAGCAGGGACTGGCGGTAAAGCCCCAGCGTGATTTTCGCCGCCGCCAAGCTTTCAACCCCCTTGTCGATCCGCTCAAACATCGCCTCGATCTTCTCAACAATGCGGCGTTGTTCGTTGGTGGGGGGGATTGGCAATTCGAAAGCGATCAAGCTTGGCATTTCGATGCTGTGAACTGTAGTTCCGCCTTTACGGCACTTGTTCAAGATCGCTTGCTCAAAAGCACGCAATCCCCAAGCGACGAACTCAGACTCGATGCCTTTGGATAGGGCAAGCGCCTTCATGTCCTGATTTAGGGTGCTTTCAATTGCGGTGATAGCAACGGGAAGCGTATGTGCAAGGATGCCGGAACGCGCGACAATCACCACGGAGCCAGTCGGTATCAATTTTGCCGCCGAGTTATCGACAGCTTCGGTAGTAATGCCATCAATCGTTGACCGAATGATCTTCGTCTTCATGTCCTTTGGAGAGATCCAAGGAATTGGCCCGCCCCAGAAAGATCCAACCGCTTTGGAGGGCGTTCCGCCCCCCATCCATGTCCCGATTTGCGAAAACGAAGCGACCGCCCACCCCTTCGGCAATTCCGTCATGCCGAGAGCGCCTCATTCATCTCGGTCATAACGTCCTGCGTCCCTTCTCCAAACAGGGCATACATCTGCCCCATTCCGCCCTTGCCGTCAAAGGGGGCCATGTCCAGATCATCAGCCTCGATGATGAAAGACGTGGCCAGATGGTCGCGGATCATGCGCAGCCAGTCCATCTGCGCCTCGGTGAATTTCTCGCCCGCGCCCGAATGGCGTTTCAAGATCCAGTTCTGGAAATTGCGGCGCACGCGGTCGGAATGGCGGGTCAGGGTGGCATCAAGGCCGGTGACGCGGCGGACAAGGGCGACAAGGGCGGTCAGATCGCTGGCCGGGTTGTCGCCTTTATATCCATCAAGATGCGCATAGGCGCGCCAGACGGTCAGGGGGGCAAGGCGGGGCTGATCGGTTGTCAGCCGGTGCAACAGCTCTTTGACCATGGCAAAAGACACCTCGGCACGGCGGGCCGGGGTGTTGAAATAGATGGTCAGGGCGGCCACGGTGTCGCGGTTATCGTTCAGATAGCTGGCAAAATCGCTGGTGATCTGGGTGGCGTTTTCGGTCACATCGCCCGCCCATTCGGCCCGCAGCAGGGTGTCTTTGCTGTCATGGTCGATGGTCTGTTCATGGTCGCGGCGGATGGTGTCGATCAGGTTGATCAGCGGGCCGGTGAACAGGTTGGCGGCATGTTTGATCCGCGCTTCGCGTGCCGTGTTCATGGCGGTGTCATCGGGCTCGGGGTGGCCTGCGGCCTTGGCGTCCGCCTCGACCTTGTCGGCATCAATCGCGTCGAAGAGGTCGCGAATGATGCCCGCCAAGGGGCGGCCCGCGAGGTCCGCGATCTTAGCCTGATCGGTGGCGTCCAGTTTGTTATCCAGCCGCGAGAGGCGCGATGCGAGGGAGCTGACGGTTTCCTCGGATCGGTCGCCCATCATCAGCCCATAGGCCAGGTCTTTGAAGGGAATAGAAGGTTTGCTGTCTAAGGGCTGGCTGGCAGTTTTCAGGGATTTGGTGACCCCCACGGCATCAATGATGACATAGTGGGTTTTCGCCTGCGCCGACGGACTGACTTTTTTCAACGCGTCGGGGTCAACAACGCGGGTGCCACGGCCCTTCATCTGTTCGAAATAGTTTTTCGACTTCACATCGCGCATGAAGATCAGACATTCCAAAGGTTTGACGTCGGTTCCGGTGGCGATCATGTCGACAGTGACGGCAATGCGCGGGTAATATTCGTTGCGAAAGGCGGAGAGGGTGGATTTCGGGTTCTTGGCCCCGTTGGTGATCTTGCGGCAGAAATCGTTGCTTTCGCCGAATTCGGTGCGGACGGTCTGGATGATGTCATCGGCGTGGCTGTCGGTTTTCGCGAAGATCAGGGTTTTGGGTAGTTCGCGGCGGCCGGGGAAAATGGCCGGCCACTGGTCGCGGAAGGTCTGGATCACGGTGCGGATCTGGTCGGGGGCCACGACGGAACGGTCAAGCTGGGTCGCGGCATAGGCGGCTTCATCCTCTTGCGTCTCCCAACGGCGCGCGCGCGTCTGGCGTTCGCGCTTCTCAATCAGTTGCTGGGCCTGCAGTTTGCCGCCCGCCTGACTGATCTCGGTCTCAATGAGGAACACCTCGTTGCCGACGTTCACTTTGTCGGCAATGGCATTTTCGTGGGTGTATTCGCTGACGACGTTTTGTTGGAAAAACCCATAGGTGCGAGCGTCGGGCGTGGCGGTCAGGCCAATCAGGAAGGCATCAAAGTATTCGATCACCTGACGCCAGAGGTTGTAGATGGAGCGGTGGCATTCGTCGATCACCACGACATCAAAAGTCTCGGACGGCAGTTTCGGGTTATAGACGACAGGCAAGGGTTCGCGGCGGCGCCATTGCTGATCTTCGGGGTGTTGATCTTCGGCGGCCTCGTCCAGCGGCTCGCCCTTCAGGGTGGCGTACATGCGCTGGATGGTGGAAATCACGACCTGCGTATCACCCGCCATCGACGGCGAGGTGAGGCGCTGGACATTGTAAAGCTCGGTGAACTTGCGGTTATCATCGTTCGGCAGATAGGCCATGAACTCACCCTCGGCCTGCTCGCCTAGGTTCTTGGTATCGACCAGAAACAGAATGCGCCGCGCGCCGGCGTGTTTCAGAAGGCGGTAGATCTGGGTGATGGCCGTGAAGGTCTTGCCCGAGCCGGTCGCCATCTGGACCAAGGCGCGGGGCTTGCCGAGTTGGAGCGAGGCTTCCAGCTTGGTGATCGCCTTGATCTGGCAGTCACGCAGGTTGTCGGTGTTCAGATCTGGCAGCTGCTGCAACCCCGCGCGTAGAGACAACGGATCATTGCGCCACGCCTTCAGGGTTTCGGGGCGGTGAAAGGTGAACACCTCGCGCGAGCGGGGGCTGGGGTCGCGGCCATCAGTAAACCGTGTGACGACGGCGGTGCTTTCGTAAAGGAACGGTAGCGGCTCCGCATTTTTTACCCATTTCAGCTTGGCAGTGGCATAGCCCGAGGACTGTTCTTCAACCGTCGTCAGGCGCTCACCCCAGCTGTCTGGTTTTGCCTCGACCACGCCAACCGCGCGACCATCGACGAATAGCACATAGTCGGCAGGCCCAGTATCGGTCGGATATTCCCGAACGGCGACACCAAGGGCCGCGTTCGGGTTCAGCGACGCCTTGTCCTGCACCAGCCAACCCGCTGCCGACAGCCGCTTGTCGATCTGATCGCGGGCGATCTGTTCGGGGTTCTGGTTGACGGGTTCAGACACTGGCACACAAATCTGTTTGTTTTCACAACCATGATGGTGTCTGGTCTGTTTTTCAATCCAATAAGGCTGACGTGCTAAACTCTCTGACTGGAAACGCGTAGCCCTCTGCGGGGGCTCACGCCCCCTTCTCGAACTTCAGGACCGGAATGCCCAGCTTCTTGGCCTTGTCGGCGAGGTTTTCCTGGATGCCATTGCCCGGGAAGACGAGGACGCCCACGGGGAGCACGTCCAGCATGGCGTCGTTGCGCTTGAACGGTGCGGCCTTGGCGTGCTTGGTCCAGTCGGGCTTGAAGGCGACCTGCGTCACGCCCCGGGCTTCGGCCCATTTGGCGGCGATGAGCTCGGCCCCCTTACCGCTGCCACCGTGGAGAAGGACCATGTCGGGATGCTTGGTCCGGACCTGATCGAGCTTGCCCCAGATCAGGCGATGATCGTTGAAGTCGGTCCCACCGGTAAGGGCGACCTTGGGGCCTGCGGGCAGCATCACTTCGGTCTCGGACCGGCGCTTGGCGGACAGGAAATCTCGGCTGTCGATCAGAGCCGCGGTCAGGTGCCGGTGGTTCACCATCGAACCGGAGCGGGGCCGCCAGGTTGAACCCGTGTGGACTTCAAAAGCCTCGGCGCTACGGTCACGGAAGGCTTCAAGACAATGCCGCCGTTCGACAAGGCTCGCGCCCTCGGCCGTTAGGCGCTCAAGTTCGGTCGACTTCACCTCGGAGCCGTCCTGTTCCCGCTGCAGGCGGGACTGCGCGACTTCATTGTCGTCGAGCAGGCGTTCGACCCGGGCAGCGGCGCGGTGGAAGAGGTTGACCTGGCCCCAGAGCAGCTCTTCAAGGTCGGGTTCCATGCGCGTGTCGCCAAGGGTGGCAGCGATTGCGTCGAAGATATCCGCGACGGCTTCGATGAGGCGTTCGGGTTCCGGCATCGGGCGCAGATCGGCCTCGTCCTGAAACGCACGGGTGCCGTAGAGCTGAAGCTCCTGGAGTGCCCAAGCGGTCTGGGAAAGAGCTGGGCTGCGGTCAACGTTATCCATCTGGAATTGGGTGGTCATCTTTTTCTTGCCTCCGGGCCTGTCTCGTCCGCGCGACATCCCGCGCGGCCTTCATGGGCTGCGGAAGCGGTCACTGGGGACGCCCCTTCACCCCGCCTTCGGGGCCGGAACGCATGTGGAGGAGGACGGGGGGCGGCTGATTTGCCTCGCGATGCAAAGGCGGGGTCTTCCCCGCCGGCGGAAATCAGTTGACCCCCGTCCTTGAAGGGGCGTCCCCTTTGACGGCCGCCTGCCCATCTCTTGAAGGACGTGCGGGTGACGTGTGGAGGGGAATGCCCTGGAAAGAGGCAAGAGATGACAACCCAAAGCCGGACAGGAACACGAGACCCCTGCCCTGCCGCAGCAGACTCCCGCGTTTGGCGCTTTTGAGGTTCAGCTCTGCAAACGGTGCTGATCTTCAGGCGCGATCTGCTTTGCCAGATGCTGGCGCAGCGCGTCTATGCCGTCAGCCCTGAGATCGTCGTTGAAATCGCCAAGCCTTGGCTCCAGCACGATGACCCGCACCCCGAGCTCTGCTGCCCTGGCGCTCAACCTCTCCGCCGCGCGATGACCCGCGGGATCGCGGTCGACGGCAATGTAGAGGCGCTGCAACCCTGTGGGCAACAGGACCGCTCCGAGGTGACCCGACGAGAGCGCTGCCCAGACGGGAAGGCCGGGGGCCGCTTGGGAAACGGACAGCATGGTCTCGATGCCTTCGCCCAGTGCGAGGACTTCGTCACACGGGCTGAACCTGACGGCATTGCCTAAGATGTGACCCATGGCCCGACGCGGTGTTGCGACTGCCGCTTTTCCCTGTCCGTCAGGTGCAAGCCAAGTACGATGTACGCCCTGCAAGGCCCCTGCCCCATCGGTGACCGCCGCGATCATTGCCGGTTTGGGGACAGGCTTGGTCTGACCCTCGTCCCGATGCCAACACTTCGGGTGGAAGCGCAGGGCCGCACTCGCCCCCAAATGTCTGATGCCCCGGGAGGTGAGGTAGGTTGCTGCAAGCGTGCCTGCGACCGACACCGAGGCTGCAAACAAGCGCGATGCGGCTACCGGTGTGCCGCCGTGCGCCTTGTCTTTCCGTGGCGATGGCATCTCGGGGACAACCGGTTGCGGACGGCCAAGATGAGCGCGGGCCTCGTCCAGAAGATCGGGAAAGTGCGAGATCCCCGTGCGCTCGCGGATGATGTCGAGAAGATCGCCATGCAATCCGACAGCTGCGTCCTGCCATTTTCCGCGCGCCCCCGGCCCCGAAGTGGGGCCGGTCAGCCGCACAAACAGCGACCGCCCGGGATTGTTCTGCAGATCGCCGACCATCCAGTAGGAGCCTTCCCGCCGCCCGGCGGGAAGATAATGACGACAAACGCTTTCGGCGTTTTGCGAGAGGTCTCGCAACAGATCTTCTGTTTCCAATGACATGGCACACACGTTTAACAACCTTTGCGTGCATGTAGGGCAAGGATTGGGAAACGTGCAAGCAGATGGTCGAGCACCTTGATACCGCTGGAATCCGTCGGACAGAACAGCCGCAGCTTCCAAGCGATGATTTCAGAAAAGAAGCCATCGGCTTTGAGCCGGTCCTTCTGGCTTTCCGTGAAACCAGACAGCTCGATCCGATTCACCCCCATGACGCGGGCACGGTGCAATTCCAGCCCTTCGGCCAGTTGCACCACGGTCTTGCCCTCCAGAACGAGGGCATGGACCTGCGCCGCAGAAAGCTTCGGCGCATCGGCGGCCAGCGTGGTCGCGACCCAGGCGGGCGAAACCCTACGGCCGATGATGCGCTCGCCATCATCGGACTGCAGCCGGTAGACGCGGGTCTCATCCTGCGGCAGTTGCTTCCAGATCGGCAGCAGCAAGCCTGCAACGATATGCAAGGTGGTTTCCGAGTATTCGGGTACCTCGGCCAGTTCCGTGGTCCAAGCAGAGATGAAGGCCGCGCGGTCGGCCTCCAGCCAATGGGTGTCGTCCATCATCTTGACCGGGAAGGTGCTGGACTCGAGCGGGCGGATTAGCCGCAAGCGCGTCTCGATACTGCCGTCATCCAGCATCAGGCTGGTGGCGGGCACTTGCACCGCAGCGCGCCCCGACCGGCTGTTGACCAGAAGCCGCGCTTTGGGATCCTCGAGCCAGTCGAGCGCATCCGCCAGGGTAGTCGGTGCATTGCGCTGCTTTTGCGCGATGGTCAAAAGCTGGGTTTCCGCGCCAGAGCCCGGATGGGTATAGATCACCTTGCGGTCGGTGACGCGAAAACTTTCGGCGCGCAGGGTTTCCAGCCCGAGGTCATAGACCCCGGCGGCGATGGCACCCTCGATGCGCTGATCCAGCAATTCCTCGAAAGCGGTGAACAGAATGCCCTGCATATGAATCGTCAGCGCAAGCAACCGATTGAGGAAGGTCGTGATGGGCGGCAGCTCGTCCTTGAGGCCGGTCTCATCGGTCAGGCTGAGGCCGGTGGCGTCCTCGAACGCCCCGAGCGAACAGCCCGCCACATCACCGCGATAGAGGCGGCGGTAGAGTTGGCGCAGCGCATCGCGGGCATAGGGCGACTCCAAATTGTCCTCGGGCCGGAACAGCCCCTGACCTCCAGTCTGGCGCTGGCCGCGCGTGATCGCACCCAGCGTGTCGAGGCGGCGCGCGATGGTGCTGAGGAAGCGTTTTTCCGCCTTCACATCCGTGGCGACGGGCCGAAACAACGGCGGCTGCGCCTGATTGGTGCGGTTGGTGCGGCCAAGGCCCTGAATGGCGGCATCGGCCTTCCAGCCGGGTTCGAGAAGGTAGTGGACACGCAAGCGTTGGTTCTTAGCCCCGAGATCGGCGTGATAACTGCGGCCTGTGCCCCCGGCATCCGAGAAGATCAGGATGCGCTTCTGGTCATCCATAAAGGCGGCGGTTTCCGCGAGGTTGGCCGAGCCCGCCCGGCTTTCGACGACAAGCCGCGCCGCAGGACCTTCGCCCTTGCGTACGATGCGGCGCGAGCGGCCCGTGACTTCGGCGACAACGTCCGTGCCGAAGCGCTGCACGATCTGGTCAAGTGCCCCCGGTACAGGTGGCAGGCTTGCCAAATGCTCAATCAGCGCATCGCGGCGGCGCACCGCCTCGCGGCATTCAACAGGCTGGCCATCGCGGGTGACAGGCCGCGATGACAGATTGCCCTCATTGTCGGTGAAGGGCTCATAGAGCTGCACCGGGAAGGAATGCTGCAGATAATCAAGGCAGCTCTCGCGCGGCGTGATGTCCACTCGCACATCGTTCCATTCATCCGTGAGGATCTCCGACAGACGGCGTTCCATCAGCGCCTCGCCGGTCGAGACGATCTGGATGACGGCCGCATAGCCGGCGGCCAAGTCAGCGTCGATGGCTGCGATCAGCGTGGGGGTTTTCATCGAGGTGAGCAGATGGCCAAAGAAGCGCTGCTTGGCGGATTCGAACGCCGAGCGGGCAGCAGATTTGGCCTGGCGGTTCAGCGTACCGCTGTCGCCCGTGATGTTCGCGGCCTCCATCGCGGCGGCGAGGTTGTTGTGGATGATGGCGAAGGCCCCGGCATAGGCATCGTAGATGCCGCGCTGCTCGGGGGTCAGGGCATGCACCAGCATCTCGTATTCGACGCCGTCATAGGACAGCGACCGGGCGGTGTAGAGGCCGAGCGACCGCAGATCGCGAGCCAGAACTTCCATGGCAGCGACACCGCCCGCCTCAATCGCCTCGACGAATTCGGCGCGGGTCGCGAAGGGGAAGTCTTCCCCGCCCCAGAGACCGAGGCGCTGCGCATAGGCCAGATTGTGCACCGAAGTGGCACCCGTGGCCGAGACATAGACTACGCGGGCATTGGGCAGCTTGTGCTGGAGGCGCAGGCCCGCCCTGCCTTGCTGTGAGGCTTCGGTGTCGCCACGCTCGCCCTTCGATCCGGCGGCATTCGCCATGGCATGGCTTTCGTCAAACAGGATCACCCCGTCGAAATCCGCCCCGAGCCAGTCGACGATCTGGTCGACACGGGATTTCTTGGCCCCGCGTTCTTCCGACCGCAGCGTGGCATAGGTGGTGAAGAGAATGCCCTCAGTCAGTGGAATGTCGCGGCCTTGGGCGAAGCGCGAGAGCGGCGTGACCAGCAAGCGCTCCTGGCCGAGCGCCGACCAGTCGCGCTGTGCATCTTCGAGGAGCTTGTCGCTCTTCGAGATCCAGAGCGCCTTACGGCGGCCCTGCGCCCAGTTGTCGAGCAGGATCCCGGCCGATTGGCGGCCCTTGCCAGCGCCGGTGCCGTCGCCGAGGAAGAAGCCGCGACGGAAGCGCACTGCATCCGCGGCATCGTCGGGAGCGGCCGAGACCATATCGCCGGTTTCATCGACGACCCACGACCCGGCGAGATGCGCGCTATGCGCCTCGCCGGCGTAGATCACAGTCTCCAGTTGGGCGCCCGACAGAAGGCCGTCCCGCAAGAGAGCAACAGGCAGCTTGGGGCGATAGCTGGGTTTTGGTGGCGCGACGGAGGCCATGGCGGCCGATTGCACCAGCTTGGTCGGGTGCGAGACCGCGCCGGGGATATCGATCGATTGCAGTCGGAAGGTCTCGTAGATGGCATCCGACAGGCGCGCAGTGACCTCGTCATCACTGCCGTCGCGCAGGGTGTAGGTGAGGTCCTCGGCTTGAAAAGTTGGTTGAGACTCGAGCGACGATGCTGCAATGGGCGCGCGCGGCTTGTTGCCGGTGGTACTAGTTGCGCGCGATGGATTTGCCGGAAAGAGGGAATGAGCGCCCTGCCCTGCAGGTGCGCTCGGTTCCAAGGCGAGGCGCGTCGGCACCTCGTTGGTGATCCGCGTCATCAGGCTGGCGACATCGGCAGCCATAGGCTGGGTGAGATCGGCCGTGATGCCGCCCAACTCGCCACAACGGCATTTGTCGAAAACAGAAATCCGGGTCTCAAAACTGGTGCCGTGCTTGGCGAAGGCCGCGCCCGACACCGCACCGGTGAAGACGAAATGCGCGGTCTCGGTCAGCCGATCGAACGTCTCAGCCCACGACGGGGCGTCCGGCGCGAAACCCGCCCCGGTGATGGCCACCAGTCGACCGCCGGGCGCGAGGCGGGCAAGTGCTGAGCGCAGATGCCGGGCAGTCGCCTCGGTCGTCCGGCCATCGACATGGGCCACAGCCGAGAACGGCGGGTTCATCAGGATGACGCTGGGGCGCAAGCCCACGTCGAGATGATCATCGATCTGCGCTGCATCGAAGGTGGTAACAGGCCGCCCCGGAAAGAGGAGGCGCAGAAGGTCGGCGCGGGTGTCGGCCAGCTCGTTCAGCGCGAGGCTGCCGCCCGCGATCTCGGAGAGGATAGCCAGAAGACCGGTCCCGGCCGAGGGCTCGAGGACCAGGTCACGGGGTGTGATCTGCGCGGCCGCCATCGCCGCCAGCCCCATGGGCAGCGGTGTGCTGAACTGCTGAAACCGCTCCATCTCCTCCGAGCGCCGCGTATGCGTGGGCAACAGGCCCGCCACTTTGGCGAGGATCGGCAGGAGTGCTGCGGGCGAGCCGGACCGTGCCAGAAGGGAGCGGCCGAACTTCCGCAAGAACAGGACCAGCGCCACTTCACAGGCCTCATACCCCAGCTTCCAATCCCAGACCCCCATGGCGTCCGAGCCGCCAAAAGCGCGCTCCATTTCCAGACGCAGGCGCAGAGTGTCGATCTGGAACCCCTGCGCCAGATCGGGCTGCAGGGCCTCGGCCACAGCGATGATCGCGGCGGCAGTGTCGGGGGATCGGGATTGCAGCAAGGCAACCGGCGGCAGCACTGGTGCAACAGCAGTCTGAAACGTCATCGGGGAACTCCGGAATGAGGGACAGGGTCAAGCCGGCAGGGCACTCTCTTTCCGCCCCTCCGGCCTGCCCTTCTCCGGCCTCCCTCTCCCTCTCAAATCCCCGTCATCAGAGACGCGCGGCTTGATTTTGTTCCTGATATGTTCTATATGTCAGATCAACGCCACAAGGGAGATATGCCATGGAAGCCAGCACATTCACCCTGTCCGCGACCCCGCGCCAGATCGCCTATGCGCGATCCCTCTCCCTGCGGAACCAGACCCTCCTGCCTTGGGAAGTTCAGCAAGACAGGCGCTCCTTAAGTGCCTGGATTGACACGCAGGCGCAGATGAAGCCGCTGTCCGCCCTCGACAGCCTGCCGTCGTCAAAGCAGGTCGCCTTTGCCGAGCGGCTCGCTCGCATCAAGCGCCGCGCCGTCCCGGATGAATGCTTCCGCGACAAAGGCCTGATGTCGAAGTGGATCGACGGGAACAGGTGAAGCTGGCTGGACTGCGACTAGATCTGCAGCGCGCGAGTGTTCGCCTTACTTGCGATGATTTCACATCGCTCCATGAGCAGGTGAAATGCTTCGGGCTCTGTCGCAAAGAGTCCGTCTTCCGACATGCGTCGGTAGTCTTCAGCCAGAAGATCAAAGGCTGCTCCGGCAGGAACCAACTGCAATCCACCGGTGACCGCACCCAGATAGTCGATCTTCTGGCCCTGCGAATCCTTTTCCGCAAAGAACATGCCTTTGTGGCTGGCGACAGCACGCGCAAGGGCATGATCGGCAATGGCAGCGTCAGCTATGCCGGCGGCGTCGAGGCGGGTGAGGTCGTGCCAGTGCCGGGAAAATCTATCGCCTCGCATCCACTGTTGCTGGCAAAAGACGTGAATGGCGGTGGCCTTCTCCCAAAAGGTGCGTTCTGCATGCATGACCCTGGGAACGGCGGTGGGAAAACTTACCCCATCAACATGCCCTGCCGCGTCACAAACAATGCTGCGCATTGATGCGGGCTCACCTGTAGATCTTGCTCCGAACTCGAGCATGACACTTGGTGAGACATATCCCGTACCCTTGGCGACTGGCGGGTAGTCTATGAAAAGCTTGTCGCCATCGGGGCGGATCGTTGCTTGAAGACCCTGCAGAGCAATGGCCTTCGTGATGATCGGCTGAATGGTGCCTGCAACCCAAAGAGGCAGAACCTCGCGCACCCGACGCGACCACCGGCGCTCTTCGCTGGTCGTGGCAGGAATGGCGTCACCCCGTGCCTCCACCAAGTCTGGCACGAGGGCGCGGATGTCGTAGGTCAGATCGACATCTTCAGAAAACCGGTCAATGACCCCATAGGCTTTCGAAAGAGATGTGCCGCCCTTGAACACCAGATCGTCTTTGACAGCGGATTCAAAAAGAACCTCCAAGGCCCAGACGACCCACACATCCTTTTCCAACAGATACGCGGGCCGACCGAGACGATCAGCGGCAATGCCCAGAACGTCAAGGCGATCAGCCACCGCCAAACTGAGCAATGCCTCAGCCATGCGCAACTTTACCGATAGTGCGGGCAAGCCATGTCGGGAACTGGGGGGCCGCCATCACCAATTCCATCAATACCGCACTTGGTAGCTTTGCTTTCAGCGTCCGCAGTGCACCTTCAGCCTGCTCTGGGCCAAGCCATGCCAAAGCCCTGACGGCTTGGCCGGCTGTTTTGCCCGCAAGCGAAAGTTGCCAATTCGGCGCGTGGCGCAGCTCGACAGATTGCTTGCCCATGGTCAGGGTTCGGCTGCGTCCGGAGGTCAGATAGACCGACCGGACAGGCACTTGCGTCGTCAGGCCAAGCGCATTTGCTGCGGCGGCACCGTTTGGCACGATGACCTCTCCCCGTTGCTGTGCCAATGCCTCCACTGCTTGCTCAATCGAAGGGCTTCTCTGACCAAACCGCGTCTGAACAGGACGCAGATAAACGCCATGCCCGGCACGGATGAGTTGGCCGCGTTCGGTAAGGCGCGAGAGGGTCTGATCCACCGCAGCCCTTGATCCAAGATGCAGTAGTCCCTTCGCTGCAAGCGGCGTTCCCTCCGGCAAGGCGGAAGCGTGCTGGATGATCTGTTCTGACAGTCGTTCCATTTTCAATCTCCTGTCAGAAATATATGCAAGTTTCTGACAGATTGCAATGCGAACCATTTCGACTTCACCCGAACCGCCGACCGGCTTCGGTGAAGGTGCATTCGTTCGCGATGATACCATCCTCGATGGCATCGTCAGAGGTGAGGTGATCATGTTCGGCCTCGAGCTGCCGATATAACCAGCGTGCGAGGTCGCGCAGCGCTTCGGTCACGATCTCCTCGGCATCATCAGTGGGCGGCTGCCAGGTCGGGCTGTCGCGCATGACCTCAACGGTCATGCAGTATTCGTGACAGTAGCGGCCTCGATGTGTCGCCTCAGCCGTGAGTTGGTAGAAGTTCCGCCGCTGCACGGCTTGCAGCCGATCAGCGATACCGTGGAGCGTGGCATCTTGCGGGGCATAGTCACGGATGCGCTTTGCCGAACCCCTGGCGTGGCAGAGGTAGCCCTCGTAGGACGCACCATCGCCTTGGCTACAAAACCCCGAAAACCAGATGCATGGTTTGGCCCGTGCGCCGCCTCCCATTAGGCGGACGGCTCTGGTTTTGAGGCGGACGCCGAGGATTTCGCAGACGCGCTCGAAATCCTCGTAGACAGTATCCCACCAGTCGTCATGTGGACCGAGTTCGCGATACCAGGCGCGGGCCTTATCCTTGGCCGGGTCAGAAAGTTCCGGGAACTGGTAAACCGTGGTGCAGATGACCTCAGGCATCGAGGGCCTCCCCGCGCAGCGTAGCGGCAAGCCATTCTTGCGTGCTGATCCAGCCTATAGATTTACGCCGGCCGAGGTCGATGACATGCGCGCCACCGCCGAATGCGTCGACGCGCGGCCGAGAACAGCTGTTCGCGAAATCGAACCCCCATAACCCCTTGAGGTCAAACTCTTGCGCCAATCGCAGCACGAAGCCGATGACCTGCTCGACATCGCCAGAGACGTCATCGTGAATCCACAGGATGTGATCAGCGTCACCTTCTTGAAGCGTCAGTTCGAACCCACTGCTAAGCGGTTCATCGCGGTCAGCATCATCGAGCCGCGACTGGATAAACGAGCGATGTGCGGCGAGGGCATTTTCTGCCGTGCCCACATCAAGCAGGCAGGAAAAGTGGGTGAAATAGTCAGCCATGGTTGGTCTCCGTGAATGAAAAGCCCGGCCAGAAGGCCGGGCTGGATGGAACTTGCGTGGTCGGTTGGCGGAGCGAGGATCACTCGCGCTGCCGGCGCGCCAGGTTCTGTGCGGCCGCATGGGCGCTGAGGAGATCGCGGTAGTAGCGCTTGCGGGCCGCGCGCCAGCTGCGGACGGCGAGCGTGTCGGGGTGCAGGCGCCGGATCGCCGTACGCAGAACCGTCAGGTTCGACGCCTCGGGCGGCAGGCATAGGTCTTGATAGACCCGGCACATGTCAGCGGACCTCCAGGACCGGCGGACCCAGATGCGGATCGACCTCTGCCTCGATCTTCTCAGTGCGGCCCATCCAAGGTTCAGGCCGAATGGCTTTCACCCAGTCCGTGAAACTGGGGATGAAGCCCAGATCTTCGCGCACATGCTGCTCGCCGACCCAGCGGGTCGGAATGATCCGACCTGTCGAGAGGGTGATCGTCGGGCCAAAAATTGCCTCGGACAGCCAAATCCCAGCCGAATGATGAAACATGGCCCGGTGACGGAAGTCGGCACAATGGGCCTTTGAGCTGTCGTACCAAGCATGGATGGACTGGAAATCATCAACGATGCCGCCCCATTTCTTCACCGAAGACAGGGCGTGGTGATACGGATGTGCCATTGCCGCCCCCTCAGAATTCATGGGTGAAGAGTTCGGAAGACGTGAACCGTTCGTTGAACTCGAGGTGGATGCTGCGCGCGGAGGCATCAAAGCAGAACTCGCCATAGGCGCCGTCGTTGTTCTCCCAACCGCCATGGGTGTCGGCGAGAAAGTCATAGGCCAGCTGCTCAACGACATCCCCAAGCGACAGCTGACGCATCTCGACCTCAGGGTTGTCCCAGGTCAGCGCAGCGTAGGGGATTTCCACGGGCGGAAAGTCGACAGCCTTGTCGCCCGCCCATGCACCGATGCTTTCGATCTGGCCGCTATCCCCTTCGCCGTCGAAGGTCACGGTGACATGGCTGATGCCGGCGGCGCTCAAGCCGTCGAACAATCGGTCCCGGTTGCCGGGGCGCAGCGCATCGATGCGGGCACTCCGTTCGGCCTGGGCGGCAAAGACCTGCGTAAAGTCGATGCTGGACGGCGGCATCGGGGCAGCGAGGGTGGGTTCAACTTGGGTCATGGCAATCTCCGGAAATGAGGGAAAGGGCGGAGCCCGCAGGGCGCGATCTCTCTCGCCCCACCAAGCTCGCAAGACCCCCTGCCCTCCCCTGACTCTGATGCGTCATGCAGCGACCTGCAGGGCGCGGGCGGCAAAGGCGCGCCAGAGCGGGTCAACAAGCCGCGCCTCCAGAAGGTCGGCACGCTGCCGCAGCCTTTGCGAAAGACCATGCTCCTGCCAGTCGGCGGCGCTGCTTGCCTGCGCCCGCAACTGGCTGGCCTCGCTCACCACCGCGCGCGCCTCGGCGGCGCTGATCACCGGACGGCACCAGGCCACCGCGCCGTCGGTTGCGGCCCCAGCAAGAACCAGACGGTCATCACGATCAAGGATTGCCAGCATTTGCGGTGAGGCATCGAAAGCCATCTGGTCTGCATGGGCGATGGCCGCCCGCATGGCCTCGGCCAGCGTAGCGAAGCGATCGAGCACGGTGGGCCGCGCGGTGCCAGACATCGCTGCCCTCGGGCTGTGGTCCGGCGTGGTCAGGGCAAAGGCCAGGTCGGTATCGGCAGCGATGTTGGCAAACGCCGGCTGCACGGGGATCGGGAACACCGGCGTCGGTGCCGGAAACGAATGGTCAAACATGGCGGGATCTCCGACGGCGCGGGAAGCCTCTCTCCCCGCCTCAAACCGTCAAAGGCCAAACCGCCGCCCTCTTCCTCGAAGGGGCGGCGGGATTTAGTCACCGCAAGTCTCAGAGCTTGCCGAGGGCCCGCAAGCTCAGCTCGGTCCCTGTCCCCACGATGATGTGGTCATGCAGCGTCAGCCCGAGATACTTGCACCCCTTCCGAATCTCCTTGGTCATGCTGAGATCGGCATCGGACGGCGTCGGATCGCCGGACGGATGGTTGTGGATCTTTTGTGCCCCGTTTTCTTATGTGCCCCGCCGTCAAGATCAGTAGCTCTTTCAATGGCTTCTGAGCTAAAGCCCGGCAC